>Ga0209802_1000100_pt1 | contig 62066 bp, 65 predicted proteins | sample GraSoiAngelo_129_FD_185886 | JGI IMG/M metagenome (GOLD analysis project Ga0209802, IMG submission 185886) | Grasslands soil microbial communities from the Angelo Coastal Reserve, California, USA - 14_0927_12_40cm (SPAdes) (version 2) | ecosystem: Environmental > Terrestrial > Soil > Grasslands ...
GGCGACGCCCGCGGCTAACCAGTAACCGTCGCCAGGTCCAGGGTCCAACCCGGGTTGTAGTCGAGGCCGGCGCCCCCACCGGTCGCGACTATCACCCGCCCCGGCTGCAGCAGAGGAAAGAACGGCCCTTCCTCGTTGAGCTGCCCCTGCATCTGCTGCAGCAGCTGCGCGCGCGTGCCCGGGTCTGCGGTGGTGCTGGCTTGAATGCCCAGGCTCTCGAGAGAAGGGTCGGAACCTGCCGGCCATCCGGCCCGCAAGCCGATCAGGCCGCCGGGCAAGAAGCTCAGGTACGAATTGAAAGCGGCGACGCCGCCCGGCTGCCTCCACAGGCCCATCTGCTCGCTGCCGGAGGCGTAATCGGCCATCGCGGCGGCCGGAGGACCCTCGGCCAGCTTGACCTTGATGCCGACGACCCCGAGGTCAGCCGCCACCATGCTGGCGATCGAGCTGATCGGAACCCCGCTGACGGTCAGGTCGGCTGCGTAGCCCAGGCTCACGGCCGGATCCTTGATCCCCGAGGCTGTGAGCTCGCTTTTCGCGTGCTGGATGTCCTGGCGCGGAGCGAACCAGGCCGGCATGGCTCCGAGCCTCGAGCTCGGGATAATGCCTCGGGCCTGCACCGCGCCCGCGCCCATCAGCCCGACGATCGATCTGTAGTCCACCGCGTACCGAACGGCATTCTGGAAGTGCTTATCGGCAGTCACAGATGAGACGAGTGGGTTGTTGTTGGCAAACAGGAAAACGATGTCTGGACCAGCTCTGGCGCTGATGTGAACAGAGCTCAGCGTTGCCGCCTGGATCGGTGAGAGGTCGAGCGCAATCTCGTCCTTGCCCGCGCCGATATAAGCGAGCTGCGTTCGCGGGTCCATGTTGCGGACGACGACCTTGCGGTAGAAGGGCTTCGGTCCCCAGTACCGAGAGTTGGCGACGAGCTCGATGTCCGAGAACGTGCTGAAAGACTCGAGAACGTACGGCCCGCTGCCGGCAGAGGCGCCGTCGAGGAAGCCGTCGGCTTTGCCATTCATCGCGATGGCGTTGACGATCGCAAGCTCCGGCGTCGTGAGAACCGATGGCAAGCCAGGGTTCGGGTCGCTGGATGTGAGCACGACCGTGTAGGCATCGGGCGCTGAGGCGTTCACTCCGGAGAGGAGTGCGGACGGCCCGCCTTTCATCTTGACAACGCGCGCGAGCGAATACAGGACGTCTGCTGACGTGAGCTGGCTGCGGTCGGAGAACACGACATCATGGCGCAGCTTGAACGTGAAGGTCCTCGCGTCTTCTGAGGAGGTATACGAAGCGGCGACCCATGGAACCGGTGTGGACTGGTCGCCACCCTCGAATGTGAGCAGCGTGCTGTAGAGAGCCTTTGCGATCAGTGCGCCCGTCTCGCTGGCATCGCGATGCGGATCTGCCGACGTGAGGTCGAACGACTTGTCAATGATGAGAACGGCGTTGGTGCTCGTCGCCGCGCTGGAGGTGCATGTGGCCATGGCGAGCAGAGCGACCATGGCAAACCCCGCTGCGGCCGGCGATCGCTTGAGCATGATCGTCGAGCGGAGTATGCGGGACTTCGCAAAGGCCTCAACCAGCCCGCGTTGGCATAATGCCCGGGGGTATGTCGATGGAAGATCACGAGCTCGGCATCGTTGGACTGGCGACCATGGGCATGAACCTGGCGCGCAATCTCGCGTCCCATGGCGTTCGTGTCGCGGTATTCAACCGCACACGCCAGCGGACCGATGAGTTCATGGCGTTGCACGGGGCCGAGGGCGACTTCCGGCCTGCGGCCACGCTCGAGGAGCTCGTCCAGGTTCTCACTCCGCCGCGGGCGATCCTCCTGATGGTCAAGGCGGGCGCGCCGGTCGATGAGGGCATCGATGCGCTGTCGATGCTGCTGGAGCCGGGTGACACGCTCATCGATGGCGGCAATTCGCTGTTCCATGACACGCGCCGCCGAGCAGCTGCCGCCGCGCGGGCGGGCCTGGGCTTCCTGGGTATGGGCGTGTCCGGCGGCGAGGAAGGCGCGCTGCTCGGCCCGAGCCTGATGCCGGGCGGTTCGCGCGAATCCTATGAGCACGTCGCGGAGATGCTGAACGCGATCGCAGCCAAGGTCGATGGCGTTCCGTGCTGCACCTACATCGGGCCCGACGGCGCCGGGCACTTCGTCAAGATGGTCCACAACGGAATTGAGTACGCGGACATCCAGCTGATCGCTGAGAGCTACGACTTGCTGAGGTCCGCGCTTGGTCTCACTCCGCCCGAGTTGGCCTCGATCTTTCGTGAGTGGAACGAAGGCCGGCTGCAGTCGTATCTGATCGAGATCACAGCCAACGTCCTCGCCAAGAGCTCTGACTCGAACGGGGCCCTGGTCGATGCGATCGAGGACGAGGCCGAGCAGAAAGGCACAGGGCGCTGGACGAGCGAATCGGCCCTCGAGCTCGGCGTGCCGCTGACGGGGATCACCGAAGCGGTGTTCGCGCGCGTCCTATCGAGCCAGAAAGCGGAGCGGGTGACAGCAGCCGGTATCCTCGCCGGTCCGGCCGCCGGCCACGTCCACTACGACCGCGATATGGGGCTCGTCGACGACGTGAGGGACGCTCTGTACGCGGCCAAGATCGTCGCCTATGCGCAGGGATTCGAACACCTGCAGGCGGGATCGCGTGAATACGAATGGGGGCTCGATCTCGGATCCCTTGCGACCATCTGGCGTGGCGGCTGCATCATCCGGGCCGCGTTCCTCGACCGCATCAAGGATGCGTACGTGCTGCAGCCAGACCTGCCGAACTTGATGCTCGCCCCGTTCTTCCAGGAGGCTCTCGCCTCGGGGCAGGACGCGTGGCGCCGCGTGGTCAAGACCGCCGTCGATCGCGGGGTGCCGATCCCGGCGTTCTCGTCATCGCTTGCCTACTACGACGGCTATCGGCGAGCGCGAGGACCGGCCAACCTCATCCAGGGACTGCGCGATTACTTCGGCGCCCACACCTACCACCGTATCGACCGAGAAGGCGCTTTCCACACCAGATGGGCCCAGGACGGGGCTGAGGTGAAAACCGACTAGCGGCTGACTACGGAACGTTGCCGGCGAGGATCGTGCCGAGAACCTCGGGGTCGATGTTCCCGCCGGAGACGATCGCGACATGACGTCCAGGACCGGCCAGGCCTTTCAGCGCCGCCGCCACCGCAGCCCCGGCGGCCCCTTCGGCGACGATCGCCGCATGAACGACGAGGTGACGGATGGCGGCTGCCACCTCCGCCAGGTTCACGACCAGGGATCCCGCGAGCAGTCGCGATGCCGGCGGCCACATCTCCGGCAGCACGATCGGCCCCCCAATGCCGTCCACGAACGAAGCCACGCGCGGAAACGGCACCGGGCCGCCCGCGGCAAAAGCGGCGGCGAGTGGCGCGGCCGTATCCACCTCGCAGCCGAAGACGCGAACCTCCGGGCGGAGGCTTCTGATCGCGGTCGCGATGCCGCAGCTCAGCCCGCCGCCGCCGAAGGGGATAAGCACGGTGTTGACATCTGGAAGGTCCTCGAGGATCTCCAGCCCGATCGTGCCGTTGCCGGCCATGACGTCCACGTCGCTCACGGGATGGATGAAATGAGCCGGCTCCAGCGGCGCATAGCGATGCTCCACCAGAACGTTCCACCAATCGCCGTAGGGCACCGAGATCGTTTCCGCGCCCAGGCGCTGGATCGCTTCGAGCTTGGAGTGGGGCGCACCCTCTGGGACGACGGCGGTGCATCGAACGCCGAGCCGCCGCGCATTCCAGGCGACACCCTGCGCCATGTTCCCCGCGCTGGCGGTGTACACGCCTGTTTGCAGCGAAGCCTCATCGAGCCTCGAGATCGCGTTGCCGGAGCCGCGAACCTTGAAGGAACGGATCGGCTGCAGGTTCTCCAACTTGAGGTACAGCTCGCCGGTGCCTCCGTCGTCGAGGCGGATCAGCGGCGTGCGAGGGACGATGCCGTCCAGGCGCTTGCGGGCGTCCTGGACGTCTTCGAGAGTGATCGAGTTCGGCTCGCGGTCGCTCAAGGCTTCGCGGCCGGCGGTGATACGGGATCCTGGGCGAAAAGAAGAAATGCGAGCGCGAGCACGACCCCGACCGCAACCGGGCCGTAATCGGCGATCCAGCCTTGAGGGAACGCGACCCGGATGACGGCGTCGCTGACGATGTAGATGGCGGCCAACACCAGCACGATGCGAAGCCTGCGGGCGGCAAGCCGGAGCTGCTGCCGGATTCCGCCCGGCCGGATGGAGAGGACGGTCAGGCTGAGCCCGACCAGCAGGATCAACCCGAACAGGAACGCCCTCACACTTTCACGCGCTCAGGCGCTCAGGAGCGGAGGTCTCGCGCCATCTCCGCGAAGTTGTCCACGTAGCGCTGCATGTCGTCGGCCGAATGCTGGACCGACAGCGTCCAGTTCTCCTCCGCGCCGGGAGCCATGAGCACGCCCCGGTTGCACTGGTAGAGCCAGCTCAGGTAGGCGAAGGACTTGTCGATCTCGAGGTAGTCGCGGTAGTTGCGCACTCGCTGGGCGCGATAAGTGATGCCGCCTCGTGCGCCGAGTGTGATCACGTGAAACGGGAGCTCGTGGTCTGCGATCACCTCATCCAGGCCACCCTGGACGGTCTCGGCCAGAGCGTCGAAATGTGCATATGCGGATGCATCGAGGATGTCGTAGAGCGTGACCCTTGACGCCGCCATCGTCAGAGGGTTGCCGTTGAAGGTGCCCATCTGCGCGACCCTTTTTTCCTCGATCACCGACATCACGTTGGCCGTGCCGCCGACCGCGCCGCAAGGGAGCCCGCCGCCGATTGCCTTGGCGAGGGCGATGAGGTCGGGGGTGACGCCGAATCGTTCGGTCGCGCCGCCGGCGGCGATGGTGATGCCGGTCTTGACCTCGTCGAAGATGAGGAGCGCGCCGTGGCGGTGGGCCACGTCGCGAAGGCCGGCCAGGTAGCCGGCGTCGGGCAGCACGATCCCGACGTTCATCATCGCCGGCTCTACGATGACCGCCGCCACCTCGTTCGGGTAGCGGGTGAAGGCGCGCTCGAGGGCCGGGAGGTCGTTGAACGGGACCACCGTGGTCAGCTCGACGATGGCGGGCGGGATGCCTTCGCTCTGCGGCACCGACGCAGGTGCGTCCGCCGGACCCATCAGCTCAGGCGGCGGCTCGACCGACACCATGAGCGCGTCGTGGTGACCGTGATACGACGCCTCCATCTTGATGAGCCTCTGGCGGCCGGTGAAGCCGCGCGCGATCCTCACCGCGTCCAGGGTCGATTCGGTTCCCGAGTTGGTGAATCGCCACTGGGGCAAGCCGAACCGGCGTGCGAGCTCGCGGGCCACCTGCAGGTCGTCAGGCGTCGGCTGAGCGAAGTGGGAGCCGAGCGCGATCCTCTGACTCACCGCGTCCACGATCTTCGGGTGGGCGTGCCCGACCACCATCACCCCGAAGCCGTTGTGGAAGTCGACGTACTCGTTGCCGTCCACGTCCCAGACCCTGCTGCCCTTGCCCCGTTCCATGAACACCGGCTGCGGCGCCGCGTCCTGGAATGACGAGGGGACGCCCCTGGGCATGACCTCGCGGGCCTCTTTCCACAGCTTCTGGGAGCGCGGCCGGGCCTGCTTGAACTTGTCTTCCTCGCGCGCGATCAGCTCTTTGACGCGGTCTGTCGAAACTTGACGCGCGGTGGGCGTGCTCATCGCTAGATCCCTCCCCGAACTAAGGCCAGCTTGACACCGGTTGCCCCTGGCTCTCTAATTGTCGCGATTTCACGGTTCCTTAACTTTGCCGGGAGGGACTTCCAGTCGCTCGTGACGGAGTTCCTCGACCGGGCCTAGATGCTGGCGCGAGCGTCCGCACTCGTGCGCGACCATCCGCTGCTGACCCCGCTCTTAATCGTCTCTGCGGCGATCAACGTGCTTGCCGGCATATTCGTGTACACGCCGTGGCTCGCCCCGGTCAATCTGCTTCTTCTGGTTGCGTACGTTTCGGTGATCCACTTCGCGACTCGCGGACGGCAATTGGCCATGCCCGATGCTCGGCCGCCGAACGCTCGCTCGCGCGATTTCGGCTTGGCAGTAACAGTGGCCGTCCTGCAGCTCGCAGCCGTCGCAGTCGTGTGGTTCTTGATCATTCCGCACGGTCTGCCCAAGGCGTGGGCTGCCGACTTGAAAGCCGCCGGCCTTCCAACACTCATAGCTGGGAAGGCCGCAAACGTCGCTCTCACGATCCCACTCCTGTTGTTGCCCACATTGGTTGCGGTGGCGTGTTTCCGGGTCCGCGCCCGCGAGGTGGGCCTGACCGTGCTTCCCCGGGACCTTGCCTTGGGGGTCGGATTGGCCGCCATGGGTGTCGGCCTGGCCCTGGTTTCCGTGGCTGCAGGCGGCAGACCTGGGCTCCTCTGGCAGTCGGCTTCGCTTCCGGTCGTGGCGGTCACGACCGCGCTCCAGTCCCTCTCCAACGGCGTGCCTGAGGAGCTCGCTTTTCGAGGCGTGATCTTCGGCCGTCTGATGCCCTGGCTTGGCCGGCCGGGGAACAGCCTGGCTCTCTCCGCGATGGTCTGGGGTCTTTTCCACGTGCCCATGCTCGTCGTGGGTTCAGGCCTTCCGATCTGGGTGGCGCCTTTTATCGGACTTTTTGGAGCACTCCAAGGACTCGTGTACGGCTACCTCTTCTATCGGACCCGATCGATATGGCCGGGAGCCATCTGGCACACGTCGAACACCAGTCTTGGCCTGATCTTTCTCTAGAATCGAACCAGCGGGAGCCAGGTAAAGGCTGAGAGGGCGCATGGCGCCGACCGCAAGAACCTGAACTGGGTAATGCCAGCGGAGGGAGAGTTTGAGCAACGTTGCCGCTCGTAGCGTCGAATCCGACGTCTTCGGAAAGGTGGAGACGCATGGCATCGACGCGATCCCGGCCGCGGAACGACATGGCCGCCCGCGTGAGCTCGGATTCCTGTGGGCCGGCGCCTTCACCAACTACGCGAGCCTCTTCACCGCGAGCCTGCTCACGACCTATTACGGCCTGGGCGTGTGGGACGGGCTCGCTGCGACGATCCTCGGCACCGTCGCGGCGGCGCTGATTCTCGGCCTCCTCAGCAACACAGGTCCTAGAAGCGGCCAGCCCCAGATCGTATTCACGCGGACCATCTTCGGCCGGCGCGGGTCCTACGTCGGGGCGGCGCTCACTCTGTTTCTGGCGATCGGCTGGTTCGCGGTGGATTGTGTGATCGCGGCCCAGGCCGGCGCTCAGCTCTTAGGCGGCGGAAACCGCGCCATCACCTTCGGTCTCGTCATCCTGATCGCCGCGGTCAGCGTGGCCGTGGCGGTGTACGGCCACCGCACGATCAAAGTCCTCGAGACGTACGGCGCGGTGATTTTCGTCGCGCTGGCGGCTGTCCTTTTCGTGCTGCTGGCGCCCCAGTTTCATTGGGGGCAGGGCCCGTCGGTGTCGGGCGCCGACTATCCCGGCGCGTTCGTCCTTGGGTTCATGACGTGCTTCGCGCTGGTCGCCTCCTGGTACCCGTTCGCAAGCGACTACTCGCGCTATCTCCCCGCCTCCAGCCCAACACGTTCGGTCACGTTCTGGCCGATGGTGGGTGTCGTGGTGCCGATGGTTCTCCTCGGCCTATTTGGCCTGCTGCTGCCGACCATCGACGCGAAGCTCGCTTCCGGGCAGGGCGTCCTGGCTGTCATCAGCACGCATGCACCGGTGTGGGTCGCCGTGCCGTTCTTCGTCTTTGTGGTCGTCGGCGAGATCTGGGCCAACTACCTCGACGTCTACACGGCGGGCCTGGTGACGTTGACCATGGGCATCCGCTTGCAGCGATGGCAGACGGCGTTGGGATGCGGAATCCTCGGCACCGCGCTCGCGGCATATGCGGTGCTCGTGAGCGATCTGCACGTTGCGTATGAGGACTTCCTGATCCTGACGTACCTCTGGGCGCCAGCGTGGGCCGCCGTCGTTCTTCTCAGCCTCTTCGTCTTCGAAGGCCGGGCGCGCGCGAGATTGGCGCTCGTCGCGTGGCTCGCGGGCGCCGCCTCGAGCCTGCTCTTCGTCAACTACGACAACCTGTTCGGCAACCTGGTCTCGTCGCCACACTTCTTCAACGACCGTCTCATCGGCGGACTGCATGGCGCCGACGTAAGCGGTCTCGTCAGCATCGCGGTCGCCGCTGCGGTGTACTGGGGCGGGCGCCGGCTCCAGCCGTCGCGATGAAACTCCCGGTCGCGCTGACCATCGCCGGCTCGGATTCGGGCGGAGGCGCGGGCATCCAGGCCGACCTCAAGACGTTTGCCGCCTTTGGCGTACACGGGACGTCCGCGGTCACCGCCATCACCGCGCAGAACACGCTGGCGGTGACCGAGATCCACGAGGTGCCAGTGCGGGTGATCCGCGCCCAGATCGATGCGGTGGTGGATGACATCGGTGTGCAGGCGGCGAAGACCGGGATGCTCGCCAGCTCGGAGATCATCAAGGCCGTGGCCACGGCGATCCGCGAACACGGCATAGAGAAGCTCGTGGTCGACCCGGTCATGGTCGCCAAGGGTGGAGCGAGGCTGCTCCACAGCGACGCCATCGCGTCGCTTTATCGATACCTGCTCCCGGTCGCTCTCGTCGTCACGCCGAACATTCCAGAGGCGGAGGTGCTGCTGGGCCGATCCATCACGACCCTGGACGATCGGCGCCACGCCGCGCTCGACCTCGTCGCACTCGGGCCACGTGTGGCCGTGGTCAAGGGCGGTCACGCAGGCACCGAAGACCTCGCCATCGACGTCTACTGGGACGGCGTCGACCTGGTCGAGCTGAAGGGCCGCCGTATCCACACCAAGAACACCCACGGAAGCGGCTGCGTGTTCTCGGCCGCCATTGCCGCGGGCCTCGCCAAAGGCCAGACACCGTTGGAGGCTGTGCAGGCCGCCAAGATTTTCATCGCCGGCGCCATCGAGCACTCGCTGGACGTCGGAAAGGGCCACGGTCCGGTCAACCCGATGTTCGAAGCGCGACCTGACCCCGAAAACTAGGCGCCGCGGCGCGACGGGAGGCCGGCCTTGATCAGCTCGATCTGCGAGGAGACGCTGAGCTTTTGATACACCTTCTGCAGGTGGGTCTCCACCGTACGCGGCGAAAGTGAAAGGTGCTCGGCGATCTGGCGCACCTTCAGCCCCTCGATCGCCAGCCGCGCCACGCGGAGCTCCTGCGGCGTGAGGTCGTCGGGGCTTGCGTGCTTGCGCTGCCTGCCGCCGGCCACATGCAGCTCATCCATCGCCTGCTGAGCCAGCCACGTCGCGCCGGCCTCCGCCGCGACGTCCGCGGCGCGCGTGAGATACGGCCGCGCCTCGATCGATTTGCCGACCTGCCTCAGGAAGCGCCCGAAGTAGATCATCGTCCGAATCTCCGACAGCGGCTGGCGGATCTGCGCGTAGACCTCGAGTGCATCGCGATACAGGTCAGCCGCCATCTCGTTCTTGCCTGCCTTTTCGGCCAGCTGGGCGCGGCCGAAAAGCGCGGTCGCGCGCGGCCAGCGACAAGGCAGGTCCGCGCTTCTCGCTTCGAGCCACGCCACGACACGCGCCGCGTCATCGAGTCGCCCGCAAGCCACGTGCGCGGTGATGGCGTCGCGCGACCATGGCACGACGCAGGGTTCAAAGAGCCCGGCCTCGTTGGCGATGTTCTCGGCCACCAGGAACAGGTCGCTCGCCTGCTGTTGCTGGCCGCGCCTGCCTGCGATGATGCCCCGCATTCTTTGAATCCAGAGCCGCTGGATCATGCTCTGCGGCAGCTTCTCGAGCCGGTCGCACCACGCGGCGGCATCGTCGATGTGGCCCATCTCGAGAACGGTGGCCGCGTTCGCGATCCACGCATAACCGGCCAACGAAGGCACCAGGTCCACCAACGTCAATGCGTGCTCGGCCCAAGCACGAGCCTCGCCAAGGCGGCCGCGCCTTATGAGGGCGTTCGTGCGTAGCGAGTCGAGGAGGCCCATCGCCATCGGCGCGCCCAGCTGCTCGGCGGCGCGGTATGCGACGTCGAGCACTCGCCCGGCCTCGTCGTAGTTTTCCGCGAACTCCGAAATGAACATGTGGTTGCCGAGTGGTCCCCAGCTCCACGTTGGATCGACGGTTTCCAGGAGCGGATTCAGCTCCGCCTCGGCGGCGGCCGCGGCGGCCGCGGGCAAACCTTCCGCAGACCCCGACAGGAAAGTCACAAGGGCCCAGGTCGAGTCTGCCCGCCGCCTCACGTCGGGGCCCGCGCCCTGGGCCAGAGCCCGTGCTCGCGTGGCGTATTCGACTGCTCGCGCGATGCGGCCGGCGATCCAGCAGGCGGTCGCGTGGTCGAGAAGCGCCTCGATGCCAGGTGTCGGGTCGCCAGCGTCCAGCCCTAGCTCGGCCGCGGCCGCGAACTGCGCCTCCGCCGCGCCTGCGTCGCCGTTGACGAACAATGCTCGGCCGAGCATGCGGTGGACGTTGGCGCGGCCGTCGCCATCGCCGGCGGAGCCGTCCAGGATCCGGCTGTAGATCTCTACGGCCTTGGCCGGCTCGCCCGTCGAAAGCAGTGTTTCGGCCAGCCCGATCAGAAGGTGGGCCGACGGGCTTTCGCCGGCCAGGGTGACGGCCGACTGCAGGCGGTGGCGCGCTGTGGCAACCGCCCCGTCGGCCATCGCTGCCCTGCCGGCGCGCTGAAGCACGGCGATCGCCTCGACATCGCCGCGCAGCTGACCGCTGACCGCATGCTCGGCGGCTTCGCCGGGCTCGACGCCATGGGCGATCAGGTGCCGGAAGGCCGCTGCATGCCATCGCTCGCGGACCGGCGGCGCCATGTCTTCATACAGGGCCTGGCGGAAAAGCGGGTGCGTGAACTGCGCCCAGCCGGCCTGGCCGGGCCGGACCAGCCCGGTGTCGACGAGCACGCCCAGGGCCTCCGTCGCCTCGGCTTCGCTCAACCCGGCCACTCGGGCCGCGAGCACCGGACGGAACTCGATGCCGAAAACGCTCGCCGCGTGCGCATAGCGCAGGTCAGCACCTGGGCCCGCGATACGCGACAGCAGGATCGTGGCCTCCGGTCCGCGTTCGTCGAGCTCCTCCAGACTGCGACCGTCCCGGAGGTGGCGGGCGATCTCTTCCAGGAACAGAGGGTTGCCGCCGCTGGCCGCCCAGACCCGGCCGATGGTCTCTTCGGAAAGCTCGCCACCCATCTGCTCGGTGAGCAGTGCGGTCGCCGCCGGGGGGCTGAGCGGCATCAGCTGCTCGAGCTGGGCCAAGCCCTGCTGGCTCAGATGGCGTGTCAGGTCGAGCGCCGCCCGCGGCCACGGCCGCAGCGTGGCGACGATCGCCACCGGAACCGCGCTCAGCCTGTGGCTGAGAAAGGAGACAAGCGCCAGTGAGTCGGGATCCGCCCAATGCAGGTCGTCGAGCAAGATGAGCGCCGGCTTCTTTCTCGACTCCAGGTCGCGGAGGGTGGCGTAGAAGTACGCGGCCCGTGCGTCCAGACCCGCCGGCGCCGCGCTTCTGGGGGCGTCCAGCGGCGTGCCGGCGCCCAATCCCCGCAGGGCTTCGCTGACGATGCCGAAGTGGAGCGTCGCCTCCATGGCCTGTCCGCGGCCGATGCCGACGGCGAAATCACCCGCAAGCTCTCGCGTGCTCTCCAGCACGCTCGTCTTGCCGAGACCGGCCTCGCCGATCACGAATAGAGCCTGCCCTTCGCCCGCGCGCGCACGCTCGAGGACGAGGGCGATGGCCGCCATCACTCCTTCCCTTTCGAACACGGCGTCGCCGCGCGCATCTTAAATCTCCGTGCGCTCACGGATGACGAGCGCACCGGTCCTGCCTAGCATGCGAATCGGTTTGAAGGCTGATGGGGCGCCGAACGGGGTAGAGGCCATGCTGGCTTCGGTCCGCAGCAAGGTGCCCGACCTCTGGGACCGAGCCGCGTTGGCGCTCGCGGCCGGGCAGGAGCACGTCGCCAGCCTCGCTTTGCGCCGCCGCCGGGTGCTTCTGCACGAGCTGGAGAACCTCACGCAGCTCATCGCATCGAAGACTCCGCACAGTCGCGTTCGGGCTCGGATCAAAGCGGCCGACCGGCTTCTGGACGCGAGCCTTTCCGAGGCATCGCGCACCGGGCTGCCACCCCCTCGCGAAGCAGTCGTGCTCGATCTCGATCCGGCCGTTCAGTCGGATCTTCGTCGGCTGCGTGCCGAGATCCGAAACGAAACGCCTTCCTCTTCTGTTTCTGAAAGGGAGGAAGGAGGGCGGTGATGGTAGTTGCGACCTCGACTCCAGACTTACGCCGGCCGCGCCAACCGGGTGTGGCGAGCAATCGATTCACGTGGACATTCGTGCTGCTCTGCATCTGGTTGATGGCCGGCGCGTATCTCGACTCCTGGCACCATCACAACCTCAAGGGCGTGGAGACCAACTTCCTCACCCCGTACCACGCCGTCCTGTACTCGGGCATGACCGCGATCGGGATCTTCCTCGGCCTCAACGTCGTCCGCAACTTCCGTCGCTATGGGACGTGGAGCGAGCTGCTTCCCGACGGCTACGGCGTTTCGTTGCTCGGCACGGTGCTCTTCGGCGCCGGTGGTGTCCTTGATCTTCTGTGGCACAGGAAGTTCGGCGTCGAGTTCAGCGTGGCCGCGTTGTTCAGCCCGCCGCACCTGTTCCTGATGCTCACAGGCGGGCTCATCGTGAGCGGTCCGCTTCGTGCGGCCATGCGGCGGGGCGGCGACAGGTCGACGTGGCCGGCGATCATCTCGGGCGCGCTCACGCTATCGATGCTCACGTTCTTCCTCCAGTTCGACCAACCCCTCATCGACCGCTGGGCAGCCGGAACCATGCCCGATCCTCGCGGTCCCCTCTGGATGGAGGAGGAGCTCGGGATGATCGGCCTCATCCTCTATGCGGCCATGGTGGCCGGGCTGCTGGTGATACTCCTGCGCAGGTTCGAGGTGCCGATCGGCACCGTGACCGTGATTCTCACCATCAACGCCCTGCTTCTGAGCCCCGTTGCCAACCACGCCGAGCTGGTCCTGGTCGCGCTGCTGGGAGGTGCCGCGGGCGACCTGCTGCTGTACTTCCTGCGGCCCTCACCAGCGCGGCCGTATGCATTTCACGCCTTCATGTTCGGGGCGCCCGCCGCGCTCACGGTCTCGTACTTCGTGGTCCTCGCGGCGACGACAGGCGTGTGGTGGGAGGCGACCATATGGTCCGGAGCCGTGCCCGTCACCGGCATGGTCGGATGGTTGGTGAGCTTCATCGCTCTGCCCGGTCCGTCGGCGCGAGCGAGGCTCGCACCGAGCACTCCCGCCGCCTAAACATTCAGTACACGCCCGGACGACATGCACGCAATCGCTGCCTACGGTGGTCTCCAGCAGGCCATGCGTTCGCAGGAGAACAAAACCATGTCGATCAACCCAGTGCGGCGGCCGCTGTCGGTCGCGACGCCGTCGGCGCCGCCGCCTGTCTTTGCCATCGCCTCCGGCTACGAGCCGCGCAGCATTCCGGCCGAGGCCTACGAGCGCGAGCGCGGGCGCCGCAGGCGCATCGCCCCGGCGGCGATCGCCATCCTCGCCTTGATCACATTTGGGGTCGTCGCCGTTCTCATCTACCGTCTGCGCTCGGACAAGTAGGCTCCGATAAGTAGCCGCCCGACCCACCGGTAAAGCGGCCTTGTAGCGACCCGCCTCCCCGACTGGCGCGTTGTCGATCTGTCTAGCGAGCAGGAAACCAGAGGGGGTAGCGGATGGCTATCGTGATCCCAGGACCGCTGGTAGGGGCATTTCCAAGCAGGATCGGCAGGGCGCACATCGTCCATGTGTCCGACCGTGAGATCCGGGCCCACAACGGCCGCGTCGGTGAGCTGTGCGTCCGGATCGGACGCCAGCTGGGCATGACCGAGTCAGAGCAACGCGTCCTCGCTCGGTCCGGCCTCCTGCACGACATCGGCAAGCTCGCCCTTCCGGGTTCGATCCTTCACAAGCACGACCCGCTCGACGACTCGGAGTGGAAGCTCATGAAGACCCACCCTGAGGTCGGCCTGAAGATCCTGCAGTGGGCGGGGCACTTCGAGCGGGCGCTCCTGGCTGTGCTTCACCACCATGAGCGGATGGACGGCAGCGGTTACCCGCACGGCCTGGTCGGCGACGCGATTCCAATCGAAGCGCGCGTGGTCGCGGTGGCCGACATGTACGACGTCCTGACGTCGGACCGGCCATACCAACGAGCGCGCAGCGAGCGCGAAGCACGGCGCCTGCTGCAGCAGGAGGCAGGCCCGCACCTCGATCCGGTCGTGGTCAGCGCGCTGCTAACTTCTCTCGATTCGCACACCCCAAAGCTTTCGCGCGCACTGGACTAACCTTGGCGGCGTGACGACACGGAGCAGGGCCGTGCCGCTCCCGTTCGTACAGCTCGACTACATCTACACGCCCAGCTCCGACGTCGCCGCCGATTCGAAGTACTTCACCGAGGTGCTCGGTGGCAGGCTGGCGTTTGCAATCGAGGGAATGGGTACGCGGGTCGCGAAGATCGAGCTCACCGACGGGCCGCCCTATGTGCTTCTCACCGACCACCTCGAGGGCGACCGGCCGATTTTGATCTACAGGGTCGAAGATCTCGGCCGCGCGATGCGCGAGCTGAAGAAACGAGGCTGGGCAAAGGCCCAAACGCTGGAGATTCCAATGGGTCCATGCTGCTCGTTCACGACCCCCGCGGGCCATCGCCTGGCCATCTACGAGCTGACACGCCCCGAGGTCGCCAGGCATTTCGACGGCCGCTTCGACTTCTGACAACCGCTCGGTCTCAGCCTGTGTTCTGAAGTCCGGCGGCCACTCCGTTGACGGTCAGCAGGAAGAGGCGCTCGGCCGTGGCCCGCTGCCGGCGCGCACCTTTCGCACGGAGCTCGCGCAACGCGCGCAACTGCAAGTGTGAGAGCGCATCGACGTACGGGTTTCGAAGCTCGACCGCCCACGACAAGACACGATGCCGTTCGAGCAGTCGGGTGTGACCCGTCACCGCCAGCACGTTCTTCTTCGTGAGGTCGTACTCACGCAGGACCCGGGTCGCGAGGTCCGGCCGGTCACTCAGCGCCAGGTATCGAGCCGCAATCCGCCTGTCGGTCTTGGCCAGGCTCATCTCGGCGTTGTCGAGGAGGACGTTGAACAGCGGCCATGACGCGTAAGCGCGGCGCAGGTCGGCAAGCGGCGCGGCTTCGAGGCCGCTTCCGAGTCCGTACCAACCCGGCAGGTTGAGCCGCATCTGCGACCAGGCGAACACCCACGGGATTGCACGAAGGTCCTCGAGACTCTCGCCGGCCCCACGCCGCGGCGGCCGGGATGCGATGCGCATCCGGCCCAGCTCTTCGATCGGGCTGACCTCCGCGAACCACTCCGCGAATCCGGAAGTCTCGACCAGCCCTCGATAGGCAACGCGGGCGGCCGCATCCACATCCGCGGCAAGCTTGCGGAAGCGTCGCGACGGCTCGGACCGAGCCGGGGCGGTCGTGGCTTCGAGCACAGCCGAGGCGACCTGCTCGAGGTGGCGCCTGGCGATGGCGGCGTTTCCGTAGCGCGCGAAGATGACCTCGCCCTGCTCGGTCACCTTGAATCGGCCCGCCACCGATCCGGGCGCCTGGGCACGGACAGCGCGATTGGCGGGACCGCCACCGCGTCCCAGGGCTCCGCCTCGTCCATGAAACATGGTCAGGCGCACGCGCCGGCGCTTGGCCCAGGCAGTCAGGTTCGACTGGGCTTCGTAAAGCGCGAGGGTTGCGGACAGCGGCCCGACCTCCTTGGTCGAGTCGGAATAGCCCAGCATCACCTCCAGTCCGCGGCCGGTTTCCGCCAGCCGGCGCTGGACGGGCGCGAGCGCAAGCATCTGCTCCATCACGTTTGGAGCCTCACGCAGGTCATCCACCGTCTCAAACAGAGGGATGACGTCGAGCACCGGCGGATTGCCGCCCGTCGCGTGATCGGCCAGCTCGTACACGGCGGAAATGTCGCTGATGTTTCGGGTGAAGCTGACGACGTAGCGCCGGCACGCTTCGGGGCCGAACCTTGCCTGGATGCTGGCGATCGCGCCGATGGTGTCGAGCACCTCACGAGTCAGCGAGGACATCTCTCGGTTCGAGCGGATCTCGGCCAGCGCACTTGCGTGGACATGGCTGTGCTGTCGCACCTCGAGCGCGGCGAGATGAAACCCGAACGTCTCCGCCTGCCAGATCAGATGCTGCAGCTCGCCGTAGGCCTGGCGTGGCGCGCCCGCGCCTGCGAGCGAGCCCTGGACGCTGCGCAGGTCGGCGAGCAGCTCGTCTGAAGACTCGTATCGGTCGCGGTCTCGCGACCGTGTCGCGCGCAGCCGGTCGCCGACGTGGAGCAAGAACTGGCGGTGCTGCTCTGACGGAGAGCGCTTCTCCAGCTCGGCCCAGCGCTCCGGGTCGGCGGCACGAAGCGCCGCCAGGCGGCGACGAAGATCCGCCTCGGGTGGCGTGGTGGCGGCGTCGGCCGTCAGCGCGCGGCCGATGCGCAAAGTCGCAGCCTCGAGCCCGAGTAGTGCATGCTCGGCCTGGATCAACATCGTCTCGGCCGTCACCTTCGCGGTCACCGAGTCGTTGCCATCCCGATCGCCCCCGACCCAGCTGCCAAAACGCAGGAACGCCGGCGCGAGCGCAGGGCGCGTTCCGGTGTCAGATGGGCCAAGTGCGCGATCGAGCTCGCGATAGATCGCGGGCACGACACGAAATAGAGTTTCGTCGAAGACCGCCATCGTCGAGCGGACCTCGTCCAGCGGTGTGACCTGAGACGAGCGCAGCTGCCCAGTGCGCCACAGCGAATCGATTTCTTCGGTGAGCCGGCGCATCGATTCGCTCCGTCCGCCCTCTGACGCCCTCGGGTCCTCGAGCCGGCCCAGCTGCTCGCCGATCCGGCGGATGGCCGCGACCACTGCCCGGCGCCTGGCCTCGGTCGGGTGCGCCGTGAAGACTGGGTGCACCTCGAGGCGTGCAAGGACGTCACGCAGGCGGCGCCGGCCAAGCTTCCGGCGCAGCGAGGCCACGGTTGCCGCCAGGGATTCGGGCATCGGCTGCGAGCCACCATCGCGCTCGCGCAGGACCCGGGCCCGATGGTGCTCTTCGGCGAGGTTGACCAGGTGAAAGTAGACGGTGAAAGCTCGAGCCACCTGCTCGGCTCGCTCGAGCGGCCAGGACGCCACGATCTTCTCGGTCCTGCGCTCGTGAACATCGGCGTCGCGCGCGCGAATGACCGACTTGCGTAGCGTCTCGACGTCTTTCAGCAGCCCCGCGCCGCCGTATTCCTTTACCACCTGTCCGAGAATCTCGCCCAGCATGCGCACGTCGCGGCGCAGCTGATCCGGGATCGCCTGCCGCGCGGAGGCCCTGGAATCCCCTCCCGCCCGGCTCGCTGCGCGAGCGGGCCGACCTCCCCTCACGGCGGGGAGGCCCGTCAAGTTTTGGCAGCGGTTCGAGACTGGTGCGCGTACTCGAACGAGTCGAGCAGCGCCGCCAGCGATGCCTCGATGATGTTGCTCGAGCAGCCGACGGTAGTCCACCGTCTCGATCCCTTGCCGGATTCCACGAGCACTCGCGTCGTCGCCGCGGTGCCGGCGGCGCCGTCGAGGATGCGCACCTTGTAGTCGTGCAGGCTCACGCCACGTAGCGCGGGGAACTTCGGGCTCAGTGCCTTGCGGAGCGCGGCGTCGAGCGCATTGACTGGACCGTTTCCTGAAGCCGCCGTGTGATAGACAGCCCCGCCGACCTCCACCTTGACCGTGGCCTCCGCGTGCACCGAACCTCCGTCCTTGCGCACGAGGGTCGTGAAGTCGGCCACCTTCCAGGGCGCTTCATAGCCGGGGCGCAGGCGGCGCATGAGCATCTCGAACGATGCGTCCGCGGCCTCATAGGAGTAGCCGCGATGCTCGAGCTCCTTGAGGTGCTGGACCAACCACGCGGTCTGGGGATCGTCCCGGTCGAGCTCCAGCCCGAACTCGCGCGCCTTGGCCAAGATGTTGCCGCGGCCGGAAAGCTCTGAGACGAGGACGTGCGGCTCATTGCCAACGAGGTTCGGGTCGATGTGCTGGTACGAATCGGCGTGCTTCAGCACCGCGGCCACGTGCTGCCCGCCCTTGTGGGCAAAGGCGCCGTATCCAACGAAAGGCTGCTGCAGCGGCAGGGCCACGTTCGCGATCTCGGCGACTGTGCGCGAGAGGTCGCTGGAACGCGCCAGCGACGCCTTGGGCAACGCCTCCATACCAAGCTTCAAGACCAGATTGGCGACCACCGACACCAGGTTCGCGTTTCCGCAGCGCTCCCCGTACCCGTTGATCGTGCCCTGGACCATGTCCGCACCGGCGGCGACGCCTTCGAGGGTGTTGGCCACGGCCAGCTCGCAGTCGTTGTGGCAGTGGATGCCGACGCCGGCGGATTGGTCGACCTCGGCGAGCGCGCGCCGCACCGCCTGCACGCCCTCCCGAATTTCCCCTGGAAGGCTCCCGCCGTTGGTGTCGCACAGCACGATCCAGCTCGCTCCGGCACGCGCTGCCTCGAGGCAGACCTCGATCGCGTATTCGGAGTCGCGGGCGAAGCCATCGAAGAAGTGCTCGGCGTCGAAGATAACTTCCTTCCCGCCGGCGACACCGTGCGCCACCGACTCACGCACCATCGCCAGGTTTTCGTTCGGAGTTGTCTGCAGGACCTTGCTCACCTGCCACGTGTCGCTCTTCCCGACGAGCGTCCACGCCGGCGCCCCGCTCCGCGCCAGCGCCTTGAGGTTGGCGTCGTCTTCGCACGTGCCTCCGGCCCTGCGCGTGGCGCCGAACGCGGCCAGGCGCGAGTGCTTGAGTGGATGCGCGGCCAGCTCCGCGAACAGCTCCTCGTCTTTCGGGTTCGACCCGGGAAAGCCGCCCTCGACGTAATCGAAGCCCAGCGAGTCCAGGGTGCGCGCGATCCTCACCTTGTCCGACGCCGAGAAAGACACGGCAGGGCCCTGGGCGCCGTCGCGCAGCGTCGTGTCGTAGATCACGATCCGCCGTGCGGCGCCGTTGCGATGGTGATTGGTGCTGGGCTTGGGCATAAAAAAACCTCCGGGCCTTCTCTGGGCCGGGAGGTCCAACGACTTGAGCGGAGCGCGCTAAGTCGGGGGACCTCCCCGAGTAATCTCGATGTCGTTTGCGATCTGCTTGCGCATGGAAGCCGAAGAATAAGCCAACCCAGCCCCGGGCGTCCTGGCAGCCATCCCCAAATCTGGAAGCTGCGCTTGGTGTCAAGCTCACATTGCGGCGACCACAAATTGCCTGTTGACAAACCGCCTGTGGGGGACTACGGTTTGTGAAATCAGTTCGACATTGTCGAACACTAGTCAGATACAGGGGGTCGGAGAGACATGCATTCGATGCCACAGCGAGCGCTCGCCGAGATGTTCGGCACAGCAGCGTTGGTCCTGGTAGGTCCGGGTTCCGTCATCGCGACGCTCACGCTCGCCGGCAAGGCGGTGCCTGCGGTCACCGAGGCAGACCTCCTGGCGATCAGCTTCGCGTTTGGGTTCATCATCACCGCTCTCGTCTATGCGATCGGTAAGGTCTCGGGCTGCCACATCAACCCCGCGGTGACATTTGCCCTGGCGGTGACGAGGCGGTTCCCGTGGAAGGAAGTGCCCGCATACTGGGCGTCCCAATACGTCGGCGCCGTGATCGGGGCATTTGCCATCTGGGGTGTCTTCGGCGCGAACGCGGTCACCTTCGGCATGGGCCAGACCCACTTTGCCGCCGACGCGTCTTCGAGCTACTTCCTGCAGGCGGCGCTCGCCGAGGCCCTCGGCACCGGGCTCCTGATCTTCGCGATCCTCGGCATCGTCGACTCCAAGTCGCCGACGCAGCTCGCCGGTATCGTGATCGGGGGCGCGGTTGTCGGGATCATCCTCATCTTCGGACCCATCACCGGCGCATCGCTGAACCCCGCGCGCGCGTTCGGCCCCGAGCTGGTGCAGGCGATCGCCGGCGGCACGACTTTCTGGACGCAGTACGTTCCCGTCTACCTGGTCCCCGGGCTCGTGGGAGCGGCAGCGGCGGCTTTCCTCTACGACTTCTTGGCCAACCCGCGACTGGTCGCGCGACCGATCGTCGAAGCGGTCACCCACGAAGAGAACGTGCGCGCGGCGGCCCACTAGATCAGAGAGACAGGAGAAAACACAATGGCAGTCGAAACCAACCAGATGCGTAAGTTCCTCAACGAGCCGTCGCAGGTCGTCAAGGAATCCCTGAAGGGCCTGGCGGCGGCGCACCCCGACCTGCTGCGATATGACGTCGCGAACCAGATCATCGTGCGCAAGGACGCGCCCAGGAAAGGCAAGGTGGCCCTCATCTCGGGTGGCGGCTCCGGTCACGAACCGCTGCACGGTGGCTTCGTCGGCCTCGGCATGCTCGACGCGGCGGCTCCGGGTGAGGTGTTCACCTCGCCGGTGCCAGGACAGATGCTCGCAGCGACGAAAGCAGTAGATGGCGGCGCTGGGGTCGTGCACATCGTCAAGAACTACACGGGCGACGTCCTCAACTTCAAGCTGGCGGCCGAGGATGCCGCTGACGAGGGCATTAAGGTCACGTCCGTCGTCATCGATGACGACGTGGCGGTACAGGACTCCCTTTACACCGCGGGCCGGCGTGGAGTCGGTGCCACGGTGCTGGCGGAGAAGATCGCCGGAGCCGCGGCGGAGAGCGGGGCGGACCTGGCCAAGGTCACAGACACTGTCAAGCGAGTCAACGACCGCGCGCGATCGTTTGGCGTGGCGCTGTCATCCTGCATTCCGCCGGCCAACGGAAAGGTCATCTTCGACCTGCCGGAAGGTCAGATCGAGTTCGGCATCGGAATCCACGGTGAGCCCGGGCGCCGGCGCGGGACGCTGGGCACGGCCAGCGAGGTCGTGGACGTCATGGTCGAGGCCGTCGTCTCCGATCTGAAGGCCAAGCGCGGGAGCAAAGTGCTTGCCTTCGTCAACGGCATGGGCGGCACGCCGCTGCTCGAGCTCTACCTTATATACGGAGAGGTCGACGCCAAGCTGCGCAAGGCCGGCCTCGAGCCGGTGCGCAACCTCGTCGGCAGCTACATCACCTCACTCGAGATGGCCGGCGCGTCGCTGACCGTGCTCGAGCTGGACGAGGAGCTCATCAAGCTCTGGGATGCGCCGGTGCACACTGCTGCCCTGCGCTGGAGGGTGTGACCACTAACCTTTGATCACCGAAAGGGTCATGGACGCGGCGACGATCACCTCCTGGATGCGCGAGATCGATGCGTCGGTGCGCGTCGAGCGAGACCACCTGGTCCAGCTCGACGCCGCCATCGGCGATGGCGATCACGGCACCAACATGACGAGAGGATTCGAGGCCGTCGTCCAGGCCCTCGGCGTCGACAGGGGCTCGCCCCCGGGCCGGCTGCTGATCATCGCCGGCCGCACGCTGGTCTCGACAGTCGGCGGCGCGAGCGGACCCCTGTGGGGCTCGGCACTTCGCGCCGGCGGGCGCGTACTCGGTGACCAGACCACGTTTGATGGCGCTCAGCTCACTGAAGTCCTCGCTGCGGCCCTCGCCTCGGTCAAAGATCTCGGCACCGCCGCGCTGGGCGACAAGACGATGGTCGACGCGCTTGAGCCTGCGGTCGACACTTTGCGAGCCCGCGTCGCCCAGGGTGAACCTTTAGACCGCGCGCTCGACGATGCGGCCGAAGCCGCGGAAGCCGGCATGCGATCGACCATCCCACTCCAGGCGCGCAAGGGCCGCGCGTCATATCTCGGCGAGCGGTCGGTGGGCCACCAGGATCCGGGTGCCACCTCGACAGCTCTGATCATTCGAGCTCTGCAGAGGGCGGTCACCTCCGGGGGCTGACATGGAACGTGCGGTGCAGGGAGTCAGCGCCGCCCCCGGCGTCGCGTTCGGCGTTGCGGTTGTGCTCGATCGACCTCGACCGCTGGCTCGGACCGCCGTCGCGCCGGCGGCGCGCGGTCGCGAAGTCGATCGCGCCAACGCCGCGCTTCTAGCTGCGGCGCATGAGCTGCAAGGGATAGCGACACGTTTGCGGGAGAAGGGTCGAGACGCTGAGGCGGAAATCGTCGAGACAGGCGAGCTCATGGCTGGAGACCCTGCCTTGATCGAGCGGGTGCAGTCGTTGATCGTCGAGTCTGGCCTGCCGGCAGATGCGGCCCTGGGCCGGGCCGCGGACCAGATCGCGACGGACCTGGCAAACCTGGCTGATCCGACGCTCGCGTTGCGTGCCGATGACGTGCGAAGTCTCGGCCGCCGTGCAGCCGCCCACGCCAGAGGGGGAAGAACTCACGGCTCTGCTGGTGTTCTCGTCGCCGCCACTCTTGGTCCCGCCGACGTGGCCGAGCTTGCGACTCACGCCAAGGGTGTCGCTCTGGCCGGCGGCGGCGTCACCGCGCATGCGGCGATCGTGGCTCGGTCGCTTGGGATGCCCATGGTCGTGGGGCTCGGCGCAGATGCGCTCGACGTCGAAGACGGGGAAGAGGTGGTGCTGGACGGGGATGCAGGCGTGCTCATCCGCCGGCCCGACCCGGATCGGGTCGCGGCCGTGCGAGCGATGACCGAGCACCGGCGCACCGCCAGGAGGAATGCGGTCGCCAGCCGCCTGGAGCCGGCTGAGACCAAGGACGGTCATCGGCTCGTCGTGCTTGCCAACGCCGCAAGCGTGGCCGAGGTGATCGAGGGCGCCGAACAAGGGGCCGAAGGTGTGGGCCTGCTTCGCACCGAGCTGGGTTTCCTCGATACGTCCGCGTGGCCATCGCTCGCGCAGCACCTGGCTTTCCTGAAGCCGATACTCGACCGGCTCGAGGGCCGCACGGCGACGGTGCGCCTCCTCGACTTCGGCGGCGACAAGACCCCGCCTTTTCTGCATGGAGTCGAAGGTCGTGGAATCGAGCTGCTCCTGAGGGCTCCTGAGGCCTTGAGAACTCAGCTGGCTGCAATCATGGAAGCCGGCACCGGCACCAAGCTGCGCATCTTGATACCGATGGTCACGAGCCCTGACCAGGTACGCGCTGTGCACGAGATGCTGGGAAATGTCCTGGACGGACGGCCCGCGCCTCAGGTCGGTTCGATGATCGAAACGCCTGAGGCCGCCTTGCGAGCGGGCGAGATTGCCGACGCATCGGACTTTCTCAGCATCGGTACCAACGACCTTACGCAACTCGTGTTGGGCCTCGACCGCGAAAAGTCGAAATCAGCTCCCGTCGCGGACAGTAGAGTTCTGCGGCTCATCGAAGCGACGACGCATGCCGCGCGCGCGGCCGGGATCCCGGTTGACGTTTGCGGCGAGGCCGCTTCGGATGCCGAGGCAATGCCGATTCTCGTCGGCCTGGGTGTTGACGAGCTCAGCGTCGCGGCCGCGCGAGTCGGCGAAGTTCGTCAGGCGATCCGGGGGCTGGACTTCAAGGTCAGCCGCGAGGCTGCGGAGGAACGGCTACTCGATCAGCCCGCTGACGCAGCTCGTAAGGGCGTCTAACGCCGCGGGCGCGTCCTCGCCCTCGGCGCTCAGCCGCAGGACGCTGCCGCCTGTAGCCCCGAGCGCGAGCACGGCGAGGATGCTTTTGGCGTCGGCCACCTTCCCGTCGGCACCCACAGTGACGCGCGACCGAAACCGCAGAGCTGTTTTCACAAAGGTCGCCGCGGGACGGGCGTGCAGGGCAACCCCCGCCGGCAGGGCGACGGTCGATTCAGAACTTGCTGGCACCGCGGGCATCCTCGGCGGCTTTCGCCACGTCCTCCAGCGACTGGCCCGCCGAAGACATGACCGCCGCCGCCACGGCGCCCTCGACGAAAGGAGCGTCGACCAGGCGCACATGGCCGTTCACCTTCCCTTCGAGCAGGTGACGAACTGTGAGGATCGAGCTCCCGAGGTCGGCGAGCACGACCACGCCCTCGCCGCTGTCGGCGCGCGCGATCGCCTCTCGCACCGCGTCCCCGCTGGTGCCGAGCGACCCGCCCGGGCCCCCGCCGGCAGGCTCGACTTTCACGCCGTCGCCGGCGACCTGGGATGCCAGGTCCGCCAGGCCGCGCGCGAGTTCATGACTGTGGGAGACCAGTACAATCCCGACCAAATTCGACACTCCCCACGAGGCCCCGAAAGGCCCCGCAATCGCATTCCAGACGACCGCCGTAGTCTACACTACCGACAGGAATTCAGCAATGCCGAATGAAGTCAAAGGCCGACGGTCATCAATCCAGTCCATCGATCGGGCGACCGCCATCCTCCAGGCGCTCGCCAGCGGACCGCGCCGGCTGGGCGTCAGCGAGCTCGCGGACCGGCTCGGGCTCGCTCGTCCGACAGTTCACGGGCTCCTGCAAACCCTGCAGTCGCACGGCTTCGTCGAGCAAGACCGGCACTCGGACAAGTACCAGCTTGGCCCTGGCCTGCTTCAGCTGGGTTACTCATACCTCGACCTCAACGAGCTGCGCGCCCGCTCGATCGCGTACGCCGACCGCCTCGCGGTGCGAACCAGCGCGGCGGTCAGGGTCGGGGTCATGCACGGATCGAGCATCGTCGTCGTCCACCACGTGTTTCGTCCGGACACCGCGTTCGGTGTGCTGGAGGTCGGCCTTCAGCTGCCGCTGCATGCCAGCTCGCTGGGCAAGGCGATCCTCGCCTTCTCGCCGCAGCAGGTGATCGACGACCTGCTTGCTGAACCTCCCGCGCGCCTCACGAAGCAGACGCTCGATGAGACAGCGCTGCGCAAAGAGATCGCGACGATCCGCGACCAGGGTGTCGCCACGGAGCGAGACGAAGCCGTGCTCGGCGAGTCGAGCGTGGCGGCCCCGATCTTCGACCACGCCGGCAGCGCGGTCGGCGCGATTGGAGTAGTTGACGCGACCGAGCGCATCTTTCCACGCGGTCTTGCAAAGGGGTTGTCGGCTGCAGTGAGCGAGGCTGCCCGGGGAGTTTCGCGCGAGCTCGGTGCGCCGCGCTGGCCACACGCCGCGGAGGCTTAGGGCCGCCCTCCCCACTTGTGGGGAGGTGGCCCCGGCCGAAGGCCCGGGCCGGAGGGGGCTAACAGCTATCTTTCTGCGCATGTCGGATCGCGAGGTGCTTGGGCTACTCGTCGCCACGCGTGATGAACCCGGTGTGCTCTATCGACTCTCGGAGGCGATCTTCAAGCACGGCGCCAACATCACCTACATCGCAAGCGGCGCTCATCGAGACAACCTCGCCGAACTACAGCTGGAGGTGACGGGCGCGCGCGACGAGGCGCGGCTGCTGGCCGACCTCGAAGGGCTCGAGGGGGTCACGCAGGTGAGTCGGGTGCCCACCTTTCAGCGCATTTTTGGCAAGCGGGTGATCGTGATCGGCGGCGGCGCGCAGGTCGGCATGGTTGCCCAAGGCGCCGTAGCGGAGGCGGACCGGCACAACATCCGCGGCGAGCGCATCTCGGTCGACACGATCCCGCTCGTCGGGGAGGAGCAGCTCGCGCAGGCGGTGCGCGCGGTGGCGCGCTTGCATCGGGCGCGCGCGCTGGTCCTGGCCGGAGCGCTGATGGGCGGCGACATCAGCCACGCGGTTCGCGAGATACGCGAGGCCGGCATCATCGTGCTCTGCACGAACATGGCGGGATCGGTGCCGGATGCGGCCGACGTCGTCGTCAGCGACCCGGTGGAAGCCGGCGTGATGGCGGTGATGCTCATCGCCGACACAGCCAAGTTTTCGATCGAGCAGGTCCGCGGCCGCCGCTTTTAGGTCAGGGAGCGGGTTCGAACCTTGACGTTCATGCTGCCGGTCGCCGAGCCGACATACACCCCGCGAGTCGGAGCCGCGTCGCTGTAATCGCGGCCGACCGCGATGCGGACGTGCTGCTCGCCGATCCGCACCGGGTGGGTCGCGTCGTAGCCGACCCATCCCTTTTGCGGCACCCAGGCTTCACCCCAAGCGTGCGACGCCCCCATGACACCGCGCCCTCGCGGATCGTGGATGTAGCCGCTGACATAGCGGGCGGGCACGCCCATGGCGCGTGCGACGGCGATGAAAAGGTGCGCGAAGTCCTGGCATACGCCCGCGCGCAGCGACAGGACCTCATCCACCGAGCTGTACACGTTGGTCACCGCGCGGTCGTAGGCGAACTCGCGGCTGATCGCAAGCGTCAGGTTGTCGAGCACCAGTTCCACATCGGAGGCCGATTCCGGGTCGGCGATGGGTTGCCTGCCCGCGAGCTCTCGCACGCCCGGCACGTCTTTCACGGGGGAGCGAAAGCGCAGGAAGTCCTGGACTAGCTCTTCCCCAGGTTCAGTGTCCATCTGCAGTCCGGTTTCGACCACCGATGTGCTGGTCACGCTCAGGCGGGTGTGAGGGCGAACAAGGTTGAAGTAGTGGACGTCATTGCCGTATCCGTCGCGATAGGTTCTCGGCTCGATGCCCGGGCTTGCATCAAGGTCGAACTTCAGGCAGCGCTGCCCATTTCCGTCCATCGGTCGCAGGCGGAGCTCCATGGCGGTCTCCGCGATCGGCCCGCTGTACCGGTATTTGGTTTCGTGCACGATCTCGAGCCTCATCGTTGCTGCTGCTGCTGGGGCATTGCCTGACCTTCGTCACCAAGAACGCCGGCCGGAACCTTGCTGGGGTGGAAATACGTCTCTCGCATCGCCAGTTCGAGCTGGCGCAGCAGCGCGCGGCATTGCGCCTCGAAATCGCGCGCGTTCTCGGCGATCCCCTGCGTGTTCGCCTGCTTGAACAGCGACTGGAAACGCGAAAGCAAGATCCGCGGGCGTGACCGGCGGCCGGCGCCGTCGATGCGAGACACGGACTCGAGCGCTTCAGCGGCAGCGAATCGAGCCGAGCGCGGCAACGTGGAGTCGAGGAGCAAGCACTCGATCACGTGCTCAGGCGTCACACCGCCTGAGTAGCGCGCTTGGTAGGACTCGAACGCGAAGCACGACTTCAGCACCGCGGTCCACTCGAGCGCGTCCTCTGGGGTACCTGCCAGCTCGGCGGACTTACGTGTCACGATCGCAGTCACGTTCGCCGCGCGCTCCAGGAACTTGCCGAGGCGAACGAAGTCGCGCGCCTGGTCGTGGGACATCGTGTCCTCGAGCAGGCCGTCCACCAGCCGGACGCTCAGCTGGACATTCATCAGGAACGGGTACAGGTCCGGTTGCCAGCTGCCTTCCTGTACGCGCCAATGCAGCGCGTTGACCTGCTCGTAGAGCTCTGTGGGCAGCGACGGGCGAACTGCCTGGGCCGCAAGGCGAGCCGCCGAAACGCTCGCTCGCACCGAGGGACCGAGCGTCCCTGTAACCACCATCTCCACGGCCTGATCGCGGCGGCCCGTGTTGCTGCCCGGCCAGCCGGCGAGCTCCATGAACCTGGTCCAGAAGTCCGGCCCGGGCTCGTCCGTGCGATCAAGCGAAAGGGCCACGTGCACGCCGAGGATTCGGGCCAGGTGGTCTGCGCGTTCGAGGTGGCGCCCCAGAAGCGTGAGTGAGGTGGCGGCCCTGCTAAGCATCCTGACCGTTTACCCGGTCGACATCGCCGCCGGCCTCAGCCATCACCCATGTGTCGCGGCTGCCTCCGCCCTGCGAGCTGTTGACGATGAGCGAGCCTGGCCTCAACGCCACCCGTGTCAGCCCGCCCGGCGTGACGTGTACGTCAGGTCCGGTCAGCACGAATGGGCGGAGGTCCTGGTGGGCGCGGCGAAGCTCACCGCCGTCGAATATGGGTTGGACCGACAGCGGCACGACCGGCTGCGCAATGAATGCACGAGGCTGCGCTTCAATCCGCTGACGAAACGCATCGCGCTGCTCGCGAGTCGAGGCAGGGCCGATCAGCATCCCGTACCCACCCGACGCGTCGACGGTCTTCACCACCAGATCGTCGATGTGATCAAGCACGTAGCGCCGGTCTTCCGCGATGGCACATAGGTAGGTGGGAACGTTGGGCAGGATGGGCTCCTCGCCGAGGTAGTACTTGATGATCTTCGGGACAAGCGCGTAGACGGCCTTGTCGTCGGCGACGCCATTGCCCAACCCGTTGGCGATGGCGACGTTGCCGGCTCGATATGCGTTCACCAGCCCGGCCACGCCGACCAGCGATTCCTGGCGCCCGAAGATGGGGTCGAGCCATTCGTCGTCGAGCCGCCTGTAGATGACATGCACTGGGCGAAGACCGCGCGTCGTGCGCATGAAGACGTGGTCGAGGTCGACGACGAGGTCGGTGCCTTCCACCAGCTCGATACCCATCTGTTTGGCCAGGTACAGGTGCTCGTAATACGCGGCGTTGTTGATGCCCGGCGTCAGCAGCACGACCGTGGGATCTTCGACGCCCGGCGGCGCCAGCCAGCGGAGGTGCCGCAGGAGCTCGTGGACATAGCCTTCTACCGGGCGCACGGGATAGCCTGCGAACAGGTCGGGCAGCACGCGCTTCATCACCTGGCGGTTCGCGAGCACGTATGAGACGCCCGACGGCGTGCGCAGATTGTCTTCGAGCACGAAGAACTCGCCCTTATCATCCCGAACCAGGTCGATCCCGGCGATGTGGCAGTGGATTCCGTGCGGCACCGGCAGGCCCTCGATCTCCCTCAGGTACTGCGAGCTGCTGAGCACGATCTCCGGAGGCACGGCGCCCTGCTTGAGGATCAGCTTGCGGCCGTAGACGTCATCCAGGAACAGGTTCAGCGCCGTCAGCCGCTGCTTGAGACCGGCCTCGAGGCGCTTCCAGGTCTCGGCAGCGATGACCCTCGGGATGATGTCGAAGGGAAAGACCTTCTCGTTGCCCTGGGCGTCCGGGTAGACCGCGAACGTGATGCCGTGGTCGCGGAACATCTGCATGGCGAGCTCGTGGCGGCGCTCGAGCTCGGCCGGACCGAGACGGTTCAACAGCTCGTAGAGCCGGCGATAGCCAGGCCGCGGCTCATTCGCGGCCGCAAGCATTTCGTCATAGAAGCCGTTGGTCTGGTAGTTGGCACCCAGAGATTTCACGGAAGGCACCGCTATAGTGTCTGCGCCATTCCGAATCCAGGAAAGACGATCGACTTACGGGTTGGCTGCGAGTTCAACTACGACGTCAGCGCACCCACGACGATGACCGTCCAGGTGCGCCCGCGATCAGACGCCCGGCACCAGCTCGTCACCGAGACCTGGACGACGGAGCCCCCGCTGCCGGTGGACGAGTACGTCGACCTCTACGGGAATCCGGTCAAACGATTGGTGGCGCCCAAAGGCACGCTGACCCTTCGCTACGACGCGAGGTGTCTGGTCCCAGACGAGCCCGACCCAGACGGCTCCGGCGTGGGCCAGACGCTGGTGGAGCAGATCCCAGGCGAGCTGCTCCACTACACGCTGCCGAGTCGGTACTGCCTTTCGGACGAGCTGATGGCAGCCGCCTGGGAGCTTTTCGGCCAGACCGAGCCCGGATGGGCCCGCGTGCAGGCGATATGCGACTGGGTCCACGACAACCTCCAGTTCCAGTACGGCGCCAGCAACCCCCTCACAACCGCCGTCGACGTTTTCAACAATCGCAAGGGAGTGTGTCGAGACTTCGCGCACCTCGCGGTAACCTTCTGCCGAGCGATGAGCATCCCTGCCCGCTACGTGTTTGGGTACCTGCCCGACCTCTACGTTCCGCCGCCGGCGGAGCCGATGGATTTTGCGGCCTGGATGGAGGTCTGGTTGGGCGACCGGTGGTGGACGTTCGATCCCCGCAACAACGCCAGGCGGGTGGGACGGGTGCTGATCGGTCGGGGCCGCGACGCCCTCGACGTGGCGATGGTGACGACGTTCGGGCCGGCCGAGTTTCGCTCCATGACCGTCTGGGCCGACGTAAACCCCACGGAGTCTCCGACTCCGCGGGGACCCTTCGACAAGGCGGCGGCGGCCTGATGGCGATCGAGATCGCGTCGGTGGACTGGCCGGCGGCGCGCCGCGCTACCTACAACGTCAGGCAGAGCTTCCGCTACGAATATCCAGAGCCGATTCGAGACCTGAGTCACCGCCTGGTCGTCATTCCGCCAGAGCGGTTTGGGGACCAGCGCCGGCTGAGGCACCAGGTTTCGGTTGGCCTCGACGGCGTCCGGATCGACGATCGCCGAGACCGATTCGGCAACAACGTGGTCGAGGTTTTCGCGTCGCAAGTCTCGTCTGCGATCGAGTTTGACGTCGACATCTCGGTCGAGCGCCGAGCCTCCGAGCCCAACCGCCTGCCCGACGGCTGGCTCGCGGACGGCTATCTGTTGCGGCCATCTGCGCTCACGACGCCCGATGCACGAATTCGCGCCATTGCCGACGAGCTGGCCGCGTCCACGCCTTGGGGTGTGGAGCTGGCCGGCCGCATCAACAGCTGGGTGCACGAGTCCATGACCTACGAGCACGGCGTCACGGGCGTGCGGACGACCGCCGCCGAGGCGCTGGCGCTGGGCGCCGGCGTGTGCCAGGACTACGCGCACATCATGCTCACGGTCTGCCGGGCCTGCGGCCTGCCCGCGCGGTACGTGTCCGGGCACATGCTTGCGCAGGGCGGAACCCATGCGTGGGTCGAGGTCGTGCTGCCGACCAATGACGGCACAGGCGACGCGATCGCCTGGCCGTTCGATCCGACCCAGGCGAGCCGCGCCGGGCTGGGCTACGTCACGATCGCGGTCGGCGGCGATTACTCCGATGTGGCGCCGACGTCGGGGACGTATCTGTCGCCCCGGCTGGGGCGGCTCGAAACTCGCAAGAGCGTGACGCTCACCGAGCTGGAGTACGCGGCGGGTTAGGCTGCGTCCATCTCCGAATCACTGATCCGCAGCCGAAGCGGCGCGCTGATCGCCGCCCTGTTTTTTGCGACGCTCGCCACGGGAGTGATGCTGATCGCCGTCCCGCTGGAGCTGCGCCAACTCCGCGCGAGCCCGACCCAGATCGGTATCGCTCTTTCGATGTTCGGCCTCGGCATGTTCATTTTCGAATGGGTGTGGGGCGTGCTCGCCGACCGGCTCGGATACGTGGCGCCGATGGTTGTGTCGCTGGTGCTGTACGCGGCGGGGATCGTGCTGCTCGCGCGCGTGGAATCTGTCGTTCTGATCGGCCTCGCGTACCTGCTCGCGTCCGGGATGATGGTGGCGGTGGGGCCGGTCGGCCGCTCGTTCCTGGGCACCAACCTGCCGCCTCGGTACCAGGGCACCGGACTCGCGCTGCTGGCGGCGACGTGGGTCATCGGAGAGGCCATCGGCTCGGGAGCCGGAGGGCACCTCATCGACCAGCTGCCGATTCGCTCAGTTCTCTATGGGGCGTCCGTGCTGCCGCTCTTGAGTGCCGCGATGGTCGTTCTCGTCTTCCGCGGTTACACGGAAACCCACGGCCACAGGTCCGCGACCGAGTCAGGCGACACCGTGCAATCCGCAGGAACAGGCGTCGTCCGCGTGATGATCGTCACGGCCTCGATCGTCCTTCTCTTCCAGGTCGGAGCCGGCGGCGAGCTCGCGTTGCTCCCGCTGCTCGTCACGTCGCACCTGAATCTCTCCGCCGCCACAGCGGGTACTGCGATGTTCATCGTCGGGGCGCTCGGAGGATTGCTGCTCGTCCCGGGCGGCATCGCATCGGATCGTTGGGGCCGCCGCCCGACGATGATCGCGGGCGGCATCCTCTCCGCCGCAGGCTTCGCCGTGTATGCGATCGCCGGCAATTTTGGATCCGTCGTGATCGGAGCGGTTCTACGCACCGCCGGCGCTTCGCTGCTGTGGCCCGCCACGACCGCGTGGATCTCAGAGTCTGCGCCGCGCCGGAACCACGCTCTCGTGATGGGATTGTTCGGGGAGTTTGAAAACGTCGGCGTGACGATCGGGCCGCTGCTTGGCGGTCTCGCCTGGTCGCTGGCCGGGATCCAGGCTGCGTTCGTGACCTACGCGGTGGCGTCGGTGCTGGCTGCGCTGGTCGCGGCGTTCGCCGCCGGACGCAGGACAGTCCGCGGTGAGCGGGTCGCGCTTCAGGTGCGCTGAAACCCCTCGGGGCTGCGCAGCCCGAAGCCGAGGCTCCGGTCGAAGGCGATGTGGGCGATCCAGGCCAGGCCGCCGGCGAGCCACGAGGGCGACATGAGCGCAAATGCGACCACGGCAAGCACGCCTGGCGCCCAGAAACGATGCACGGCGTTGTAGAGCGGCACCATGTTGGGTTGGATCTGATCTCGCTGGAGGCCGCGGGTGCTGCCGAGCAAGGCCAGGTCGGGCGCGATCGCGAACACGACCAGCAGCCACCAGGCGGATGGATGGGTCACTACGACCGCGATCCCCAGCCCGGCTGAGAGCAGGCCCAGGCCCAGATATCCGAGTCGCTTCACTCTCTTATGGAATCCTCACCGCAGTCTTATATATCCGTGAGCATGACCAATTCCTTGATCCTGGTCGTCGAAGACGACGCGAGGCTGGCGGCGACGCTCGAGCGCGTGCTGATGGCCGAAGGCCACGAGGTCGCCACGGCCGGTGATGGGATGGAGGCCCTGAGGCGCGCGAAGGAGCGGCCGCCCGACCTCGTGATCCTTGACGTGATGTTGCCCGGCCTCGACGGCATCGGCGTATGCCGCCGGCTGCGCGCGACCGCGCAGTTTCCGATCCTCATGCTCACGGCCCTGGATGGAACCGAAGACCGGGTCCGCGGTCTCGATTCGGGCGCGGACGACTACCTGGTGAAGCCGTTCGCTTACCAGGAGCTGCTTGCCCGCGTCCGCGCGCTTCTGCGGCGGACTGGTCCCGTCGACCACCTGCGCTTCGCGGACCTCGTCCTCGAGCCTGCCAGCCGTGGCGCTTGGCGCGGCACTCGGCCGCTTTCGTTGACCCACACAGAGTTCACGCTCCTGGAGCACTTCCTGCGCCACCCGCGCCAGGTGCTGACGCGCGAGCAGCTGCTGGAGGCGGTGTGGGCCGGCGAGCCCGAAAGCGACAACGTGGTCGCGGTGTACGTGGGATACGTGCGGCAGAAGCTCGAAGAAGGTGGCGAGCCGCGGTTGCTCCACACCATTCGCGGCTCGGGCTACGCCCTTCGAGAAAGTTAGATGCCGCTTCGGCTGAGACTGGCCCTTTTCGGGGTCGGGGTCGTAGCACTCACGCTGGTGATCTTCGGCGGTCTTCTGTACGCCCTGGTGTCTCGCAGTGTGAACACCAACCAGGACGATGCGCTGCGCACTCGAGCTCGCGAGGCTGCGGCCTCCGCGTCTCTGGCGCCCGACCTGGCGCCGAGGCCGCCGCTTGCGCCGGCCGATCTGCGTACGAGCACCGATGTCTTCGTCGAGGTGTTCGATCTCCGCTGGACGCTCATTTACGCGACGGCGCAGCTCAATGGCCTCCCGCCGATGCCGTCTGCCAGGCTGCTGGCGGAGGCGCCCAGAGTCACCGAAGGGGCATTCGACACCAACGGTGGCTTTCGATATTTCGTGCTGCCGTTCGGAGACGGCTATGTCGTGACCGGTCAATCGACGCGTGTGCCGCAGTCCAACCTCTCCGGCATCGTCGGCTTCCTGGTCATCTCCGGCGTCCCGACGTTGCTGGCGGCTCTGGCCGCATCGTGGCTCGTCGCCGGCAGGGCGTTGAGGCCGCTGAAATCCGTCGCGGTCGCGGCGGAAGACGTCGGCAGGACGCGAGATTTCGGGAGAAGGCTGCCGGTGCCGCGGAGCCGAGATGAGGTTGCCGTGCTCTCGACGAGCTTCAACGGAATGCTCAGCCGGCTGCAGGAGGCCTACGAGTCCCAGCGGCGCTTCGTGGCTGATGCTTCTCACGAGCTCCGCACGCCGCTGGCGACGATCCAGGGCAATGCCGGGCTGCTCGCGCACGGTCCACCGATCGCGGAGCAGGTACGGCTTGCGGCAGCCACCGACATCGCGGACGAGAGCGAAAGGATGGGCAGGCTGGTCGATCGTCTGCTCACGCTTGCGCGCGCCGACTCCGGGCTCCGCCTCGAGCTGGCGGCCGTCGACCTGCGTGCCTTGGTGCTCGATGTAACGCGCCAGGCGGCCGCAGTCCACGCGGAGAGAACCTTCGATGTTCAGGTGGTCGACGCGTCAGTCGCCGGAGACGAGGACGCGCTCCGCCAGCTCCTATGGATCCTGATCGACAACGCACTCCGCTACTCGCGCTCGAAAATCTCGGTCGACGTCGTGGTCGACTCCGGCTGGGTGAGGCTGATGGTCGGCGACGACGGCGCGGGGATCGCGGTCGAAGAGCGGGAGCGAATCTTTCAGCGCTTTTACCGTTCGGACGCATCGCGCACTGGGCACGGCGCCGGTCTCGGACTGTCGATCGCGCTCTGGATCACCGAGCAACACGGCGGCCGGATCATCGCCGACCAAAGCCAAGCCGGCGGCGCCGGGCTGTACGTCGACCTCCCGCTCTTACGACCTTCTTAGCAACGGCACCGATTCTTGGTTCATGTACTCGGTGAACCCAGAACACGCGATCGGCATCGTCGGCGGCCTTCTCGCTCTGCCCATAGCGCTGATTGCGCTGCGCATGCACCCACGCTGGCGCTCGGTGCCCGGCACCGTCCGTGCGGCTGCGGTCCTGATGGCCGTCAGCGCCGGCGTGCACCTGGCGCTGATCCCGCACCACCTGGCGTCGGAGCCGGTCACGTCAGTGCTGTTCGTTCTGAACGGCCTTGCATTCATCGCCCTGGCGGCGACTTTCACGTGGAGGTACTGGCGGCTGGCGTCCGCGGGGCTGCTGATCTCGACCGTGCTCGCCTACCTCGTGTACGTCGGGATCGGATTCGAAGGTCCTGACCAGGTCGGCCTCGCCACCAAGCTGGTCGAGGTGACCGCGCTCGGGCTCGCTCTGGTGCCGGTCCGCGGCGAGGCTGGACGCACGCATCGGTCATGGCGCTGGGCCGCGCTCGGCGTGGCGATGCCGATGCTGCTTGTCATCACCGGCGCGACCGTCTGGATCGTGGACCTGGCTCGTCCTGATCCGCGCCACGTCCATGCCGGCGCGCTTCTGCAGGCGACGAACACCGTGGCCACACCCGCGCAGGTCGAGGCTGCCAACCGTCTGTATGCCGCGACGAAGACGGCGATCCTTCCTTATGAGGACTGGCACCAGGCTTGGGCTGCAGGCTATCGTCCGGGCGGCTCGACCACTCTGCCCTCATCGCACTGGATGAACCAGCGTTACGTCGACGCAGGCTACGTCATGGATCCCCAGCGACCGCAAGGACTCGTCTACGCCAACACGCACCACGGTCCTGTGCTGCTCGGCGCGATGTTTCAGATGAAGAGCTTGAACAGGTTCGGTCCCGACCCGGGCGGCCCGATGACCGCATGGCACCAGCACGAAAACATCTGCTTCACGCCGTTCGGCTTTGAGTTCAGCTTGATGACCCCGTATGCGACGTGCCCGATCGGGGCGATCGACATCAGCGCCCCGCCCATGCTGCACGTGTGGATCGTTGACAACCCGCACGGCGGACCGTTCGCGGTCGACATCGACTCCTCGGTCGTGGCCGCAATGGATCGTTCGTGATGGAAAAGGCCGCCGGGCGCGCGCAGGGCGCTCATTCAACTGAAACCAGTCGGCCCGAAACCGTCTTCGTCCTGCTGCTAACGCAGTCGATCTTCTGGATGGTTGCGGGCATCTCTGCCCTCCCGTTTGCGCTCGGGGGCGAGCTCCACATGGTCGGGTTGGGCCTCGCAACCCTGCTGGTCGCGCTGCTCGTGTGCCTGGTTGCGATCGGAGTCCTGTGGCGCCGACGCTGGGCGCGGCGAACCGCAATCGGCCTCGAGATCGTGTGTCTGGCAGGCTCCGTTCTTCAGCTCGTCCTGCCGATCGGCGCCAACCACGCCCCTGTAACGCTTCTCACGAACGTCGTGGTGCCGGCGGCTGTTATCTGGCTTCTGTGGGGACGGAACGTGCGGTCGGTTTTCAGCTAGACCGGCGGCGCTTTTCCTCGAGTGCGAGGTTGGCCTTGGCGAGATCCACATACAGCTCGCGATTGCGCAGCAGATTGCGAACGCGCAGCACGACCTCGTCGTGATCCACCGGTTTGGTCAGGAAGTCGTCCGCACCGAGGATCAGGGCGCTGTTGCGCGCCACGTGGCCGGTGTCGCCGGTGAGCATGATCACCGGTAGGTATCCGAGAGCATTGCGCGCGCTGCGGAGCCGCCGCAGGATCTCGAGCCCGTCCGGATCCGGCATGTGCAGGTCGATCAGGACGATGTCAGGCTCGAATTCCGCGAAAACCTGCTCCACCTGACGCGAGTCGTTCAATGTGCGGATCTCGCTGGCGCTCTCCGAAAGGATGGCCTCGAGCAGCGCCAGGTTGGCCGGCTCGTCGTCGACGATCAGGATCCGGCCGCTCACTCCGTTCAGTTCGCGGCGACCGGCGTCGCGACCGGCACCGTGAAGTGAAACTCGGATCCAACGCCCACAGTGCTGTCGACCCAGATCTTGCCCCCATGCATATCCACGATCTGTCGAGTTATGGCGAGACCCAGACCCGTGCCGATGATCTTGGCTTTGGTCTTGTCCTCGAATCGCTCGTATCGGCTGAACAGCCTCTTGACGAAGTCCGCCGGAATGCCGAGACCGTGATCGATGACGCTGACCTCGACCATGCCGTCCTTGGCTACGCTCGTGAGACGGATCTCGCCGCCGCTGGGCGAATATTTCACGGCGTTGCTGAGCAGGTTGGCGACGACCTGGAACAGTCGGTCGGAGTCACCGCGGACCGCGGGCAGGGCAGGATCCAAATTGGCTTCGATCGTATGTTTCGGGCTCACGGCTCGCGCGCGCTCAGCCGCATCCGTGAGAATGCTGTTGAGGTCGACGGGGCAGATGTTGAGGGTCATCCGCCCGGCCTCGATGCGATCGAGGTCGAGCATCTCGGTGATCATCCGGTTCAAGCGCAGGGCGTCGTTGTTGATGTCGCCCGCGAAGGCTTTGGTTTCATCGGCCGTCAGGTCCTGGTCGCGGATCATCTCGCTGAAGCCCTGGATGCCGACGAGGGCGGTTCGAAACTCGTGACTGACCAGGGAGACGAACTCGCTTTTCAGCTGGCTCAGCCGCTCGAGCCCGGCGAGGTTGGCCATCGCTGCCTCCTGGGCGGTGTGCTGCGCGGTCGCGTCCTCGAACATCGCGAGGAAAAAGTCTGTGTTCCCTCCGCGCCTTTTGATCGAGGTCGCGCTCCAGTGCAGCCACACGTTGCTCCCGTCGGCACGCAGCGCATGGCTGTCGGACTCGACGGTGTCCGCGGCACCGGTCCACAGCGGTTGTAGTGACTGGACGACCCGCTGCATCTCCTCGGGCGGCATGAAGTGGGCGATCGAGTCGCCGATCATGGCGGCGGGTTTCGCGTGCAGGAGAATCCCGAGTCGCGGGTTGGCGTCGAGGATGGTCATGTCGGTGCCCACGCGCGCGATGCCGAGCGGCGCCTGGACGATGACCTGGTTGAGAAGCGTCGTGCGAGCCTGAACCTGAGCTTCCGCTCGCTTGCTATTGACCAGCAGGTTCAAGGAGTCGCGGTGGGTGAGTATTTGGTTGAACACGAACAGCACTCCGATGCTGCCGGCGAGTACGGTCTCGAATTGGTCCATGGCTTGATTGATCAAGGCGATCCGAATGGCCATCAGCGCTGCCGCCAGCGTGGCGACCCAGGGCAGAGCCATCTGCCAGAGCTCGATCGGCCCTTCTTCGGACTCGCGCTCCACAGCGGAAACGGGCCATAGGGGCGCGAGCGCGAGCAGCAGATAGCCGGTCACCCAACCGATGTCGAGGACGCTCCCGATCGCTCCGTAGGTCCCGTTGGCGGTGAGATAAGTGAAGGTGCTGTCAGACACGGCGATCGACGCCAGTCCGGCGATGAGGATCAGCATGCGACCGAACTGCTCTTTGCTCGCCCGTCGCAAAGCGATCAACAGCACCGTGATGACGACGATGTCGCCGACCGGATACGCGAGGCCGATCAGCGTCGCGGGAACCGGCTGTTGCGATTGGTCGTAGACCGTGCGCAGCCCGAGCGCCCAGGCCACGAAGAGAAGCGAAAGGGCGACGATCACGCCGGCGAGCACTGCCTCTCCGCGGGTCGCCAGGCGCCTCGGGGCTGTGGTGAACGTGAGGACCCCCGCGATCGCGAACGGGATCGCGAGCAGGAAGCCGGTGTCCGCTGCGGAGGGAAACGGCACGGCGATCCCCTGGAAAACCTCATACCAGGACCAGATGGCCTCGCCGATCGTCCAGCTTGCCGCTGACATCGCCAGCAGCGCCCAGGCCGTTCGTGTACGGCCGGAAGACCTGAACGCGGCAAAGAGCAGGCTGATCGCGGCGATCCCAGATGCGACCCCCTCGCCGATGTCGTCGATGGCGATCGTGGTCCTGTCGCCGCCAAGGCGGAAGGCTGTCCAGATGAGGAATAGCACCGACGCGACCAGGGCAAGGGCCGCGGCGAGCGCGAAACGTCTCCATTCAAGGGAGATGGCGGCGCGCCGCAGGAAAGTCGCGACGACGCTGGTGGTGCCTTCAGAGGCGGGCTGAACCGCCTTCAGGCCCGGGCTGAGATCGGCGGGGGAAGTTTGCCAGGCCACTTATCGGGAACCGTATGTTAATTCAAACGAGGCTTGAGTTAACATTGCGCGACCAGAGCAGAGCCGCGAAGGGTGAGGTCGGGACTTTGTGAAGGAGCAGGCGCCATCCATCAGACCACGTACGAGATCCGCGAATGTGCCTTCCCCTTCAGCGCTGACGACGAAGGGCTAGAGGGCGAGGAAAGCTCGTCTGACTGTTCGCCGGCCGTGCTCGCGATTGCAATGGCGGCCCTGCTGCTGGCGCTGCTCCCGGCGGCAATCGGCATGGCCATCTTGCTCGGCACGACACTACCACTCGAGTTTGGCGCGGGAGCCGCCATAGCAATCCTTGGCGGCGTGAAGATCGCTGCGTGGGCTGCGGGCCTGGTGGCCGCGATTCGCGAGCCGCGGCCGGCCTGGCTTCCTGTTTCGAACCTCTAGCGGTCCGCGGCCGCAAAGGAGGTGAGATTTGATGAGGAAGCTGATCCTGGCCGCCATCCTGGCGGCCACGATGGCGCTCTCGCTGGCGACGACCGCCGGCGCGGGCGTCCTACCACCCTGCTGCTGATCGACTGGAAACGCCTCGAGTTGCGTTAATCCATTCGTGTCAACCGCCTGTGGGGTCCTGTAAGCTGGCTCGAAATGCCTGAAGCTGGCGCGCGCCCCACACCTGCCGCCAGCCCATCAGGGCGGCGGGGCCGAAGGCACGGCATCGAGATCAAGGCAGGATCGGTGAAGCAGGCCCGCAAGGAAGCCGGCCTGAGCCTCGCTCAAGTCGCCAACGGCGCCGTGAGCCGGACCGCCATCTACTTCGTCGAGACCGGCAAGGCCAAGCCTTCCATGGAGACGCTGGTGCTGATCGCTGAGCGAACCGGGCGGCCCCTCGACTACTTCCTGGCCCAGCCGTCGACGCTCGAGCCGAGGTCTTCGCCGCACACTCTCGAGATCGAGCTCCTCATGGCGACCAACGACCTTCAGGGTGCGCTTGCCACCGGTCGTGCGCTCCTGGCCAAAGACCTCGATCCGGACACAACGGCCCGGGCGCAACACCTACTTGCTTACGCATTGCTGCGAACGGCGCAACCCAAGGAAGCGCAGCGCCTGGCCGCCGCGGCACGAGACTACTTCGAGAGGACCGGCGACCGTCTCATGACGGCCGAGTGCCTCGGCCACGAGGCTTCAGCCGCATATCTCCTGCAGGATCCGGCCGCGCTTGGTCTGGCCGAGCGAGCCCTCGCGATCTGCCGCTCGCTGCGCCCGGTGCCCGAGACTACCGAGGCCCGGTTGCTGTTCGTGCTCGGAACAGTGCACGTCACCAACGAAGACTGGCAGGCCGCGATCGACTGCTATGAGAAGGCGATCGCCGCCGGGGCGGTCGTCCAGGACCTGCGTCGCTTATCGCTGATGTACGGCGGGCTGAGCATCGCCTACACCGAAACCGGCGAGCTGAACCAGGCCGCCTACTACGCACAGCGCTCCATCTCCATCCACGAGACCTTGAACGATCGCCTGTCGCTGGCCCGCTCGGAAAACAACCTGGGTCGGCTGCTGGTCAAACGCGGCGAGCTTGCCGGCGCGGGCGAACACCTGACGAGGGCGCTGGCCTTATTCGATGAAGCGGCGATCGAGGTCGGACGTGCCGAGATCCTGCTGAGCCTGTGCGAGCTGGACATCGCCCGGTCGCGACTCGATGCGGCTGAGACCTATGCGGTCGAGGCCCGAACCTACGCCGAGCGGCTTGCCGAAAAGGCGACGCTCGCCGACTGCCACCAGTGGCTTGGCCGCATCGCCGCCGAGCGTGGTGAGCACGATCGTGTCGATGCCGAATTCCGCGAAGCGTGGGGCATCCTCGATGCGCTCGGCGCGGAGGAGCGCCTGAGCCGCTGCCACGTGGTGTACGCCGAGCTCCTCGAAAAACGCGGCGACCTGGCCGCAGCCAACCATCAGCTGCGGCTCGCCTTGAACCGGCTCCACCCGGCCAAGATCGCGCCCCCGGCCCAACTCGAGCGCACCGCGACCGCTTGAGTTATAAGAGGGAACCTGCCGGTTCCCTCTCATCACCGGGCGCTGCGCGCGCGGCTGCTCTCTTTCCCGCGGTTTGTGATTATCAGAATGGATACGCCCGGCCACACTTGGCAGACTGCAGGAGCGCGCAGCCGCGGCCGGGATAAACCCGGCCGCCCTGGCCAAGAAGTTGGGTCGCCTGGCGACCCGGCAGGGCTAAGAATGCGTTAACTCAAACGTTTGAAGCTACGATGTTGCCCCGTGATTCACTTAACAACGTGGGAAGGACGGCCTGGGGATGGCGGTCGTACTGGTAGTTGACGATGGCCTTGCCAATCGAGAGCTCGTCCAGGCCTACCTGAGCGGCCTCGACTGCGACGTCCGCCTGGCGGCGGACGGCGCCTCCGCGCTCGAGCAGATCCAGCAAGAGCCCCCCGACCTCGTGCTTCTGGACGTCCAGATGCCTGGCATGGACGGCTACGAGGTTTGCCGCCGGATCAAGGCCGGTCCCGGCGGGCGCCTGCTTCCGGTCGTGATGATCACCGCCTTGAACCAGACCGACGATCGGGTGCGCGCCCTCGAGTCGGGCGCGGACGACTTCATGGCCAAGCCGGTCGAGCGGGTCGAGCTCGTCGCCCGGGTCCGTTCGGCCTTGCGCCTGAAGGCGCTCTACAACACCCTGGACAGCGCCGAGCAGGTGATCTTCTCGCTCGCGGCGGCCGTCGAGGCGAAGGACTCCCTCACCGAGAAGCACACGCAGCGGGTGGGCGAATCGGCGCGGCACCTCGGCTCCCGGCTGGGCATGCCTGAAGTGGCCCTCGATGCGCTCTATCGGGGCGGCATCATCCATGACATCGGCAAGATCGGCGTCCCGGACTCCATCCTCTTGAAGCCCGGTCCGCTCGACCCTGATGAGACGATTCGCATGCGCTCGCACGTACTGATCGGCGAGAACATCGTGCGGCCGCTGCGCTCCGCATCGACTCTTCTCCCGATCATCCGGCACCACCACGAGCGCTTCGACGGCCGGGGCTACCCGGATGGCCTGCGCGGTCGTGAGATTCCTCGTCTCGCCAGGATCGTCGCCGTCTGCGATGCGTTCGATGCGCTGGTCAACGATCGGCCGTACCGGCCGCGGCTTCAAGTCGATAGAGCGCTGGCCGTGCTCGTCGATGGCGCTGGGACTCAATGGGATCCTGAGGTGGTCGACCTTTTCGTGGGTGAGATGCCCGCCATACACCGGCTCGGCGCGGCCTGAGCCGAACACCGTGACCAGCGTCCTGGCGGTCCTGCAGAACGTAACCACAGTCGCGTTCATCCTTCTCGGCGTCGCCACGGCGATCACGTGGGCGCGCCACCGAGACCGGGCGCTGGGCTTCCTCGCGCTGGCCATCGTGCTGCTGTCGTCGGTCACGGTTCTCGGCCGCCTACCCGCACTCTTGCACTTCACGCCGCCGCTGCTGACCGAGATCGACCTCATCTTCTTCGTCGGCTCGAGCTACGCCCTGCTTCGCTTCCGCGCCTCGCTGATCCCGCTGCCACGTGTGTGGCACATCGCCGCGGTCACGGCGATGGTCGTGGCGCTCGTGGTCTATTTCCTGGCCAGGTTCTTGGGCAATGTCGCCGGTGTTTCGACCCAGCTCCAGACGGGGGCTGCGTTGCTGATCCTGCTGGTCTGGGCGGCGACCGTCATCGAGCCCTGCGTGAGGTTCTGGCTGGTTGCGCGCAACCTTCCCGCGGTTCAGGCTTGGCGGCTGCGCTCGCTGAGCCTCGGATTCGCGGGCATCGTCGGCATCCTCGTCTTCGCGGTCCTGGCTCTTGGTGCCGGCGCGGCCTCGGGCAACCAGGCCGTGCAGCTCATTGTCCAGCTGGTCGTCCTGGCGGTCGTCCCCCTCCTGTACGTGAGCTTTTCGCCACCGTCCTGGCTCCGCCGGGAGTGGCGCGCATCGGAGGAGGAAGGCCTGCGCGCGTTCATGGAAGAGCTGCTCCTGAGCGAAGACCAGGATGCCCTTGCCAACCGAGCCCTGGAGTGGGCGATGCGCCTGGTCGGTGGCGCGGCCGCGGCCTCATTCGACACCGCCGGAACGCTGCGATCCTCACACGGCTTCCCGCCGGATCAGCTGAGCGATCTGAAGGAGGGCGTCGGGCACCTCGGCGAGGGCGTGGGCCGCATGAACATCACCGGGTCTGATCACGCCGTTCTTATGCTGCCGATCAAGGGGCTGGCCGGGGCGGGAGCTCTGATCGTCGTTTCCGGACCATTCACGCCCGCGTTCGGCTCCGATGAGATGCGCCGTGTCCAGCAGTTCATGAGCGCGTTCGCGACCGCGCTCGACCGCAGGCAGCTCATGGCGAGGCTGGAGGAAAGCAACTTGCAGCTCGAGGCAGCGAACCGGCACAAGAGCGTGTTCCTCGCCAGCATGAGCCACGAGCTCCGAACTCCTCTCAACGCCATCCTCGGTTTCTCCGAGCTGCTGATCGATGCCAACAATGGGCAGTTCTCAGCTGCGACACGCAAGCGCTTCCTCGAGCAGATCCACTCGAGCGGCAAGCATCTGCTCGGGCTCATCAACGACATCCTCGATCTCTCCAAGATCGAGGCGGGCCAGATGGAGCTGCGCCTCCAGACCGTCAGCATCGAGGAGGTCGTGAGCCAGGCCGCGGCCACGGTAGAGCCGCTAGCCGCGCAGAAGCAGATTCAATTCAAGATCGTCGATGGAGCCGCGGGAGAGATCACCGCAGACGCCGGCAAGGTGAAGCAGATGTTGCTCAACCTCGCGTCCAACGCCGTCAAGTTCACTCCCGAGGGCGGCATGGTCACGATCCAGACGCGTCGCCTTCCGGACTCGGTCGAGGTTTCGTTCACCGACACCGGCATCGGCATTGACAAACAGGACCAGGAGCGCATCTTCCACGAGTTCCAGCAGGTTGACTCGGGAGTCGGGCGCTCCCAACCTGGCACCGGTTTGGGCCTGACACTGACGCGCCGCTTCGCAAGGCTCCACGGCGGGGACGTCCGGCTCGAGAGCGAATCTGGGAAGGGCAGCGCGTTCACGATCACCCTGCCCATCCAGGCGCACGGCCAGGAAACGCCCGCTCCCTCGATCTCGACCACGCGCGTGCCCGACGCGTCGCGGCCCCTCGTCCTGGTTGTGGAGGACGATCCCGCGGCGGCGGAGCTGCTGACACGGCAGCTGGAGCGCGCGGGCTTCGGCACCGAGGTGGCTCGCAGCGGCGGCGAAGCCATCTCGAAAGCGATCGAGCGCAAGCCGGCCGCCATCACACTCGACATCCTCCTGCCCGACCTCGACGGCTGGGAGGTCCTCACGCGCCTGAAGCGTGAGCCGGCCACGAGCGAGATCCCGGTTGTGGTCGTCAGCGTGGTCGACAATCCCGAGCTCGGCATCGCGCTGGGAGCGCTCGACTATTTCGTGAAGCCGGTCCCCGCCAAAGAGCTGATCAACCGGCTGAGCCGATTCAGGTTTGGACGGAAGGCGGGCGAGAAGCCCCGCATTCTTGTGGTCGACGACGAGACAGCCAACCGCGAGTGGCTGAAGAGGATCCTCGAGCCCGCCGGGTTCGCCGTCATCCAGGCAAAAGGTGGGCGGGAAGCGATCGATCTTGCCAAATCGCGCAAGCCAGACCTGGTGCTGCTCGACCTCATGATGCCGGAGGTCACCGGTTTCGACGTGGTGGAGGCGCTGCGTGCGGACGACGCTACGAAGTCGACGCCGATCATGGTGCTGACCGCCAAAAACCTCACTGAGGCCGACATCCGCCAATTGAACGGACATGTCTCCACGATCCTGAAGCGCGGGTCCACCGGCGCCTCGGACTTGCTCCAGCTCTTGCGCCAGGCCGTCGACTCCGTGTCGCCGCCAAAATGAACGGCCCCGCGTTGATCCTCATCGTCGAGGACAACGAGGCGAACCGGCTGCTTGCGGGCGCGGTGCTCGAGCGCGAGGGCTACCGGGTCGAGATGGCCGGCAACGCGCAGGAAGCCCTCGACATGCTGGCGATCGGATCTCCGGACCTGATCCTCATGGACGTGCAGATGCCGGGCATGGACGGCTTGACTCTGACTCGACGCCTGAAGAGCAACACGCGGACGGCGGACATACCGGTCGTCGCGCTCACCGCCCTCGCCATGACGGGCGATAGGGAGCTGACCCTCGAGGCGGGCTGCTCCGGCTACATCTCGAAGCCGATCAACACGAGGACGTTCGCCGCCGAGGTGGCCAGGTTCCTTTCCAGCGTCTAGAGCTGTGAGCTAAGCCGTCGCCTGGCGGCGCGGCCGGCGGCGAAGCGCGGCGTCGGCGTCGGCAGTCGTGACGCGAGGACGCCTGAAGTTCCTCAGGGCGAACCGATCGCAGGCCGTCTCGGCCGCTGATTTCTTGCCGAGCTCCTCGTGCAGGTACCAGTGCATCCATTCGTGGCAGTAAAGGAAGCGCAGCACCTCACGGCGCTGGCGGAATGAAACGCTCTCGGACGCCCAGGCGAAGCGGATGCCGTGCCCACGCTTGCGACGCGCCGCGTAGATCACCGGCTCTTTGAAAGGGCGAAATGGCACCGGGACCTGGAGGACGATCCGGCGCTCCTCGAACTCGCAGCGCGCCGCGAGATGCGGGGAGGACCGGTAGCGGAGCGGTTTGACCACGACCTCGTAGTCCCCGGCCCGGGGCAGCCCGACCAGCGTCTGGCGCGCCTCGGCGTCGGTCATACCTTCGAGGTCGCTCCTTATGACCATGCCCCGAGCATACGGGGCGAGCCTGCGCAGTCTTGGCCGGGTAGGCAGCCGGGCTGAGGCGTTGGAGCGATGGGGGAGCCTGGCCTGCAAGGGCCGGGCTCTTCCACTATATGGGGGTCGCGTCAGAGGAATCGCGGCAGCTTGAGCAGCCAGGCGGTCACGGTCCCTGTGCCGACGCCGATCAGCGCGCCGGCGGTGACGTCGCTGGGAAAGTGGTGGCCGAGGTGCACTCTCGATGCCCCCACCAGGGTGGCCAGCGTGAAGACGAGCGGGGCCGCGTTCGGGTAGAAGGTGGCCAGCGCCGTTGCCGCGGCAAACGACGACGCGGTGTGGCCGGACGGGAACGATGCGTCGGCGGTGCGAATCCCGACCACCATCACCTCGCGAGCCACGAACGGACGGCGGCGGCGGAATATCGGCTTGACCATCCGCTGCACGACATAGGTGGTCCCGAGCGAGGCCAGCGCGGTCGCGATCCCGGCGCGCCGTCCTCGTCGACCGCCCAGCCACGCCACGCCGATTCCTGCCGCGACCCAGCCCATGCCCTCGCCCAGGTCGGAGACCAGAGAGATGTAGCGGTCGCTTTGGGGCGAATGGGGAAGACCGTGAATGGCTTCGAACACGCGCCTGTCCACCGATGGCGGAAGGATCTCGGGCGGCGTAATGATGGGGTCCATACATAAACGGTAACGCTGGGATATGAGAGGGAACCTGCCGGTTCCCTCTCATCGCCGTGCGCTTCGCGCGCGGCTGCTCTCTTTCCCGCTGTTGTGATTGTCACAACGTTTACTCCTAACGACGATATGGCGGGATTCAAGACGGGCTAGTCGCGGCCGGGATAAACCCGGCCGCCAAAGCTACGTGGCACGTACCTGCTAGGGGCGCGGCGTTCTATTTAGATGAGGAAACTCCTCGGCAGCTGGCTGCCGATTCGCGTTCTGATGGCGTACGGCGAAAGCCAGGCCGGCCAGTACGCCCTTGCGATGGCGTTCAGCTGCATGCTCGCGATGTTTCCGCTGGTGCTGGCCGTCCTCTCGCTGGTGGGTTTCGCCGTCCGCGACCCGGCCACCGAGGCAAAGGCACAGATGTTGATCGTCAATCTGTTCCCCGGCGGCGCGCAGCCGCAGCTGCTCGACGCTCTGTACGGGGTGAAGAGGTCGGCAGGATGGATGGGCCTGCTGTCCATCGCCGGCCTGCTGTGGAGCGCCGGCAGCATCTTCTCGACCATGGAGTTCGCGTTCGCTCAGATTTTCGGGACGAAGCAGCGAGACATGTTGAGGCGGAAGCTGATGGGCCTCGCGATCATGGTCCTGCTCGTGGTTGCGGTTGGCGTCACCGTCGCGGCGAACGCGGTGGCGGCGCTGTTCCCCCTCGCCTGGGTGTCCGGGTTCTTGATCGGATCCGCGGTCATGGTCGGATTACTGGTGATGCTCTATCGGTTCGTGCCGAACCGGACCTTCGAAGTGCGTGACGTGGTTCCTGGGGCAGTGCTCGCGGGGATCATGATCGAAGTGTTCTCACTCGGCTTCCCTCTTTATGTGAGGCTGGCGGGAGGTTTCAACACTTACGGCGCGCAGTTCGGCCTCTTCTTCCTGCTCGCCGCCTGGTTCTACGTGGTCTGTGAGCTGATCCTGCTGGGTGCGGTGTACAACCGGTTCCGGCTCGACCAGCCGACAGCCAACGGTCTGCGTAGTCGCGACGGGAGTAGGCGTTACCAGATCGGAGGAAATTGATTCATCACCAGCGCAAACACCATCCTGAGGTGATCCGGGAGGTATGAAATGGCAGCGAAGAAAAGCAGAGTTCTGAGCACGCGCCAGAAGAACAGGCTGCCGGCCGAGCGCTTCGCGTTCACGAAGGAGCGCAAGGAGCCGATCACGGATGCGCGCCACGTGCGCAACGCCGTGGCGCGATTCGACCAGGTCGAGGGCGTCACTGATGATGAGCGCGACGCCGCGTGGAAGCGCATCCGGGCCGCGGCGCGCAAGTTCGGCGTCGAAATCCACGTGCAGGGATGGCGGTCGTTGATGAAGTAGTCTCGCGCTGGAATGGACGGGTCCAGCCAGCGCACCGCCTCGACGCTCGAGTTCCTCGAAGGCTCGCGTTCAGGCATCCGCTATGACGCCGATCACCTGCGAGGCACAGATCCTGCTGATGGTCGAACCCTGCTTGCACGCTACGACCTCGCCGCGGTTCGCGATCGCCTGACACCGGACGTCATCGCCGGCCGGCGGCGCGGCGTGTGGCGATGGGAGGAGCTGCTTCCCGTGCGCGTGCGATCGTTCATGACCACTCTTGGCGAGGGCGGCACCCCTCTGCTGCCGCCAGGCCGACTGGCCTCGAAGCTCGGATTGCGCGGGCTACACGTCAAGGCGGAGAGCGTGAATCCGACCGGGTCCTTCAAGGCGAGGGGAATGGCGGTCGCGGTGAGCCGGGCGGTCGAGCTCGGCGCCACTCACCTCGTGGCTCCTTCGGCCGGCAACGCGGGCGGCGCGTTGGCGGCATACGCGGCGGCCGCCGGCATACAGGCGACAGTCGTGATGCCCGCGGACGCTCCGATCGCCAACCAGCAAGAGGCGGCGATCTGTGGTGCGCGCGTGATCCTCCTGGACGGCCTCATCTCCGACTGCGGCAAGCTGGCCCGTCTTATCGCCGAGCAGACCGGCGCGTTTGACATGGCAACGCTTCGCGAGCCGTACCGCGTCGAAGGCAAGAAGACGCTCGGCTTCGAGCTGGCTGAAGACTTCGGCTGGAGCCTGCCTGACGCCGTCGTCTATCCAACCGGCGGTGGAACCGGGCTCGTTGGAATGTGGAAAGCGTTCGACGAGCTGGAGGCGATCGGCCTCATCAGCTCGACGAGGCCGCGCATGTATGCGGTGCAGGCGGACGGCTGCGCGCCGATCGTGCGCGCTTTCGAGCAAGGGGCGGAGTTCGCCGAGCCATGGCCCCACGCGGTGACGCGCGCCGCCGGCATTCGCGTGCCCTCGGCTCTCGGCGATCACCTGATCCTCGATTGCCTCCGACGATCCGGAGGAGGCGCGCTCGCTGTTCCCGAGACCGAGATCGATTCGATGCAGGCGTTCGCCGCGCGCGCGGGCGCCGGCTACCTGAGCCTCGAATCGGCCGCGGCCCTGGCGGCGCTGCCAGTCCTGCTGGGACAAGGGCTGATCGACGCCGGCGAGCGGGTGACATTGTTTGACACCGGCGCAGGGTTCAAGTCCGAGGCGCGGTCGATGGAGCGTCCGGCAGTCGTACCGAACGACCCCGACGCGTGGCCCCATATGATGACCCTTCGGTGAGGGGACTTCTCTTGTGGTGCGCGCAGAATTCCTGGCTGTCCGAGCACGTGCCTCAATGGGGCTTCGTCAAGCGGGCCGTGAAGCGGTTCATGCCGGGTGAAGACTTCGACTCGGCGCTCAAGGCATCGGTGGCGTTCAAGACCCTCGGCATCGGAGCGGTCTTCTCGAAGCTCGGCGAGAACATCAAGGCAATGTCGGACGCCACCGCCGCCGTCGAGCATTACGAAATGGTCCTGAAGACGGCCTCCGAAGCCGGCCTCGAGCCTGAGATCTCCGTCAAGCCCACGCAGGTCGGTCTCGATATCGACCCCGATGCGACGTTTGCGAACCTGAACCGGCTGGCCGAAGCCGCCGCGCGCGCCAAGGGCTTCCTCTGGATCGACATGGAGGGGAGCGCCTACACGGACCGGACGCTCGACCTCTACAACCGCGTCCACTCGAGGCACCCTGCCGTCGGCGTCTGCCTGCAGGCCTACCTCTACCGCACTGCTGCGGATGCGTACCGGATGCTGACCTTCAAGCCGGCCATCAGGCTCGTCAAAGGCGCGTATGCGGAGCCCGCGGATCGCGCGTTCCCCGCCAAGCGCGATGTGGATGCCAACTACCTGGCGCTGTGCGCGCTGATGCTGCCTGACGCTAACCGAGGGCGCCTGCGCCTGGTCCTGGCAACGCACGACATTCCGCTGATCGACCGCATCGCGCGATTCGCCGACGCCATCGGCATGGACCGTCACCAGCTCGAGGTGCACATGCTCTACGGCATCCAGTCGGCGCAGCAGGTGCGGCTTGCGGCGGAGGGCTATCGCGTCAAGGACCTCATCGCGTACGGCGACGCGTGGTACGCGTGGTACCTCAGAAGGCTCGCCGAGCGCCCCGCGAACGTGATGTTCGTCGCGCGACAGATGATCGGCTAAGCGGCCTTAGTCATGAAGATGTCGAACTCGATGGTGACCTGTGGGTCGACGGTGGTGAACGGCACCGAGGGCGGTGTCACCCCGTAGTCCGTCATCACGATCGACACGCTCCCCGCGACCTCGACCTTGCTTCCAGACAGCTGAGCCTTGGCCGAGGCCGTCACGTCCTTCGTGACCCCGTGGATCGTCAGCTTGCCCGGCAGCGAGAGATCGACCGGGCCCGACGTGGATCCGGTCACCGAAACCGACGATGCGGTGAAAGTGGCGCTCGGAAACTGCTGCAGGTTCATCTGGCGTGACACGAAGCCGTCGCGCTGTGAGACGTCCCGGCCCGCGACTGTATCGACGCTGTGCAGGCCCGTGAGCACCGCGGTGATCGTGATCGCGCTCACCTGGTAGCCGGTCGAGGCTCCGGCTACGGTCAGGCTTCCCGTGACGGTGGAGGTGCGGGCGACGGCCTCGTGCTTGGACGTCTCGCCGACGAACAGCTCCTTTACGCGGTAACCGGCGAGAGAGCCGGTGGTCACGGTCCAGCTTCCGGCCAGGCTGCCGGCGGTCGAGGCGGATGGGCTTGTCGAGGCCTGCGCACTCGGCGACGCGGAAAGCCCAAGCGCGTTGGGTGAGGAGCGGAGGCCGGAGAAGAAGTAGACATACGCGCCGCCTCCCGCGAGCGCGATGACCGCAATTACCGCGGCGCCGGCGATGAGAAATCGGGACTTCATGCTGGACTCTTTTGAAGTGGTGGCGGGGCCGACATTTCGTCGACCCCGCCGATTATCGACCGCACTTTAGGGTACGGTCGGGACCTGCCCAGCGTTTTCCTGGGCCTCGCGCGCCGCGCTCTCACCGGCCTCGTGCGTGGCGTCCTCGTTGGGGACGAACGTGCCCGTGGACGTGCCGGGCGTGGGGGTTGGGCTCGCCGCGGTCGTGGCCGCGGCCGCGCTGAGGGCCGACACGCCGTACAGGGCGGCGCCGGCCACCCCTCCTATGAGCATCGACCCTGCGATGGCCGCTGCCGTCACTGCCGTACGAACTCTGTTCATGGCTGCTGACTTCCTCCTGTTGGTTTTTTGCTCGAGCGTTGCCACCGAGACTGGCGTCGGTCGCTCAGCACGCCGTGTGAGGAAGCTGTGAGTTTGTCGAGACGAAAGCAGAAAATGATCCGGCGGAGCCGCTTTTGCGTATCGATCTTTAACGCCGGAACGGATTGGAGGAAGGATGAGCTTCAGCATCGAGCGCTACAAAGAGGAGTCGAAGAAACTCGACACCAGCGGGATCGACTGGCAGGCGGTCACCGCCAGCCCTCTGTCCAAAGGGGACCTCTTCTGTCTCCACTACATGATGGACATCGAGAATCACGTCCCGCTTTACCTCTCGCACCTGCTTGTAACGCGGGCGTGCATGGACCCCATCCTCACGGCATTCCTGGCGTGCTGGAACTACGAAGAGCTGTGGCACGGCGAGAACCTCGGCAAGCTCCTCAACCTGTACGGGATCGAGTTCGACGCGCAGGACCGAATCGCCAACGTGCGCGCCAACCTCGGATTTCAGAACAGCGTCAGCATCCTCTCGACGATGGTCGGCTCGTGGCTGCTGAAGGACTTCTCAGCCGTGTACCTGACCATCGGCGCCATCAACGAGCTTTCGACGCTGACCGGTTACGCAGCGCTGATCCGCAAATCGGGACACCCGGTCCTCAAAGACCTGCTCGGCCGGATCATCAAGGACGAGCGCCGGCATTACGCCTTCTACTTCAACTCGGCCAAGGAGTGGCTGACCGGAAACGAGAAGGCACAGCGAGTGGACCGCTGGATGCTGAATCGCTTCTGGGTTCCCGTGGGCCAAGGGGTGAAGACCCAGGAGCAGGTCGACGCGCTCGCGCTTTACCTGTTCGACGACGAGCAGGGTGAGGAGGACCTGCTGGCGCTGGACGAGAAGATCGGCAAGCTGCCCGGCCTGGCCGGGATCGAGCTCATGTCCAGGGCGCTCTACGCGGCCCGCGAACGCCGCCGCCAGGACCCGGAGTGGGCGTGGAGGCTGATCGACAACGAGGAGTGGGCGGTCGCCTCGCCGAAGAAGTCACCGATCGGCGAGCTGACCACGCGCCGGACGCCCGGCGGAGCGCCACTGAGCGCAGTGGAAGGTACATGAGCCGATAGCCACCGAAGGACTCCCCGATGCCGAGCTCGCGGTCGTCCTGGCCGCCGGCAACCAGGATGCGCTGTTGGAGCTGTACGACCGATATGCAGGGCTGGCGTACGCCGTCGCCATGCGAGTCCTCGGGGATCCCGGGCGCTCAGAGGACGTGGTTCAAGAGGCTTTTTTGAAGATCTGGACCAACGCGGCCGCTTTCGATTCCAAAAAAGGTTCGCTTCGCACCTGGCTGATCACAGCGGTGCGCAATCGTTCGATCGACTATTTGCGAGGTCGTGGTGCCCACGAGCGCCAGGAGCTGGAGCTGCAACCGGAGCTGATCGAATCCAGCCTTCGCTCGGATCCATGGCATGAGGTTTCGCTGTCCCTCGAACGCATGGCCGTGCGAGAGGCGGTCGGCAGCCTGCCTGCTGAGCAGCGCCAGGCCGTCCAGCTGGCCTATTTCGGAGGTTACTCGCAGTCGGAGATCGCGGACATGACCCACGTGCCGCTCGGCACGGTCAAGGGCAGGATGCGACTTGCCCTCGAGAAGCTGAGCTCGTATCTCCAGGGTAGGGGGCTGATCAATGTCTGATCACGAAGAGCTGGAGAGCACGGTCGCGGCCTGGGTGTTGGGCGCCCTCGACCCTGGCGAGGCCGAGAGCATGCGCGTCCACGTCGAAGGCTGCGCAACCTGCAGCCAGACCGCCGCGCGCTTGCGCCGAGCCGTTGTCGCGCTGCCTCTCGAGGTCGAGGAGGTCTCCCCGCCGGCCAGGCTGCGCGAGCGCGTCCTCGTCGCCGCGGCGGCCGCTCGCGCGTCGAGCTTGCCCACGGCGCCGGCGAGAAAGAGAGCCGGCCCGGTGCCTGGCCGGTGGAAGCCCGCCACCACGTTCCAGTTCGGCCGCCTCGCCGCCTTTGCGGCGGCAGCAACTGTGCTGCTGGCGCTGCTTGCAGGGCTGTTCGTGGGAGGCCTGCTCGGGCGCGGCTCGGTTTCCGCGCCGCCGGCGCAGGTAGCGCGTTTCACCCTGGTCGGGCATGGAGCTCTCGCGGCCGCGCACGGGACGGTCATCGACCTGAAGAGCGACGGTGTGACCCTGGTCGACTTCAGCGGGCTGCCAGCGCTCGACAAGGGAAAGGTCTATGAGGTCTGGCTCATCACGCGTGGCGGGCACCCGGACTCGGCCGCGGTGTTCGTGCCCGACAGCAACGGCAGCAAGGTGGTGCTGGTGAACATGCCGCTCAAGGGTTACTCGCAGATGGCCGTCACGGCGGAGGACGGACCCGACGGCTCGATCGCGCCGACCCAGCAACCACAGCTATACGGAGCCCTGGGTTAGAGACAAAAATCAGCGGCGAGAATTCAGTCCCACGGAGCCAAATTCGTGGCCTGGGCGGCCGGGTTTATCCCGGCCGCAGACTGACGTGCTTGGAGTCGCCCAGCGTCGCGAGGCGTGAACATTCCGTAAATCGCATCAGCGGGAAAGAGAGCAGCCGCGCGCGCAGCGCCCGGCGATGAGAGGGAACCGGCAGGTTCCCTCTTATAAAATCAGCGGCGGAAATTTCTCCCGCCGCTGATACGGTTACGAACGCGATATTTACATGCGGCCGGGGATCGGGGCCGGGTCAGGAACTTCGTCTTCCTTGGGAAGCTCCGGAACCTCCGGGTTCTTTTCCTGCTCCGGTTCGTCCACCTCGCCCACGGCGTGCATCTTTTCCATGTGGTTGGCGAGGTCTTCCGAGTTGTCGACCTCTTCGCCGCAGATGTTGCACTGCAAGGTTCCATCCTCCTGGCGCTTTGATCGAGAGAATTTGAGGCGCCCAACCCTTGCGGGTCAAACGCCTCGATTAAGCAACGTTTGCCATCACGGTTGTACTCGGCTGCCGTGAAAGGTGGCGTCGGGTCGCGCGGTACGCGCGGCTGATCAGCTCGGGCGTGCGGCTGAAGTCGGCAGGCGACACAGCCGGGCCGTCGATCGTGGGCAGGAGGCGAATGTCAGCCGATTGTGTATGAGCCGCTATCTCACTGTGCAATCGCTGCTCGACTACGCGGGCGAGTGCCTGCAGCGCCATGCCGACGGCATTCAACCGGTCCTGTCTGAGCCACGGATAGCCGATCGGAAGAACGTAGACCTGGGTCGCCCCCTGGGCGATGGCCGCGGCGATCGGGGTGAGGTCGGCCACCCCGCCGTCGACGAGCTCGCGCCGACCGATCGTCACTGGCGGGAAGACGCCCGGAATGGCAGTGCTCGCCAGCAACGCGGGCACGGCCGGACCCGAGGACAGGACGACCGCATGCCCCGTCTTCAGGTCGGTGGCGACAACGTGGATAGGGATCGAAGCATCCTCCAGCCGCTCGTACGGGATGTGCCGTTCGATGAGCGCGCGCAGGCCGGAGTTGGGGATGACGTGATTGGTCCGCCCGAACAGCCCGAGCGCTCCAGCCCACGCGCTGAGGGGAAAGATGTCTTGCCGCCGCAATCCGCACCAGATGGCGGCGAGCTCCTTGGCTCCCTCGCTGTGCGGATGCCCGGCCACCCACGCGGCGTTGACGGCGCCGGCCGAGGTCCCGACCAGGAGGTCGGGCCGGATGCCTTCCTCGAAGAGGGCCTGCAGCATCCCGACCTGGATGGCGCCGAGGCTGCCGCCGCCCGAAAGAACGAACGCGACGCGGGGCGCGGAGACGGTGTCAGGCAGCATTTTGAGGCGCCGATTCAGGCGAATGGAACTCCACCTGGACGCGCTTGGCGCGCTTCGCCCGAAGCGATTCCATCATGACCACGGCATCGACGCGGTCCCACAGGCGCCAATCGGCCTCGGATCGCCACACCTGGTCGAGCAGAGACTCGAGCTGAGACTGAAGATCAGGGTCCGTCTTTACTTTTCTCATCACACCGTCTCCTTAGTCAGTAAAACGCTTTTCAGGAGGCGGTTCCGCTACCACCGTTGAATGGTTTTGAAAACCGTCGAATGTACGGCTCAGCCGGTCGAGATGCGGTGCCGGTCCTTGCTGTCGAGCTTGAATGTGCCCGCGGACGTGATCATCGTGAAGCCCACCACGTAGTCTCCCGACGCCACCGGCGAGGTGGCGGCGCGGCCGGTGCACGCGGTCGGAATCGTCACGACGAGAGTGGCGTTCGCCCCGGCGGCGACTTCCGCCGGAATGAATGTGATGTTGCCGGCGTCGTACCTGTCGCCGACCTTCTGGAGCCACGCTCCCTTGACGGCGGCAAGGGTGAGGGTGGCGTCGACGCTCGAGATCGACACAGCCTTGGACGTGCCGTTGTGGACGTCGATCGTGCCGTGCAGGTCGTAATGGACGTTGCTCGCGCCAACAGGACAGGAATAGCTCGAGTCGACTGAGGCGCTGTTCGGGCTGAACGTCGAGCTTGAGCCAGACGTGCAGCCGGCGATTAGAAGCACAACCGCGACGGTCCACAGCGATCGTGCGATCACGCGGCCCCTGGCGTCGTACCCGCTGCTCCCGCTCGCGGCGCCCGACCGGCAAGCGCCTGCCTGACCGCGAGCAGCCTCGCAATGTCGACCGGCGACACGATGCCCACGAGCTCGCCCTTGTCGAACACGAGCACACGGAGGTCCAGCGCCGCGCCGACTCGTTGGATGAGTACGGCGAGATCTTCGTCCGGCCGGCTCACCGGCACCTCCGCGATGGGACGGGCGCGGTCCTTCAGCCGTTCCTGTGCCCGAGCCGCCGCGGGCATCCTCATCAGGTCGCCGAGGCGAACGATCCCCGTCAGCTTGCCGGAGGGATCGTGAATCGGATATGTCGTGAACGCGTGCAGCGGTGCGATCGACTCCAGGAACTGGTCGACCGTCAGCCAGTCTGGGACAGTGACCACCGGCGACGACATCGCCGCCGACACCGGCACCGACCGCAGGATGCCGCGGACCGCGGTCCCGGCTTCCTCGGAGCTGCCGGCAGACAGCAGGAACCAACCCACGAACGCGATCCAGATTCCATTCAGGACCGCGCCTGTGAAAAGCTCGAAGACCCCGAATGCGATCATCAGGTAGGCGAACACGCGGCCGATCTGCACCGCGCTATGAACCCCCCTCTGCCTGCTGCCCGACCGCCTCCAGAAGAAAGAGCTGAGGAGGCGGCCGCCGTCGAGCGGAAAGGCCGGGACGAGATTGAACACGGCGAGGGCGACGTTGACAAACGCAAGCCAAGCGAACAGATCGGCAACGAGCGCGGGGAGGGGAAGCAGCGAAAGCACCAAGGCGAGCAGCGCCACCGCCAGGCTCGTCAGCGGGCCGACGCCCGCGATCAGCCCTTCGGCACGGGCGCTCGGGGGCTCGCCATCAAGCCTTGAAACGCCGCCAAACAGCCAGAGGGTGATGCCCCCGACCTTGACGCCAAAGCGCCTCGCGACGAGCGCGTGGGCGAGCTCGTGCGCGAGTAGGCAGGCATAGAACGCAATGCTTCCGGCGACGCCGGCCGCCCAGTACGCCAACGCCGGCTGGCCGGGAACGTCGATGGGAAGGACCTCGGCCGCGACAGTCCACGAGATGAGCGCGAACACGAAGACGAGGCTCCAGTTGATCCCGATCTCGATCCCGAAAATCCGCCCGAGCCGTATCGAGGAGGCCACCCGGTTCAGGCCTTGCGGGGCACGAGGAGAACCGGGTGCCTGGAATGAAGGACCACCTCGTGGCTCACGCTCCCGAGCAGCAGTTCGGCAACCTCTCCGCGCCCGCGCCGGCCGAGGACGATGAGGTCGGCTTTTTCCTTGTCCGCGACGTCCATGATCACCGTCGCCGGCCGCCCATCCTGGAGTATCGCTCGGTAGCGAACGCCGGCCGTTTTCAGTGGGCGGCACCATTTGTTCACGAAGTCCGACTCGATTCCGCGCCGCACCTCGTCGTCGAGATACAGCGGCATCGTGTACGGATCCGGCAGCGCAACCGGTATGTCGAGTGCGTAGACCGCGATGACCTGCGAGCCCATCGACTTTGCCAGCCGCGCAGTCCACTCGAGCGCATGCTTGCCCGCGTCGGAACCGTCCACGCCGATGACGATCCGCTTCACCGTCGAGCTTCGTGTCGCCATCGGCGCCTTCCCCCTATGAAATCAGCGGCGGCGGCCGCGCTCGGTGGCCGTCGCCACCGCGAGCCCGCCGCTTAGCACCGCCCCTTCGAACACCCCGTAGAAAATGGATCGCCCGAGCGGCTGGCTGAATGGTCCTATGTTGATCAGCAGCATGAGGATCGCGAAGATCGGAAACGAGATCACGAGCTGCAGCCAGGTCTCGAGCGACTCCCACCAAACAAGCAGCCGCGGCGCGCTCTTGGGTGGGTCGCCCATCTCAGTGGGATCATATTCGCAACTTCGCATGGGCCTCAGATGGGCCGTGGCCGGATGCCTTGGATTCGCGATGCTCGCGGGTGCGGCGTGCGATCCGTTGACAGGAACGGGCCCTGGTAACCCGCCCGACCCGAAGGCTTACATCCATTCCGATGCGTCCGCACGTGCCGTTGTGATCACGCTCATCGCGGGCTACCCGGCCGGCGACTACCAGTTCAACTACAACGGGTATCGCGACGGGACTCTGGTCATCAGCATCCCGGTGGGATGGCAGGTGACGGTGCAGTGCGAGAACCGCGGGACCGTCCCCAACTCGTGCGCCGTCGTTCACGGCAGCAAAGACATCAGCCCGGTCGAGCCGGGGTGGTCGACGCCGGATCCCACGCGCGGCCTCGACCCGGGGAGATCGGCGACGTTCGTCTTCAGCCCATCGACGTTGGGCAGCTATCGGATCGCCTCGCTCGTGGGCGGGAACGAGGCGAGCGGCATGTGGGCCGATCTCGAGATCACGGCGGGTGGCGCCCCGGCGATCAAGGCCGAAGCCTGAGACATGAATAGCGCCACAGGCCGAATCACCAACCTGGCATTGCTCTTCCTGCTCGCGCTGGCCTTTGCCAGCGGGTGGGTAGCGTTCGAGTTGTCGGGCCAGCCGGCTCGGGCCGTTCTCCTGCTGCATGCGGCCGCCGGTGTCGCGATCGTGCTGCTGGTGCCGTGGAAGTCTGTGGTAGCGAAGCGGGGGTTACGCCGGCCTCGCACGCTCAAGTGGGCCTCGTTCGTGCTCGCGTTCGGGGTCGCCGTGTCGATCGTTTTCGGGCTGTTGCACGCCGCCGGTCATCCCGACGTCGGCTACCTGACTGCGATGGACTTTCACGTCGGCGCCGCCGTCTGCGTGATCCCGTTCCTTCTCTGGCACCTGGTGGCTCGGCCGCTCCGGCTGAGAGCCACAGACCTCGAGCGCCGCAGCTTTCTCAAAGGCGGCCTGCTCGCCGGGTCGGCGGGCCTCGCGGTCGCACTGCTGCCCTCGGCAAGGCGCGCGCCCACGGGATCGTTTCACGCCGCCCACCCGATCGCCACGACATGGATGTTCGACAGCGTGCCGGCGGTCGACGTTGCTGCGTGGCGACTTGTCGTTGGGACGAAGGCGTGGACCTACGAAGAGCTGGTCGGGTACTCGGATCGCATCTCGGCGGTGATCGACTGCACGGGAGGCTGGTACTCCGAGCAGGTGTGGGAGGGAGCACTGCTCGCACGCCTGCTGCCCGGCGCAACGGGCACAGCCTCGAGCCTGAACGTCCGGTCGATCACCGGCTACAGCCGGCGTTTCCGGCTCGACGATGCCGGGCGCCTGCTGCTGGCGACCCGAATGGCCGGCAGCGAGCTCGACGCCGGCCTCGGCTATCCGGCTCGCCTGGTCGTGCCTGGCCAGCGCGGCTTTGCGTGGGTGAAGTGGGTCGTCGCCATCGAGCTCGATGATCAACCGTGGTGGTGGCAGCCACCCTTCCCGCTACAGTAGCTCTCGGATTGCGCCACCTCGAATCGCAGCGATCGCTGCTCGCGCTGGGCCAGGATTCACCCGGCCTCTCGGCGCTCGCGAAGAAGCTCCGCCTCGCGCCGAATCACCACGTCGCGGTCATCAACGCACCCCCGGGTTACCTGATGATCCTGGCGCCCGCTCCGGCGGACCTCTTCACGGCGCTGAAGGACTCGACCCTCTATGACGTGGTCCAGCTCTTCGTGAACAACGTCGACGAGCTTCGAGCTCTCGGGCCGTCGGCCATCAAAGCCGTCAAGCCGGACGGGCTGCTGTGGATCGCTTACCCGAAGGGTGGCGCCACCAAGGGAGCGACCGACCTGCCCGCCACGCCCTGGTGGACGAAGCGCGACGTGCTCGGGGAGTTCACCGGAGAGACCGGGTACAAGCCTGTCGCCTTCGTCAAGCTCGACGACACCTGGACCGCGCTGCGCTTCAAAAAGACGTAGCCATTCAGATCCCCGGCGGCGCTGGCTAGTATCACGGCTGTTTAGATGGACGGGCCGGCCCGAGGCGGACTCTGGAACAAGGTGGCCCTCGTCACGGGTGGCGGCAGCGGCGTGGGTCGCGCTGTCGCCAAGGCGATGGCGAGGCAAGGCGCCAACATAGTCGTCGCCGATTTCGACGAGCCGCGCATGGACCGCACCGTCGGCGAGATCCTCAAACTCGGCACGAGCGAGTCCGCCATCGCCCTGTCGACCGATGTCCGCAGCGACTCCTCCGTCCGCTCGCTGGCGCGCGACTCGATCAAAGCCATGGGTCGCGTGGACATCCTCGTCAACGCCGCCGGTGTGTTGCTGCAAGGCAAGCTCGATCGGATATCGAGCAAGGACTGGAGCTGGATGCTCGAGACCAACCTCCTCGGCGCGGTGCGGACGAGCACCGCATTCCTTCCCCACATGACGGAGCGCGGATCAGGCCACATCATCAACGCGGTCTCGTACGGCGGCCTCGTCCCGGCTGACCCGATGACGATCCCTTACGACACTGGCCAGGCGGCGCTCGCCACCTTCACTCAGGCACTCGCGCGCCAGACCAACGGCAGCGGGGTCGTCGTTTCGCTGTTTTGTCTCGGCTCGCGCAGCCCGCGCATCGGCCAGAACACGCGCACCCGCGGAATGGGCCGGTGGTTGAGCGGCGGTCTGGGGGCTGAGGAAGGCGCCAAGGTTTTCGACCAGCTCGCGGCGAGCCTCATCGACGGACTGCACCATCCACGGTTCCTGATCGTCGGCGACCCGGTTGAGGCCGACGCCCTCCGCGCGCGTTGGGACGCCCCAGTTCCGGCACCCGCAAAGTGACCGTTCCAAGCGACCTCCTGTCGAGCATCGGAATCAGCATCGCCGTCGCGGCGGTGCTCGCTGTACTCGGCTGGAGGCTGCGCCAGCCGCTGATCCTCGCTTACCTGGTGACCGGTGTCGTCATCGGTCCGGTCGGGTTCAACTGGGTGCAGAACAAGGAGAGCATCCAGACCGTCGCGGAGATCGGCCTGATCCTTCTGCTTTTCATCATCGGCCTCGAGATCGATCTCAAGAAGCTTGCCTCCGCCGGCCTGCCCGTGCTGCTCACCGGGGCTCTGCAGGTCCCGATCTGCATCGCCCTCGGCCTCGGCTTCTTTTACCTGCTCGGCGTGCGCAACTCCAGCGGCAATTACGCGCTGCTCTACCTCGCGGCTTGCATGAGCCTGTCCAGCACGTTGGTGGTCGTCAAGCTGCTCAACGACAAGTTCGAGCTCGACACGCTGCCAGGCCGCATCACGCTAGGGGTGCTCGTCATCCAGGACATCTGGGCCGTGGGCATGCTCGCCGTGCAGCCCAACCTCACCAACCCAAACCTGCTCCCGCTGGCGTTCTCGCTGTGGAAGGGCGCCTTGCTCGTGACCGGCGGCTTTTTCATGGCCAAGTGGGTCCTTCCCTTCCTATTTCGATCCGTCGCCAAAGCGCCGGAGCTCGTGCTGGTGAGCGCGCTCGCGTGGTGCTTCTTCCTGGCCAGCGCCGCGAGCGTGATCGGGCTCTCCCGCGAGATGGGTGCCCTGATCGCCGGAGTGAGCCTCTCCACCTTCCCCTACAACCTCGACGTCATGGCCAAGGCGATCAGCATCCGCGATTTCTTCGTCACGCTCTTCTTCGTCGCGCTCGGCATGCAGATTCGAATTCCCACTCTGCAGGTGGTGGAGATTGCCCTTGCCGCGTCCGCCTTCGTGATGGTGAGCCGGCTTTCGGTCGTGCCCATCCTGTATTTCCTCGGGATGGGCCACCGCGCCAGTCTGCTGCCGGCGATCAACCTGGCCCAGGTGAGCGAGTTCTCGATCGTCATCGCTTCGATCGGACTGACGTATCACCAGATCAGCACAGACGTGGTGACGGTCGTGATCATGACCTTCGCGATCACATCCGTCGTGTCGACCTACATGATCAATTCGAGTCACCGCGTCCAGAAGGTCCTGAGCAGAGGGCTGAGATTTATGCATGTGCGGGACCTCGACCAGGGTGAGGCTGCGCCTCAGCGTGAGGCGGCCAGGCCGGAGACGATGATTTTTCTCGGCTTCTACCGCGACGCGAGCTCGATCCTCCTGGAGCTCGAGAGCGAAGGCACCGCCGTCGAGGGGCAGGTGATGCTCGACAAGGTCCTGGTCATCGACTTCAACCCGACGGTGATGCGAGAGCTGCAGAAGCGAGGAATCAGCATCGTCTACGGCGACATCGCACACGCCGACACTCTGCGTCACGCGGGCATCGAGAACGCGGAGCTCGTCGTCAGCAGCATTCCCGACGACATCCTTCGGGGCACTGACAACCTGAGGCTGCTCCGCAATGCCCGCGCCAGCTGTCCTAGAGCCAAGGTCATGCTCACGACCGACCACATACCGCAGGCGCTTCATTTCTATAAGGCCGGCGCCGACTTCGTCTACGTCCCGAGGCTCCATTCCGCCCAGCAGATCGCCCGCATCCTCAAGAACGGGCTGGTCGACGGTTTCGACGGCGTACGCACCGCGGAGATCGAGCACCTCAAACAGCGCCGCGAGGTTCTGGCATAACCTGACCCGCAGTTGACCCGCATCCTTGCAATCGCGGACGAGGTCGACGAAGGCCTCTACGGGGACAAGCTGACGCGGCTGCAGGCCGACATCGTGCTTGGCTGCGGCGATCTTCCCTTCGACTATCTCGAGTACATCGTCACTCGCCTCAACGTGCCGCTCCTTTATGTCCCGGGCAACCACGACCCCGATTTACGGCCGGTTGACGAAATGTGGAGCCCGATGCGCGTCGAGTCGCCGACGAAGGGCCCCGAGGGCTGCGTCAACATCGATGGCCGCGTCATCGAGGAGGCCGGGCTTCGAATCGCGGGCCTCGGCGGCTCCATGCGCTACAAGCCGGGTCCGAACCAATACTCGCAATCCGAGATGCGATGGCGCGCGTGGCGGATCGAGCTCAGGGCCAACCTGCGACGCGGCCGCGGCGGGCGCCGCATCGACGTTCTTCTGACACACGCGCCGCCAGAGGGCTTCTCCGGCAAGGAGGACGACCTGGCGCATCGTGGCTTCACCGCCTTCAATCGATTGATCAAGAACCTGCAGCCCCGCCTGCATGTGCACGGCCACATTCA
>Ga0209802_1000103_pt1 | contig 60984 bp, 46 predicted proteins | sample GraSoiAngelo_129_FD_185886 | JGI IMG/M metagenome (GOLD analysis project Ga0209802, IMG submission 185886) | Grasslands soil microbial communities from the Angelo Coastal Reserve, California, USA - 14_0927_12_40cm (SPAdes) (version 2) | ecosystem: Environmental > Terrestrial > Soil > Grasslands ...
TAGAAAAAGAAGATCACTCCGACGGCCAAAGAACCGGTCATCCACGGGAACGTCGAAACTTCCGGCCTGGCGAGCAGCTCCACAAAAACGGATGCGTCAAAGTGCCTGCTCATCTCTTCGGCATAAAGACTCTTGTCCAGCACGGAGTGGAGAACCACACCAGGTGCAAGCGAGGACAAAAATCCAAGCACGAGGTTGACGAAGAAAATCCACCAAACCAGGCGCTGGTGACGCCATACCAGGAAGAAACCATCTCGAATCGGCCGCTTCAAGATCTCTCCTCAGGCCAACCAGGCTAGCAACTGAGCAAACCACTGCGTGCACAGCATCCAATAACCGGCAATCTTTCCTGAGGCATGAGGGTTGAAATCGGCCAGCCAGCTGTTATTAAAGCGGTCGCGATCGAGCAGGATACCGTGCTCCGGGTCGATTTCCGCGGAAACCACTTTGGCCTTTTTCTGCCAGGTATAGCGATGCCAGCGATCCTGGCCGTCCCAGTGCTCGCGAAGCGTTTCGCCGTTGTCGAATTTCACTTCTAAGGTGACGGGGAAAACGAAGTCACCTTTGCGGTGAACGACCACACTGGAAACGTACTCGGTTTCGCCCTTCTTCTCTTCTTTCGGGGCGTTTTTATCGGCCCAGTCGACGCGGTAGCTTTCGGCGCTCAGAATCCGGTAGTCCAGCACCTGCGTTCCTCGCACGGATTGGTTCCAAAACCAATCCAAATTGTGGCCGGCGACTTCATTTACCGTGTTCATGAACTCATCAGCAGTCGGATGTTTGAAGCGATAACGTTCAAAGTACACGTGTTGAGCCTCGCGCACTTTTTGCTCTCCAATGATGTGTTCCAGCGTGAGCAGTACGAGGGCTGTTTTGTCGTAGGTGATCCCGCCGTAGGAATTGGAGATCAGAAATTGCCAGCCCCGGCGGGTCATCGGATCGTATTCGGCCACACCGATGTAGCCGATTCGGTCGGTCCCGCGTTCGCCCGCGGTAGCGACACGCGTGTTCAAGACGTCCACATCGCGGCCATATAGAGCATCCATGATCTTGCACTCGGTGTATTGGTTGATGCCCTCGTCGAGCCATGCTTCTTCAAACTCGTTGGTAGCCACCATGCCATACCAATATTGGTGTCCGAATTCATGTTCGACAACAATCTCCGGAAATTTCAAACCATCGAATACCCACCACGCGGTAGCGGCCGTGATGAACGTGGGATATTCCATGCCGCCCGCAGCAAGGCCGCCATGGGGCGGATCGACCACCGTAATTTGCGAATAAGGATAAGGGCCAATCCATTCGTCAAATTTTTTCATCGTGCCCTTCAGGGCATCCAAGTAGCGTGGAGCGCTGGCCATGTGTCTGGGCTGCATCAGGAGGCGCAGCTTCACGGTGCCACTGCTCATCTGCACGGTGTCCTCGACGATCTTTGTTCCCGGATCGGCCGTCCAGGCAAAGTCGTGGACATCTTCGGCTTTAAAGACAAGAGTTTTGGTGCCGTCGGCGTTGGCAGTTTCGGCTATCTGCACACCGGTGGCGCCGACGTTGAAATTGGATGGCAGAGTCACCTTCACGTCGTAGGTGCCGAAGTCGGCGAAGAACTCCGTGGTTGCGTGAAACTGGTGGCAGTTCCAGGCATTCTTCCACCACACACCGATCTTTGGGAACCATTGCCCGGCCAGCAGAAAATCCCGTTTGTAGCCGGTGCGCGCCACGACTTCGGGAAATTGATCGTGGAACGCGATCTTAAACGTGATGCTCTCGTTCGGTGCGACCCAACGCGGCAACTGAACTTCCACCACGGTCTTATCGTCGGCGTTGTTGTCATCCGGGTGGATAAAGCGGAGCTGACTGGTTAGATCACCCATGCCAACCACTTCAAGCGACTTGATCATGTCTTCGCCGAACTTCTTGTCCTCCCACTTTGCGCCAATTTCGACGTCACGGTTGCCACCCTCGTAGCCTTCACGCGTAAACGTGGACTTTGGCTGGAACGCGTTCAGATAGAGATGCAACGGCAAGCGATCCTGAGGCAGGCCCGTATAGTTCGTCCACGTGAGTGTTTCCTGCGCGTCGAGACTATGGTTCTTGGGGTTGTACTTGGCTTCAATTCGATAGGCTACCACGCGGATGGAGAGCGGAGCCTTTTGGGAAGGGAGCAGCGGCGAAGTCTGCGCCAAAAGAGGGGCGGCTCCTGCCAAGCAAAGCTGTGCTGCAAAAACCAGGGATTCACGCACAAATCTCATCTGGAACTTCCGATTTAGATCAAGGGTTTGCGCATCATACGCTTCTCCTGCCCTCGACACAACGAATTTGCCAGCAGAGCAGACCCTGCGAGCCATGGTCGTCAATGAATTGGTCCAGGGAAAACGAACAAGACCACACTTCGGAGTGAATGGAGAAGTAAGCTCAAAAAAGATTTGGCAGGGCCGACATTGTTAGAGATGTCGGGGCGGGGACGGATTTGCACAGGGGTGCACAGAATTCCACAAGGAAACAAGAAGAAAACACTTGCCAAGCGCAAACGGGAAGCTTAGGCTCCCGCCAGGTTGAATCGGGGAGCGTCAAAAACTTCGCGGTTTAATCGAAAGAGGGCGCAATAGCTTAACGGCTGATGCGCCCTCAATTTTTTTGGCCCCACAGTGCACGCACCTTTCTAGCCGGGTGCTAGGGGGAGGTAGCTTTGAACAGTCTCCGGCAAATTCAGGGCTTTTGGCGAGGTTTGCGGAGCAGGTAGCGGGCCAGCGAGAAGAGGCCGGAGAACTTATAGGTTGGATCGACGTAGCGTTCGAGGACATAGAACGCGAAGTAGTAAAAGCGGCAGAAGGACCATACGACGACGAGCAGCAGGACAGCTACGCGAAGTGTTGGCCGCTCGAAAAACAACAGAGCCGCTGAAAGCAGACCCAACAACAGGAAGAGAATACCTTTCCCTTTGATCCAGGCCGGATTGGTCAGGTTCTGCATGCTGGTGGGTTGCGCCGGGACGCATTGTAGCAGTACCGGGAATTCTTGACGGTCGGTCCACCGGTCTCCGTGTTAGAGGAGAATCGGATATACTCGCCAAAAGCATGTGCCCAGGTGAGCTCTTGATTTAAGACTAGAGCACATCACCCGATCGGGAAGCGCGGAACGTCATGGCGGGAATTGTAGATAAACGAAAGGTTGGCCCCGTTACGATTCTGGAATTGGGTACGCGATTGACGGGTGCAGAGGTTCCCGAACTCCATAAAACGATCAGAGACTTGCTGGAACACGGGAACCACGAGGTGCTGCTCGACTGTAGTAGTGTGACCTTCATCGACAGTCTGGGAATAGGAGCCCTGGTTCGAAGCTGGGTGTCCGTCGAGAAGAAGGGCAAACTGAGGCTCCTCGGCCTTTCCCCTCGCTTGTGTGAGCTCCTTCAAATTACCGGACTGCTGAAGGTGATGGGTTCGTTTGACGACGTAGGCGAGGCACTCCGTAGCTTTTGAGGCAGACGGGCGGTTGGCGCAGCCCCTTGCGGCAGCTACACGGGCAATCCGAAAAGCACAGCCAAGAATGGCTCTCCTACAGAGGCAAGGTGAGGAGCCGGGACGGATTTGCACAGAGGTGCACAGAATTCCACAAGGAGACCGGAAGAAAACCCTTGCCAAGCGCAAACGGGAAGTCTACGCTCACGCCAGATTGAATCGGGGAGCGTAAAAACTTCGCGGTTGAATCAAAAGAGGGCGCGACAGCTTCACGGCTGATGCGCCCTCAATTTTTTGGCCCCGCAGTGCACTCACACTTCTGGCACACCAAAACAACGGGCGGAATCGCCTGAAGCGTTATTACGGAAGGGACGGAAGAGAGATTCATCGCGCGAAAAAGAATCCTTTGGTCGTGCGGCTTTGAGGAAGTATATGATTCGCGCGCGGTCCTTATGGGCAGGATGCGTGGTGGCCGTACCGTTGCGGTCTACGTGTTCCACGCGTCTGAGGGGCGCGCTGCGGGTTATTGAATGGATCGAACTTCCAAATCTAAGTCGCATGCCGGCCGCGGCCAGTACGACGCCGCCTACGGAAATTTCCAAACCAAGCTGTATGAGCAAATCCGGAGCGAAGCTTTTGGCGGGGATATTGGACAAAACAGTTGGCATACCGCGGACGAGCAGGACAGTTTCCTGAGCTGGCTGGCACTTTCTCCAGGCAAAACGCTCCTGGATGTTGCTTGTGGAGCCGGTGGTCCTGGGCTGCGCATGGCCGCGAAGACCGGCTGTTCCGTAGTGGGGATTGACGTTCATGAGCAGGCCGTTTCGACAGCACGATCGCTCGCAGCTCAGAGGGGCTTGTCCCCACGCGCTGAATTTCAGGTTGCGGATGCGGCAGAGCGATTGCCGTTCTCCGACGCCGCGTTTGATGCAATCACCTGCATTGACTCTATCAACCATCTTTCCGACCGGCGACAGGTGATTGCCGAGTGGGCCCGACTGCTGAAGCCGGGGGGACGGATGTTGTTTACCGACCCCATCACAGTGACCGGTCCGCTGACGAACGCAGAAATCTCCATACGCAGTTCGGCGGGTTCCTACCTGTTCGTTCCGCTTGGTTACGACGAACGAACGATCGTGCAATGTGGTTTGCATTTGCTGGTTTCGGAAGACCTAACTCGAAATATGGCTGAGGTCGCCGAACGAAGAAAGGCAGCCCGCGCGGCGAGGGAATCGGCGTTGCGCGAAATCGAAGGCGACCAGACTTACGAAGGACAGCAGGAATTCCTTGAAGTTGCTGCTCGTATCGCCAAAGAGGGCCGGCTCTCTCGCTTTGTGTACCTTGCGGAGAAATTGCGCTGAGCTTACGCAGCTCAGGAACGGGATGCATCTCCCGACAATCGAAGGATAGGTTAGTGGAAGTTCGCGTGATTTGCTTCTGTGGAGCGCGGTGAGAGAGGGGTCGGCTTGGGAATGGCGAAGCCGGCGAGAAGAGTGAGAAAACCGACGCCGAGATGGATCACGTTGAAATGCAGGTTCAAGCCTAGCTGGATGGGGCCGAGGTCGCGCAGACCGGCAAAGCCTGCGATGGCGACAAAGGTGTAGACGGAACCAAAAATTAGGCCGAAGAGGCGCGGGCCGTTGGCGTTCCTGCGGAAACCGGCGAAGAGAGCGATGGCGCCGCTGAGAAGATGAAACAAGTTGTGAGTGGGAGGAAAGGTGAGATTGAACATTTCGTGGCGAAAGAAGCCGGCGATGCCAACGACGACCAGGATCAAGCCGCTTAAGACGACGTAGGTTCTTGCGAGGACGGTTTTCATTTTGATTGGAGCTGCGTCCGGGCCGCGCGAAACAGGGATGGGACCGCGGAGCGCGGAGCGGTGTGGAGCTTACGGCGCGAGTTGAGTTGGCGTCAAGTGGAGTACCAGGAGCCGGTAGGATCCTTCGGCAAGCTCCGCATTAAAGTCAGCGCTTCCTCCCTCTGTCCTGACACCATAGTCAGATTGCCGGGACGGGCGCAACGTGAAGTTGTGCCGGGGCCAAGCGGGTGTGTTAGTGTGAATTCCCCCAGTTTTCGATTGAGGACAAATGGCCAAGCCGAAAGTGTTTGCAACACATCCCTTGTTCGGAGCTGCAAGGCAAATCCTGCAAGAAGGCTGCGATGTGGAATATTGGGCCAAGCCTGAACGGCCACCGCGCGAAGAAGTTCTGCGGCGAGTGAAGGACAAAGAGGGCTTGATCTGCCTGTTGACGGAAAAAATAAATGATGAGTTGCTTCGGGCAGCGCCGAAATTGCGGGTTGCGGCGAACGTGGCGGTGGGATTCGATAATATTGACGTGGCGGCGTGCACGAAGCGCGGGGTCGTGGCGACGAACACGCCGGGCGTGCTAGATGAGACGACGGCTGATTTTGCGTGGACATTGCTGATGGCGGTGGCGCGGCGGCTGGGGGAAGGCGAGGCACTAGCGCGCTCCGGGAACTGGAAGGGCTGGGATTTGGATCAGCTCGTGGGAACGGATGTGTGGGGAAAGACGCTGGGAATTGTCGGATTCGGGCGGATTGGAAGAGCGGTGGCACGGCGAGCGAGCGGTTTTCAGATGAAGGTGATCTACACGGACGCGGTGCACGCACGGGTAGAATTGGAGCGAGACCTGCAGGTGGAGTTCCGGGAGATGAATGCGCTGCTGGCGGAGTCTGACTTCATCAGCGCGCACGTGCCGCTGCTGCCGGAGACAAGAAGGCTGTTCGATGCGCCCAAGTTCCACCGGATGAAACCGACGGCGTTCCTGATCAACACATCGCGCGGGCCGGTGGTGGACGAAGCGGCGCTGGTAGCGGCGCTGGAAAGCGGAAAGATCGCGGGCGCGGGGCTGGATGTATATGAAAACGAGCCGTTCATTCATCCCGGCCTGAAGCGCGCGAACGTGGTGCTGGCGCCGCACATCGCGTCGGCGTCGCTGGAGACAAGGACGAAGATGGCGTGCATGGCGGCGGAAAACGTTGTTGCGCTGTTCCAAGGGCAGCGGCCTGCCAACATGCTGAATCCGGAAGTTTTGAAACGCTGAGAAAGAGTTCGCAGCGGACCCTCCATGGCGGACCTGAAACAACTTGCACGTCAGATTTTCCAAGAAACACTGGCCGCGATTGATATTCCCGTGACCATGCAGAGAAAGTTGCGGCGGGAAAGAACGCGTCTGGTCTGCGGCGAGAAGACCTTTGATCTCCGCGATTACGAACAAATACGAGTAGTGGCGGCGGGAAAAGCAGCACATGCAATGGTGGAAGGGCTCGCGAAGGTGCTGGCGCCGTTCATACGATTTGCAGGAGTAGTGGCAGCACCAACGCTCCCACAAAAGCAAGTACAGGGCTTGAAATATTTTGCCGCCGGGCACCCGGTGCCGAATGAGGAGAGCTGGAAGGCCGCCGAAGCAATACTGGCGTTGCTGAAGAAGTGTAACGGAAAGACGCTGGTGTTCTTTCTGCTTTCCGGCGGCGGATCGGCGCTGGTGGAGCTGCCGCTGGATGCGCGACAAACGCTGGAAGACGTGCAGCAAACCCATCACGCGCTGGTGACTTGTGGCGCGAGCATCGATGAAATTAATACGGTTCGAAAGCACCTCTCGGCAGTGAAAGGCGGGCGGCTGGCGATTGCGGCGGGCAAAGCGACGAAGATCACGCTGGGTGTGACTGATGTGCCAGTTGGGAAGGAGTCGGCCCTCGCATCGGGACCGACACTACCGGATCCCACAACCGTCGTCGAAGCCAATCGCAGCATCGCTGAGTATCGCCTGGCCGAAAAGTTCCCCGCGACGCTGAGGCGCTGGCTGGACGAAGGAAAAATGCCGGAAACGCCCAAAGTTGGCGACCCAGCATTTCGCAACGCACATTTTTCGCTGCTACTGGGAATGGACGATCTGTTCCATCCTGCGCACCGTGCAGCAGAAGCGGAAGGATTCATCGCGTGCTGCGACAACGCGACCGATGACTGGCCGGTGGACAAAGCGGCGGAGTATTTGGTGCGACAATTGGAGGAATTGCAAAAAATAAATCACGGACAACGAGTGGCGCTGATTGCGGACGGGGAGGTGAGCTCGCCGGTGACGGGGAATGGCGTCGGAGGAAGAAATTCCGCATTTGTTCTGGCTTGCGTTGAGAAAATAGCGGGGAAAAAGATGGCGGTACTGAGTGCTGGCACGGATGGGATAGACGGCAACAGCCCGGCGGCAGGAGCAGTGGCGAACGGGCAGACACTCGACCTGTCGCGCAAGTTTGGCCTTGATCCGGCTGACGCTTTTCGCCGGAGTGATGCTCATACTTTTTTTTCAAGGCTTGACGACGTCATTGTGATGGGGCCAACGGGGAATAATCTGCGGGATTTGAGAATTCTGCTCGCGGATCGCTAAGAAAAAACAATTGAAGGGGAAAAAATCAGCACGGAGGGCGAAGGGGACGCTGAGGCCACAAAGAAGAAAAAAAACGGCAGCAGACTCAGGAAAGAAAAGAGAGAAGGGCCCTGATGTTCAGGGCCCGATCGGTTTTTGACCCTATAAGTGGCTCAGGGCTTGGGTGGCGGCAGGCGACTCTCGAAGGATTTGAGGCGCTCGTTCATTTCCTGGACGAGGTGTTCGAGCTTATCAAGACGCTCCACAACCGCGGAGAAGTCAGCGGCCTTTTCTGAGAAAGCAGCGCCTGCCGGGCCTTCCTCACTTTCGCTGTCTTGAGGACCAGGTTTTGCGCCAGCGGGTTTCTTCAGGCGCGCGATTTGCCCTCTGATCATCGGAGCCATCTCGATGCTGAGGTCGCCGCTCTTCAGCAAAGCCTCGAGGGCGGGGATGGCAGTGGCGTCGCCACGGCTGCCGAGAGAGAAGATCGCGGACATGCGAACCGGGAAATGGGGCTCGGTGAGGTATGAAGCGATTTGTTTGGTGATGTCCTTGTTGTCTTTCTGGAGCATGGCCAAGCCGCGAATGGAGGCAGTACGGGATTCAATGGGTTTGCCGGGGGCGGACCACTGCTGGAGGAGCGGCACGGCCTTGTCGTCGCCAAGAGTGCCCAGCGAGCGGAGAGCAGCATTGCGAAGGTATCCATCGGGTGAATCGGCGGAGACCGCCGCTTCCAGCGCGGCAAAGGCGCCGGATGACTTGAGGCGGCCGAGGGCTTGCAACGCAGCGGCGCGCGCACGATAGGAATTGTCGTCTTTCGCGATGGAGATGAGCTTCGCTGAGATGGCGGCGTCGTCCTTGAAATTGCTGAGAGCAGAGACAATGCGATTGCGGAGCCAAGGTTCGCTTGCCGAATTCAGAGCGTCAAGGAGCGGCTTGGATGCGGCAGCTCCTCCGATCTGGCCAAGAGCGTCGGCAGCGGTGGCGCGGACACCCCAAGCTTTGTCATTACGAAGTGCGCTGCCAAGAGCGCTGACAACTTCCTCATCATTCTTGACTTTTCCAAGAGGGACGGCGGCATCAGCACGATCCGCAAGGTCCGCAGCATTTTTTAATTGATAAATCCACTCTTTCTTTTCTTTGTGGAATTCGGAGGACTTGAGGAGATTGCCGCCTTTGTCGAAGAGCACCATGAGCGGAGCGGAGTCCGAGGGCAAGGTAAAAACCTGTTCTGCCTTTGAAACGGATATGGGATAAAGCTTCGGGCCAGAAGCCGTGGTGATTTCGACATCCACGGAAACGCGGAAGATGCCGACGCGGCCTTCCACTTTTTGCGTTTGTTTGACGGTCAAAGCGACCTGGTGTTTGTCGTTATCATAGGCGTAACCCAGGTCGAACTTGGGCGCGCCGGCACCGTAGAGCCATTGGGTAAAGAATTGGTCGACGTTCGTGTGTGAGGATTCTTCGATGGCCTTCGCCAGATCGGCGGTGACGACGTTTTTGCCGCGGTTCGCTTCTAGGTAGTGCTTGAGGCCGCGGTAAAACGCGTCCTCCCCGAGCTGATGACGGAGCATGTGCAGGACCCAGCCACCCTTGGTGTAGGCATTGCCATCGAATTCGCTGGAATCCTCGAAATCGTGGCGGACGATGGGTTTGTTGAAGAGATTGGATTCTCCGAACCACTGGCGCGCACCTTCCCAACGCTCGAAATCGGCCTGATCTTTTCCGAAGTGCCCTTCCATCCACACATTTTCCATAAACGTGGCGAAGCCCTCGTTGAGCCAGACGTCGCCCCAGTCCTTGCAAGTGACAAGGTCACCAAACCACTGGTGGCCGAGCTCGTGGGAGATGAGGCCGTCCTCATCCGTGAAAATCTCAGCGGCGATCTTGGGATGATTGAGAGAACTGCTGGTGTTGGTGGTGGCGCTGGAATTCTCCATGCCGCCAGCAACGAAATCATCGACCATGACCTGCGCGTATTTTTCCCACGGATAGTCGACGCCGAGCTTCTTGCTGAAGAGATCGATCATCGCCGGCGTGCGGCTGTAGTTGACGGGAAGGCGATCGCCGCGACCCTTCGGGGCGTAGTAAGTGACGGGGATGCCGCGCCAGGAGTCCTTGACTTCGTCGAATTCACCGGCGACAACCGTGAGGAGATAGGTGGAGCTGGGGACGGATTCTCGCCAGGTCCACGTCTTGAGGCCTTTGCCCGCATCGGAAACGCCGATGAGCTTGCCATTGGAAACGGTGATCCATGAAGCAGGCACAGTGAGAATGGTTTCCGTGGTGAGGCGATCGTTGGGGTAGTCGTAAGTGGGAAGATAGTAGCGCGTGTCTTCGGATTCGCCTTGCGTCCAGATCTGCTTGGGACGGTCAGGGTAGTCTTTGTCGGGCAGGATGAAGTAGATGCCTTTGGAGGGCTTGCCTTCGTAGCGAATGGCGATCTCAAACCTGTCCCCTGCCTTGGCGGCAGCCGGAAGAGGCACGATGAGTTTGTCGGCGGTCGTATCAAACTTCGCAGCGACCTTGTTGACTGTAACGTTTTGAATGATGAGGCCGACAGAATCAAACGCGATCTTGGAAGACCCATCGCGGAGGACTGAGACCGAGTGGGTGACATCGCCCAGAATTTTTTTCTGCTCGAGATCGAACCGCAGGGCAATTCGAGAATGTTGCAAATCATAATCGCGGGTACGGGCGTAGGGTTCATCAGCGTTGAGTTGCCGTGTGGCGATGAATAGAGCGAGCACCGTGAAGTACGAGAGAAGGGCCAAGCGGCTACGATTTGTGGTGCGAAGGGATTGACTGTTCATTCTGCATTTCTCCTTTGAATTTTGTGTCCGCCCAGGCCGGGAGGAGGGCATCTGCGACGAGACGGGAGATGGCAAAACGTTGTGCCAAAAGAGTGAGTTCGAGACGCCGAGTCGAGGAGGTCATCGCGGGCTAGAGGAGAGACCTGATGAGGCCCCCATCAACAGCGATGGAGGTGCCGGTGAGGTAGCTGGCGCGCTCGGAAGCAAGGAAAGCCACGACGGCCGCGAATTCCTGGGGCGTACCGAGGCGTCGCGCGGGGATTTCGCGTTCCCAACTGGCAAAGACTTCCTCGGGCTTGGAGCCGGTGCGGGCAGAAATGGTGGCAGCGAGATGATCAAGGCGTGCGGTGCGCGTGTAGCCGGGACAAACATTGTTCACGGTGATGCCGTCGGCAGCGTACTCATTGGCGAGAGTGCGGGCAAGGCCGGTGACGGCGGCGCGCACGGAATTGGAAAGCAGCAGGCCATCCACAGGCTGCTTCACCGCAGAAGAAGTGATGGTAATCAGACGTCCCCACCTGTTTTTTTGCATACGCGGTAAAGTTTCCCTGGCGAAAAAGATGGTGCTCATCAGAAGCTGGTCCACAGCGGAGCGCCAGTCTTCGGGCTTGGTGTTCTTAAAGGAATTAGACGGAGGACCACCGGAATTGGTAACACAAATGTCGATGCGGCCGAAGCGGGCTTCGACCGCGGAGACGAATGCCCCAACTGCTGAGGAATCAGTGACATCGAGCGCCCGGTGGAAGACTTCGCGGCCAGAACACTTCTGAATATCCGTGGCGGTTTGCGCCAGTATGCCTGTCGTTCGCGCGCAAATGGCGACATGGGCGCCTTCATGGGCGAGCTCTTCCGCGACGGCGCGGCCGAGTCCCTTGCTGGCGGCCGCAACGATCGCGACACGGCCTGTGAGTCCCAGATCCATTCCAGCACCTTCTGCAAATCGTCAATGCTCTCGCGAAACGGTCGAGGGCGTCAACATTGGCTTCGCTGCGAAGAAATCTATTTGCCTGGCGCGGGGCTCGGCACTAAGATGCAGGCAATTCCTCATTGCAGAGTGGCTGACCCTGTCCTCGACGGGTCACGGGAGGTGTCGTATGCGATGGACCAGGTGGCTGATCGGGGCTCTGATGCTGCTGGGAGCCTGCTCAAATTCCGCGCGGGCACAGCAGATTGGAAAGTATGTGCCAATTCAAGCGGGATCGGATGTGGATCACGCATTGAATGAAATCAACGCGACGACTGATCCAGCGCAGAAGTTGCCGCTGATTCAAAAATTCGCCGAGGGGCTCGGCAAACAGGGCGACTATCCACTGGTGACGGACGGTCTCTTTGTGGAGTACTACCTGGGGCAGAAGAATTACGACAAGGCATTCGAATACGGAGAGAAACTCTTTGCGCTGGACCCGGACAGTTTTCAGAATGCCGTGAATATGGTCCGCGCTGCTTCGGAAAAAGGCGATGTGGACCGGCTGATGTCCTACGGAGAAAAAGCCGGCGGAATCATGCAACGATACAAAGCCGCAGCGGCACCGGCCGGGACGGCTGCGTCAGCCTGGGAAGAAGAAAAGAGGCGCACGCTGGAAGCCAACAAGGACAATTACGTGTACATCCAGCAATTGGTGTTCAGCGGGGTCTACCAGGCGAAAGACGCAGGGAAACGCGCCGCGCTTCTGGTCAAGTTCGCCCAAGTTTTCCCGGATTCACCGTTCGCGAATCAAGCGCTCGGTGTCGCGGCTACGGCCTACCAACAAGCGCAGAACACCACGAAAATGCTGGAAGTGGCGAACGGGCTGCTGGCCAAAGACCCAAACAATGTAGGAATGCTGCTTTTGCTTTCTGACTATTACGGCGAAAGAGGGGAACAACTGGATAAAGCAGAGACCTACGCGAAGAAAGTACCTTCCCTGTTGGAGACGGCACAAAAACCGGAAGGCATGACGGATGAGCAATGGGCGCAACAAAAAGGCTTGCAGAAGGGTTTAGCGCTGAGCGCCCTGGGGCAGGTAAACATTGAGAAAAAGGATAACGCGCAGGCCGTGGAGAATCTGAAGGCGGCCGCGCCGCTGGTGAAGGCCGACGACGTCAGTTATGCGCACAACCAGTATCGCTTGGGATTTGCGCTGCTGAATTTGAAGAGGAACGCAGAGGCGAAGGAAGCTTTCACGCAAGCCGCTTCGGTGAATAGCCCATACCGGGGGCTGGCACAGGATAAGTTGAAAGGCCTTGCTGCACCGGCGAAGCGGAAACCCTCGTAGATTTCTTTGAGGAATCGAAGAGAATCTGTTGCGCATCCAATCATTGCGTTGAGTGTGAGAAGGGACTGGAGGAGGGTTCGATGGCAGAGATTGCAACATTTGGAGCGGGATGCTTCTGGGGAGTGGAGGCGGCATTTCAGCGCGTTCCGGGAGTGATTGACACGGCCGCGGGCTATAGCGGCGGCCACTCGGAAAATCCCACTTATCAGGATGTGTGCACGGATGAAACGGGACACGCGGAAGTGGTGCAGGTGACGTTTGATGCGGCTAAGGTAAGCTACGAACAGTTGCTGAACGTTTTCTGGCAAGCGCACGATCCCACGCAGGTGAACCGGCAAGGGCCGGATTTCGGAACACAGTACCGCACGGCGATTTTCTTTCACTCGCCCGAGCAAGAGGTGGTTGCTAAGAGGTCGCGGGCGGCATTGGAAGCGAGCAGCAAGGTTAAGCGACCGATCGCAACGGAGATCACGCCAGCGGGGCCTTTTTATCGCGCGGAAGAATATCACCAGAAATACCTACAAAAACGTGGCGCTGCTTCTTGCCATTTTTGACAGACTTTACCTGCTAGGACGAAAAGAGGCCAAGCCCCAGCGTTTGGCCTTTTTTTCGTCTCCGAGCCCCCGGTTTTAAGAAAACGAGATGGCGGAGAGGGTGGGATTCGAACCCACGGTAGGGGTTAGCCTACACACGCTTTCCAAGCGTGCGCCTTAAACCGCTCGGCCACCTCTCCTGCCTCAGAAGCAACTCTACCAATTTAGCAGAATCTCGGCGGGGTTGCACGTACTGGCAGGCGAAGGAAACAATGGGCGAGGTTGCGGAAATCGGGTGACTGCCTCGCACAGGCCGTGGAAGTGGAACTAAAATTGAGACAAAAGAACAGAGGTCAGGGTACAGAGAACAGGGAACTAAAAGCTACGGGAAGAACACTGTGAATTTCGCCGACTGAGAGACTTACTTGGGCGGAGTTGCGTGGCTCTGCTAAACTTCTAAGAGCAGTTCCGGGATCGTCTAATCGGTAGGACATCAGCCTTTGGAGCTGAGTATCGTGGTTCGAGTCCACGTCCCGGAACCAGAATTCCCCTCGTACAATCCCCAGATCACGGTTGTCGCTTGGACTGAAAAAGTGTACGGTTAAATTCATGCACGGAGAGTTTGTGACTGGACCTCAACAGCGGCCGCGCAATCTTTCAACTATTCCGCTCACGGTCGTGATGCCAACGCTGAACGAAGCGGCGCGCATCCACGAAAGCATTATTGCGCTGGCGTGGGCTGACGAAGTGATTGTGGTCGATGGCGGATCATCAGATGGGACGCCGGAGCGCGCCCGCACCTCGGGGGCCAAGGTGTTGCAGGTGACTGGCGCGACGATAGCCGGGCAGCGCAATGCAGGCATAGCAGCGGCCCGAAACCACTGGGTTCTGGCACTCGATGTGGACGAGCATGTTCCGGAAGCGCTCCGTGCGGAGATCGAATCCGTGCTCGCGGCGCCAAAGCATGAGGCGTATCGCCTGAGCTTGCGCAATTTCTATATGGGAGGCGAGCTCCGGCATGGCATATGGGTGGATGATTGGCACGTGCGGCTGTTCTCAAGGGAGAGGAGGTTCGTGGAGCAACGAGTGCATGAGGAACTAGAACCCGTGAGGGATGTCGGCACCCTCCACGCTCAGTTGGAACATACGTCTTATCGCGACCTCGCGCATCACCTCGAGAAAATAACCAGGTATGCCAAGTGGGGCGCGCAAGATCTGTACGACCGCGGCCGCCGGGCGAGCTTCTTGGACGTCACAGTGGTTCCTGCGTGGCGCTTTTTTCGTGAATATGTTTTGCACTCCGGCTGGCGCGACGGCCAAAGGGGACTGGTGTTGGCCTCCCTGAGCGCTTGCGCGGCGCTCCTCAAGTTCGCACACCTCTATGCATTGGAGTGGCAAGCCACGCGTCCCCAATCGATACCCATGGTGCAACCGCAACACTCCTTGCCGGCCATACGCGCCCGCGAAGGCGAACCCACCGAATGAGGGCAGCACAGCCGTGCTGATGCTCCCCATCCTGATGTACCACAAAGTGGACCTGGTCCCGCCACAGGCGGGGTACCTAGGCAACTACGTGCTTCCGGAGCAGTTTGAGAATCAGCTCACAGCGCTTTCTCGATGGGGGTATACCCCCATCGCTCTGGAGGACTGGCTCGATTTTCGCGGGGGGCTCCGCAAGCCGCCGCGCCGACCCATCGCGCTCACCTTCGACGACGGCTACCGATCAACTCACGATATCGCGTGGCCTGTCCTTCGCCGCCACGATGCAACCGCGACTGTCTTTCTGGTCACGGACCTCATTGGCAAGACGAATCTCTGGGATACCAGCGAGTTGCAGGAGCCGTTGCTGAGCGCAACGGAGATCGCGGCCATGCATGCGCGAGGAATTCATTTTGGCTCGCATACTTGTACGCATCGTTCCCTGACGGGAATGTACGCGGCGGAGGCTCTTGTAGAATTGACGCGCTCGCGCGCTGCACTGGGGACTTTACTCGGGCGACCCGTCGTTACGCTGGCCTACCCTTACAACAACAACAATTACAAAGTGCGAAGGCTTGCCCGCCAAGCCGGTTACAAGGCGGCGGTGCTCGGGCGCGGGCGCATCAATGCGCGCTGGACTAGCCCCTGGGCTCTACGGCGCATCAAGATCGATACGCAAATGACGGTCGATGCGCTCGACCGCCTCCTCACCAGGTTGCGGTGGTGGGCTGGTTTTTGACGAAACCATCGCGATATCAATTGTGCGTGGTTACCCTACTCTTCTCCTCTAAGCAATGGATACTAGGCCGGCTGAACCGTTCGCGTGCGCATGGGAGGCCCGCCAAACATTCGCCAGTCACTTGTAACTGGCAACTACCTCGCCATTCTCGATACGCAGATCCGCGATCTCCGAAGGAAGTTTTAGCTTTTCGCGATTCTCCGGCGAGTCCATGAGACGGCGCACGGCGGACTCGAGCGTGGATTGAGGAATGGGCAGCGAACCGACCTGGCCGCTGACGGGTTCAAATGTCAAATACCCGTTTTGCGCGGCGAGGCGGCCCTCCAATTGCAGCGTCATGTCCTTTCCGTGTACATCGAAGACGATATAGGCTTTGACGCGATCCTCGATCAATTGAACTTTAACGTCTCGCACATTGGAACGCATCTGCTCAACGTCTTGCGGCGTAGGTGCTGAACCACTGGGAGTGCCTTGCTGGTCACCGGTTGGGGCGGGCTTTGCTGCGGCATTGTCAGAGAGTTCCAAATGGGAGGAGAGGTACGAATTCAGTTCCGTCTCATCCATGCGAAGAGTCGCCGGCTGCCCGTTGGCCACGGCTCGTTCCACGTCGGCAAATTTCTGTTCGGCGCGGGCGGCGGCTTGCGGACTAGTCTCAACCGGGGGTGGCGGCGCTTTATGAAGGAGCAAGATCAGCGTGACAACGGCAAAAGCGTACGTCGACCAACGCACGATGCGAAAGGTGAGCTTCCAGGGACTCGTGGGCTTTTCATGAGCATGGGCGAATTCCGGCGGATCGACGGGGGAAACCGATTGCGGCATGATGCCCTCCTTCTAGAACGGTCTGCCCAAACGAGCAAGCGGCCGGTTGAGATTTTCGATCTACAAACAACGCTAGTCCCTGAACCCGCGCAGAGCAAGCGAACCGCCGCGATCAAGAGGCCAATTCGGCACCTGTTCGTAGGGCTTGCCATCCCATAGTTTTACGATTGGTGTTGTACAGCGGGCCGGCAGGAACGAAGGAGTTGAATCTCACGGGGCGTTGTATGATGCCTTTCGTGGGCTGAATCCATGCCGCTACCCTTGAACAAACAGATGGCGGTGATCACCGGCGCAGGAAGCGCCGAAGGAATCGGGTTTGCCGTGGCGCGGAGATTGCGAGCTGCGGGCGTGCGCGTGGTGATTACCTCCACGACGGACCGCATCCATGCTCGTGCGCGAGAATTGGAAGCAGGTGGTGAGGGAGTTTTGTCCTTCATCGCAGATCTCACCGTGGAAACGGAGGTGCAACGGCTGGTTGATTCGGTGTTGTCCCGCGTCGGCCGGATCGACATTCTCGTCAATAATGCGGGAATGGCACAGATCGGGCGGGCAATGGAAAGTAAGCGACTGATCGAGATGTCCTTTGCCGAATGGCAGAATCAAATCGCGATTACGTTACACACGGCTTTTCGGATGACGCGCGCCGTCTTGCCCGGGATGACCGCGCAAAAATACGGACGGATCGTGAACGTCACTTCCGTAACGGGGTCACTGGTGAGCAACCCGGGGTCCGGCGCTTATGGAGCTGCAAAGGCGGCGATGGACGGAATGATGCGAGCCGTGGCCCTTGAAACGGCGCGCGACGGAATCACCATCAACGGCGTCGCGCCGGGCTGGATTGCGACGGCTTCTTCGACGGAGCCCGAAAAAATCGCCGCGTTGCACACGCCGATAGGACGGGCGGGCACGCCGGATGAAGTTGCCGCCGCGGTCTGCTTCCTCGCTTCCCCTCAAGCCTCCTATATCACCGGGCAAGCTCTCGTCGTGGATGGCGGCAACATCTTGCAAGAGAACAAGGGTGCTTGAATTAAGGTTGTCAGGTGCCCCTCGCAAACTAGAATTCGTCTCATAAACACCGGCCCAACCCATTTAAGTCCTTTGTGTCCAAGTACCTAGGACCCATTTACGAGATGGCCTGTGATTCCAGCTCTCCCCTTGCTTGGAACCGGGACGCTGGGCCAAACTCTGAAAGCATCTCAAATGAGCGTTGTTTGACGCGCCCTCGAGGAGACCTGCATGCGTCGTACCCTACTCATTCTTCTGCTGTTGCTGCCTTCCCTTCTCTACGCGCAACAAGAGAGCGCTCCGGCGGCCCCTCCCGCGCCGACGCCCGGTAATCCCGCTGCGGCCGGAGCAAAAATCCCGCCGCGGTCACGGCCAAGAATTGGTGTAGCCCTCGAAGGCGGCGGAGCGATGGGTCTCGCGCACATCGGCGTGCTGAAATGGTTCGAGGAACACCACATCCCGGTGGATTACGTCGCGGGGACCAGCATGGGCGGACTGGTGGGCGGTTTCTATGCCACGGGAATGAATCCAGACGAGATGCAAACTCTCATCGAGGGTCTGGATTGGCGGAAAATTCTTGGCGATCGCACGCCGTATGAAGATCTGTCGTACCGGCGAAAAGAGGACCAGCGCGCCTATCCGAATTCGCTGCTATTTGGATTGCGCCATGGTCTATCAGCTCCCGCGGGGCTTATCGCGGGCCATCAGATCGGGCTGCTCATTGATCGTGTGACCTTGCCGTACTACGGAGTTTCTTCGTTCGATGAGATGCCGGTGCCTTTCCGTTGCGTGGCCACAGACCTGGTGAGCCGAAAATCGCATGTTTTCGCAGATGGCTCACTGGCGCTCGCGCTACGCGCAACCATGTCGATTCCGGGAGCATTTGCGCCCGTTCACGATGGCAAAGCCGTTTTCGTGGATGGCGGGCTGCTCGACAACCTGCCCACCGACGTCGTGCGCCAGATGGGCGCGGAGATCGTCATCGCCGTGCACCTCGAAACCGCGCCTCCCGAGGGGGAAAACATCCAGTCTGCTTTCACTGTGCTGGACCAATCCCTGCACGTCATGCTGGAAGAAAGCGAACTGCGCAGCCTGACGCAGGCGGACGCCGTCGTTTCCGTTCCGCTGCAGGAATACCACACCGTGGATTACGCTAAGAGCGAGCAAATCATGCAGCTCGGCTATGAGGCCGCCAATTCACGAGCGCGCTTGCTGGAAGCCTTCGCTCTAGGAGATGCCGACTGGGAAGCGTATCTCGAAACGCGGAAGGCACGGAAGCGCACCGAAGTTCCTGTGCCGCAGTTCATCAAGATCGAGGGCGCGAGCGCGAACGGAGAAGCCATCGCAGCGCGCTATTTGAAGTCCTTTCAGGGCAAGCCACTCGATACATCGAAACTGGACGCTGTGCTGACGCGAATGACCGGCGTTGGCCGGTACGACTCGGCGGGATACATTCTCACCCAACAGAACGGCCAGACGGGATTGCTGGTGCAGGTGGTGGAAAAAAATGACGCGCCGCCGATGTTCCAGCCGGCTTTCGAAGTGGATGGCTCCCAGAGCGGCAATGTGGATTTCACCATGGGCACGCGCTTCACCTTCATGGACGTTGCCGGGTACCGCTCGGAATGGCGCACCGACATACTATTCGGGAACACCTACGGCGCTCAAATGGAGTTATACTGTCCGTTCACGGCAGAGAGCCGCTGGTTTTTTGCGCCGCGCGCGGATGCCAGTGACACGACATTTCAGATCTATGCCAAGAACGACCCGCTGGCGGATTACCGCATCTACCGAATTAACATCGGGGGCGACCTGGGATACGGCTTCGGGCGCTTCAGCGAATTACGGTTTGGCTACGAAGTCGGCTCGCTGAACACCAAGCTGCGGCTGGGAACGCCACAAATTCCAGCCGTGGAAGGGCGCGTAGGGCGCGCGCGGCTCCATTATCTCCTGGACTTCACCGATGATCCGGTCATTCCCCGCCGCGGCGTCAGTGTGGAATCCAATTTCCGTTGGACGGATCACAGCCCCGGCACCTCGGAAAGCTTTCCCTCGATGGATTTAAAGATCGGATATTTCCAGCCGATTACGAAGCCCGCTTCATTATTTCTAGAAAGCGAAGGCGGCACAACCTTTGGCAGCGCCAACACGGGAATTCCCCAGTTCTTTCTTGGCTCGCCTTTGCACCTCAGCGCCTACGGGCAGAACGAATTCCAGGGCAATCAGTATTACTTGTTCCGCGCGGGCTTTATACACGATTTGCTCACGCTTCCGCCGTTCGTTGGCAAGAAGGTGTACGCCGTGGGGGCTTACGAGGTCGGCAAAATGTACGGCGTGACCACCGGCAGCAATCTTCCGAACGACGTTGCTGCAGGATTCCTGGCTGAAACGGCCGTGGGCCCGTTTTTCATCGGCGGCAGCGTGGGGGACTCCGGCCACCGCAAATGGTTTTTCCAGCTCGGCCGCGTGTTCTAATCAAATTCACTGTGAGCTGTCTTCTGAATAATCGGCTTACTCGCAATTGGCTCCACAATTAAGCTTCGATAAAGCGTTGATGTTTGCCTTTCTATTTGCCTTTAATGCGGGGTGGCAGTTCGTCGCCGGCACGGGGTTGCTTGCCGCCACGCCGCCTCATGAGCTTGTCAAAAGCCTTGAAGTCAGCACGAGCTCTGCGGCTGGCGAAGAACTCTGCCGTTTGCAAGGCGGATAGTTTTTCCGCGACTGCCGTGGCAACGAACTGGTTGATGCTCGTCCCATCTTCCCGGCTCTGCTGCTCCACTGCTTTTTTCAGCGAACGAGGCAAGCGCAGAGGATAAATCTTCGTCTCGGTCATTGTCGGATCCTTTCCATTGCGTCAGATCAGATTGCGGGATCGGCTTTCGTGGCAGGACATCTACTAATTACGTAATGAATCTGTCCGTTCTCCCCAGCGGCAAAGCTTCTAACGACACATTCGCTCCAAATCGGTGTGACTTGGATTAGAAAAACATCGACTGGGCCATCAGTTTTCGTTCGCGATGTCTGGTATTCAATTTCGTAAAGTTTCTTAAGGGATTCGGATGGCATCTTTGGCAAAGCGACAGGATATCCTTGTTGCGGATGTTCTTTTTTGTAGGTTTCCACGGCCTGCGCCATGGAGCGTAATTCGCCGACTGCCCTGGCTTCTACAGCTGCTGCAGGAAAGCGATCTACCGACGGCATCGCCAAGAGAACGAGAATCGAACAACCCAACAAAATCAAGCGACCACGATTGCCAAAAAGGAAAAACAAATACAGCCAAACCCATGTCAGCCCGGTAATCGTCCAGATGTATTCTCGACTGTTGACAACATCAAAACACGTATCAGTCTTGCGCACCACCAAGAAGAATCCCGCGAACACCGTGCTCCACACCGCTGCCCAAAGCCATGAGCGGAGAGGAGGAAAATGACGATTCGGAACTGTCGACATGACGAGGATTGTATTACGACATGAGGCGAACCGAAGGAGCAGTAATGAAGTGGGTTAAAGCTTGACTTTCGCTTTTTGTTCGCCTATAATGCCCGGCGGTAGAGGAAACGGGAAACGGCCCCGGGTCCTGAGTCCTGCAAAACAGGGCAAAACAGGACGCGGGGTAAAGCGGCAACCGGCTCCATTGCCTTCCATGGCTCTCACGAGCCGGTTGCCGTCCGTTGAAAATTCCGAGCCGTAAGCGGGTGAGGGGTCGGCTCGCAAGAGCGATCCCTCGATCCCGGAGGCCGACTGAGTCGGCTGCTCCGCTCGGATGACAAGTATAAGTTGCCCGCTTCCCTTCCAGGAGCCGCCATGGACGTCTGTGTCGAAAGCGTAGTCCTTACCCCCGCCATCGAGGCCATGCAGGAGTGCGGTGCTCCCGCGGAAGAAACGGAAGAGAAAGATCGCGGCGCCGAAACTCCGCGCACCGGCGATAACCCTGCAGATTCTTCTAAAACGAAAACGCCGCAAACCGAAACGGCGGCGGAGAAAAACCCGTGGTCTGCGTGGGCGTGGCTGGGACTGTGCAAAACGCCCACCCGCAAGATACCCAACATCGTGCACGTAGACGTGGACGCGTTTTTTGCCTCGGTCGAGCAGGTGCTCAACCCCCAGTTGCGCGGCAAGCCTGTGCTGGTGGGGCGCGGCTGTGTGGCTTCGGCGAGCTACGAAGCGAAGTTCCTCGGCGTGCACACGGCGATGAGTTTTCGCGAAGCGCTGCGCGTCTGCCCAAAAGCCATCGTCGTACCCGGACAATACGAGCACTACGCGGATTTTGCCGAACGCGTGCGGCGCATTCTCGAAACCTATACGCCTGCGGTGGAAACCGCCGCGCTGGATGACTTCTACCTGGACTTCGTCGGCACCGAACGGCTCTACCCCGATTACGAAGCCACGCTGCGGCGCTTGCAGGAGGAAATCTTCGGCCGGACGGGCTTGGGCGTTTCGGTTGGCGCGGCACGCACTAAAGTGGTTGCATCGATTGCGTCGCGGCTGGAGCGACCGCGCGGATTTCGCATGGTTGCGCCCGGCCAAGAAGAAGCTTTCCTGACGCCTCTGCCGGTGGAAAAGTTGCACGGCATCGGCCACGTGCATGCGAGAATGCTGGCCGAGCGCGGCATTGCCACCATCGGCCAACTGCGCCGCGTGCCGAAGGCCGCGCTGCAAGCGGCCTTCGGCGAAGCCATCGGCCTCCAAATCTGGGAACGTGCCCGCGGGCTCGACGGCCGCGAAGTGTTGCTCCCCGCGACGCCGAAATCGGTTTCCCGCGAAACGACTATCGAAGGCGGCACCATCGATACGGAATTTCTTGGCGGCTTGATCGAGTATCTCTGCGAACGCATCGGCTCGACCCTGCGTGAATACGGCAAACAGGCGCGCACCATCGGCCTGCGCATCCGTTATGTGGACCACTTTTCGGCGCACCAGGCGGTGCGGCTGAGCAAGCCAACCAACGACGAACGCGAATTGCTCATCGCCGCCAGGGAGCTGTTCGGTAAATTGTTCACGCGGCGCGTCGCCGTGCGGCTGGCCGGCGTCAGCGTGACAAACCTCGAAGCCGACCGGCGGCAAAATGAATTGTTCGATACCGGCGCGAACCGGCGCTGGTACCTGAACCGCGAAATGGACCGCGTGCGCAGCCGTTTCGGCTGGAACGCCGTTTTTTACGGCAAGGGCCTCGCCCTGCGCGAGCACTACGCCACCAAACCAAATGGGCTGGTGCTCTCAACACCGTGCCTCTCGCGGTAAAGAAAAAAGGGCCTCAGGTCTAAAGGCCTGAGCTACAGAATTTTTGGTGTTAAGGAGTTAGAGTTTTGGTGTTGCGGTAGTTGCTGAAGTTTCTTCCTGTCCCTACCAGATTTCGGCTAACAGGCATGCCCGCGAGTAACGGGCATGCCTTCTTCCCCTTCCGTGCCGAGGTTTCCGTGTTCGTACATTTGCATTGTCACAGCCACTATTCGTTCCTGCGGGGCGTGGCATCCCCCGGAGAGATCATCGCGGCGGCGATGGAACAGAAAATGTCCGCCGTCGCACTCACGGATACAAATGGTTTGTACGCAGCAGTGCCGTTTTATCAAGCGGCCACAAAAGCGGGCGTCAAACCGATTGTCGGCGTGGCGCTAGACGTCGGATTTCATATTTCGAGTGACGCGTTTCGCAATTCGAAAAACGAAACGCGAAATTCGACGAGTATGCCTCTAACGCTGCTGGCGGCGGACATGGAGGGCTACAGCAATCTCTGCCAGTTGGTCACGCTGCGGCATCTGGGCACAACAAAACTGATGCAAAACGCTGCTGCTGCGGAAACCGATGGCCGGCCCGTGACCTTGCCAGAATTGGCGGAGCGCAGCCGCGGCGTGATCGCGTTGTGCCCGTTACCGGCACGAGCACAGGATGCGGGTAGGAAAAATCCGGATGGCACTAGGACAGCGAGCTGGATTACGCGACTCAAGGAGATTTTCGGCGACCGCCTGTACATCGAGGTACAGCATCTCTCACCGGGCGATGGGCGAACGTTGCGCGAGGCCGAGCAGCTCGGCCATGAACTCGGCGTCCTGCTCGTGGCAACAAACAATGTGCATTTCCTCCGGCCGGAGGAGCATCTGCATCACCGCGCGGTGAACGCCATCCGCACCGGAGGATTGCTTACGACCGTTGCTCCACCCGAAATCACCACCACCGAAGCGTGGTTCAAGCCAGCGGCGGAAGTGCAGAAATGTTTCCCCGATCATCCGGAATGGCTCGAAGCAACGTTGGAAATCGCCGATCGCTGCCACTTGCAGCTCGAACTGGGCAAGCTGATTTTTCCGGAATTTCCTGTGCCCGACGGCGAATCCGCATTTTCCTTTTTGTGGAAGCTGAGTTTCGATGGCGCGCGAAAGCACTACAAGCCGCTGCGCCCGGAAGTACTCTCGCGGCTCACTCACGAACTCGAAGTTATCGAAAAGCTGCACCTGGCGCCGTATTTCCTACTGGTCTGGGACATCGTGGAAGAAGCGCGGCGCCGCGGCATTCCCGCCGTGGCCCGCGGCTCAGCCGCAAGCTCCATGGTGACGTATTGCCTGGGAATTTCGCGTGTATGCCCGCTCCGCTGGGGACTCTACTTCGAGCGCTTCCTGAACGAACAGCGCGGCGATTGCCCGGACATCGACATCGATATCTGCGGTGCGCGCCGCGATGAGCTTCTCGATTACGTTTACGAACATTGGGGCGCCGAACACGTTGCTCCCGGGGGGCGGCAAGCCCCCCGCGTTGCAATGATCGGCAGCTTCATCACCATGCACGCGCGGCTGGCGGTACGTGAAGTGGCAAAAGTATTCGGTGTGCCGCCGGGTGAAGTGGACCGCTTCACGAAGCGACTGCCGCACCGGCCAGTGCGCGAAATCTTGCAAGCCATTCGCGACCTGCCGGAATGCCGCGACCTCCCTGCAAACGACGAACCCTGGAAAACCATCCTGCAAGTAGCGCTGCGTCTTGACGACGCTCCGCGGCATATGGGAATCCACCCGTGCGGCACGGTGATTTCCGCACGGCCGTTGACGCGGCTGACGCCGCTCGAACGCGCCACGAAAGGGATCGTCGTCACGCAATACGACATGAACGCCGTCGAAGCGCTCGGCCTCATCAAGATGGATCTGCTCGGCCAGCGCGGCTTCACCACCATGTCACTCGCGCTCGACAACATCGAGCGCACTCTCCGACCTGTAGGGGCGGGGCTTGCCCCGCCCGCTTCCGGCGCATCGAACGTTGCCCCCGATGGCGTGACGCCGTGTCCCAAACCTCGCGAGATTGATTTCGACGCCATTCCGGAAAACGATCCGGCCACCTGTGATGTTATTTCAAGCGGTCGAACCCTGGGAGTGTTCCAGGTTGAATCGCCTGCTATGCGCGGCATGCTTCGCATGATGAACGCACGGACGCTGGAGGAAATCGCCATCGCGCTGGCGATCATCCGGCCGGGCGCGGCGGAATACGGATCAAAGGAATTGTTTGTAAAACGCCTTCGTGGAAAAGAAAAATTCGTCTACCCGCATGATTCGCTCAAGCCCATTCTTGGCGACACGCTGGGCGTATGTATTTATCAGGAGCAGGTCATGCAGATTGCGCAAGCGCTCGGCAGTATGTCGTTAGCAGAGGCAGATCTGGTGCGGCGGTCTTCCGTAAAGTATTCCGGCGAAGCAGATCATGATCGGTTGCGCAATAAATTTGAAAAAGCTGCGGCAATGATGGGGTTAACGAAACAGCAGCGCGAAGAAACCTGGATGATGGTCGAAAAATTCGCGGGCTTCGGTTTCTGCAAAGCGCACGCGGCAACCTATGCGGACATTTCTTATCGCATGGCCTATTTGAAAACGCATCACCCGGCGGAGTTTCTTGCCGCCATGTGCAGCGCGGGCGCGGGGTTCTATCACGTCTCCGCGTATGTGGAAGAAGCCAAGCGCTGGGGCATCGCGGTGCGGCTGCCGTCGGTGAATCATTCGCGAATGGAGTATACGGCCGAAGCCGCCGAGGGCGGAACACGAGCACTACGCGTTGGATTGATGCAGATCAAAGGGCTGCGCATCGAAACCATCACAGCGATCCTGCGCGCGAGGGAAGAAGCCGGACCGTTTCGTTCCCTCGAAGATTTTCTGCGCCACGTTCCCGTCGAACGCGACGAAATCGAAGCGCTGATCAAATGCGGCGCATTCGATGAAGTGAGTAGTGAGGCAGGCAAGGAAACCCACAGAATGACGCGGCCAGAGATGCTGTGGCGCTGGAACTTGCTGCAGGCAGCAGGCAAAGGCACACAGCCGGGTGCCTCTCGACTTCCAAGAATTCTGCTGCTGGGAAAAACAGAAACTTTGTTTGCCGAAGCCAACGCGCAGGATGCCATTGGCGTCGCCCTGGCAGAAATGCAAATGCCGGACTACACGTTGGAGCAGAAGCTGCGCTACGAACGCGAAATTCTGGAGGTCTGCGTGAGCGGCCACCCGCTCGATTTTCTGCCGCGCAACGGCGAAGTTTGGAGCGACGAACTGCCAGGGCTGCTCGGCAAGCGCGTCGCACTATGCGGCTGGGTGGTAACCTACCGTCATGTTGGAACAAAAAACTACCGCAACATGATGTTCGTCACGCTCGAAGACCAGCGCGGCATCTATGAAGTCGTGCTCTTCCCGGGCGCCTACGACCGCTATGGCGGACTGGTCTTCGAGACGCGCGCCATGCGCGTGACCGGGCGTGTCGAGCAGAATGGGCAAATCAATGGCGAGAAGCTGGAGGCGTTGGGGAAGTAACCGGTGAAATCATGATTCGGCCAAGAACACAAAACACAATGCCCGTTCCGGAACCGGAAGCGGGCCGCCCGGCGGGAAGCGGCGAAGAGTGGCTGGGACGAAACCGCAGTACCAAGCGCAGGCTCTGGGAAAAGCTCAATCCGCTCAGCCGCAAACAGATTCGCGTGATTGCCGAGGCGCTGGCACTCCAGCAGACCCACGCACAATTGCCCGAACCGCTTCGTGCGCGCCTGAGCGCCACCCTCAATGAACTGGACCGGCTAGTAACCCGCATCCGGGCGCTGCTGGCAGAGGTAACACGACCGACACCACCGCGAACGTGAAGGTTGCAGGGCACAACGGGGGGCGCGATAATTTCTGTATGCCTGTCTCCATAAAGCGCGGCCCCTTTTTCCTTGCGGCAATGGTATTGGTGCTCTCAGCGCTGGCCCATTCCGCACGTGCGGACGAGATTCGCCTGAAAGATGGCAAAAAGCTGTACGGCGTGATCGTCGCGTACGAAGACAACATGTTCAAGGTCAAAACCGAATTTGGGTATGTGCTCGTCGAGAAGGACAAGATCGCCTCGATTATTCCGGCAACGCCGGGGGCAAAATCGGAATCGGATTACCCAACGAAAAAGGATGCTGCGCAGCATCCGTCAAAGCCGGCCGCCGATTCGCAGCCACAGGCGGAACCGGCCGTGGCAACTTCCACAGATACTGGCGCCGGTGCTGCGCCCGCAAATGCGAGCGCAAAAACCGTTACCCCGGCGCCTGGCCGAAAAGCCGAAAAGGCATCACCAAAAACGACCAACGCCGCCGTGAAAACCGACGCTCCCGCCGGTGCGTCTGCACCTAACGTCCCTGCTCCTGCGAGCAACACAACCTTGTCGGCAGCGACGGCTGGGCCCGCGCCCGCGGCAACAGCTCCGGCTGCGCCAAAAGAGCCCGAGGTCCCAGCCAATCGCGAAGAAATCACCGGAAATCTGTACACCAACTACACGCACGGCTTCCGGATGTACAAGGCGCCGAGCTGGAACCTGATCGAAGAAGCGCGCAGCGCGCTGCCAAACGCCATCGTGGCCATGGGCACGAGCAACGAGTCAACGTTGATGGTCGTCGGTGAAGAGAAGACGAAGGATTCGCTGGATACCGCGGCCGCAGCCGTCGAAAAGCGACTCCATGACGTCTACGCCAATTATCAGCGCCTCTCCCAGCACAAAACGATCGTTGGCGGATTGCCAGCCATCGACTATCAATACCGTGGAAAGGCAGACGACCACGACTGGTCGGGACGCCTGGTAGTTATCGCACGCGGCAAGGATCTTCTCACCGTGCTGGCCATGACCTACGCCGACAGCGATCTGATTCAAATCCAGGAAAACGTCATCGGCCGCTCGATTGCCAGCCTCGACTTCAACGTGCACTAGACGCAATTCCGAAGGCTAGTCTAATTTAGACGTCTAAATTAGACTACTTCCTGCCCCGGAGATTTTTTGGGCGTCGGCCTAGCTCGCAGCAGCCATTCCGGGTTCACCAGATTTGCGGTGTTCACGAATGATTCCGATCAGCGCCTGCGCTGCGCGAGGCAGGCTGCGATCGCGGCGGTAGATGAGGCCGAGTTCGCGCCAAAGATCTACCTCTTCCACATTCAAAAGCTTCACTTCACCCGCTTTCACATAGTCCCGCGCAAAGCTTTCGCTGATGAACGAAACTCCGGCATCGGCCACCACAAATCGCTTGATCATCCCGACGCTCGGCAATTCCATCGCCACGTGAATCCGCGAGCGATATGGCCGAAAGAGTTTATCGAGCACCTGCCGGGTATAGCCGGTGCGCGGAAAGATGAGCGGCTGGCTCGCCACTTCTTCCAGCGTAATCTTCGAGCGATGGGCAAGCGGATTTCTGGTGCTGACCATGAAGCGCAACCGGTCCCGGTAAATGCTATGCACTTTCAAATTCGGAGACTTCACCGGCAGCGTGACAATGCCCACATCAATGGATCCATCTTCCACGCGCTGCAGGATTTTGTGGCTGAAGTTGCGGTAAATGCTGATGTGCACGAGCGGATAACGCTGCTGAAACTCCGCAAAAATATCGGGCAACAAATAAAGGCAGGTCGCTTCGTTCGCACCGAAAACCACCGGTCCTTGCACCACGTTGCCGCGATCCGCAACCACCTGAACCGATTCATCCCGCAATCGCAGCAATTTTTCAGCATACTCGAAGAGCACTTCACCGGCGGGCGTAAGCTCCACGGACTTGGCGGAGCGGTCCAGCAGCTTGGCCTTATAGGCCTGTTCCAGTTGGCGAATCTGTGCGCTCACCGCGGACTGCGAGCGGAACACTTTTTGCCCTGCGCGCGAAAAACTCTTGAGTTTTGCGACGTAGACGAAAGTTGTAAGTTGGTCGAAGTCCATAGGCAGGACGCCCGGCTGGAATTATAAAGAATTCTTCTCGCCCGGTACGTATCTATTATCCTCTCTTTCAGGCAGGAATCGCGGGCCGCGCCATCGGCATCGCCAACGCCGGTGGCAAAACCTCGCAGCGGCGGAACTGCGCAAGAATAGGTTTCCAAGTGGCTTCGAGCGTGCCCTGGAAATGTACCGGCTGCACGCGCAGTAGCGGCAGTGCTCCGCGGCGCGAGAGCAAGCGCATCGCTCGTGGGCTGCCGGTAAAATGGTGATGTTCCTCGAGCGCGCGTCGCAGCCACTCTTCTTCCTGCGGTTCGGTCCCTTCCAGAGTCACAAAATCGCGGTGCAGCACCTCGTCCGCTTCCGCGCGCAATACATAAGCCAGTCCGCCGGTCATCCCGGAGCCAAAATTCAGTCCCAGCGGCCCAAGAATAATGGCCACGCCGCCGGTCATGTACTCGCATCCGTGCTGGCCGACGCCTTCCACCACCGCGAAAGCGCCGCTGTTGCGAACGGCAAAGCGTTCTCCGGCCCTGCCGGCGATGAAGAGCTGGCCAGACGTCGCGCCGTAAAGCACGGTGTTTCCAGCGAGAACATCACCGCGGCGCGAGGCGGCCAGCCCTGCGGCAATGGCAATCGTTCCGCCCGACAAACCTTTTCCTACATAGTCATTGGCCTCGCCGTGAAGTTTGAGCGTTACTCCCTGAGCCAAAAATGCCCCGAAGCTTTGTCCCGCGCTGCCGCGAAATTCTTGGCTAATCTCCGCGTCGGCAGGTCGGCCGTTTTTCTTCCGGCGCATCAATTCCCCGCTAAGGCCCGCGCCAACGCTCCGGTCCGAGTTTTGAATCGACTGCGGCTCATTCTGCAGAGCAAGTGAGGCATTGAAATGGATGGAATCTTCCAGCGCTGTCACGTGTAGGCCAGGCTCCTGCTGCAGCGCCACGCGATTCGACGGCGAAATTGGCACAACCAGGAACGGATCCATTCCCGACCGCGCGCCTAGCCGGTCGTACCAACCCGTGAGCTCTCGGAGCGAACGCACGCCCAGCTGCGCCAGCCGGTTGCGCACTTCTTCTGCGAGCGCACGGAAATAGGCAATAACCATTTCCGGCTTGCCCTGGAATCGTGCGCGCAGCGTTTCGTCCTGCGTGGCAATCCCAACGGGACACGTATTGAGATGGCATTGCCTCGCCATGACGCATCCGATGGCCAGCAGCGAGGCCGTACCGAAGCCAAACTCGTCGGCCCCCAGAATGGCGGCGAGCACGATATCCCGCGCGAATTTCAGGCCTCCGTCCACGCGGAGAGAGAGGCGTGAACGGAGGCCCGCGCGAACCAATGTGTCGTGTGTTTCGCGCAGTCCGATTTCCCACGGGAGACCCGTGTTCTTGATGGAAGTGAGTGGTGACGAGCCGGTACCACCGTTGTGGCCACTGATGGTGATGACATCCGCACCAGCTTTGGCGACTCCCGCAGCAATGATCCCCACACCCGCTCCGGAAACGAGTTTCACGCCGATGCGCGCCCGTGGATTCACGGCGCGCAGATCATGAATCAACTGCGCCAAGTCTTCGATGCTGTAGATGTCATGATGTGGCGGCGGTGAAATCAGCGGTGTGCCCGCAGTGGCGTGCCGGATCCGAGCAATATATTCGCTGACTTTCTTCGCCGGCAACTGGCCGCCCTCGCCAGGTTTCGACCCCTGCGCCATCTTGATTTCAAGTTCCTCGGCGTGTACGAGGTAATCGGCCGTGACCCCGAATCGCGCCGAAGCAACTTGCTTAATCTTGTTCGCTGCTGCGGGCTCAAAACGATAAGTATCTGGATCTTCGCCCCCTTCGCCCGTATTGCTGCGCCCGCCTAACCGGTTCATGGCTAGTGCAAGCGTGCGATGCGCTTCGGGACTGAGCGAGCCGAGAGACATCGCCTGGGTGCTGAAACGCTTGACGATCGATTCCACCGCCTCAACTTCGTCAATAGGAACCGCCGTATCCGGAATGGTATCCAGCAAGTCGCGCAGGAAAACGGTGCCTTGCATCTCCGCCAATTCCTCGAAGGCAGAATATTGGTTGGCGCTCGGTGCACGGACGAACGCATGAAGCCTGCGAACGACTTCCGGTGACGTGGCGTGAAGTTCCCCGCCTTTCCGGAATCGGTAAAGTCCCGCATCCACCAATTCGTCGGATGCTCCGGAGAAAGCGGCCTTGTGCATTTTCAGATAGTCGCCGAGCAGATCGTCCAAAGTTTTTTGGCCCGGATAGTCTGAAGCATCCTCAAACATTTCTTCACACAGCTCCTGCGAAAGGCCCACGATCTCGAAGAGATGGCTGTTGCGATAGCTGGCCACCGTGGAGACTCCCATGCGCGCCAGAACTTTCCGCAGGCCGGCATGGATTGCCGTGCGAGCCTTTTCTGCTCCACCTGACTCAAGGGATTCCGCGAACTGGTCAGCGAGATACGGCACCACCGCGCTGGCGCCGGCGGCAACCAGAAGCGCGACGTGATGCGTGTCAAATACCTGCGCTGATTCGACGATCAACGGCACATCCCACAGTCCCTCGCGCACCATCGTTTTCCACACCGCTGCGGTCGCGAGCAGCGCCGGAAGCGGCGCGCGTTCCGCAGAAATCCCGCGATCGGAAAGGAGGAGGAGCCCGGGGCGCCCGTTGCCGCTCAGAGGGGTAGTGGAAAGCTGAGCAAAACGGCAGCGCGCCCCCGGGATTCCAGTGGCGGCAGGAAAAGTGATATCGATGCGGTCCTCCGGACCAAGGATCGCAGCCAGTTGTGACAATTGCTCCGGCGTAATCACCGGGCCCGGCAAGGTGATCCCGTCTTTCAAATGCACGTCCAGGGACATCACATGGGTCTCTCGCAGCGGGTCGATCGGCGGATTCGTTACCTGCGCGAATCTCTGTTTGCAGTAGTCCCACAAAGTTCGGGGTAGCGCGGAAAGAAAAGCAGGACGCGCGTCGTCTCCCATGCTCCAATCCGCTTCTTTACCGCGTACTAGCGCAGAAAAGAGAATCTTGAATTGATCTTCCGTCCATCCTGCCGCGCCGGCGACACGCTTTGCATCGTTTGTTGGAACCCCAGCGGCCGTAATCGCCGCGGTCAGCCTGCGCTGCGGAACTGTGTTGCGTGCCTGCTGGATGGCTAGCCTCTTCAGGATGTCGCGCCACCGCAAGAATAGCCCGGTGCTTGGATTGGCGAGGATCATCTCGCCCGGACCGAGCCGTTGGCGCTCGGCAATTCGCGATTCATCCAAATCAACCAGGCCGGTTTCCGACCCTGCAATCAGCAGACCGTCGTGCGTCAGCGTGTAGCGCAGCGGCCGCAGCCCATTGCGGTCCAGCTTCGCTCCAACGAACTGGCCATCGGAAAACACCAGAGCCGCCGGACCATCCCAGGGCTCGCTTTGCTGGGAAAGAGCGGTCAGCGCCCCGTGTACATCCCGTGAAAGCGAAGGATCCTTTTCAAAGGCAGGAGGCACCATCTCAAGCATCGCTTCTTCCGGAGAGAACCCCTCGAGCAACCGCAGCTCGAATCCATTGTCAAAGCTCGCCGAGTCGCTGACGTTTTCCTCAAGAATGGGAAACCAGGGCCCGACCTTGAGTCGCGAACGGATTTCTCTTTCCTTGGCTCGCAACCACCGGCGGTTCGACACGATGGTATTAATCTCCCCGTTGTGCGCAACGTACCGGAACGGCTGCGCCAGATGCCAGGAAGGCTGCGTATTCGTCGAATAGCGCTGGTGAAAAACCGCAAACATCACGGCGAAAGAAGGATCGCGTAAATCCTCATAAAACTGCGGAAACTGCCACGGCGTGAGGAGTCCCTTGTAAACGACGGTCTGCGACGAGAGCGAGCAAAGGTAACATCGTGGTGGCAGCAGCGATTCCGCGCGCTTTCTCAGGAGCGCCAGCCGCCACTCGAATCTCGCCGCCACCCGCGACGGATGAAACGGCTCGACAAAAAACTGCCAGATCTCCGGCATGGTTTCGAGCGCCTTGCGCCCGAGCGAATCGACATTTACGGGAACCCGGCGCCATCCGATAATCCGCAACCGCTCCGTATTTGCAGCAACTTCGATGGCCGCACGAGCTTCAACGGCAGTCGAACTCGGAAGAAACGCAAAGCCCACGCCAAACAGTTCGGGCAGTTCTATCCGTAGTTCCTGCGCCCGCGCGCGGAAGAATTTCTGTGGCAGCGAGGTGAGCAGGCCGGCGCCGTCTCCGCTGGCGCCATCCGCATCGACTCCCCCGCGGTGCGTCAGCCGCTCCAACGCCGTCAAAGCAAGCTGGATAATGTCGTAGCTAGGTGCGCCACCGAGGCGGGTGATGAAGCCGGTGCCGCAGGCATCGTGGTCGGGGTGACCCCAATTCGGGTGACGACCCTGGGCGCCCCGGGGCCCTTTATCCTGGCGACGGCTTTGGTGTCGACCCTCCCAATGCTCCATACCAGTTTATGCAGCGGGAGTGCCACGTAAGTACAACGCAGAATTTCGATTCGCTGAATGAATTTCTTGATAAGAAAGGTCGGGAGCTTCCTGTGCTAAAATTTCGTGACTTCGGAAAAATGGAAGTCGCGAATCTTCATGGCAGGCACAACCATCTCAAATGATTCTTCCCCAGTCGCGCGAACAGCAGGGCTCATCAGCTCGACATTCTTCAACATTTCGATGAGCGACTGATTGAAGCGGAAGTTTCGCACCGCGCCCGTAACACTCCCATTTTCAACAAGGAACAATCCGTCGCGGGTCATCCCGGTCATTACTTTTTCGTAGGGATCCACTTCGCGGATATACCATAGCCGCGTCACCAGCAGCCCCCGTTCCGTGGAAGCCACCATTTTTTCCAGCGAGGAATCCCCCCCACTGAAAACCAGATTCATGGGCGTTTCCCCGTATTCATTGGGCAAGGGAAAGCCGTGCCCCGTGGGCTTTTTGCCCGCGGCTTTGGCGCTCGCTCGCGAATACACCAGGTTTTTGGGGACACCGCGATCCACCAAAAGGACCTTTTGCCGCGGGATACCTTCCCCGTCAAACGGCGCGCCCTGTTGCAACGGATGAAAGACATCGTCAGTGATGCTGATGTTCTGTCCGAAGAGTTGCTTCCCCAAGCGTTCATTCAGGCAGGAGCGCTTGTCTTCCACCGCCGTGGCAGCAAAATCGTAAAAAAGAAACCCCACCAGATCTAGGACCGCCGCCGGTTCGAGGATCACCGTATAACGTCCTGGCGCCAGCTCCTTCGCGTGAACAGCCTGATGCGCCTTTTCGCTGGCTCGCTCTGCAAGCTTCTGTGGATCGAGCGTGCGGACGTCCGCCGAATTCGCTTTCGCCCAGCTCGCCGCCGGATCTTCCTGCATCGTGATGGAGAATTGCGAATGCGTTTCGCGGTAAGCCGCGAACAAGTCCCGCGAATTGCCCACCGCAGTCTGACTCTGCCCGCTCGAGAAGATTCCTGCGGCGACCTGTCCTTTCTTGACCGCCAGGTCGCAAGCGCGCCGGACCGCGCGGGCGCGGTCTTCCGGCGCAAGCGCGGCGGTGTGTCTGATGAACCGGCTCACCTGGCGATACCGCTGTTTTCCCGGCATGGGTAGCAGGCGTGCATCCTTCGGCTGGCTGTGCGCCAGCGAAAGCGACGCCTCAATCGTCGAACGAAGCGAATCCTCATCCAAGCGATTCGTGGTGGCCCGCGCCGTGCGTCCCTCGGCAACCGTGCGAATCGAAATGGTCAGTCCATGTTCCGAAACATTCTGGTGGATGCCGTTATTCGCAAACCGTGTCAAAGCATCCGCAACTTCGTCCACGTGGACTTCCGTCTCTTCGGCGCCCGTGGATTTCGCCAGCCGCAGAACTGTCTCAATGAGGTTTCGCAACTCCCGTTCTGGACGAAGCTCTGTGTTTTGAAAGCTCCTTCCTGACGGTCTTATTTTCGCGCTGGCCGCCATTTTCATTGCTTTGAAAAAGCTGTCCCGAGCCGCACGTTGCGGAACCGCGATGGAGCTGCCCCGTGCCCCGTGCCCATGGTCTGCATCGGCTGCCCTTTGCCGCAATTCGGCGTGCCCCACAGCGTCCAGTGGTCAAACTTGCAAATTGCATCGCAAGAATTCCAAAACTCCGTGGTGATCCCGCTGTAGCTGGGGTTCTTGAGCATGCGTACTTTTTTTCCACTCTTGATTTCCCAGCCAATTTCCGTGGAAAACTGAAACTGGTATCTACGGTCGTCGATGGACCACGACCGGTTCGTGTCCATCAAAATCCCGTCTTGCGTATCCGCAATCAGGTCGTCGAAGTCCCACGTGCCGGGCAGCAAGCTTACGTTCGTCATGCGAATGATGGGCAGGCGGTTCCAGCTTTCCGTGCGCATCGTCCCGGAGGAGCGTTCGAGCCCTACCAGATGCGCGGTTTCGCGGTTGGAGAGATATCCGCGGAATTTCCCGTCTTTAATGATGTCCGTGCATTGCGCGGGGACACCTTCGTCGTCGTAGGCAAACGTGCCGAGTCCCTGCCCGTGGTCCAGCCGCGCGTCCGCGACCACGTTCACGATGCTGGAGGCGTATTTCAGGTGGTTCAACTGGTCCAGTGTCAGAAAACTCGTGCCCGCAAAATTTGCTTCCTGGCCGAGCACGCGGTCCAGCTCAATGGGGTGCCCAATCGATTCGTGAATTTGCAGGCCGAGTTGGTTCCCTGCAAGGATCAGCGTGCCGAATTTCTCCGGGCATTGCGCCGCCGAATGAAGCGCCGCAGCCTCTTCCGCGACGAGCGGCGCATGCTTCAAAAGCTCCAGCGACTCAATCAGTTCGTAACCTTCCAGCGCGTGCTGACCGCCAAAACTATTCGGATACGAGCGCTTTTGTATTTCTCCGCTCTGGAACGACGTGGCCCCGATTCCGCAGCCGGAAATCACTTTGCGCTGGTGGATACGCGAGCCGCTGCTGGAAGCAAACCACGAGTCGATTTTCCGAAATTGCATGCTGGTTTCCGTCAGCGTCACGCCCTTCACTTTGCGCATTTCCGCATCCGCGGCAAGCAAGAGGGCCAGTTGCGTCTCGAGCGGGATCTCGAAGGGGTCTTTGCGGAAAGGGCTCTGCCAGCTATCGATGTACTCCTTCTCTGGCGCCAGCACGACATTACTTCGCTTCGCCAGAGCCGACGCTTTGGCGATGGAAACAGCCTTTGCCGCGCACGAAGCCACGCCCTCGCGCGTCAACCGGTCCGTGGAAGCAAAGCCCCAAGCGCCATTCGCCAGCACACGAATCCCCATGCCGATCGATTCGCTCTCTGCCAGCGTGCCGACCTGGCCGTTCTTCGTGGTCAGGTCCCGCTGTCGCAAGTACATCGCCCGCACGTCTCCATAAGCAGCGCCTCGTACCTTGGCCGTATCCAGTGCGTTGGTGCAGAGATCCCACATGAGCGTTAATCGAAACCCATGAACCTGTGCGCAAAAAACTTAGGGGCGTCCGCCACGGCAAACGCCCCAAGAAGATAACACGATTGTGAACTCAGGCTTCGCCGTTAAGTTACGTGCCTTCCTGCCACGAAGCGAGGTAGTGCTCCTGCTCGGGCGTCAGTTTATCCAAGTTGTGGCCCATCAACTCGAGCTTCAGGCGCGCAATCTCCTTGTCCAGATGCTCGGGAACCACGTACACCTGCGGCTTCAGGTTTTTGGCATTGGCGCGCAAATATTCGGCGGAAAGCGCCTGGTTGGCGAAGCTCATATCCATCACCGCGGCCGGATGTCCTTCGGCCGTCGCCAGATTGACGAGCCGCCCTTCGCCGATCAGGTAAATCTTGCGGCCATCTTTCAACTGATATTCGTCCACCAGCGGTCGAACTTCGCGCTTGCTACTGGACAGCTTTTCGAGTGCCGGAATGTCGATCTCCACGTTGAAGTGGCCGGAGTTGCAAACGATCGCTCCGCCTTTCATCTTTTCAAAATGCTCCGCGCGAATCACGCTCTTGTTTCCGGTCACAGTGATGTAAACGTTGCCTTCTTTCACCGCTTCCGCCATCGGCATCACGCGAAAGCCGTCCATCACCGCTTCGATTCCCTTCACCGGATCAATTTCCGTGATAATGACGTCTGCTCCCAGGCCCTTCGCGCGCATCGCCACGCCGCGGCCACACCAGCCGTAACCCGCAATCACCACTTTCTGCCCGGCAAGCAACAAGTTCGTCGCGCGAATCACGCCGTCTATCGTGGATTGTCCCGTACCGTAGCGGTTGTCGAAGAAGTGTTTGGTCATCGCGTCATTCACCGCGATGATCGGATATTTCAGCGTGCCGTCCTTGGCCATCGCACGCAGGCGGATTACGCCGGTGGTTGTTTCTTCCGTTCCGCCAATCACGTTGGGAACCAGGTCCGTGCGCTTGGTCAGCAGCATGGTGACCAGGTCTGCGCCGTCGTCCATCGTGAATTGCGGTTTGTGCTCCAGTGCTGCGCTCAAATGCGAATAATAGGTGTCGTTGTCTTCGCCCTTGATGGCGAACGTCGGAATATTGAAATCGCGGTTCAACGAAGCCGCCACTTCATCCTGCGTCGAAAGCGGATTGGAAGCGCACAGCACCGCATCCGCGCCGCCATCCCGCAGTGTAATCATCAAGTTGGCGGTCTCGCTCGTCACGTGCAAGCACGCGGAAATCCGCAGGCCCTTCAACGGCTGCTCCTTCGCAAAGCGCTTGCGAATCGTTTCCAGCACGGGCATTTGCTGCGCCGCCCATTCGATTTTGCGCTTGCCAGCATCCGCCAGCCCCATATCTTTCACATCACCCTTTTTCAGTTCCGCGATTGCCAAGTTCTCGCTCCTCATTTTTGGATTTCGCCTGGGGACACAGAAAGCACTCTGATCTTTTTTGAAAGCACGCCGAGTCGCAGGTTTGATTATTCCTCGAGATTCGCAGGCTAGCGGCGCGCTGCAACTTCCGCCGTCGCGGCGGCTCCGAGGCCGACCGCCTTGCGAAGCGCATCCGCTCGGTCTGTGCGCTCCCAGGTAAACCCGGCTCCGCTTCTTCCGAAGTGGCCATAAGCAGCGGTCGCCTTATAAATCGGCCGGCGCAAATCCAGCGTCTCGATGATGCCCTTCGGCGTCAGCTTGAAGAATTCGCGAATCAGCTCGGTGATTTTTTCTTCCGGAACCGTCGCCGTGCCGAACGTGTCGGCCATCACGGAGACCGGCTCGGCAACCCCGATCGCATACGCCAACTGCACTTCCGCTTTGGGCGCCAGGCCCGACGCGACAAGGTTCTTCGCGATGTACCGCGCCATGTAGCAAGCCGAGCGGTCCACCTTCGACGGATCTTTGCCGGAAAACGCCCCGCCGCCGTGCCTGCTGTAGCCCCCGTAAGTATCTACAATGATCTTGCGTCCCGTCAGGCCCGCGTCGCCCATGGGTCCGCCAATCACAAACCGCCCCGTCGGGTTGATGTGATACTTGGTGTCCGCATCCAGCATCCTTGCGGGAACGATCGGCCGGATGACGTGCTCGACGACCGCCGCGCGCAACTCCGCGTTAGAAACTTTCTCGCTGTGCTGCGTCGAAATGACCACGCAGTCCACGCGCGCCGGGCGGCCATCGCGGTACTCCACCGTGACCTGCGATTTCCCATCGGGGCGAAGGAAGTCAACGATTTTGGCTTTGCGAACTTCGGAGAGGCGTTGCGTCAGGCGGTGGGCGAGCTGGATGGGCATGGGCATCAGTTCTTCGGTTTCATCGCAGGCAAAACCAAACATCAGTCCCTGGTCGCCCGCTCCGCCGGTGTCCACGCCCATGGCGATATCCGGCGACTGCCGTTTCACCGTGCACATGACCGCGCACGTGGCGGAGTCGTACCCAAACTTTGCGCGATCGTAGCCCACGCCACGAATCGTCTCGCGCACCAACTCGTCGTAATTCACGTGCGCCGATGTGGTGATCTCTCCGGCCACCACTGCGAGTCCCGTCGTCACCAGCGTTTCGCAAGCGACCCGCCCGTGCGGGTCCTGCCGCATCACTTCATCGAGCACCGCGTCGGAAATCTGGTCGGCTATTTTGTCCGGATGGCCCTCCGTGACCGACTCCGAGGTAAACAAAAAATTCCGTAAGGCTTCGCTCAAAACAAATTCTCCTTCTTGCGCTTCGCGGCCCTGTATTTCATAGCTTGAATCGCAGTGGATTGCCTAGGTTAGACTATACTTGCCTAAACCTTACAAACTTACCATTCGCAGCGGGAAGAATCAACGCATGGATTCCGAATCGCTTAAAAGCCCCATTAAACGGTCGATTTCGCGCCCTGAACGGCAGCCACGCGCATTTGTCTGGACGGCCCGGATGCGAAGCGGAGAGACGAACGGGTGTGCCTCGATGGACGCCGTCAAGAGTGTGGCAAGACCAAACGCCGCGGCCTTACCTGCTTGCTCGATCAAGGCGTACTTCTTACGAACTCGATCTTTCCCTTGTCGGAATCGATGGTACCGACCATCTTGTCGCCATTTACGGTCACGTCGCATTTGTCGAAGGCCACTGTCCGTCCGGGTTGAGGAGACGTCTTAAGGGTGAGCTTGTTTCCTTTAAGAATTCCAGTCACCGGAATTGGGTCGTTTTCGCTAGGTCCCACCCAGCCCGTTACTTTGTCTCCAGTCTGCTTTAACGATGCCTTACCGGTTATCGTGCCATCGGCTCTCGAAATTGTGACCCGCCAGGTCCCCGTGACATCGGCCGCCCGCGCCGGAGCGACCAACGGGGCCAACAATAACATACTCAGCAATCCCAGTCGTTCAATCATGCATGCTTCTCCTCGCCGTTTAGTACGCAAACCACCCCGGAAAGTTCACGGAATATCGCAGATCGGAGCAAACCATATAAACGCTACCGGACGGGTGGGGACGCGAAGCGGGATACAGGCTGCGACACTATTTGGCCGCGGGTGCCTGAACCAACTCCTCCACTTCCAGCCGTTGATCGGTGTCCACTTCGCCCAATTTTTGAATTGTGCCCGAAGGCCAGAGAATCTCCACGTTGGCCTTGCGATCTGCGGCGAGCCCAAAGTGTACCGTGAGGTCGCTACTGGAAGCATAGCCAACGGAATTGGTTACACAACGCCTCTGCGTCCCGCTTGCGGATTTGCACGTCACCTGCGCCCCGACTGCTGAGCGGTTGCTCTGCTTTCCTTTGAGCCGCAACTGCAACCATCGCTTCCGGGGACTCCGGTTCCACCACAATTCGATCCGTTCGCCGATCGCTGTCACCGCCGCATCGATCCTTCCGTCTCTATCAAAATCGGCGAAAACCGCTCCGCGATGCAGCCGTGGTGCGGCGAACTCGCTTCCTACTGTGTCCGAAATATCGGCAAACTTCCCCTTGGAGTTGCGAAAGATCCGATTGGGCTGCGGTTCTTTCGCTTCAATGCCGCCCCCGGCGACGAAGAGGTCCAACCACCCGTCGTTGTCCAAATCGATCAAACCGCAGCCCCAGCCGCTCCAGGGTCTGCTCAAGGGGAGCAGCCCCGTCGCAGCGCTTCCGTCGTCGAAAGAGCCGCCACCGCGATTCAGGAACACTTCGTAGGTCTCGTTTTTCAAGCCCGTCATAACCAGATCGGGCCGATCATCGCCATCAATATCCCCGAAATCCGCTCCCATTCCGGAAATGTTTCGGCCGTCTCCGTTGTACGCCACTTCGGCCTCGATCCCGATTTCCTGAAACCCGTGCCCGGTGGAGCGCAGCAGCAAATTTCGCGCATTGTCGTTGGCCACGAACAGCCCCGGCCTTCCATCCCCGGCGAAGTCGGTCATCGCAACCCCCATGCCCTTGCCCAGCATCTCCGGGAAGGCATCCTTGGAGGTCACCTGCATAAAGGTGCCGTCACCGTTGTTGTGAAAAAGTTGCATGGGCTCCGCTCGATAGACGTCCGGATGGCAATACCCGCCACAGATCGGGTCGCTGCCGGGCTCCCAGTCGCAATAGTTGGAGATAAACAGGTCCAGCCAGCCGTCGTTGTCGTAATCAATCCACGCCGCGGCAATGGACCAGAACCTTTTCAACGACGGGAGGCTCAAGCCCGCTCGTTCCGTAACGTCAGAAAAAGTTCCATCGCCGTTGTTCCGGTAGAGCTGATTGCCGTGGACTCCCACGACGAACAGGTCCTCGTGCCCGTCGTTGTTGTAGTCCCCGACGGCCACCCCCATGCCAAATCCCTGCCCCGCCAGCCCTGCCTTTTCCGTGACATCTTGGAACGTGCCGTCACGATTGTTCCGGTAAAGCCGGTTCCAATGTTCCGGCCCCGTTTTGGTCAGGGAAGGAAGCGTGGCCCCATTGACGCAGTAAAGATCCGGCCAGCCGTCGCTGTCAAAATCAATGACTCCCAGACCGCCGGGTAGCGCTTCCACCTGATATTTGCGCCCCTGGGCCCCATTGCGGAGTACAAAATCTAATCCACACGAGGGCGATGCGAGTTCGAGCCGGATGGGTCCCGGAGCTACGGGAAGCAATCGTAAAGGGGCAGCCAGACTGTAAGGAACAAGAGCCACGGCGCTGGAGAGGAAGGCACGCCTACTGGTGATCATCGACGCTCGTTTGGGGGTGTTGCTGGAAACGATCCGAAAGCCGGCTGGCCTCCTCGGCGGCCCTTTGGGCTTCCTGTTCGCGCCCGAGCTTGCGAAGCACGCCGGCCAGAGTCGCATGCAATGCGCCTCGCTCGTCCGGGTAGCCTGCCGCCAGAGCAGGTTGTAGGTGATGAAGCGCCTGCTCCGCCTGCCCGGTCTGCGCATAGGCGATTCCCGTCTGTACTCGTGTCCAGGCGTCGTTTGGATCCATGGCGAGCATCCGGTTCAGAAACACCAGAGCGCCCTGGTAGTCTCTCTCGTTCATGGCAATCGATGCCAGAAGCCGCAGTGTCGTCCTCCGGTGAGGATCTAGGGTAAGCGCTTCACGTGCCGCCTGCTGCGCCCGCTGCATGTCTCCGAGACTCAGATAGGCTTGCGCGAGCCTTTCGGACAGCCCTGCGTCTTTGGGGCTGAGATGGATAGCCTGTGTGTATTCCTCGGTCGCAGCCTGCGCGTCGCCATTGACACGCACGAGCATGTCTCCTCGCAGCCGATGCACCGCCACCGCATTGCCTAGCGCACTAAGTCGATCCACCGCGCGCTCAGCCTCTGCGGCGTAGCAAAACTCCAGCCAATAGGCGGCCATTTCTCCCCCAGGCTCCAGTCCGCGTTCCAGGGGCGGCGCGGCGCGTCCGCAATCGTCGAGCTCCGCCAGCGCGACGCCGCGCCGGAACCACGCCGCCGCTTGCGCATAACCAGTCAGGGAATTTGTAGGGGCGCGCTTTAGCGCGTCCCCGGGGGCACGATACATCGTGCCTTCTGATGACGGCTCCGGCAATGCCGCCAGCCGCTCCCACCGCTCCTCAGCGTAAAGCTGCTCTTCTTGCTTTGGAACTTCGCCTCCGGGAAAACTAATTCTGTCCAGGCACGCCGTGGAGCCTTTCCGTGCACATGCCCAGATTTCCCCCCCGACCCCTTCTTGGGGAACGAGGTTCCGCGGCCAGGATTGCATCGCCCTGCCGAGTCCTGCCTGGGAACGGCCTCCCAGCTCCAACAGGCCAGATTCGGCAATTCGCCAATCGCCTGCGGCAGCAGCCATCATCGCTTCCAACCGCAACGTCCAGGAAGCTTGGGGTTGCTGCTCCCGCGCCGTCTTCAGCGACGCCGCAGCTTTCTCTCGCATGCCGCGCTGCTGCTCCTCAACACCCAACTCTCCCCAGATTCCTTCCTGTTCGGGGTTCGCTGTCGCCGACTGCCGCAACAGCTCTTCTCGAGTCTCCGGTCCGCTCTTCAAACCCTCGGCCTGCAGCCGGAGCACAGTAGCCATACCCCTTTGCGTGCTTCGCAACTCCAACCCCAGGATCCGAAACCGTTCCAAATCGAAGTCCGCCCACTCCGTCCACAGCTCAGCGGCGCCCGGGGAGCGCGCAATCGCGCCATGGAAAGCTTCCGCGGCGGGCGCAAACTCATGTACGGCGGCCAGAGCCTTTCCCAGATAACCCTCCGGCGTCCCGTCCTGAGGGCGCACTTCCGCAGCGACCCGCAGAGGTTCGACGGCTTCTTTTGGCCGTCCGCTTCGGAGTAAGTCCAAACCTAAGAGCAGGTTGACCGTGTAGTCTCGCGGAGCAAGTTCTCTCGCTTTCTTCAGCGTGGAGATGGCCTCCGCATAGTTGGCCTTCTCACTGAAGGCCGCTCCTCGTTTCACGAGTTCTGCGAAATCTTCCTGCGTCGCCGCACTTGCCGCAGGCCCAATGGCCAGAACCGCACCCAGCCACGCGCATCCAAAACCGACCCTCATGCGTGAATCATAGCACTGCCGCATGGCTAGTAAGGCGAGTCTCATTCGGCCAGGTCACTGCCCAGATTAATTCCCTTCTGCCTTAACCTTGCCGTCATACCTGTTCTTCCGGCCGGGATGCAATCGCGACGCAATGTGGTCGAATGAAGCTTAGGGCCAGCGGGCGCTTTAGGAAGAGGCCATCGATAGGCCAGCGCGGCGCTGTTGAAACCGAGGGAAAGTGAATAAACCCCTTTTAAACATATCGATTGGGCTGACGGGCATACTGCTCGGGGTCCTGCACTATGTTCTTAAACCGGCTCCCGATGAGAAGCTCCTCCAGCAGTACGCTCAACACATGGCGAACAGCACGGAATGGCAGGGCCGAATTGCGCCCGATTTCGAGCTCAAAACCACTCGCGGAGAACGCTTTCAACTCTCCGAAAACGTCGGCAAGAAAATCATTGTCCTCAACTTCTTCGCTACCTGGTGCGGCCCTTGCCGCGAGGAAATGCCGGAGCTGAATACCTACTTCAATGCGCACAAAGCTGAGTCTTTCCTCTTGCTGGGCATTGACGCCGAGGAAAAGGAGGATCGCGTGGAAGCGTTTCTCACCGATCTCAAGATCGACTTCCCCGCAGGAGTTGATGCCGGGCCCATCCAGAAGCAATACGGAGTGAGCGCGTTTCCGACTACTGTCTTAATCGGCGTTGACGGCAAGGTGCAGTTATACGAGGCTGGCGCCCTCGCCAACGCCGAAGTCGCCTTCGACAAGCTTCTCAGCAAGAATCGTCAACTCATGCAGTCTGGCCATGTCATCTCGCCCGAAGAGTATCGACTCGAAGCTCAAAAGCAGCCGGCGCTTCCTGTCCGCCAGAGTGCGGAAAAACCCGCGGCGGAAGAAGACGACAAACTCGACCCTCGCGGCAAGCGTATCGTTGCCCGCATGGACTGTCCCTGCGGCTGCGACAAAAAAGTCCAGGGCTGCACGTGCAGCACCTCAAGCCATATCAAGAAGGCGTTGGCCACTGAAGACTTCAAAGACAAACCGGATGACGAGATCATGAAGGCGCTTAACAAACGGTTTTGTTCGGGGGCTATGTGATTGTCGCTGAAGATCTTCACATGCATTTTCGCCGTGGCCTCCTCCGCAAACAGGTTCATGCGCTCAACGGGCTGAGCCTGGAGATTGCAGACGGCGACTTCTTCGCTCTCGTGGGACAGAACGGCGCAGGTAAGTCCACGGCCATGTACTGCTTTCTGGGCTTGCTGAAGCCCACCTCGGGGAAAGTTCAGGTCATGGGCAAAACTCCTGGCCTTGGTTCCCCTCACTACGAAGGCGTGGCTTACTTGCCGGAGGAGCCACACTATCACCTCTACCTGACCGTCGAGGAGGCCACTCGCTACTACTCTTCGCTCTATGGGAAGCGCGTGCCGGATAAAACTATCAACGATATCCTCGAGCGTTTGGGTTTGGCGCAGTTCAAATCTCTTCGGCTCGCCAAGTGCTCGAAAGGCATGAAGCAGAAGGTAGGCATTGCCCAATGCCTCATTCACGAAACGCGCCTGTTATTTCTCGACGAGCCGACGCGTGGGCTGGACCCCCTCGCCGTCCGCGAGTTTCGCGAAACCCTTCGCGAGATTCATCAGCGCGGCGCAACCATTGTTATGAATACGCATGTGCTCTCGGAGATCGAGATGCTGGCCAACCGCGTGGCGATCATCGCCGACGGTAAGGTTGTCGCTCAGGATGAGCTGCGCAATCTCTTGACTCTCGATCGGGAGCTCTACAACGTAACGTTCGAAGCCGACGGCGTCATACCGGACTATCTCACCTCCGTCGAACGCGTGGGCAACGTCGTGAAAGGCAGCATTCCCAAGGACAGACTCTACGACTTTATGGACTTTACGCGAATCTCAGCCCTGCCCGTGCATGAATGTTCGCTGAAGAAAATTTCTCTCGAAGATTCCTTTTTCAAAATCATCAAAGGCGAAGGTTCGCATGTCTGATGGGTACGAGGCAACGCGGACGTCTGAAGATCCAGCGGGGCAAACAAGATTGGAGGAATTATGGCGGAATTGCTGAGGGCAAATGTGCTGGCGAATTTTGCGTATTTTCGCCGCAGCCGGCTGCTGATAGCATTTGCTCTGGTGTTCCTGCTTTTGACTGGTTTGACCTCCCTGCCCACCTTTTTTATCAACTCCAGCGTCCAAAATTTCAATTCGTTGCAGGAAATCTATTCCACCATGAACGTATTCCTGCTGCTCTTTGCTGCGGGCCTGGGCCTTTTTGTCGTTTCCTCGCACCTTCGTAATCGTAGCCTCAAGATGGTCTTTACGAAGCCTTGCTCCCCGGCCGTGTGGCTGCTGTCTGATTCATATCGGCGGTGGTCGTTACGCTGCTCCTCAATCTTGTCGTCCTGGCCAGCGCGGTCGTCTTGTCCTTCGTCTGGCACCTGCCTGTGCGCGCCGGCTTGCTCTTCATCTCTGTTGACACCTTCGTGGCCTCGGTCGGCCTCATTGCGTACCTGATGCTCTTGGCCACGCTTGCACACCCCGCGATCGCGGTAACTTTTGCTCTGATCTTTAACGCCGACCTGTTCTACGACGCTCAAATGTGGGCACAGTCAGTCATCCGCTCGGGCAATTCGAGTCCGGCCCTGCGCCTTCTGGCACGGCTATTTCATTACCTCTATCTTGCCCTGCCTATGGTGCATGCCTTCGGGAAAAAGACCGAAAACATTTACAGCAGCTTGCGCGTCCTGCATGGCGAGTGGCGATATCCTCTCCTCTCCCTAGGCTACGCGCTGGCGCTGGCGGCTTTCTGCTATTTCTTAGCCCTATTCGCCTTGCAGAGAAAAAAGCACATCTAAAGCTGCGAAGTGGCCTTCAGTCGTTGGGCTCGTCTCCGGTTCGCTACACTCGCACAAAATCCAAAGACCAGCATCTCCAGTGACATTCAAATCAGCTAACCTTAGGTAACGAACCTTGAGACGTCTTGCAAATCGTCCTTGACAAAATCGTACTGCATGCTAGAATTAGCTGTGTGAAGTAGCGGGAGATTTTGGACGCGGCGTCTTGACGCCGCCTTTTTTTCCTCCGAGAGGACGGCGGCGGCTCCCCCAAATCGACTCCGCAACAGCGTTCCCTAACCCCTTTAGAATCAACACTTCTGTGACATCCCGCAAGTGTTGATTCTAAAGGATTTACAGAAAAGCTAAGTCCTTTAGAATCCGCACTTACAAAAAAATAGGGGGGAGGGGCCACCGTCCGGTTACCCAGCACTATGCTGGCTCTCCATCATCATCCGGTTGCACGTCCAGCTTCCCCTTGGTCTTCTTGGCCATCAGGTAGGAACGGATGAAGGGGTCCAGGTCGCCATCCAGCACCCGGTCCACGTCGCCTACCTCAAATTTCGTTCGGTGGTCCTTGATCATGCGGTACGGCTGAAGCACATACGATCGAATCTGGCTACCAAAGGAAATGTCCCTCTTGGTTGCATCCAGCTTGTCGGTTTCTGCCTGGCGCTTCTGAATTTCCAGATCATAAAGGCGAGAGCGCAGCATCTTCATCGCCAGCTCGCGATTCTTGTGCTGGCTTCGTTCCGCTTGGCAGCCCACCACGATTCCAGTCGAGACGTGCGTGATCCGCACCGCCGTCTCCACTTTGTTGACGTTTTGCCCCCCCTTGCCTCCGGACCGGAACGTGTCGACTTTCAAGTCCTCCGGACGAATGTTGATTTCGATCTTGTCGTCGATTTCCGGAATCACGAAAACCGACGCGAACGAGGTATGCCGCCGCGCTGCCTGATCGAAGGGCGAGATTCGTACCAGCCGGTGAACTCCCGTTTCTCCGGCAAGCAGTCCGTAGGCGCTTTCGCCGGAAAACTGCACCGTGGCATTCTTGATGCCCGCCTCTTCTCCGGGCGTCTCATCAAGCACGGAGGCGTTCATTCCCTTTCGCTCCGCCCAGCGCAAATACATGCGAAGAAGGATGGACGCCCAGTCCTGCGATTCCGTCCCGCCCGCGCCGGGCTTGATGGTCATGATGGCGTTGAGGTGATCGCTTTCGCCGGAGAGCAGTGTCTTCGTTTCGAGATCAGAAACGTAAATATCCGCGGCCCCGAGTTCCCGGTCCAGCTCTTTCAGCAGATCGTTCTTCTGCTCCGCATTGGTTTCTTCTTGCGTGAGGTGGATGTAGGTCTCGACATCTCCGGAAATGGAGGTAAGCTTTTCGTCCGCGGCAATCTGTTCTTCGGCGCGCTTCCGCTCCCGCAGCACACTTTGCGCGGCTTCCTGATTGTTCCAAAAATTGGGATCGCCGGCGCGCGCTTCGAGCGTCTTCAGGCGTTCGCGGTTCTGGGGCGCGTCAAAGATAACTCCGCACGAGCGTGATGCGTTGCTTCAATCCTTCGTAGCGATGTTGCAGGTCTTCGAGAATCATGCGTATCTTTCTAGATTTTTTGCTTTATTCCATCAACTTAGTCTGGAGTCTTTTCCTTTGCTTCCTTTACCTCATTTACTTCCTTTATTTCAAGGAGCTCACCAACAGAATAGCGGAAACAATTACGCAAAGCCAAGCGAACCAGTCGCCGCATCGCGTGTAAATGGTCTCGTCCGTCCGAAAATCGTAGGGAAGGTCGGTCGCGGCCCGCACGTCCGGCGGCAGCGGCCCGATGATGCGCCCGTACGGATCTACCGACACGGTGTACCCGTTGTTCGTCGCACGCACGATCCACCGCCGGTTTTCCACCGCGCGCACGCGCACCATGTGCAGATGCTGCTCGGCGGCAGCCGACCGCCCGAACCAGCCGTCATTCGAGATGTTCAACAGCAACTGCGCGCCATTCGCCGCGAATCGCCGGACTTCGCCCGGATAGATTGCTTCGTAGCAGATGAACACCCCAAACGTGTTTCCACCCGGCAACCGGCCCACCGCATAGCGGTTGCCTTTGTGAAATCCGCCCACTTCGTCGGAAATGTTGGCGACCACGCGATGAATCAGCGGAAACGGCTCGTATTCGCCGAACGGTACGAGATGAACCTTGTCATAAACAAAAACCCGCTGCCCTTGCGGATCAACCAGCAACGCACTGTTATAGGGCACCAAATGACCGGCTGGAGCGCGGTCCGACGGGTCCACGGGCGTCTTCCATTCAATCACTCCGGCAAGGAATGGATGCCCAAAACGAATCGCCAGGCTCGAAGCAATCGTCGCAAATTGCGCATCTTCAAACGAAAACGGTGCCGGCGCTTCTGGCCACACCAGGAGGTCCGGTTTTTCCGCACTCGGCGCGACGCTGATTTTCTCGATCTCTTCCAACTGCGCCGCATTCTTATTGAACCAATCCGTCGGATACTCCGGCACCTCGGGAAAATTGACCTGCACCGCCCGCGCAAAATGGTGCGCCTGCGCCTCCGGAACCACACGTGGCCCAACCAGCATCACCAGTAGCAAAATTGCAGCTACAGCTCCTGCAAGTGTCATGCGCCTCTTCAATCCAACCTGCTGCGAGGCCACTGCCCACGCCAGCAAGGCATTGATTCCCACCACGAGAAACGACAATCCGTAAATTCCCGTGATCGTTGTGATTTGCAACAGACCGAGATTCGCCGACGCCGGATATCCCAGCAAATTCCAGGGAAAACTGATCTCCGGCAGATGCGCGCGAGTAAATTCAAACGTAACCCACAGGAACGGCGCGCCGACACACGCCAGCTGGATGCTTCGCCCCGACAGGCGATGGACCCCCAGCGCGAACCCGCCAATAAGCACGCCCCACGCAGCCGCAATCAGAAGCAACACGCCCCATCCGCCCGCCATCGGCAAGCCACCGTGGACACTCAAAACCGTGGCGATCCACGGCACAGAAGTCAGCACAAACAGCAGCGCGTGCAGAAACCCGCATGCGAACGCCACACGCCGCCGTGCACCCATCGCCGACAGCAGAAGCGCGCCAACACAAACCCAGGAATAAATGCTGAGGTAAAGCCCCGTGAAGGACAACGAAAGCGCAGCACCGGACGCGGCTCCGATCACCACGCGAAGACCATCCGGCGTTTTTGCCCCGGCTCGGGGAACAATCTCGGTGAGCCAGCGGCTCGCGGGCATCAGTGTTTTGCGAAGGCTTTGAAGCCGGCGCCCTCAAGCCCCTTCCGCGCGGCGTCCGCAGCTTTCTGCTCTGTGTACGGGCCGACCTCCACGCGGTAATACTTGTCCGCCCGCGGAGAAACAACGAACGCCGGAAACTTCTTTTTCTGCAATTGCCTCGCAAGATCGAGCGCATCCGCTTCTTTGGTCATCGCCGCGACTTGCAACGTGTAAGCGCCCCCGGGCACGAGCGGCCCGGTTGAATTTTTCGAACTGCCGCTGGCGGTCCTTGCGGATGCGTTCGTCTTTACCACCACCGGCTCGCTCTTCTTTCCCGGCGCAGGCGCGGAAGCGACAGGCTTCAGTCGGTCTTCCGCCTTATTACTCTCGCCAGCGTGATAGAACTCCCATTCGGAACTTGGTGGCGCCCCCGTGTCCGTCGGCGTTTCCGCGGGAGCCGATTTGTTCGCGCGTTTGGCTACCGCGTCCGGCTTCGAAAAAACAGGCCGCTCCGATTTATTGGGCAAATCCGCCGCGCGCACCTGCCCATCGTCCTGGTTCCGGCCCATGACGTATCCCAGGGTAAAGAACAAACCCGAGAGCAGAATCACCGCCATGAACAGGCCAATGACGTGCCGGCCTTCGAGCACGCGCTCACCGGCGCCGCCGCGTTTTGTCCCATAACCCATTCTTACTTTCGCGTTCCTCCCAGGGCCTGTACCCACGTGTTAATGATATCGATGGGCAGAGGAAACACAATCGTTGTGTTCTTCTCGACACCTATCTCCGTCAGCGTCTGAAGGTAGCGCAACTGAATCGCCGAAGATTGCGTCTCCAGAACTTTTGCGGCGTCGGCGAGCTTCTGGGAAGCTTCAAACTCGCCTTCCGCGTGAATGACTTTCGCGCGGCGCTCGCGCTCGGCTTCCGCCTGTTTCGCGATGGCCCGCTGCATCTGTTCCGGAATGTCCACCTGCTTCACTTCGACTTTTGACACTTTGATGCCCCAAGGCTCGGTGTCGGTATCAAGTATGACCTGGAGTTTGGCGTTGACCTTGTCCCGCTGGGAGAGAATTTCATCGAGCTCAAACTGGCCCACGATGCTCCGGAGCGTGGTCTGCGCGAGTTGCGAGGTCGCGTATTGATAATTCTGCACTTGGGACATCGCCAGGTTCGCATCCACCACGCGGAAATAGCACACCGCGTTCACTTTTACCGATACGTTATCGCGCGTGATGATGTCCTGCGGAGGAACATCCAGCGTCTCCAGGCGCAGATTGATGCGGTAGAGTGTTTCGATCGGCCAGAACACCAGACGCAGGCCCGCTCCTTTGGCTTCCGGGAGCAGCCGACCGAGCCGCAGCACCACGCCGCGCTCCCACTCTTTGATGATGTACAGCGAATTCCAAAACCAGATGAGCCCGATACCAGCGATAATGGCGATCCCCACAAAGCCAATTTGTTCCATTTCCTCCTCCTCCGCCCAAATTCTTTCTACTTCGTCGCCGGGCTGGCCACTTCCGCCGGCTCGACGTACAGTTTTAGTCCCTCGACCCGCAAAACCTTTACGGCCATTCCTTCTTGCACCGGTTGCGACGATTCAGCCCGCCAAAGCTCGCCGTGCACGCGCACCATACCTTCCGTGCCCGCTTGCAATGCGGAACTTACCACGCCGGTCAATCCAACCAGTTCTTCCCTTCCCGTCGCCGTTCTCCATTTCCGCGAACGCAATACCAGCCGCATCAGGACGACCGTGAGAATTGCGAAGGGCACGGTTCCCGCCGCGGCCACTCCGAGACTCACTCCTCCCGATGTCAGCGGCGAGCGAATCAGGAAGAGGGCTCCCAGAAACATCGAAACGACCCCGCCGAATGCCAGCACGCCGTGGCTCGGCGCTTTGGCTTCCAAGATGAAAAACGCCAATGACAGCGCGATCAGAAACAACCCTGCGAGGTTCACCGGCAGAAAATGCATGGCATACAGCGCCAGAATCAGGCAGATTCCGCCGATCACTCCCGGCGCAATGACTCCCGGATGCGTGAACTCCGTGTACAGGCCCAGCACGCCAAGAATTAACAGCACAAAGAAAACATCCGGCTCGACGATCCGCGCCAGAAACTTTTGCCGCGCGGATAGTTCGAACGACGCGCGCACCGGATTCTTGAGCGCCAGCGTCACTTTCGTGCCGTCGAACCGCGTGACGGTACGCCCATCCAGTTGGCGCAGCAAATCTTCGGGAGATTTCACAATCAAATCAATCATCTTTCCATCTAACGCTTCTTTTTCCGTGAACGCTTTGGATTCCGTGATGGCTTTTTCCGCCAGCTCCGGGTTGCGCCCGCGCCTCTCCGTGAAACTCCTCAGAAATGCCATGGCGTCCTGATTGATCTTCTTCCGGAAAACTTCATCAATCTGTTGGGGAAAACCGCCGATGGCGATGATCGGTGAAGCAGCCCCCGCATGCGTGCCCGGCGCCATCGCCGCAATATCCGCCGAGAGAAGAATGTAGAAGCCCGCCGACGCTCCTCGCGCCCCCGTTGGCGCAACGTACACGGCAACCGGCACAGGAGACACCAATATATGTTGGATCATGTCCTTCATCGAATCGCTCAAGCCGCCCGGCGTGTCCATGGTGATGAGCACCAGAGCCGCGTGCCGCTGGGCAGCATCTTGCAACCCCTCGTCAATGTACGTCGCCAGGATGGGCTCCACCTCGCCGTCGAGCTTCAGTTCCAGGACGAACGCGCCCGTCGAAGGTTCGTCTGCGTTCGTCGATGGCGTCAGCAAAATGTTTGCGCCGGCGCACAAGACGCTGAGAAAAAGAACCATCACGGCGGACTTTGTCCGCCCAGACCAAAACGCGCATCTCCGCAATGGCAAACGATGCTTCATGGCGCACCTCCCCCCGGCTTCTTCGCGGTTGCTTTTGCATTCTGCAAATGATCCAGCAGTTGCTTCGCCTCTGCGTAGTTTGGCGCCAGTTTCAAGGCTTTTTCGGCCTCGGCTCGCGCCAGTTCCGGTTTCTTTTGCTCCAGATAGATTTTCGCCAACATCGTCCGCACTTCCGCGGAGTCCCGCGTTTGCAGCGAAGCCTGCAATTCCTTCACGGCATCATCCATCTTGCCTTGATGGCGATCGATTTCTCCCAGGCCGCGGTGGGCCGCCGCGTTCGTTGGATCGGCCGCAAGAACAGCGCGAAACTCTTTTTCCGCTGCTTCCACATGCCAGGCCGCAAGTTCCTGCCGCCCTCTGCGAATGCTCGCCGCAGGTGTGTCGCTCGCAACGGCGGAAGCCGCGGTGCTGGCCGGAGCTTCTCCCGACTCAGTCTCCGCGCGAAGCCCGGTGACATCAAGCTCCATTTTGATGCGCGTGAGCCGCGCCGCCGTTTCGTTCTTCTCATCCAACGCAATCGCCGGAAGACCGTTTGGCCCGAACGCTTCTTTGGCTTCCTCGCGTTCCTGATCCGCCTCCGGTTTTTTCCCCGCTTTTTCCAGCGACAATATCAACAGCGCGCGGTCCTCCGGATTATCCGGTTCGCGCTCCGCCGCATCACGAAAATAGTCGGCTGCCACAGCCGCATCATTGCTCTGCAGTGCCAGCAGGCCCAGATTAAAGGAATAGTCGTCTTCCCCGGGGGCCAGTTCGGCCGCGCGCCGAAGATCCGCTTGCGCCGCGGCGGCCTTGCCCTGCCTGGCACGCGCGATAGCCAGATCATTTAGTATCTCCGGCACGTCCGCTCCGCTGGCGCTATTCTTCAACGCGTCCTGCAAAGCCTTGAACGCCTCCTCGGCGCGGTCCGCCTGATTCAGCTGCAGCCGGCAAACTCCGCTGAAGAACAGCGCTTCGGCGTAGCGATCATGCGTTTTGGGAACTTTAAAGAACCAAGCAAGCGCGGAATTGTAATCTTTCCGCGCATAGTAGGCTTCACCCAGCGCAAAATTCGGGTCCGGCCAGTCGGGGTCGAGCCGCGCGGCTTCGTGCAATTGCCTCAGCTTGGCCTCGTCTTCCGTGGCCAACAACCCCCGGACGTATTGTTCGAATGCGTCAAACCGCAGCCGCCGCTGGCGCTTGGTGAATTCAGCAAGGCTCAAGGCATAATGCCGGTCGTTCGACCTGAGCAAGCGCCACAGCAAGCGCGTGTGCAGTTCCGTCAGCGAAGTCAGCGGACCGCTTTCCCGCAACGCCGGCCGCAGGGCCATGGGATTCATACTGAGCATGCGCATCTCGATGGTGAGGGAAGTCCCGCTGGCGGCATATCTCCCATAGATCACATAATCCGCGTCCAGATCCTCGGCCACGCGGAGCATGGTCGCGCGGCTGAATTTGGAGGTTGGGGGCAGCCCGTAACGTTCCAGTTCGGAAGCCCTTCCGGCGTGCGAATACACCTGCTCGCCTGCCGCGGAGAGCCGCTGAGTGGTCAACTCTTCCAGGCCCTCGCCGAGCCAGTCCAGCCGTGGTGACGCACCTGCGTTCTCGAAGGGAAGGACGACATAAATTCTCTGCGGATTCTTTGCAGTTGCTGTGGACTGCGGCGCTTGCGCCGCGCAATCAGCGGCGCCAATCACTCCAACAAGGATGACGCTGAAGAGTACTGCGGGAAAATCCGGCCTGAAGAAAGAGCGCCCCATCTCGCTTGCATTGTAGCAGACACAACCGCGCGTTTCGCTCCGGGCGTTCGGTTTGTGAGGCTGTCCCGCGCCCAGCTACACCCTCAGGGTTGCACGCTGTCCTCTGGCTTGGGGGCGAGAACTTCCTGGATCGCCGGATCCTTCACTACCGCCGCGAAGGAGGGGTCCGTTTTTACCGCGGCAAGATCCTTGTAGCCATCGTCTTTGGCCTTGCGCAGGTAAATCAGGCAGCGCTCCACGTTGCCCGATTCTGCAAACGACTTCGCCAGCAGGAAATAGAACCGGCCCCGATCTCCGACCGTGCGGTCTTGCAGCACGGACCCGTTCCTAGAGTTACCGTGGTCGAACAGGTGCGGATCCATCGTCAATGCCTGCCGGAAAAAGGTAATGGCCTGCTCATATTTCTTGTCGCCAAAGTAGGCATACCCCAGGTTGCTGTACAGCACCGGCATGTCGCTGCGAATGGCAATGGCTTTCTGGTACGCCTTGATGGCCTTGCCGTACTTTTTCCTCTGATACCAGATGGTGCCGATATTGTTCTGCGCATCGGCATAAGAGGGATCAGCCTTTATCGCGCGTTCGTAGTATTTCAACGCTGGTCCCAGGGCCGTCTGTTGGTGCAGCGATATCCCCAGCTTGTTCAGGTAAACGGGATTCTGCGGATTCTGATCCGCAAGCCGCTTGAAGATCACCGACGCTTCCCGGTATTCCTTGCGAGCCATATAGAGGTCAGCCAGTTGCTCATCCGACAGATCGGGGCGGACTACGATCACCGATGATTGCGCGGGAGAGGGCGGCTGTCCTTGCGGCAGGTGCTTCGCTACGGGTGGGCTTGGATCTTCTACTAGAGATTGTCCTGCGGTAGGCATCGAGAAACTGAGAAAGAGAATGCCTGCTGGAATCGCCACTAGGATACGAGTCATGGCGAATCTCCCTTCTCCGGCTTCGGCTTAGCCTTGTCGGGTTCCTTCTTCTTACCCCCAAAGATACCAAATATCTTCTGTAAAGGGTTCTTTTTCTTATCGGCCGCCTGGGCGGAAGGGTCGGCGGGGTTTTGCCCATTGGGATTCGGCGGCTGATTCGGATCCGAGCGCATCACCACCTGCCCATTCGCGTCCGTTTGCGGGGCTTTCGGTTGGCCTCCGCCCCCGAAAATGTGGGATAGGACAGAACCTGTAGAAGTCAAAAAGCCATGTCCGCCGTGGATTTCGCAGAACTCCGTGGGGGCCGAACCCGCGACGTAGACCTCCTCGCGCGTCGTGGGGCAATTGGGCGTTGCCAGTTGCAACGATTCCGGATCGATCATCACGGACTGCACGCCGTCGGGCATGGTGAAGTCCTTCACGTCGCGGTAGGGCGACATGGCGGTGGCCTTCATCATGAAGTCTGCCCAAATCGGCCCGGCCACCACACCGCCGGTAAAGCCCAAGTCGCGATTGTCATCAAAGCCGATCCAAATTACGCACAGCAGGTTGGAGGTGAAGCCCGCGAACCAGCCATCGCGGGAAGTACCGGTTTTTCCTGCGGCGGGGAGCGTAAAGCCTCGCGCGCGCACGCCAGCAGCGGTCCCGCGGTTCAGCACGTCTTTCAACAAACTGTCCACCAGGAAAGCCACGCGCGGATCCAAAGCCATGCGCGTTTGCGGGGTGAATTTCTCGAGAACTTCGCCGCTGGAATTGACTACGCTGTGCAGAAACTGGGGCTCTGCGCGCGTGCCTATGGTCGCGAAGGTGGTGTAGCCCGCAGCGACATCGATGGGCGTCATCTCGTAGGCGCCCAGAGCGACCGCCGGTGTCGGCTGGATGTTCGTGCCCAGCCCCATCTGCCTTGCCACCTGCACGACGCGGCCGTAACCGATGAGCTCGGCCACTTTTACGGTGGCGACGTTCAGCGAATTGGTGAGCGCGTCCCGCACCGTCACGCGGCCCATGAATTTTTCGCCGTAGTTGTTGGGGGTGTATGGCTTTCCGTCAAATTCGAAGGTGGTGGGTTCGTCGTCGATGGTGGTCGCTGGCGTGATGATTGGCTGCACGTTGTCGACAGCATTGTCTAGCGCCGCCGCGTAAACAAAGGGCTTGAATACCGATCCCGGCTGGCGGCGTGCGAGCGCGTGATTGAGCTGGCTTTGTCCGTAATCCCGCCCGCCAACTACGGCCTTGATTTCTCCGGTGCGCGGGTCGAGCGCCACCAGCGCCACCTGCGCCTGGGGAATCGGCTCCTTGCTTCCCTTCTTGGCCTGCTCGCGCTGCCATTTGGCATATTTTTTCGCAAGGAGGGTGTCCACGTTCTTCATGCCTGCTTCCACGGCGGAGGCCGCCACTCGCTGCAGCGCCGGGTCTAGTGTCGTGTAGACGCGGAAGTTTTCACTCAGCAGCTCGTTCTCGGAATACTTGTCGAGGAGGTGATCTTTCACCATGTCGACGAAATAAGGCGCTCCGGTTCCCGAGACGGAACTCCGCACAATCTTCAGCGGGGCCTTCTTCGCCTCCTGGACGTCTTCTTCATTGACATACTTGTTTTCGAGCATTTGCGTCAAGACGCGATCGCGGGCCTGCAGTCCACGCTCCGGATGCCGATCGGCCGAGGAATAATAATTGGGCGCGCGGATAATCCCCGCCAGGTAGGCGTATTCCGGCAGCGTCAATTGCCGCATATCCTTCCCAAAGTACGCGACGCTGGCCTCGGAAAATCCGCGAATCCCGAAGCTGCCGCGATTCCCTAGATAGACTTCGTTGGCATAGAGCTCGAAAATCTGCTGCTTGTTGAAGCGCTGCTCCAGCTCCATGGCAATCATTGCTTCCGCGAGCTTTCGCCGCCAGTTGCGCTCGGTGGAAAGAAAGAACGTTCGCGCCACTTGCATGGTGATGGTGCTGGCGCCCTGATAGTGCTGGCTGGTGTGCCGGAGGTCGGCCCATGCAGCTCCCACGATGCGAATGAAATCGAATCCGCCGTGTTCGAAAAAGCGCTTGTCCTCCGCCGAGAGAATCGCGTCCACCAGCATCACCGGCAAATCTTCGTAGCGCACCGGCCGCCGCTTTTCCCGCGCACTGTCGAAAAGATTGGTGATGAGTTCGGGCTCGATTTCCGCGCTGTCCAATTCCGTCCCGCCACCGAGCGGCCTGATGCTGCGAATGCTTCTTGCGCGGAATTGCACGGCCAAGGCGTTGCCGCCCGCAAAATAAGAGAGCTTCGAGGGCCGAATATCCACGGTGTTTCCCTGCACGGTGAATTGGCCAAGGGCGTTGGGATCCTGCTGCGGGCGGTAACCCACGCGCGTGAGGTATTCCGTCAGGTCATCGGGTCCCCAGGCTTGCGCAGTGGAAACGTGCTCCGGAGCCGAAAATATCTGGGTGGTGTTCTGGAGAATGTTTCCGGAAAGGCGCGCATCAATCATGCGCGAATACTTGATATAGAAGTAGGTGAAGACTCCCCCGGCGATCAGAAAAACGGCGAAGACGATACCCAGAATCGTCAGGCCAATGATCGAAGTGAAAAATCCTCTTTGAACGCGGATTTGCAAACCTTCTCTCCTCTGGGCTGAACTCTTATTGTCTCGCAAGATCATCCACTAGGAAAGACGAGGTTCCAGAATGGGGGGTTGCCAGCGCGTATGGGCAAATACGCCGCAAGGGCACTCGAATTCTAGAACAGCGCTTTATTCTCGCTGCTGGGGGTAAAGTGCAAATCCATGTGAATCATCAGCAGGTCCACGGGAACGGTGTAGTCCATGGAAATCTTGACCACGGAATTGTTGGAGAAAACCTTGATGTCTTCCCTCTTTGCGGGAATATCCAGATCTTGCACTATTTTGAAAATATTCTCGCGAATCTGCTCTTCCGTGTACCGGTTCACCAACGCAAAGCGCGCCTGCTCCTGCATTTTGTCGGAGAGCTGATAATCGTTCACATAAGCCGGCAAAATCTTGAAAGCCGCGTAGATGGCCAGCACCACAACGGCAGCGATGATGATGCCCTTCAGCTTGCCCTCGCCGCGTTCGAATCGCCGCCGCAAAGGCATGCAACGGTTGCGGATGCCGTCCGTAGGCATTCGAATCATCTCCCCCAGGCCGCTCCTCCGCCGCGCTCTGGGCCGGCGGAGAACGGCGAAGCATACTTGCTTTACAGATTTACGCTAGCACCCCGCAGCCAGGGTGTCGAGAAAATGGCGCGGACCGTGTTTCGGGAAAGGAACGGGGATGCCCTGTCCTCATTTGCGGCGGAACGAAATGAAGCGGCCATTGCAAGGAAACTTGTTAACAATAAACTTTGATTCATTTTCGAAGCCAAACTTCAATACGCGCGCCCGAAAATCGCGCGGGCGGTGGCGACCTGGCCGCAGTACACGCACTTACCGCTGCCAGCCTCTTGCTCCAGCGGGATGCAGCGCATGGTGGCGCGGGTCTCTTCTTTGATCTTGGCTTCGCAGTCGGCGCTGCCGCACCAGTAGGAATAAGCGAACCCGTTCTCAACGGCTGTTTTCAGTTCGTCGTAGGTTTTCGCATCGTGCGTGTTGCTTTTGCGAAACGCCAGCGCTTTGTCATGCAGGGATTGCTGAATTTCCACGAGCAATCGCCCGATAGTCGTTGGGAGATCTGCGAGCGACGCGCTGATTTTTCCTTCTTTGCCGGGACGGTCGCGCCGCGCGAGGATCGCGGATTGTTTTGCGACGTCTTTAGGCCCAAGTTCGACGCGCAGAGGGACGCCACGCATTTCCCAGTCATTAAATTTCCAACCGGGGCTCTGGCCTTCGCGCTCGTCGAGCGTGACGCGTATTTCCGCTCTGACGAGATCTGCTTTCAGTTTGCCCGCGGTCTCGAAGACAGTTTTCTTTTCGTCGTCCGTCTTGAAAATAGGAACAATCACCACCTGGTAGGGTGCGAGCTTTGGCGGCAGGATCAGACCCTGATCGTCGCCATGCACCATGATGATGGCGCCAACGACGCGTGTGGAAAGCCCCCACGAGGTTGTCCAGCAATGCTGTAACTGGCCGTTCTGATCGAGATATTTCACGTTGAAGGCCTGGGCAAAATTTTGTCCGAGGAAGTGCGACGTGCCGGATTGCAGCGCCTTGCCATCACCCATCATGGCCTCGATGGAATAGGTCACATCGGCCCCCGCGAATTTCTCAGCGTCGGATTTCTTCCCGGGAATGACGGGAATCGCGGCGTCGGTGATCGCAAAATCAGCATAAGCGTTGAGCATTTGAAGCGTTTCAGCTTCGGCTTCCTCGCGCGTGGCGTGCGCCGTGTGGCCTTCCTGCCAGTAAAACTCGAGGGTGCGCAAAAAAAGCTTGGTGCGCAATTCCCAGCGCACTACGCTGTTCCACTGATTCATGAGCACGGGCAAGTCGCGATAGGACTGAATCCACTTCGACCACATGTGGCCGATGATGGTCTCCGATGTGGGGCGAATGACCAAAGGTTCGGCCAGCTCTTCTCCCCCGCCAATGGTCACTACCGCGAGTTCCGGAGAAAATCCTTCGACGTGATGTTTTTCCTTGTCGATGAAACTGCGTGGAATAAGCAGCGGAAACGCCACATTCTGATGACCGGTGGCCTTGAAACGCCGGTCGAGCGCCTGCTGGATGTTTTCCCAGAGCGCCCAGCCGTACGGGCGAACGATCATGCAGCCGCGCACGGGCGCGTAGTCGGCCAGTTGCGCCTTCAGCACAAGCTGGTTGTACCACTCGGAAAAATCCTGTGCGCGGGTAGGAAGCTTTTCGTCAGCCATGCGGCGGTTTGTCCGGTCCTCTCAGTAGCGATGCATCGAGCAACGTAAACTCAAAAGCGTATCGGAGGCATGAAGGAGTGTCAACGCGAGCATTGGCCGCTGCGGGCGAAATGCAGCTCTTGCGACGCTGCGCCGGCGGCATTAGTATCGCATTCGCTCCGAACGGACTGTTGGGAGCAAGTATCCGCCCAGCGAACTTCTCTGAGGGGAGAAACCACGCCATGAAACGCATCCTTGTGTTTTCCCTTTTGCTCCTTTCCTGCGCGCCATTTGCTTGCGTGCAAGAATGGGCCAAGGCCACGCTGGAAAAATCGCCGCGACACCGCGAATGGGTGACGGTGAAGCATGACGGGCGCGCGGTCGAGACGTTTGTGGTATATCCCGAAACGAAAAGCAAAACGCCGGTGGTACTGATTATTCACGAAATCTTTGGGATGACGGACTGGGTTGAGGACCTGGCTGACCAGGTCGCTGCGGCGGGCTACCTTGCGGTAGCTCCGGATCTGCTCTCGGGAATGGGACCCAACGGCGGGCGCAGCAGCGATTTTGCGGAAGGCAAAACGATGGAAGCAGTCAGCCACTTGAATCCGGACCAGGTGACGGCAGACTTGAACGCGGCGGTGGATTACGGGCTGAAGCTCCCGGCCTCGAGCGGAAAGCTGTTCGTAGCTGGGTTCTGCTGGGGCGGCAGCCAGACTTTCCGGTTTGCGACCAATCGCGGAGATCTGGCAGCGGCGTTCGTGTTTTATGGCGGGCCGCCCGACAAAGAGGCCATGGCACGGATCAAGGCTCCCGTATATGGCTTCTATGGCGGGAATGACGCGCGCATTGACGCCACAATTCCGGAGACCATCACGCAGATGAAAGCGGCAGGCAAGGCGTATGAGCCGGTGACGTACGAAGGGGCGGGTCATGGGTTCATGCGCGCGGGCGAGGCTCCCGATGCGAACGAGGCCAACAAGAAAGCCCGAACGGATGCGTGGGCGAGGTGGAAAGCGCTGCTAGGCAAATAGCGGAGCGCGATGCTGTTAGAGAGGTGAAACGAGGCGCAAATCCGACATCAGATCGTGATTGAGGCACCGCCCGCGAAAGTTTTCCCGCTTGTCTCGACAGGGCAAGGTTTCTCGAAGTGGTGGGCGGCGGACGTCAGGGAAAGGGAAGGCGGGGTCGAGCTGGGGTTCTTCGAACGCGCGACTTTGTACCGTATCAAGCCGGGCTTCGTCGCAGGCCGTTCTGTTGGCGCTCAAAAGCGTGCCCGGCGCCGTCTAGGGCGAGGTGATCGACACGTTGTCGAAGGTAGCAGTGGCCAGTGCCGAAGCGCTTCCGCTGTTCACCGCCAAACCCACGTACACATTCTGCCCCATGCTGATCGTCTGACTCGTCCCCCGCTGCGTCCAGGTCACCCCGTCCAAGGACGTGTAGCTGCTGAACGTGCTCCCACTCCGGCTCACCTTCACCCAGTACGGCAACGTCGCACTCACCCCGCCCCCAAGAACCGTGCTCCCTCCCGTGCTCGTCCGCACTTCCGAATAAATCGTCCCGTAGCCCACCCAGTCCACCGTCCCCGCATTCGTCGCCCCCGCATTCAGCGTCTCCCGGATC
>Ga0209802_1000105_pt1 | contig 60597 bp, 60 predicted proteins | sample GraSoiAngelo_129_FD_185886 | JGI IMG/M metagenome (GOLD analysis project Ga0209802, IMG submission 185886) | Grasslands soil microbial communities from the Angelo Coastal Reserve, California, USA - 14_0927_12_40cm (SPAdes) (version 2) | ecosystem: Environmental > Terrestrial > Soil > Grasslands ...
CAGGGGGCAGGATTGGTGGCGCGGGGGTGCAAGCGCGGGGGGCATCGCAAGCGGCGTCCACGGCGGCCGCTGCCCGGCATGCTGCTGCACATCGAGGGCCGCCGGTACCGATGGTTTCAGGACGAGCGCTGGTATGACCGGTAGTGCGGTACAGAGTGTGTAAAGCTGGATGGAAAAGAGAAGCGGTTAAGAACTCCGAAAGTGATATAGATGTTTTTGAGAAAAAACCAAATCACTCAGGAGGATAACCGCCGTGTTGCATATTACCACTGACGCGCATGCTGGAATGGAGCTGGCAAGAAATTCCGAGGGGAAGAAGCAGCAGTCGTTGAAACAACATCTGTTAGAGAAAATGAAGACCTGGATTAACGGTTTGTTGGAAGGGGAACGCGACGAGTTTCTGGGCCGGGATCGGCACGTGCCGTTGGACGAAGGTCATGACAACTACCGGAACGGCTATCGCCCGCGCCGAATCAACTTTTTCGGTTTAGGAAAAATCGAGCTAAAAGTGCCGCGCGACCGTAAGGGGGAGTTGGAATCGCAGTGGCTGCCGGAGAGGAAAGGCCAGGATCCGGAGTTGGAGGCCTTCTTAGCGGAAGCTTTTCTGGCGGGACTTTCGACCCGGGACCTAGCGCGGATTTCGGGGAAGCACCTGGGGCATAAGTACGACTCCAAGCAGATCTCGCGCATCGTTGGGCGAGCCACCACGGAACTGGAAGCCTGGCGGCGTCGTTCGTTGCAAGGCCAGCGTTACAAGTTTCTTTACGTGGACGGGGCCAACTTTCTGGTGCGCATCAACGGGCACGTGAGTCGGCAAAGCTTCTGTGCGGTGCTGGGGGTGAGCGAAGAAAACGAACGCTTCGAGGTCCTGGCTTTGGAGATGGGCGATCGCGAACGAGCCGATTTGTGGGCCAGCCTGTTCGGCGATCTGGCGGACCGAGGCTTGAACCTGGAGGCGGTTGAGTTGGGCATCATGGATGGATTGCCGGGATTGGAAAGCATCTTTCAGCGCTTCTTTCCCCGAGCCCAGACCCAGCGCTGCCAGAAACATGCCAAGGCCAACGCTTGCCGGCGGGTTCGCAAACAGGAGCGCGAACTGTTCTCCAAAGATCTCAACGCGATCTTTTATGCTCCCACCCAGAGTGCGGCGCGGGCAGCTTTCTTCGCTCTGAAGCAGCAATGGGGGCGGCTGTTTCCTTCGGCGGTGCAGATCATTGAGAAAGACTTCGATTCCTTGCTGACATTTTTCCAGTTCGACCCGACTTATTGGACGGTGTTGCGCACCACCAATCCGATCGAGCGACTCAACAAAGAATTTAAGCGTCGAACCCGTGCTATGGAAGTGACGGGAGGAGAAATCTCAACTTATCGTTGTTTGGCCTATGTAGCACAGACTATGGAATACCGTTGGAGTTTTCATCCGCTTTCTCAATGGTCCACGGTTTACACACTAAATGCCGCTTGACCCGTTGAAACTGTTTACCGGGAGCCGGAGGAAGAGGTCGAAGTTTGAGAAATATCGCGAGGCGTGGTGGATGCTGTGAGGGGAGTGACCCCGATTCGCGGGTCCCCATTCTTTCGCGTTCTTACGGATGAAATCTGACAAGAGGAGAGCGGCGGCGGCGACGTCGCCATCCTGGCGCAAAAGAGGGCGGACAGAAGTGTCCGCCCCACACGGGCATAGATATAAGGATACGATTCACAAATGAGACTGACCTTTCCAAGCAACTGTACGTCGGCGGGCGGCGCATCTAAGAAACACGATGCGGATTCGAGAGTTTGGCCAGGCGATTTCGCGAACCTATGAGGACATTGGGCGCAACCATACGCTGCAGATGGCGGCGGCGCTGTCGTACTACTTTGTGATGTCGCTGTTTCCGGCTTTGATCTTCCTGTCGGCGGTAGCGACGTATCTGCCGCTACCGGATGTGTTCAACCAGAGTTTGAATCTGATGGCTCGCTTTGTGCCGGGCGACAGCATGGGGCTGGTGCGGAAAGTGCTGTCCGATGTGGTTACGCCGAACCGGGGCGCGTTTTTGTCTTTCGGTTTTCTGGGCACGCTGTGGGCGGCGTCGGGAGGATTTTCGGCGGCCATGGAGGCCTTGAACGTTGCCTATGATGTGGAGGAGACACGGCCGTTTTGGAAGACGCGTCCGCTGGCCATAGGGCTGACATTCGTGATTGGTTTCTTTCTGCTGATGGCGTTGGGCGTGATGATTGTGGGGCCTCGCTTCGGAGAATGGATGGCCGGGCGATTGCATTTATCTCAAGTGTGGGTCTGGGTCTGGCCGTACATTCATTGGACGATCTCGGTGGTGTTTACAATTCTGGCAGTTGAGGCACTGTATTTCATCGCGCCTAACGTGAAGCAGCGGTTCTGGGCGACGCTGCCGGGAGCGGTGGTGGCAGTGAGCTGCTGGATTGGTTTGTCTTATCTGCTGGGGATTTATTTCCGCAGCTTTGCCAGTTTTAATAAGACCTACGGAACCCTGGGAGCGGCCGTGGCGTTGATGGTGTGGTTGTACTGGACGGGGTTCGCGATGCTGGTGGGGGCGGAACTGAATGCCGAGCTTGCCAAGCGGACGAAGAAAGGTCCGGTGCCGCAAGCGCCTGAGACGTCGTCCGTCACGAGTATTGGTTTGAGTGCGTAGGAGTTGCAGTAGCCGGCGCTACGGCCTATAGTCTCCAGTCTGGAGGGTTTTCCATCATGAGGATGCTTCTCCACTGGGTGTTGAGTGCGCTGGCCATATGGATCGTGTCCCGGGTGGTCCCGGGGTTCATTGTGAGCGGACCGGCGGCGGCGCTGATCGCGGCGCTGGTGATTGGTTTAGTGAACGCGACCATCGGATTTTTCCTGAAGATCATCACATTTCCGCTGACGATACTCACGCTTGGGCTGTTCTGGTTTGTCATTAATGCGGTGATGATCGAGTTGGCGTCAGCCTTTGTCCCCGGATTCCACATACTGAGCTTTGCCTCGGCGTTCTGGGGCGGCATTGTGCTCAGCATTTTGAATATGCTGCTGAAGTCGATAGTGATGCCGAGTCGAGAACCGAGATAGGAATTATTTTCCAACACGCCAACGACTTCCACTCTCAATAACTGATTCGATTTCAGCTGGTCGGCTTTAATCCTAAGCACAAGGTTCGATTGGTTCGCCTATAATGCGCGCCGTAGTCTGTCATGAAAGGGAGATCGCCATGCCAGTCACAAGAAGAGAGGCCCTGCTTTCCGCCGGCGCGCTGGCGGCGGCCGGGGTTCTGCCTGCGGTCCAAGCGCCGTCGAATAAATCCAAGACAGCATCGCAGATCGCGGAGGACGGCGCGGAGCCGGTTTGTCTGACGGACTTTGAGCCGCTGGCGAAACAGCGAATGTCGCACCTGGCGTGGGAGTACATCAATGGCGCGGCGGCGGACGAGACGACCGTCAGGTGGAACCGGGAGGCGTATCAGAGAATGCGGCTGAAGCCGCGCGTGCTGGTGGATGTATCGAAATTAGATACGCGGGTAACACTATTTGGACAGGAACATGCGTTTCCGATTCTGCTGGCGCCCACGGCGTATCACCGCCTGGTGGCGCCGGACGGCGAGGTAGCGACGGCCCGCGGGGCGGGGGCGGCGGGCGCCACGATGGTGGTGAGTTCGTTCTCCACGACGGCGGTGGAGGATATTGCGGGAGTCGCCAGGGCGCCGCTTTGGTTCCAGCTGTACGCGCAAACTGACCATAGCTTCACGCATGATCTGGTGCAGCGTGCCGAGGCCGCCGGTTGCCGGGCGCTCTGCCTGACGGTGGATACACCCGTTGCCGGCGCGCGCAACCGTGAGGCGCGGGTAAAGTTTGAGCTGCCACCGGGGATGAGCCTGCCAAACTTCAAAGGTATTAAAGAGGTTAGAGCTGGTGCGAGCCATCTTCCGAGGGGGCAGGATATTTTCAGTTCGATTCTGGATCCCGAGTTGAGTTGGAAGGATGTGGAGTGGCTGAGCTCGTTTGCAAAAATTCCGCTGCTGGTAAAAGGTGTGCTCAATCCGGAGGATGCAGACCGCGCGGTCAAGGCGGGAGTGGCGGGGATTATCGTGTCCAATCACGGTGGCCGCAATCTCGACACGGCGCCAGCGACCGCGGACGCGCTGCCGCCAGTAGTTGAGAAAGTTGCGGGACGTGTGCCGGCGTTGGTGGACGGCGGGATCCGGCGCGGCACGGATGTGCTCAAAGCGCTTGCCCTGGGCGCCCGCGCAGTGCTGATTGGCCGGCCATATTTATATGGATTGGCGGCAGCGGGGCAGGAGGGCGTCACCAGCGTGGTCAACATTATTCGCCGGGAGTTTGAAATGGCGATGGCGCTGACCGGGAGAACGAATCTCGCGAGCATCGATCGCTCGGTGCTGTGGACGTGAGCGAAATTCACTCTGTATCGCAGGCCACACGGAAACCGTAATCGGCATATTGGAACTGCGGTGGAATGCTGGATCGGGCGGCGCAGCGGGATACTTTGATGTGATGGCGCCAGGAGCCACCGCGAGAAGCACGCCGCTGGCCGGTTGCGGGGCCGCGCGGATTGCGCTCGGGTGACACGGAATAATATTCGGCGGCGAACCAGTCGCTGCACCACTCGTGGACGTTGTCGCAAATGTCGTAAACACCGTAGCCGTTGGGGGTGTAACGCGCCACAGGCTCGGGTCCGGACTGCCAACGCTGGGCGTAATCCGGGAGAGATTGTGGCGGATCATTTCCCCAAGGGAAGAGTTTGCCATCGAGTCCGCCGCGAGCGGCGCGCTCCCATTCGGCTTCGGTAGGGAGACGATAGTTTCGTCCGCTCGTCGCACTCAGCCAGTCGCAGTACTTCACCGCTTCAAACCAGGAGACCGCTACGACAGGTTGCTCGGGATGATTGAAGTTTGTATCAGTCCACAGGGGCGGCGGTAGAGCGCTGGTGGCGCCCAGGAAATTGGCGTAGTCGGCGTTTGTCACCTGACAGGCAGCGAGCAGGAAGACGTCTATCCAGACGCGGTGCAAGGGACGTTCGTTGTCCTGGCCAATTTCTGAGCCCATGTGGAACCAGCCTGCGGGGATAAGAACGACGGCGGGTTCGATGGGGCGAGGCGCGCGAGATTGGGGGACGGAGGACATTTTGAACTGGCGTTCTCTATTAGAAATAACTCATAAGAATAACTCATGGCTTCAGTTGGATAATGATTCAACGCGCGAGTGACACGCTCCGGCAGCATAATATGCCGGGAAGGAGGGCCTATGACGGCTGGACAGTCTGGAAGTGCCCCGGCGGTGCGCGAGGAACACTGGCCGATGACACTGGCATCGCTGGCGGTAGGCGGGGCGTTCTTTGCTTTGTGGTTTTGGCTGCTGCCACGATGGCTTGGATTTCGCGTGGAAGCGGCCACTACGGCGCATTGGCGCTGGCTGGCAGCGATTCCGTCGGTACTGGGATTCGCAGTTGCTCTGCGTTGCATCTGGGACTTCGGATGGACGGGACGCGGCACGCCTGCGCCGGTGGCTCCGCCGAAGCGGTTGGTGGTCGTCGGTTTCTACCGCTACGTGCGCAACCCCATGTATGTGGGCTTCGCGGCAGGGTGGATCGGGCTGTGGATTGTGTTCGGACATGCCAACCTTGTGCTGATCATGACCGTAGCGGCGGTTGCTCTCGGCGTGCATCTGTTTGTGGTTATTTATGAAGAGCCGACGTTGCGCAGGAAGTTCGGGGACGACTACCTCGAATATTGCCGGAACGTCAGGCGCTGGTGGCCGCGGGTGCGAGCCTTTGCCTTTAAGATTGGTGGCGGCGGTTGGACTGGAAGTCTATAGCCTATGGAAAGCACGTAAGTTGCTGATTCTGGATGTCCAGGAAGTCCGAGAAGTCCAGGAAAGCCGGACGGCTAGCACAAATTAGCACAGTGATAAAATCCGATTTGTATGTTCGAGACGCTGTACAAGACCGATTCGCCGAAGGATTTTGCTAACGGTGAGTACTATCAGATTCACTTGGAGATTGAAATTCACGACGGAAAGCAAGTATTTTTCGTCCGGGAAAGGGATCAATCTTTCCTTTTTTCTCTTCCTCAAGAAGGCTTCGGCAAGCTGACTCCATCCTCACTAACGACCAAAGCTGTTCGGTCAAACTGTAGAAAGCCGCATAGCTGTACCCGTTGCCCCAAATCTGTTGAAGCTGAGCGGAACTTGAGATTGCCGCTATTATCGTGCCCAGGCGGGCCGGTTCGTAGACTTGAGCAATGTTTAATTTTTCTAGGATTTTACGTGTGGGTGCCAGATCTAGAAGTCGTGCGTAGCCTGCGTTTGAACTAAAAATTAGCGTGGAGAACCGGTTCTTGACTTCTTCGGCGATGACCCCGTCTGCTCTTGTATCAATCAGCGGCTCCCAAACCCGGATCAATTCCCGGGCTTTTAATTTTTCTACTATGAGGTTCAATGCCCGGGTAAATTCGAGCGTTTGCATGCAGCACTTTGTATCACGGGACTAAAGTTACTCGCAAATAAGTACGGAAACCAAATGAAAAAGGGGCGAAACTCTAAGGTTCCACCCCATTCCGCGACCTTCGGCCTCGCAGTTAAGTCCACCACCATCTGGCAACCCGCTCGCTTAGGCGCTGAGGCCCGCGAGCTTCTTAAGCAGATTCGGGGCGTAAACCAAACCAGCGTCATGCTTCGGCGGCAACAGAGTGGGGTGTACCTGAGTGAGGCTATGACCTCAGCTTAGCTGAGGCGTGCCATACAGGTTTACCATACCGGTTACCGCTTACCTAGATGACGCCTCAGCACCGCAACGCTCATGAGTCGTGCGAGAATTGAACACTTCAGCAGTCGCCGCTGTGCTTTTGGCGTAGTTCAATTATCTTACGAAGAACGCCCGAGTCAGTTTCGTAATCAGAAACTACGCACCTCCTGGGCGCACCCCAATTCTACTACGCCTTCATTTTCCCGCCGCTGCCCTTTACCTGTCGTTCTTACCACGTCGCTTTAATTGACGTGTCGGTCCTGCCCTGCCGGACCTTCGCCTACAAGATTGCCTGGGACGCCGAGAATTTACCCGGAACGTAGCTGGCGGACTAGCTGGGCAATGTCATTCTGCTGAAATAAACGGATGCCAGCGATTCCGGCGGCGCCTGCTTCGAGGCACTGACGGGCGTTATCGAGGGTGACCCCACCCAGGGCGTAGACGGGGATTTGGTGTTGGCAGGCGCGATGCAGGGCTGCAAGGCCTGCTGGGAGCGCTTTTTCGAAGACCGGACCGAAGACGGCGAAGTCGGCGGCGTTTTCTTTTGCGTGGAGAACTTCGGCCTCGGAGTGGCAGGATACCCCGATTATTGGGGGTGGGTTTTCGCGGGCGAGGGCGCCCGCGCCACACGTTTTCGATCTAGTCCAGATTTCGCGGGTGTCGTGGGGTGAAACATCGTCTGAGCGGAGATGCACTCCGTCGGTGCCGGTTGCAAGGGCGACGTCGGAGCGCGAGTTAATGAGGAGGCGAGTGGTTGGTGTCCGCCCGGTGGGCGGTGACTGATGCTGTCGAATCGTGATCACGGCGTCGCGAGCGAGCAGTTCGAGGTCATGCGTCGAGGGATCTTTTTCTCTTAGCTGGACGTAGTCTACGCCGCAGCCAGCGGCTTCGGCGATTTTGTCGAGAAGATGACGGCGACGGGCTCGCTCATCCCCGGCGAACTGAGTGCGGTCGGTGATGTAGTAGAAGCGGCAGGTGCTCGGCATTTTGCACGTCTTCATCTGACGGACAGATCACAGTCAGCGGAGCGCAGCCACCAGTGATCGCAGCATTCATCTTCACGCCGCTCGAGAGTTCGCGGATGCTTGCGGTGGTGCGATCCGGCCCAAAAAAGGCGGCTGAGTCATGCTCTCGATAGCGCAGGCACTTCTGCTCCGCGGCGTAGTTTTGCGGCTTTCAGCGTGTTGGCCATCAGCATGGCGATTGTCAGCGGGCCGACGCCGCCGGGAACAGGGGTCATGGCACCGGCTACTTCAGCGACCCTGGGGTGGACGTCGCCAACCAGCGTCGAACCTTTGGCGCGGAAGGTTTCCTCACGTTTGGCGTTGCCACCGAACAGCCGGTGGAACTCGGCGGGATCGGTGACCTTATTCATGCCGACATCAATCACGGTGGCGCCGGGTCTTACAAAGTCGGGAGTGATCATGGCAGCGCGACCGATGGCGGCCACGAGAATGTCAGCCCGACGACAGACACCGGGGAGGTCGCGAGTTTTGGAATGGCACACGGTCACGGTGGCATTGCCGTTGATTAGCAGCATGGCGGTGGGCTTGCCGACGATGTCGCTGCGTCCGACGACCACGGCTTCCTGACCTGCGATCGGAATGTTGCTGCGCTTGAGAATTTCGATGATGCCGGCGGGCGTGCAGGGCACGAGTCCCGGCCGCTGGGTGGAGAGGAAGCCGACATTCACCGGGTGGAATCCGTCGACGTCTTTGGCGGGATCGACGGCCATGAGAATCTTTTTCGAGTCCACCTGGGATGGAAGAGGCAACTGTACGAGGATGCCGTCAATTTCATCACGGCGGTTCAAGTCCTGCACCAATTCCAGCAGTTGGGCGGTGGAAATGGTGTCAGGCGGAGTGTGCTTCTCGCTATAGATGCCCAGTTCCTCGCAACTCTTGACTTTACCGCGGACGTAAATTTCGGAAGCCGGATTGTTGCCGACGAGAACGACGGCCAAGCCTGGGCGAATGCCGGCTGCGGACATCGCCTTCACTTCAGCGGCGACTTCGGCGCGAATGTCAGCGGCGATTTTGTTGCCGTCCAGGATGGTTGCAGCCATGGGCCCCTCGCTTGAGATGAAAAGTAGATAGCTAAGAATATTATCGTAGTTTTTTGGCAGGAAGTGTTTAGTCTCGGCCGTATAAACATGTATTGCAGAGACGTGCGGCGGAAGGGATTTGCACCGCTGAAGTGTCCCGGGAAAGCCTTACTGGTTGCGGGAAAGGGGTAGAATGACTGGTCATGATTGATAAAGAGCTGCTGGAAATCCTGGTGTGCCCGGTGTGCAAGAAGCCACTCGAGCTAAAAGACGAAGGACAAAGCCTTAAGTGCGGCGAGTGCCGCAGAGTGTATCCGATACGGGACAACATCCCCATTATGCTGGTGGATGAGGCCCGAATTGATCCCACCTAGGGCTTTACTTTTCACGACTTGAGAAAAACGCCAATTTCTGTCCCATAACGACACAGCGTGTCAGTCTGGAAGTGTTACCTCTGATTACCTTAGAACGCTCACTGGGGGGGAACCTCACTCGCAACTTGTGCGTGGAGAAGGGGTTCCTGAAACTGATCACCATTCTTTTTCGTACAACAGAGGTGGGGCGCGGTGCGGCAGCGAAATTGCATGCAACGTCTGTGGCTGCCGATGAGTCTAATAGATCAAGAGCAGTGAAGGTCGGAGGTGATGACGGCCATGAGAGAAAGATTTTCCGTTACCGAACTTACGGCTCTACGGAATGATCTGCTGCAGGGAGGCATGATTGATTCCCGCGAGGCCGCCGAAGTATTACAGGTTTTCCTGATGGGGCGAGGATATGGAGTATCGCCCGAGGCAGCCATGGATGCGGCCAGCCGCGTCGAAATGGCAGGATGCGCGTTGCCGGTGCTGCAACACGAATTGGAGAACCTGGCACTGGTAATGTAGCGGTGATTTCTGCGGTGATAGTGGTGACTGTCACTGCAAACGAGACCCCCTGAAACGGGGACAACCTGATCGGGACCTCAGAAACCAGCCGTCCCGACAGGCCGATGATAGACAAGCCGGGCCAACCAGCCCGGTCTTGTTGTTTTTGGGAGGGTTTCTCGCGTCTAGCCTTGTCGCTTCCAACCTTCTCAACTCTCATGCGGTGGTTCCCTACTCACTTTTACTTACTCTGTTGCGTTGACGACACTCCTTCGGAAACGTAAATTACATCTCCATGCACGCATCCCGAGGAAAAGTAAAATCCGCTGACAGATCTCAAAACCTTTCCACTGTGCCGCTTGCCAGCCGGCCGTACATGCCTGGGTATGGTCTGCCGGCAGCAGACAAAGGCGAAGGTTTGCTTCCGTGGGAGTGGGCGGTCGAGCGTCTGACAGAATCGCATAACTACTGGGTGGCAACCACTCGTCCCGAGGGCAGGCCGCACGTGATGCCGGTTTGGGGAATATGGGTGGAATCGGTGTTTTACTTCAGCACGGGGCGAGAATCCAGGAAATCCAAGAATCTGGTGGCGAATCCGCGCTGCGTGATTTGTACAGAAAAAGCCGAAGAGGCGGTGGTGCTGGAGGGGAGCGCGGAAGAAGTTACTGATGCCGCGGTGCTGAAACGGCTAGGCGGTCCTTATCACAAGAAGTACAAACCATGGAAGCTGGATCCGAGCCTGGGGCCGGTTTATGCCGTCCGGCCGGAGGTGGTGTTCGGGCTGGACGAGAAAAAGGGCCTGACGAGTGCAACCCGGTGGGTTTTCGGAGAGTAGGTGTCAACCCTAAGCCGTTGGTGTCGGACGATTGGCACGAGTTCAAGGGGCGGACGGATGGGTCGGGAAAAGGGAGTCCTCATTCGTATCTAAGGCTCTCCACCGGATCGAGCTGGGCAGCGCGGGTAGCGGGCAGGGTGCCGAAGATTATTCCGACCAGGGATGAGACGACGATCGCAATAATTGCGGATAGCCCCGAGATGGGGATGCGGTATTCGGTCAGAAATCGCACAGAAAACGGGATTGCCAGTCCGATAACGATTCCGATGACGCCGCCGATCAGAGAAATCAAGATGGCTTCCGACAAGAACTGAAAACGGATCTCACGATTAGTGGCCCCAATGGCTTTGCGAATACCGATCTCGCGAATGCGGGAGCTGACGGTCGAGAGCATAATATTCATGATGCCAATGCCGCTCACCAGCAGCACGACCGCGGCTACCAGCAACAGCACGACGGTGAGAGCGTTGGCGCTCCTTTCAGCAAGCGCCACCAACTGGGTGAGATTATCGACGTTGTAGACCGACTCGGGCCGGTGGCGCGCCTGAAGCACTCGCTTTATCTGCGCCGTAATCGGCACTACCATCGAAGGGTCAGAAACGGAAAAATAAATCTGTCGGACGGCGGCCGTCTCAGTGAAGTATCGACTCACCGTATAAGGAATGACCATGGTATTGGTGAGCACTTCCGACTGACCGAAGGTTTCAACGCGTTCTTTGAAGGTGCCGATGATGGTGAAGGGCAGACCACTCAGTTTGATTACATGGCCAACGGCGTTGTCGTCCGAGCCATAAAGTTCCTCAGCCATCTTGGGTGTAATGACGGTTACTTTGTTGCGCGCCTGCGCGTCCTGTTTATCGAAGAAACGGCCGGAAAGAATAAGCAGGTTGCGGACAAATTGGTATTCGGGATCAACGCCCAAAACCCGAACGTCGCGCTCCTTGCCGCCGCCGATGGGGATGCGTTCATCGAGGGGCATTACCGGCGAAGCGTGCACGATTCCGGGCACCTGGACGAGCACGGCATTCATATCGTCTATGGTGAGCGGGTCCGGGTTGACATTGGTGATGCGTTGAGCGCCGCCTACGTACTCCGCGAAAATCAAGTTGGCGCCGATGGCCTGGATCTGATTCAGGACGTACTGCTTGCCGGTCATGCCGATGGTAACTACGAGAATCAGCGATGCGGTACCGATTACCATGCCGAGGGCGGTCAAGGCGAAACGTACTTTGTTGCTGCAAAAGGTGTCATAGGAGAAAGCCAGGATTTCTCCGAGAGCCATTTTTGGCCGCAGGCTCGAACGCACGGTGGTGGCGATTGACATGCTGATTAGATGCTATACGGTGCCGTCGAGCGTCGCAATGCTGGGCGTGAGTCGCCGCCAGATTAAGCCGGGGTGCCGGGAGAAGTGCAAAAATCGTTTGACACACCGGCGCGCCTACTAATCCAGGCGGCATACCATGACGGCGTTATTTTGGTAGGGACAGTTGAGGCCGGAGACTCCTGGTTTGGAACCCCCGGGTTTTTGGAGCACTACCCAGTTCACGCCGAAGCTTGCTTTCAGGCGACGAAAATCCTCGACCGTGAAATTCTTCCATCCACTTTGGGCGCGAACCTGGCCGCGCCAGGTTTCGGCGAGGGCGGGGAACATGGTGACCGCGCCGCTGTCTTTGATGTTGTCGGCGAGCATGGAGCGTTCGGCGATGGCACGGAAACCGTGCTGGTCCTCGCCGGAAATTTCCATGTGATTGGGATCGAGGGCGAAATACGCGTCAACCGGTGTATGAGTGCGGACCCAGAGAAAGGCTTCGACCCATTGGTTCCCTGGGGCCGCCCCCGGCCATTCGAGGTGTGGAGTTGCGGGGAAGAGCTGGCGCTGGGCGAAAAACATTGCGGCGGAGATTGGCAGGAACAACAGCAGCCACCGCCAAACGTGACTACCCAACACAAATTGAGCGAGCAGTCCGCCGGAGAAGACAAACAACAGAATGTAGACCAAATGCAGACTTCGCATGGGCTGCAACTCAGCGAGGTTCGCGAAGCGCGCAGGTATGGAGATGAGCAGAGCCACAAAGAAGAAGAACAGTCCAAAAACGATTGAAGCTTGAGACATAACTTCCAAGGTGGGGAGATTCTGCTTGCGAGCAATGTGCCGGAACCACCAGAAAAGCGCGAGCGGGGCGAAGATGCCGAGCCACTCATACCATTCCCAACGTAGCACGAAAAAGTAGGAATGGCTCTCAAGCACCTCACGATAGGCGTCGGTCAGAGGCGGGAACAAGCCGAATCGGAACAGCAACCCGGCGGCCACAGCGTAGGCGTGCTTGTGCGTCTGGATTGGTCGCGTAAAAAGCCATAGCAGCATTACGTAAGAAATCCCGAAAACCACCATCAGAGGATGAATGAGAGCAGTGAAAATCGTCCACAATCCGGCGCGGACGAATCTGCGTTCCATCACGTTAATAATGATGAACAGAACCGCGGGCGTGGAGAGCGAACGCGGATTGACGTACTGATCCATGATGTAAAGCGAGGTGCCGGCGACCGGAAGGGTGAGTAGGACAGCCACCAATGCCGCTCCTCCCCAGCGGGCGCGTGGATCTTGGAATGCAACCCGGCCTAGGTGCCAGGAGGCCAATAGAAGCAAAAAAATCGAAAGCAGATGCCACAGCAGGAGTGCGCAGTCTACTGGCAGATGGGTGAGCCGAATTGACGCGGCGATCAGGTTGGGGAATAACGTCAGGCGAGCATGGGAAGCAAAAAAGCCGGCGTTAAAAGGATAGAGGGCGGGATTCAGCAGCTTTTTTATCCCAGGCGCGTAGATTTCGGCGTCTTCGACGAAAGGATGGTAGCCGTGGATCAAAACGGCGCCGCAAGTGAGGAAAATCAACAGGCCAAGATCTTTGAGGTTGGGGCGGCTTCGCAATGGTTATCACTTCGAACGCGGCTTTACTGCTTCGCTTTTAAGCCGCAGGGGTGCTGTTAGCTGCGCCGCGCGCATAGTAATTGCCATCCAGTTTGCGTCCCTGCTGGTTGAACCTGCGGAAGCGGACGAGGCCAAGCTTCTGCAACGCAAATTGCAGAGTGGTGGCCAGCACTCCGAGACCATATTTTACGCTGCGCGAAAAGTTGATTGACGATGCCTCTTCGAAATACTTGGTGGGACAGGAAACTTCACCAATGCGGAAACCGAAGTAGACGCATTGCGCCAGCGTTTGATTATCAAAGACAAAGTCATCGGAATTTTCGAGCAGCGGTAGCTCGGTCAGTACCTTGCGGCTGAAGGCGCGGTAGCCGGTGTGATATTCGGACAGCTTGACGCGCAAGAAAATGTTCTCAAAGGCGGTCAGGAACCGATTGGCAATGTACTTATAAAGAGGCATGCCGCCACGCAGGGCGGCGCCGCCGATGATGCGTGAACCAAGCACGACATCATAGACGTCATATGCCACGATGCTCGCCATCGCGGTGACCAGCAGTGGCGTGTACTGATAATCGGGGTGCACCATGATAACGACGTCGGCGCCGGCGGCGAGAGCCTCACTGTAGCAGGTCTGCTGGTTGCGTCCGTAACCGTAGTTATCGTCATGAACGAACACGTGCAGCCCCAATTGCTGGGCGACTTCGACGGTGCGATCGGAGCTGTGATCGTCCACCAGGATGCGGATATCCACCAGATCAGGAAGCTCGTGGACGGTGGCTTCCAGCGTTTTCTCGGCGTTATATGCGGGCATGACGACGGCAACCCGTTTGCCGTTGATCATTCGACTCCTTGGTGATGGCGCCGCAGCATTCCAGCCCTAGCGCATGCTATTCATGCGCGAAGGTAAATGATAACTCGTATCGTGGGCAGACGGTGAATGTTCAAGTGCTGTTAGTCCAAGGGCGATGCTGAAATCTCCTACTATGCCGAGGAAGTATGTCTCGAGTGGCATTTGCCAGGAGCGAGACAGAAATGGCGAGTCAACTGGACTCGCCATTTGAGTTTTGGAATTCGTTTTCGGGGCTCAATCAGCTACTTGGGAAGTTGATATTCACCAGTAACGTCGTAGGTCACTGTTCCATCTGGCGCGGCTTTGCCTTGGTAGGTGCCCTTCCCTGTGATGCCCTTCACCTTTCCGGTTCCTCCGGTGAAGCTCCACGTGCCACGGGCGGTTACCAGTTTTCCTTCTTTCATGGTCGCCGAACTCTGGATGCGGACATACATCTTGTCCCCATTGGCGAGAGCACCGACCACGTATCCGCGACCCGTGGAGTGGTCGCCAGTGATTTCATCGAAGTTGGTACCGTCGTCCTCCTTGGTTTGGGTTCCGGCGATTTCCATGGGCTTTGTCCAAGTACATTTGCCTTTGGAAATCGAAAAAGAATGGTTGGGACGATCCCCAATATCAAGGGAATGTTGTTCATCTGGCTTGCCGCATTGTACGGTGCCAGAGACTTTGGTCTGCGCTGGAGCCAGCAGTGAAAACGCAAACACCAGAATCGATGCCGGGATTACGGTTAGCCGCATAACACCTCCTCGCTAGGAATTCGGACGGCAGTATAGTACCGGTGGCTGGGACAAGAAAAGCTCAGAGTGAAGGCTGCTTTACTGCGGCGGATTGGACTGCGGCGGAGGTGGTGTGGATTGCGGCGGCTGGATCACCGGTGGCTGGGTTATTGGCGGCTGACTCTGCGGGGTGGTACCCGGCGTGGGCGATTGCGAAGGCGGTATCTGCTGAGGATCCGGCTGCGGCGCGGGTAGTGTGGACCGTGGTGGACCGGGCATTTCCGGGGCCTGCGTCACTGGTGGCTGTGCCTGCGGGATGTTATTGCCTGATCCCGGCGATTGAGGCGCCGTTTGCGGAGGATTCGCCGGCTGCGGCGGCGGTGTGGAACGTGGCGGCCCGGGAATTTCCGGCTTCTGCGTTACTGGCGGCTGGCCGGTCTGGGGCTGCGCCGTGGGCTGAGAACCTGGCAATTCAAGCTTGGGCAGCTTTGGCGGCGGTGGCGAATACGGCGATTCGGGGCGCTGAACCGGTTGCGATGGGGGCTCTACGTTTTGGGGAGGTGGCTGGGTTTCAGGCGCCTGCTGCGATCCCGGCGGAGCTTGCGGTACTTCGGGTTCAGTCACAGGAGCGCCATTGCGAAGCTTAAGGTGGATGGGGCCGCCCTCGCGTCGTTTAGCTTCGGCCTGGGCCTCGATGCGGGCCTGAACCTTGGTATCGTTTTGCTGAGCTACCGCGCCCACTTTCAGCCCTTCCACATCGTGGCGCGTGGCAAAAGTGACGCGGGCGGCAGCTTGCTGGGCCTGGCGGGCGCGGGCGTAATAATCATCCGCGGTCTCGCGGTCGCCATCCAGCTCGGCAAGGTAACCCATGTTGTTCAAGGTGAAGGCGTCACTTGGGTTCAATTTGAATGCCTGCTCGATGTAGCGACGCGCCGCCTGCGGGTCATTGCGATTCAATGCGGAAACGGCGCGCAGGTTGAGATGAGCCACCTTTTCCTCGGTGTTTTGGCGCTTACGCATCTGGCGCTCGACGTTTTTTGCGTTCGTGGCCGCTACTCTGCTGATGGGCTGGCCGCGCCACTTCTGGTTCAAAGTGACGATTACGGGTTCGTTCGAATGCAACCGCGCCGCAGACTGGTAATAGTCGTGCGCGGCTTGCAACTCACCTTCATTTTCTTTGGTAAATCCGAGGTTGTTCAGGGTGAAGGGATCTTGCGGATTCGCAGCCAAAGCCTGCTTTAAGAGTGCTTCAGCTTCCTGAGGCCGACCATGCGAAAGCAAGCGGATTGCTTCCACATTCGCCCGGTTAGCCTCCAGGTGAGCGTCTTTTACACCATGCACGGCTTCGGAGAAGGGTTGTCCTTCAAGCTTGCGCAGATTTGATTTATCCACTTGCGCGGCGGAAGGGTATTCTCCGGCCAAATTGTAGTAGCGTTGGGCGCGATCAACATCCCCCTGCAACTCAGAAATGTAGCCAAGGTTATTTAGCGTGAAGGGATCATCGGGATCGAGCAGATAGGCGCGGTAAAACAACTTCTTGGCTTTGTCGTACTGGCGTTTTTCGACGGCTTTCACTCCCTCCCGATTGAGTTGTTGCACGGGAGTGGGTTTGCTCCTGGTAGGAATAGGAATCCGCAGATCGCCAGCCATTGCAGGAAGCGAAAACAAGGCAGCGGCCAGGCACAATACAATCGCAAATCCAAGCTGTTGCAAGGGCATGGAAATATGCCGCGACGAAATATTCTGAGACTCGGGGAACGGCCTGAGCATAGCTTTTCCTACGTGCTTGTGCCTGCAATCTTAGGATGCGGGGGCGGCTGCCCGGTTGCTTAGCCGGGCGGCCTGGAATAGGCCAAAGACTCACAACGATATGACGGCCAAGTGCATCCCAAATAAGCTAATCAGATCGCGGAGTGTGCACATGGGTCGCTTTGGGTTGCTGATCATCTTGGTAGCTGGGCTCGGCGGAATGGGGCTTGCGCAGACGTCTGCGAATCCATCTGAAACGCCGGCCCCGCCGGACGCGACCAGTACGTCCGGGCCAGAGAATTCGGCAACGATGTCTCCGGCGAGCGAAGCAGCGAGTCCCGACGCCGCGCGCGAACGCGAAGAAACACGCGACAGCCTGCTCGATTTGCCTTCTTTAGCGAAGGATAAGGTGACCCTAATTGGCGGCCGGGTGGTGAAAGTGGATCGTGTTCTCGACCGCATGGAAGTGCAGGCGTTTGGTGGAAAGAGAATTGAGCTCAATTTTGATGTGCGCACACAGGTCTCGCGCGATGGAGTGAAGGTCGCGGCGAAGGAAATTCGTCCCGGCGATCGGGTGTACATGGATACCGTCTTAAACGACAGGAAACCGTTCGCCAAAAGCATACGTATTGTCACGACGCGCGGTCCGATGAATGGTCACGGACAAGTGTTGGCCTATGACCCTGGTAGCGGCAAGCTGACGCTTCGCGATGAGCTTTTCGCGCAACCGGTCACACTGCGGTTGACGCCGGAGACGGTAATTCGCAAGGATCAAGGCACAGGATCGCCAGCCGACTTGCAGCCGGGGACCCTGGTGGCAGTGAGTTTTACTCCCGGCGGAGAAGGGGTCACCCGCGAAGTGTCGGTGCTGGCGGTGCCGGGCTCGTCGTTCGCTTTCTCTGGCCCAGTCACCTATCTCAACCTCGCGTCACACTTGCTAGCGGTGGCCAATAAGAGCGACGGCAGAACCTACGACATTGCGTTCGCTCCCAACACGTCTGGAATCAGCCGGGACCTGCAAGAAGGAGCCGATGTCACGGTGAATGCCATGTTTGACGGCAAGCACTACGTTGCGCAGAACATCACAGTCAACACCACCGCTTCCAAACCCTAAACACAACTTCCACTCGATTCCCATTGAGCCGCATCCACAAGTTGCCGGGCAGGACTGATTGCCGAAGCTGATCTGAATCCGTGGTTAGCTACCCGGTCGTTGTAGCGTTCCTGCACTTATTGCAGGGATAGTTGCAAAGCTTGGTGGTGTCCTGCAGTGGCGATGAGGGAGGCGTCATCCAGGGCGGGTTGGTGAAGTCGAAGAACTCAGACATATCCACTTGAGCGGCGGCGCGCTTGGAGAGATTGGCCAGCTTAAACCGCGTCTCGATCAACTTGAGGATGGCGGTGTAGTCTGCGACGGTATGGGACACGAAATTCTTTGTTGGTAAACGGTGAAACCACAAGCAGCGGGACCCGGTACCCAGTGTAGTTGAAGTCGCAGATACCTCCTGAAACTCCGCTGCAGATTCCCCCCGGCGGAATGTCAGAGGGCGGGATCCAGTCCGGGTTGGACGGCCGGCACCGGTGGAACGTGGTCATACAAGCCTCCACCCTCATCAAAAGTGAGGATGAAAGCCGAATCGTTCCATGACGGACTGGTCATGAGAGCGTTGATCAGACCGGCAACGTAATTGGCGCCGGTCTGTACGTTGTTCCGGGGATGCTCGTCCAGTCGCGAAAGACCACTGCTCTCAATCAATGCAACGGTGGGCAGGGTGCCATTCTGCGCCTCGGTGGCGAACCGGGAAGCAGGCACGATATTGGCGGTGTGCTGGTCGGCGTAGGGCTGAAATTTGTAGATATAGGAGGTTCCGGGGTCCGTTTCGTAGATCCTCCACGAGATGCCAGCCTTATCGAGCGACTGAAAAATTGTGGGATGCAGGTTGGAATCAAGTGAGGTCAATCCGTTGTCTTCGAGAGGGTAGGCATGGCCGGCCGAAGTGCCGGCCAGCAGATAAAGGCGATTGGGTTCGGTGCGAGTCATGACGGGCGAAAACCAACGATCGGACGTGGCAAATTTTGAGACCATGAAATAGTAGTAATTCAGATCGTTGCCGTCGTAACAGCCCATCGCGCGAATGCCGGCGCGATCGAAGACAATGCCATCGGTCGGCGGGGGTTTCTACGCATAGTGCGCGGCTTCAGCGACGAATCCATCGAGTTTGGGGGTCGTGCTGCTGGGATCCAAGAGATTCCACTCTTTATGGCTTTCAGCCCAGGTTGGTGTGGTGTTCTGCACGCAAGCCGTGGCCTAGTGAAACGGCCTAACGGTGGCGGAGCCGCTCGCAGCGGGATTCGAAGCATTCGCTGGCAGGCCATCGAGGGGCTGCTGCGGAATACCATTGGCGTTCCAGTAAGCACTGAGTTGGCCGAAATAATTGTCGAAAGAACGGTTCTCCTGAGCCATGAAGATAATGTGATTTAGTTTTTGCAGGCCCTGCGGATTTGATATCGGCGGTGGTGGAGGCGGAGTCGCGTTGGATTGACTGTTGTTAGTGGTTCCTAGTCGCTGACATCCCGTCAGGGCGACCGACAAGGCCAAGATCGTCGATACAGATAGCAACTTCCACCCAGGCTTCATTTGCACTTCCGCCTCCTGTCGGGCGATCTCCTGCGCGCCCCTGAGATGACGAACAGCGCGGTTCGCGTTGGACAGGTGGGCGGGAATCTAGTGACAAGCCGGGTCGGTGGGGGGAACGGAGTGCACCCTTTGAAGCCACAATATATTGAATTCCATATTTTACTAGTTAAGAAATAGGGCTGGAGCGCCTTATTTGGCACGTTTTGTGACAATGGCCGCTGAAAAGGCCTTCTTTTTCCACATTTTTAAGGTGTTCGGCTGATTGTGGCGACACCGCAAAATACGTACACTCCAGCAACTTAAGCCCACAACCCTGTTTTGGAAGAGGACTGCCTGGCAGTCCTTCACTCTATGTGTGTCTCCCGTCGAGGAGCGCAGGAGGGCGAATTCTACGAGGTTTTTGAATAATGAAATTACGTACATATCTGTTAACAAGTGCGGTACTAATGTGGCTTGGACTCTTCCAAAATGTAACGCCGGCTCACGCCGAAAGCACGATCAGCTGCCCGTCTGGCCAGTACGACATGCTGGACTGGATGACCATGGATTCCGATCTGCGAGGGTCGAAATACATGGCAGGGACCGCAAATCCTCTCTACACGGACATGTGGTCTACCAAATTTTATTGGACCAAGAGCGGCACCGGGTATCCCTGGGATATTCAGCTGTATGACAACAACAACATTTACTTGTGGATCACGGAATATGCCTGGAGCAATCCTAGCAGCTATAAGAAGTCCACCTATGACACCAACATGCCGCTAACACACAGGTGTGCGACGGCCGGGTTTCCCGGGTCAACTATCAAAGTCGCCAACACCGCGTATCAAATCTACACAGATTGCAACCACCACACGGACCACACTCTGAAGACTGCGAATAACCAAGTCTGGGGTCCTTACTATCTTTCGCTGGGGGGGAATCTTCCCAACAACATGAAGACTCTGGTAGTGAGCTATCGCTATAACTGCGACAGTAACTACGGTAACTGCGGGGACAAGGAAGAGTACTACCTGAGCCAACGCTATGGGCTGGTTCAGTGGATCCATTATGCATTAATAAAGGGCGTCTACCAGCAGCAGCAGAAGAGCGTGTTCAACCAGATAAAGAGCGGCACGACGACTCCCGACTTCAAATGCTTCTGACCGACTGGTCAAAAGCAACGCGGGAGTGACATGAACTCGGACTACTCAAAAGTCCACTCACCAAAGTGACCATGGTCGAAGTCAGACCTGACGTTAGTATCGGCCCAACGAGAAAAACAGTGAAGTGCCGGCAATCGATAGTGCGGTACCGCCCGCACCCGTTTCAAGCCGGCGCGTTAACGGGGTGGAACCCTCCGCATTCTGCCCCCTCGTTCTCGAGGTGTGCATGCGTCAGTGCCTGCTTTCTTTTGCCTTGTTGTGTTTGGGATTGCCTGCGGGCTTCGCAGGAACGCTCACCATTACTCCTACGACCACGCTGATCGCGGAGACTTCGAACAACACCAGCGCCGCTAATTCTTTTCAGGCGCAATCCAACGGCGACATCGGCGCTTCAAGTATCAGCAAACTGGATATCCACACGCTTCTGTATCCAGGCGCCACCACGAAGATCTACGCCCATCTCATGCTTTGGTTTGGTGGACCGAGCCCGATGAACGTCGGCTACAAGTCCAACGATCCCGCACAAGTCCATCGCCAAATCGAGGACATGATCAGCCGCGGAATCGACGGTGTGATCATGGACTGGTATGGCCCGGGGAATTTTGAGGATGCCGTGGCAAAGCTGGTCATGGCAGAGGCGGAGAGCCACCCCGGTTTTACATTCGCCATCATGGTGGATAAGGGGGCACTGCAGTGGAATTCGTGCTCGGGATGTAATCCACAACAGGCGCTCATCAAGCAGATCCAGTACGTCCAGGATACGTACTTCCCCTCTCCCGCCTACATGCGAATCAATGGGAAACCGGTTATCACCAACTTCGATCTGGATTTGCACTTCAGCCTCGACTGGAACGCCGTCAATGCAGCCGTGGGTGGAACACCCCTGTATATTTTCCAGCACTCGGAAGGTTTTAGGCACGCCCTGAGTGGCGGAAGCTATGCCTGGGTCGAGCCGACTACGAACGATTTTGCGAATAGCTACTTGACGAAGTTTTACACCGCTGGAGAAGCAGCGCCGCAAGAACTAACCATTGGCGGCGCCTATAAAGGATTCAACGATACCCTTGCCTCCTGGACTATGCACCGCATCATGAGCCAGCAGTGCGGCCAAACCTGGCTGGGGACATTTGACAAAATTAACAGCATCTACAATTCCGGCCACCAAATGGGAGGGCTACAACTGGTGACCTGGAATGATTATCAAGAGGGCACTGAACTGGAAACCGGAATCGATAATTGCGTTTCTCTGTCGGCAAGTCTTTCTGGAAGTGTCCTGCAATGGAACATTACTGGAAAGGAAAACACGATTGACCACTATGTGGTCTATATAAGTAGAGATGGCCAAAATTTGATGGCTCTAAACACCAACGCACCCGGCTCACGTTCCCTGAACCTGGGCAGCTACTCGCTGGCCGCAGGGGCCTACACCGTATACGTGCAAGCTGTAGGAAAAGCAACACTGAAGAATCAGATGTCTCAGGCGGTGCGCTATACAGTGCAGGGCGGGCCCGGGCTGAAGGTGACACTTACAGCCTCGCCTTCAGCAATCACTATCAAATCGGGGCAGTCAGGCAGCGCCGGTATCACGATTACTCCCGAATCCATACCCTTCAATGGCACGATCGCGCTTTCCTGCTCTGGTCTTCCTGTGGGATTGGGTTGTTCCTTTTCCCCGGCTACGGTTGTTCCCGGAAGCAGCGCCGTCGGATCCGTGCTCACCATTTCGTCCATTACCGTTGCTGCGGTTCCAGACACGAACGAGCTGCCGGGCCGACAGTTGTTGCGGTCCGTTGGCTTTCTGGGGGTGGTCATCCCCGGGTTCGTGTTGTGCGGCCAGCAGCGCCGCAAGAAGATGATGTTTCCCGTCCTGTCGTTCCTGCTCATCTGCGGGATGCTGCTGCTCAGTTCTTGCGGAGGGGGACAAGTCAGGCAAGCCAGCCAGGATTCCACGCTCACGATGCCAGTCGGAACTTTCGCCCTCATCGTTACCGGCAGCTCGGGAGGCCTGCAAAGTGCCACTACCGTCAGCCTGACCGTCCACTAGATCGTCAGGATCCTGTTGAAGAATGTGCGGCGAAGGCAGCCATGAACGCCAGGCCGTCCAGTTCCGTAAAATCAGAGCCCCGACAGTGGAGCGCATGGGCATCCAGTGCGGCAATCGGCGTATTCGGGAAAGAGACCGGAGAAGTTCGATGCGTTCCTGCAAATCAAATGAGCGAAGATATTCCCGAATGACCCGCGGCATGGTCATATGCAAGGCGACGGAGAAATTCTGCAAAGCCATGGCTTGCTGCCGCTCGGGAGATTGCAGAAGCTGCAGCAGCATGGTCGCCAGGCTAACATTATCGCCGGCCCGGTAAGATTCAATTGCGAGTCCTTCCTCTTCTGCCAGCTGACGGAAGTCGCGAATGTCGGATGCGATGATAGGAACACCGTACTGGCACGCCAGGTGCGCTACTCCGCTGGATCCTGCCGAAGACGAGTAGGGCATCACGGTTACGCTGGCGCTGCGGAAGAGATCGCCAATCGCCGCTTCTGGGACATAGCCGGTAAATTCGATTTGCGGATCATGGCGGTAACGTTCGGCGACCGCTTCCACGTAGCCCGGCGTGTTGGGATGATTTCCACCTGCCACCACCAGGCGTACCCCCGGCATTTCCAGGGCAACCGACCGAAAAGCCTCAATCATCGGCTCCAGCCGCTTGTAGGTCCCCCACTTACCAAAGGCAAGCACGCGCTGAGCCGATGGGTCACGCCGCGAAAAGTCGGGGTATTCCGGACGACCGGAAAGGATTCCGTGCGGGCGAAAGTGCACATGCTCGGAGCGATATTTTTCACGGAGAATTCGACGGTACGCCGGCAGCAAAACGGAAACAGAATCTGACATCAGCAAGACGCGAGTGATTAGCGCTCCCGCCACTTTGTAAAGTGTGGGGAAATGGACCCCAGCGTCCTTTAGGTCGACGGTGTCCATGAGCTGATGCAAGGTGACATGAGTTTGAAATCCAGCCAGACTGATCAGAGCTGGGGCCGCGAGGCCGATGGAAGCGGGGAGCGCTTTATTCCCATAGCTGGCAAATCCCACGTTAAACCAGACCACATCAGGCTGCAGTTGTCGAATTTCGCGGAGCAGACACAACGGGTTGGTCACTCGATTGAAGTCCCAGCAGCGAACGACGGAAAATCCTGGAAGTTCGGGTTCTGGAGATGGCAGCTCATCAGCCAGAACCGTCAGACTTAGCAAAGGGTTGTTCTGAAGTTCACGAGCGATGTGATACCCGTATTCATTTAACCCGCGCCGGCTGGGCGGAAATGACGTTACGAGACAGATTTTCATCGCTGACCCGGCCCGAAAAACGTTTCACGGGAGAGCTTTCCAAGCAACGAAAAATAATCCAGCGCCACCTTCACGTCGGCTTTGCTCTTGCCTGCGTGCCGCAGGCCAAACTGGAAAGGCATTTCCACCGCCGACTTGATGCGGGCGCGCACCAAAATCTCGAGCAGAATCTTGAATCCGGCGGGTCGTAAATTCAGACCCTCAAGACATTCGCGTTTCACCACAAAAAAACCGGACAGTGGATCTTTGACACGGCGCCCGGCCCTCTGTAAGGGCATGCTCACCAGCGTCCCTAGTCGCGAAACGGCGTGCCGTGCCGCGTTCCAACCATCGGGAGAATTTCCGTTGGCGTAGCGGCTGGCGATAGCAATGTCGTGACCAGCGCGAACGCCTTCAATCAGGTCCGGCAGTAACTCGGGAGGATGTTGCAGGTCGGCGTCAATGACGCCGAGAAGATCGGCGTTGGTATAACGCCAACCGTGAATGACGGCGCCTGCAAGACCGCGCTGGCCGCGCCTGACTAGCAGCCTGATTCTAGGATCAGCATCGGCATGTTTGCGGACGACATCTTGGGTTCCGTCCCGGCTGTCGTCATCCACGACGAGTAACTCATAATCCAGATCCAAAGATAGTAGTGCAGTGCGGATACGATCGAGCAGTACCGGAATATTCCCCGCCTCATTCAAGGTGGGAATCACCAAGCCAAATTTTCGGAACGAATTCACTACCTGCATGTCGGAGCCCAATCCCCTGGCATAAATTTCGTTGCTTTCTTTGGATGGAGAACAGGAGAGAACCGTTGGCTGGCTCAGGTAATGTATGTCCTGTAGCCGGGGCAAAGGAACGGGCGGTCAACCGCCGGGGGTACACAGGGTCGTAGCCGCTCCCTTGCGGAGGCGAACACATCACGGAGAGTTCAAATTCCCAAGGTGCTTACTCGACGAGACAACGCAGACCCGTTTTTCCGCTCCTGACAGCTCGCCCGCAACCGTTCCCGAATGTTGCGCTGAACTTCTTCCGGATTGCCGGGGTCGATAATCGCCATATGGGCCAGCGAACCGAGCGACAAATAGGCATGGCGGTAGCGATAAAGAAAATCCACCGGATACTCAGGTTTCCGCCGATGAGCAGTTTCTGGTTCGGCGTCCAGCACGTAAGCAATGTCGGGTTGCGGGATCAACTTCATCAACAGCCAGGCGTAAAGTCGTACTAGCTTGCTGTCGAGGCGAAGGGTAGCCAGTTCGTCGTAACTGTATCGGTCAAAAATGATCGCGTCAGGTTCCCTCCTTCGCAATTTTGCGACGACTGAGCGAAGGCGGATTGCATCGCAAAGGTACAGCGCGCAGCGTCCCAGGGTGAGATACCAGCGACGCACATTCTTGTCATTGCGATGCACCGGTTTTTCCGGGCTGCCGATGCCTTTTTCCCCTTTGAAGACCTTCACCATGGCGTCTTCGCGAAAACGCTTTAGAACGGCGACGTCATCCCAGAACTGCAATCGAACCACGCACATTCCGGCTTCACACAACAGAGACTGGAGGCCCTCTATTTGCGTGCTCTTGCCAGCTCCATCAATACCGGAAAAGCTGATCAAGAGTGGATGATCTGCGGGTCGCACTTCAGACGGGCTGGGCAGGGTAGAAAACATAATCACGTTAAGGTGCAGCGTGACCCTCATCAGTGAGCACCAGGCGGCTTGCTGGGCGTGGCCTTGGTGAGGCCTACGACGGTTCCCACTGCGACCCCGGCCGCGGCCAACAAACCCATCTTGAGAAGCAAAGACCGGCTCTGCCGCTGTTTGGCGGGCGCCATAGCCGCGCCTGCGGGCTTCGAGGCCGCGCCGCCGGTTGTGCGCCCCAGTTGAGCAGCGGCTGCGCCGGCCGGTTGCTGCTGGTCAGGAGTTTTCTTCTGGTCTTCATTCTGTGGCGTGTTCTGCGCCGGAGTGGGGTCTGGCGGCTGTTGCGAATTTTGTGCTGGCAGCGGGTTAGCTTGCGGTCGAGAATCTTCTTGCGCAGGAGCACTCGGTGCGCTTGCGTTCGGCTGCGTATTAGCCGGCTGCGCCTGCGAATCCGTTGGCGGCACGGGGTCTGCGGCCCGGGCTTGGGCTAAGGAGACACTGGGAGTATCTGGTAATTGAGCAACTTGTTGCCCACCCGCTTGTTGCACCCCAGCGTCGGGTTGCTGTCCGTTGAGTGCCGCCAATAGTTCGGGCGCTCCCGCAAGCGGAATGACCAGAAAGACGCCGATCAGGCGGTGGATCCAGCGGCTCATTGTCATGCATCCCTCTAATGAAACAAAGTACCGACGTGCTGCTTATGCTTGCTCTGCTTCCAAATGACCGAGGCTGGCTGACGGGAGACCCAGGAGCAAATCCTCCGTCTGCGATGCCGTGAACGGCCCACCAAAACTGGCCGACGCCTCCTCGGGACTCTCGAAAATTTCAAACAGACGATCCAGTTGTGTTAGTTCTAAAATCACCATGGCGCGCACGGAGGGCGAGACGAGTTTAACGTCACCATCGCGCTTTGAGGCGTCACTCATGCATTGCAGCAGCATGTCCACGCTGGCTGCGTCCATTTCTTCTACCTGGGAGAGGTCAAAAACCACACGAGGACGATCCGCTTTTAAGAAAGGTTGCAACTCCTGCATGATGGCCCGTACCTGCCCAGCATTAAAGCGTGCCGGCAGGCGTTGTATTAAAACCGGCGTTCGAACTTTTTGCATAATTCTCCTTGATTTGCCCATTCAACTTAGCGAGCGGTTACGACGAAGGAGCAATTTCGCCGGCCTTATGGAAAGATGCTGGTTCCACACATTCGGTTGGCGCGACCAGACCCCGAATCCCATGTGCGGTGGGGCTTTTCAGGGGGTTCACCCCGGTCCGGTGACGCGCCGATGCAGAATGAGTAGGACCGATCAAGCGGCGATCCGCGATCTGTACTTCGATATTGCGGGCCAAGTGTAATAATCTGCCGCCATCGACGACCGCATGCGTAACTTCCAGTCCAGGACCCAGATAGGTGTAAGGCAGCACGCTGGAATCGTCCACGACCGTCCCACAATCGACCTGGCAATGGTGTTCGATGGCGCTACCGCGAGTAATTAAAGCGGCCGCCATGATTTCGGCATGTGCGCCCACGTATGCGGGCGCAAGGATTCGGGCCCGCCGGTCAATGGCAGCACCCTCGCCCACCCAAATTCCAGGTCTAAGTTCTTTGCCCACCGGTTTAAGATCGCAGCGCCCGGCAAGCGCGTCCTGCGCCAACCGACGGAAATCATAGGCACTCGCCAGTGGATTTATGTACCCGTAAAACTTATAGCGTGCGCTTAGCGACGGCTCTCTGCGCAAAACACTCTTAAGCGCATCGGCCCAGCCGGATCCTTTGGCAAGGCTCAGGACAAAGATGTGCACGGGCCCTCGTGTACCCTCCACACAGGTGAACGCTTCGCCATTTTCCCGGTGGAACTGTAATAGATCGACAAAATCCAGTTCAGCGTAGGTCCCTAATCTAATTAAGAAGACAAAATCAATTTCCCGCTGCGCAAATTGAAGGAAGAGCTGCTCCGCCTCTGCCCATAAATTTTGAAATGATGGTTGCGGTCCGTCCACGGGAGAGTGTGCGAATTCCACGCTCGCGGGATGGTGTGGATCACCGAGGATACAAATAGGATCCACTTCGCATATTTGCAGCCGATTGATGACCCGCTGCAGGACAGTGGCGCCGAGGAAATCCGACAGGACGAAGCGACGTGCAGAAAGAGGATTAGTCCGGAACTCTGCCTCGATCACTCGAAGCGAAGGAGCGTCCGCCGTTTCAGCAGAATTCCAAGGCTGGGTTATTCCATCTACAATCAAAACCGCGGCTGCTCGCACTGCATGTCCCTTTCTCGTACGGCCGACCTGACAGCTTAGGCGATGGCTTCTTTCGGGTACCCCGTCACCCCGGAGGTTGCCCGCTCGTCGCGGATTTCCGGAATCGCGGAAATACGCTCTGCTCGAACCACGCGGGTTCCGGCCGAGCCGGCTGCCGGCGCACACACACTCACCTTGGTGTGAGACAAAAGAGCTTCGCGTATTTTGAGCCGCGCTTTATGAAGCTGTGATTTGGAATTGCCGACCGAACAGTGCAACAGCCGGGCAATTTCATGGTGCCCGTAGCCCTCCACGTCGTGCAGAAGAAAGATGGTGCGATAGCCTTGAGGCAGTTCGCCGATCGCACGAGTCAGCGTAATGCGGTCGACTGTTCCCCGCAGGCGTCCATCGTCCTGACAGAGATCAATCTTTTCTGCCTTTTCGTTCGGCGTGTCGGCGCGTTGGTCGAGGGAAACCTGGCGCAGAGCTTTCTTCCGGAAGTGCATAAGCGTTGTATTCATCGCCACGCGATAGATCCACGTGGAGAGGGCCGAATCACCACGAAATGTGGCGAGTTTACGGAAGACCTGAATGAAAGCATCCTGGGTCAGGTCCTCGGCCTCGGCGATGTTGCTCGTCATACGTAAACAGAGGGAATAGACGTGGTTCTTGTGGGACTCGAACAGTTCCGCAAAAGCATCCTGATCACCGCTAAGGGCACGCGAGATCAGTTGATGTTCCGGACGCATTGCCGTGGCATCTGTCACTTTGGATCTCCTTTCCTGGCACAGGTCGTCTAGCCGTGTCACCGCGGGTCTAGTGCGAGCGTGTTCAGTTGCGCTGAGTGTAAGTGTGAACAGCAGAGTTCACTATCGGGTCTTATTTGTAATCACTAAGCGGAGTTGCTGTACCGAAATATGATTAGGAATGTAAGACTTAGGAGTGGTTCGTGCAGTTGATATCCCGCCCAGACAGCGACAGGCAAGCCCCTCACGGTAGCACTGTGCAACGTTATGCAGGTAATACCGAAAAGCATGGGTCAGATTGAAGGGACGTAACGCAGCCGCAATCTTTGCCGCGGTTCCTAGCCCGTTGTACTCCGGTTAGAACAAGCGACGTTGTTGGGGGCCACACTGGCAACGGCAGCAAAGAGCACATTAGTACAGGAGATACTGTTTGCGGGTACAGCGAGTACCGGATGGTTTTGCCTTACGACTCACTCATAAAGTGGCCGAAGTTCGCAGCTCGCCGTTGCAGCAGGTGCGATTCAAGATTCAGAGGATGCTAGAAAAATAGTTATCAAGATTGCAGGCGAAAAAGATCAACTCCAACAGACAGGAGATAAATTCCATGGACCCATCCAGTAAGACTTGTCGAGCGTGCGGCCAGAGCTTCAGCTCTGAGTCCGAATTGCAAGAACATCGTCGCTCCATGCACCAGTCGGAGATTAATCCGACGGGAACGGATATCGAAGAAACTGATATTCAGGGAGAAGACGAAGAACAGGTTGCATGAACCGGCGGCTAGGCGGTAAGCCGTCCATGCATCACGGGTGCCGGGAAGACTTGCGGAGAAGTCGGCCCGGCGCCGTGCTGTTTTTGGCGCTTACCCGAAGTCACTAAAGGTCCTTCCTCAGGCGTTTCCTAATATTTGTTGTCAAAGATCAAGACTTCGCTAAAGACTTTCAAAAACGACAAACACTAAGAAAAGGAAAAGGGACCGGCATACGCCGATCCCTCTATTTACGCGGCTTTAAGAAGAGAAGGGCTCGATCGCGGACACGTGAATCGTCTTGCTAGAACTGTCGAGAGTCCCAGTAACCTTCACATTCTTGCCTTCATAGGACTTTGCCTGGTCCTGATTATCGAGCTGGTACATGGCATTGCTAGTCTGATCCTGAAGCACGAAATTGCCATCGGCTTTGACAATCTTGCCAGTAAAAGTCTGCTGGCTTTGAGGTGTCATCTGACTGTCGGAGCCTGCTGGACTTGGCGAAGCTGTTTGACTTCCAGACGGGGTAGCGCTCTGACTTTGGGACCCGGATGGAGCGCTGGGCTGCTGCTGGGTCTGCGCGTTGGGGTCGGGGACTTGCGGATTGTCGGGCTTCTGTTGCTGAGCGAGCACAGATGTTCCCAACGACACCAGTCCGAGAACGAGTGCAGGAATTTCCAGTCGGCGGAACAGATTCGTCACTTGCATCATTTTGCCTCCAAAAATATAGGGGAGTTTTATTTTCGCGAACGAAGAATCGTTCGCATGCGCTCTGCCAAACCATAAGTGGATGAACGTGCGTGACTTGTGAATGACTCTCGTAGTACGGCGATGCAACGACGACGCAGTGCAAGTAAAATTTTCCGCCGCACAATTTCCGGGACCTTAGAAGTGATCAATGACCTTCTGGGCTGGTCTAGGGTTATCAGCAATGCCGTCTACACGAATCAACGTACTCGAAAAAAGCGACTCAACTCGCCTCGATCATCGCAAGATGGGTCCCCCGTTCGCAGTGATATAGCTCCCTACAGCAAATCCCGTAGGGAGCTACCGCATGTACCGGATAGGCCTGAGAACTAAATAATTTCTACATTGGCTTGGCAGCTTTGATGCAGCGTCATGCCGTGACTTACATCTACGCTCTCCGATAAAGGAGAATCAACCGGCGCAGTTGACTCTTGTTGACTAATTAAGTTTTTGACTAATTAAGTTTTGTGCGCAAAAGCTAAGGTAATTTTTCAATGCAGCTACAGTAGGGGTGGGATTGTAGAAGGGTGTTCGCCAAGTTAAGTTTACGCGAGATGCATTCCTCAATATTCCAACCACCCCGGGCAGGCGCCTAGAAATTAAATGGTTTCTCGACGCCCGCCTCCCGCCCTTTGAGTTAGTTAGAGCAGAAGGAAGAAGGACAGCGCAGGAACTCGTTATGAACACCAACCAACTCACCGAGTTGTTCATTGCGGAACTAAAAAAGACTCGCGATGCGGAGAATCAGTTGGCCGACGCTCTGCCCAAAATCGTCACAGCTGCATCTTCGCAGTTGAGGGAACTTCTTCAGGAACACCTGGAGCAGACAAAGGATCATGCGGCGCGTCTGGATATGATCTTGCAGGTAGTGGGCGAAACTTCCAATCGAGAGACCTGCAGGGTGATGCAGGCGATGATCAAAGAAACTGAAGAGATCGGCGCGCAAAAACTTGCCGCCAATGTCCTGCCCGCATCGCTCATCGCGCATCTACAAAAAATTGAGCACTATGAGATAGCAAGTTACGGAACGCTGCGAGGATACGCCACTGCATTGCAACAGCGCGATACCGCGGCACAGTTGCAGGCGACTCTCGAGGAGGAACAGGAGGCGGACCGGAAACTTACGATCCTTGCGCAAGTGGTCGACGCTGAGATTGCCCGCGACGAAAGCAGTAAAAAAGAAGAGCCGTTAGAGGCGAAGCCGACAGATGAAAGCTCTCAGAGCACTCCTCGGCGGGCGGCATAAGCGACATAAGAGCATAGGTCGCCGTGGTCTGTGTTCAGAGGTGAGAACTTGGTGAATCTTCGTATCCTGCTAGCTGACGATCATGAAGTAGTTCGGCATGGCGTGCGGGGGCTACTTGCGGGCCACCCGGGGTGGGAGGTATGCGGCGAGGCAACCGACGGGCGGGATGCCGTGAACAAGGCGCTCGAATTAAAACCTGACGTTGTGGTCCTTGACATTTCCATGCCTAACTTGAACGGGCTCGAAGCTACCCGTCTAATTACGCAGGCGCTGCCTCAAACCAGGATCCTGATTCTGACCATGCATGAATCAGAACAACTTGTGCGGGAGGTACTGGAATCAGGCGCCCGCGGTTTCTTGCTCAAATCCGATGCCAGCCACGAACTGGTTGCTGCCATTGAAGCCTTACAGCGGCACAAGACTTTCTTTACCTCAAAGGTGGCCGAACTGGTGCTGGAATCGACTCTAAGGAACAAATCTCGGACGGCGGAAGAAGGAGGTCCGCGCGAAATTCTCACGCCGCGAGAAAGGGAAGTCGTCCAGATGCTTGCGGAAGGCAGAAGCACGAAGGAAGTGGCTACCGCGCTGGGTCTTAGCGTGAAAACGGCGGAGACTCACCGCTCCAACATTATGCGCAAACTCAACGTGCATTCGATCAGCGAACTGGTACTATTCGCGGTGCGAAACAACATCGTCCAAGTGGCGTAACCGCGGATGACAATTCTCCCATTTCGCAAAGTCTCGCAAGCGCCCCGTTTACATTTCCCGGTCCAGCGCTGATATCGCGTGACGACCCGGCATACGCGGGAACATCCCGGTTTGTACAGTGTTTTCCTTAGGAGGCTAAAGGCTGTACTGGATTCACCCGCCGGAGTTGAGCGCCTAGACTTAATGGGCTGTAAGGATGAATGCAAGCAAGTCCGAAGGCCGAACCTGTACCTGAATTCTAAGAAAAATTGACCACAATTCATTGATCAGGCAGGGCAATTCCGGAGGAAGGAAATCGGAGGAATGAGGATGAGAAAAGTTTTGTTACTGCTATCGATCGTACTGCTGGCTACAGCGGTGGTCTGGGCCCAGACACCCCCCAGCCAGAGTCCGTCGTCGGACCAATCGAGTCAAAGTCCGTCGACACAATCGCCGTCGACCCAGAGTCCCTCGCCGGACCAGAGTCAGACGCCGTCAACCCAAAGTCCGTCGAGTACATCGCCGTCCACTTCTCAATCGCCATCAACATCGCAATCCACCCAAACACCTTCCGGCCAGTCATCGACGCCTGGCGCGACCGATTCGACGAGCGCCGGAAACTCAATCCAGGGCTGCGTAAGCGGATCTAATGGTAACTACACTCTGACCCAGACCAGCACGGGGAACGTGATTAAGCTTGTCGGGAGCACCGATCAGCTTCAGAACCATGTAGGACACGAAGTCCAGATCAGCGGGCAGATGAATTCTGCCGCAGCGGGAAGCAGCAACACCAGTCCGGGCGCGACGCCGAGCAGCAGCCCGAGTACCGGTGATAATAATTCCTTCCAGGTGAGCTCCGTCACCATGATCTCGGATCACTGCGGTTCGAGCTCCACTGGGGCTGCGGGAGCTACCACTCCTCCGTCGTCGGCAGCAAACACTCCTTCGAACAGCTCAAGCGATACGTCGAGCATGAGCCAGTCGAGCACAACGACCGCGCCCAGCAGCAGTGCGACCTCCACTACGCCTGATACGAGCGCCAGTGCAGCTTCGCCCAGCAGCAGCGCGAGTACAACGACAGCGCCCAGCAGTGCGACCTCCACTACGCCTGATACCAGTGCCAGTGCAGCTTCGCCCAGCAGCAGCGCGAGCACAACGACCGCGCCCAGCAGCAGTGCGACCTCCACTACGCCTGATACCAGTGCCAGTGCGGCTTCGCCCAGCAGCCAGTCAACTTCACCTGCTCCGTCTACTTCGGCCCAATCGCCAAGCAGCAGCGATGCTGCGACCGCGACTCCGCCGAGCAACGACACAACCCAGAGCCCACCGGCCAGCGATGCGAATGCAACCACCGCCAAGGCAGGACGTAATGCGGCGGGAGCTAACAACGGAAACCTTCCCCAAACCGGTTCCGAGCTACCCTTGGCCGGACTGCTTGGTGTTGGCTTCCTGATCGCAGGGCTAGCGAGCTCTAAGAGACTAAAACGTGGAGTCCGCACGATCAGCTAACGATGTCTCCTAAACGCCCTGGAGCGAATGCGCACTGCCAGAGTTCGCTAAGCGCGGACTTCTGGCAGCCTGCGCATTTTTTGTTTAGCCCTTGTGAGCGCACGTTGAGGAGGCTTGGAACTCGGCTGCGTGTGACCAGCTTCGCCGGCGGCCATGCCAATTCCACATCCCTCTATGTTCGGTTCCTGCCTGCGCTGCTTACTCTCGTCGGACTAATCCTTTGTTGCTATGTAGCTGCGGATTACGCCTGGATGCTGGTTGAACAAAACAGACTAGCTCACGAATGGCAATCCCAATCGACGTCCTCCCCGACACATGTGTCTAGCGGAAGCCCAAGTTTGGCACGCCTGGTGATTCCCAAGATCAACTTAAGCGCAGTGGTGGTGGAGGGCACGTCTCGGAAGGCGCTGCTTGTTGGCCCCGGGCACCTGGCCCATACTGCCGCTCTGGGAGAATCCGGCAATTCCGTGGTGGCGGGACATCGTGATACTTTCTTCCGTCACTTGGGGGAGTTAGTTTCCGGCGACTCCATCTACGTAGACCGTGGAGGCAAGCTTTATCATTATCAGGTAACCGATACTAAAATAATTGAGCCAAACGACATTTCCGTGCTCAAGAGTTCGGACGGAAACCGTCTGACTCTTATTACATGCTATCCGATTCACTACTTCGGCCCGGCTCCCAAACGGCTCATTATTACCGCAGAATCCGTTGACACGGGTGCGGGGCAAGCCTCTTCGTCAGTCCGCTAGATGTGGGAATCCTTCGATCAGCAATGTCTTCACATTCCCGACCTTACAGCAAGGTTCGCCTCACGCTACGTGGTGTACCGGATGGAGTTTGTTGTAACCATTCCTGATGCTGACAGCTGATCCCAGGGCTTACGAGCACCGTGGAATTCAAGAGGAGAGTGTTATGAGACTGAATTGGAGAGCTATTCCGGCGATTGCTATCGCCGTTGTTCTGCTTGCCGGTGCCGGTTGGGCCGCGGACAAGTCAGAGAAGAACGTGTCGGATGAATTGAAACGGATTGAATCGGCAACAAATGTTCTGGACGAGATAATGGGAGCCCCGGATAAGGGAATTCCGCAAGACATTCTTGAATTAGCCAAGTGTGTCGCGGTCGTCCCCTCTATGTTGAAGGCCGGGTTTATTGTGGGCGGCCGCTATGGCAAAGGCGTAGCGACGTGCCGCACAAGTTCTGGCTGGAGCGCACCAGCTCCGTTCACAATTGCAGGTGGTGACTGGGGATTGCAGATCGGGGGAGAGGCCATCGATCTTGTAATGCTGGTCATGAACGACAAAGGTATGAAAAATCTGTTGGCCAGCAAGTTCAAGTTAGGGGCCGACGCCTCAGTGGCAGCCGGACCGGTAGGCCGCCAGGCGGAAGGAACTACCGACTGGAAATTGCGGTCGGAAGTACTGACCTACTCTCGCGCCAGGGGAGTATTCGCCGGCATTACCCTAAACGGAGCGGTAGTCAAGCAGGATGAAGACGAAACTCAGGTGCTGTATGGCCGGATGGTTCCATTCGGGGATATTCTCACCGGCAAGGTGGCTGTTCCCAAGGGTGCTGAACAATTCGTTGCAGCGGTCCGGAAATATGCCGCGGAAGCCAAGGCTGAGCGTAGTTCAAGCGAGCGGCCACAGCGGTAGGCTGAAGGTCGCGAGTTCGATGCTTAGAATTTAGAAAGGGGGGCCATTCCTGGCCCCCTTCTTTTGTTGAGGTGTTCTAAATCAGTAGGTGACGGGCTGCAGACGGAGCGGTTTGTCGAGCTTAAACTTCAATACGGTTTCGGCAGGAACTCTAACTTCCTTGCCCTTGGTTAACACCTGTGCCGTGCCGCCTGCAGCGGCCCCGGCGACAGCGCCGATCACCGCGCCTTTTCCGCCTCCCGCAATCGCGCCGAGCAAAGTACCTAAGGCTGCTCCACCGCCGACCATCTCGGCCGTGCGCTTATTCTTCCCGATGCCCTGATTTCCGCTCTCCTTGATGTCCGCTGTGCTGACTCCGTAGCGGCGACCCTGAATGGTCACTGAGTTGATGTCAAGCGCGAGATCGGGGCTGCTAACCGTGCCACCGCTCGATGCTTGGCGAAGAATGAGTGACGCATCCGAACCCTTCGGAATCAGTACTTCTCCCGATGGGCCCATTACATCCTGGGCGACTTGCGCATTGTATGTCTGGCCCACTCGGCCTGTTTTCGAGTCGATGGCCTCATTGGTTTGGATGGCGATCTCGGTGCCTGCCGGGAGCACTACTCCGTTGGCACTCCGAGAGCTCGAATTATATTGGGCAGCGGCCATAGACGGGGCAGCGGCCGCTAGTCCAAGTAAGAGTAACAACACAAGAATTTGTTTCACGATGAAACCCCTCCTGGCTTGCAAGTTTTTCTTCGACTCTTATGATGGTGAGTGCTGGAGGTCGTCGTCACAATCGGTAAAAGAAGGTATGAACGGGGGAATCCGACGGTAGCAGGGGGTACGGGATTTTCCGGCATGAACTACACATTTTTTTGGATAGCCCCATCTTGTGATTCGCTGTATCGTGGTAAGGGAGACTGTCTGCAGATGCGGATGGAAAACCTGATTTTTCTGTAGGAACATGTTCTTAACTGTGCCATCCGGCACGGCTACCTCGACGGAGAAAAGCGAGCTTTACCGTGCGCCTTCTGAGTGTTCGCCTGATCATTTCGTTAATTGTGGGCATCACGCTGGTGTCGCTCGCATTCTCTTATTACGAGGTGCGATCGGAAAAACGCGGTCTCACCCGGGATCTGGAGAGGCGCGCGGAAGTCCTAGCCGAAAGTCTGGCGGGGAATATCGAACCTCACCTCGCCAAGGGATCGCAGAAGGAACTACAACGCATAGTCGAGCGCTTCGGCAACCGGCAGCATTTGGATGGAGTGGCAATTTACAACCAGAAGGGCGCGCCTATCGCCGTAACCACGGGGCTTGCCCATCGTCTCCCAGATCAGCCGGTTGTGGTGGCGCAAGCCGTCAGTAAGGGCCAGGGTGGCGGTCAGTTTGTCCACCTCGATCATTCCTATGTTCATATCTACGCCTGGCCCCTTCATCAGCAAGATCAGATTGTTGGAGCGTTGGCGATTGTTCACGACGCCAGCTACATCAAGGCACAGACGATCCAGATTTGGCGCGAGAGTTTCTTACGCGATTTGGTCCTGGTACTTCTGATTTCTTCGATTACCCTGCTGATTGTTCGTTGGAGCATCGTCGGTCCCATCGCCAAGGCGGCTCAATGGATGAAAGCCTTGCGAACGGGCAAAGGTTCGGTTACGGCAGCGGTGCCTGATATTGATCTTCTGCGTCCCCTTGCCCGAGAGGTGGAAACATTCGCCAGGAGCCTATCGGCAGCGCGCTCGGCTGCGGAGAAGGAAGCGCAGCTCCGCGATGCGGCGGAATCTAACTGGACTGCAGAACGTCTTTCGGTTCACGTGCGCAACCGGTTGGCGGAGAGCCGCTTGTTTGTCGTCTCCAACCGCGAGCCCTACTCGCACACGCGACGCGGCCGCTCCCTTGAGGTGGTAGTGCCTCCCAGCGGTCTAGTAACCGCGCTCGAACCAATTTTGCGCGCGTGTGATGGAACCTGGGTTGCGCATGGCAGCGGTGATGCCGATCAGGAGACAGTAGATAAGCACGATTCTCTTCGAGTGCCGCCCGAAGACCCTCGCTACACTTTGCGGCGGGTCTGGTTAAGCAAGCAAGAAGAGGAAGGATATTACTTCGGCTTCGCTAACGAAGGGCTGTGGCCACTTTGCCATGTAGCTCACGTACGGCCGCTTTTTCGGGCTTCGGACTGGGAACATTATTTGCATGTCAACCAGAAGTTTGCCGATGCCGTACTGGAGGAAATGGCGGGTACCGAGCACCCCTTCCTGCTGGCCCAGGATTATCACTTTGCCTTGCTGCCACGCATGATCAAGAAAAAGCGCCCGGACGCTAGAATCGCCATTTTTTGGCACATACCGTGGGCCAACCCGGAGAAATTCAGCATCTGTCCATGGCAACGTCAATTGGTCGATGGCTTGCTCGGAGCGGATTTAGTTGGATTCCATATTCACTCCGATTGCAACAATTTTTTGCAGACGGTGGATCGCACCCTAGAGTCGCGCATCGACTGGGATCATTTCGCGGTGGAGCGGGAAGACCATCGCACCATCGTGAAGCCGTTCCCGATCAGTGTGGCGTTTGATGAAATCCAAGGCGATGGGGTGGGCAAAGAGTCCATCTACACTGAAAAAACTGCGTTGTTGCGGGAGCTTGGCGTCAACACCCTTTTCCTCGGAGTTGGCGTTGATCGGGTGGACTATACAAAAGGTATTCAGGAGCGGTTCCGGGCAATTGAGCGTCTCCTCGAGAAATATCCTGACTACCTGGGTAAGTTTACTTTTGTCCAGATAGGCGCCCCCAGCCGCACTCACATCAAGCGTTACCACGATCTTTTGGGAGAAGTTGAGGCAGAGGCGGACCGCATTAACTGGCGCTTCCAAACCGGCAAATGGAGACCCATCATCTTCCTCAACCGGCAGCATAGTCACAAGGAAATTCAGAGGTTCTATCGCACCGCGGATCTTTGTATGGTGACGTCACTTCACGATGGCATGAACCTGGTTGCCAAGGAGTTCCTGGCGGCCAGGGAAGATGAGCAGGGAGTGCTTGTGCTTAGCCAGTTCACGGGAGCGGCTCGGGAGTTGCGCGATGCGCTGATTGTTAATCCCTATGACGTGGAACAAGTAGCGGACGCAATCCGTTTTGCGCTGGAGATGGAACCGGATGACCGGCAAAACCGCATGCAGCGAATGCGTAAAGTGGTGAAAGAGAATAACGTCTACCGTTGGGCAGGGAATCTGATCACCGAACTTTCCGAGATTCGCGTCGAAAAGCCGGGTCATTCCGAGGCAAACGGAAATCGGGTTGCGTCAGCCATCTGATGGTTGCGTTTTTGAAAATCGTCCATCCGAATGGCCATAAATCTCATCGTAACTAGGGTCGCAAGCCGCGTTCCAGCCCTCCCTATATTGTGACTGGCGCTGGAAAATACCAATCAGAGCAGTTTTTATTGAGGTCATCATGATTTCTTCGGCCACCCCTGACGTGTTCACCCGTGCGGCGCCATCCCCATTTCATTTCAACTCCTCCTCGCATTTGCTGCGTATTGAACGAGAGCGTGCGGATAGTCTTGGAGAATTGCTTGACGCTTTGCGCTCCTGCCCGGATGAGTCCATATTCCAGCATACGTTCCAGACGCTCCAAGAGCACCACTACATCCGGGAAGGCTTCTCGAATGACTTTGCCCATTGGGCCTACACGGAGTGCAATGAGGCGGGCTTGGCCGAGCGGTTGGCGGCCATTGATGTTCGCACTTTTACTTCGCTCGCTTCATTACGCGAACAAATCATCAGGATCGTGGAAGATTATTTGAAGTGGAATCCACTTTCGCGCGATCGCGCAGCGCTTGAGCCCTTCTATTTCTGTGCTTCTGAAAGCGTAGTGATTCCCACGCCATTTAAGGCTCAAAATCTTCGGGAATTCATTGAAGCTCTCAAACGAGTGAGCATTCATTCCATCCACCACCACTTTATTGAGGCGAGATTACGGTTGAAATTGGCGTCAAACGATTTTTCTGCCTGGCTGGAAAAGGAGCTTGGATTACGTCAAGCCGCCGCCAGCCTCAATCGCATTGATATCTATACGCTGACCCTCGAGGACGTGCGAAACCAATTGATTCGCATGCTCAGCAGTGCGAGGGCATGACTTTTCATAAGGTAGGGTGATGAGCGAGACTCAAAATTCCGGAAATATTAGTTCTGTAGCCGAAACAGCCTCCCCGAGTGCCGAACATAACGGCGTAGGCGGATCATCAACTATCTCTGTTGAGCCGGAACCAGCCACGGCAGTACCGAAGCGCGAACGGCGCAAACAACCGCGCATTTCAGATACGCCTCCGATGGCGCCTCCTCCTCCCCGGCTGGACGACTATGAGCCAATCATCGGCAAGCCCGAGCTTGACGAACTCCGCTTTCTGGCAACGGTCCTGAAGGGCAAGTCAGTAAAGATGGTGAACTCCACCGCGGTAGGCGGCGGGGTCGCCGAAATGCTAAATCGCCTGGTACCGTTAATGGCCGAGCTCGACGTCACCACCCATTGGGACGTAATTACCGGTGGCAATGATTTCTTCGAGATCACTAAGGCCTTTCACAATGCGCTGCACGGAGGAAGCTACGAGCTCTCCCGCCAGGCTCAGGAAGCCTTCCTGGCAACCAATGAGCAGAACCGCCAGCGGATGGCATTTGAAGAAGATGTCATCGTGATCCACGATCCCCAGCCCGCGGCGCTGGTTTCTTCAAAGAAGGATCATCCCGGGAAATGGGTGTGGCGTTGCCACATTGACCTGTCGAATCCTAATCCCGGGGTATGGGGTTTCTTGCGGCCGATGATCGATCAGTATGATGCGGCGATTTTTTCCTCGCCAAAATTTGCCCGCCAGCTCGCCATTCCGCAATATCTGTTCTATCCCTGTATCGATCCGCTCTCGGAAAAGAATAAGGAACTGGATGAGAGCTACATCCAGAAGGTTTGCGATGATTTTGGCGTTGACCGTTCGCGTCCGATCGTCACACAGATTTCGCGTTTCGATCGTCTCAAAGATCCAGTCGGAGTTGTTCAGGCTTACAAGATGGCGCGGAACTACGTTGACTGCCAACTGGTCCTGGCTGGTGGCGGCGCAAGTGACGATCCTGAAGGCGCTGTCGTTCTGAAAGAAGTGCAGGAAGCAGCAGGGGACGATCCCGACATCATTCTTCTTGAGCTGCCACCCTGGTCAGCCCTCGAAATCAACGCGCTGCAACGCGCTTCGACCCTCATCGTGCAAAAATCACTTAAAGAAGGCTTCGGGCTGACAGTGACTGAGGCATTATGGAAGTCTAAGCCGACGATCGCGGGCGCCGTCGGTGGGATTCCAACTCAGGTAATTCATAAGCTGACCGGCGTCCTCGTGCACTCGGTGGAAGGCTGTGCTTATCAGATTCGATATCTGCTCACCCATCCAGAATTCGCCAAGCAACTTGGTAAGAACGGCCACGAGCATGTGAAGGAAAATCTGTTGATGACCACCAACGTTCGGCGCTGGGTACTGCTATTCCGCATTTTGCTTGGTTTAGCCTAAGCTCATGGCCCAGCGATGCGAAATTCTCGACTCCGAAAGCGGTTCGGCCGGAAGCTCCCAAAATGATCCTATCCCGCAGCACCTGGGTGCCAGGTATCTTGGGGACGGCCGATGTCAGTTCCTGGTTTGGGCTCCTACTGCCAAGCAGGTTGAACTCAGATTCGTGAGCTTGGGCAACCGTTTCATTCCCATGAACCAGGCTGGCCGAGGCTATTTCTACGCGTTGGTTGAAAACGTTGAGCCCGGTTCCCAGTATGTGTTTCGGCTGAATAGTGAAAAGGAACGACCTGATCCCGCTTCAAAGTACCAACCGCAAGGCGTACATGGACCATCTCAGATAACCGGGCAATCGGTATTTCGCTGGAGGGATGGCGACTGGTCGGGGTTGGCGCTTGACGATTATGTGATGTATGAGCTGCACGTCGGGACGTTTATGCCAGAAGGAACGTTCGACTCCATAGTGCCCCGGCTGGATGGACTCAAAGATGTGGGCATCACAGCGATCGAGTTGATGCCGGTGGCTCAATTTCCCGGCAATCGAAACTGGGGTTACGACGGCGTGTATCCCTTTGCCGTGCAGAACAGCTACGGCGGGCCGGAAGGGTTGAAGCGGTTAGTTGATGCTTGTCACCAACGAGGAATGGCAGTCGTGATGGATGTGGTCTACAACCATCTCGGGCCGGAAGGCAACTACTTGGCGGATTTCGGTCCGTATTTCACGGACGCGTATCGCACGCCCTGGGGTCAAGCCATCAACTTTGATGGGCAACAGAGCGATGGCGTAGTGCGCTTCTTTACGGAAAGTGCTCTTTACTGGATTGACGAGTTCCACATAGACGCCCTTCGGCTCGACGCGATACATGGGATTGTGGACCGCAATGCCCAGCCTTTTCTGCAATTACTCGCTTCTGCGGTCCAACAATTTGCTCGCCAAGCCGGACGAAAAATATTTCTCATTGCGGAAAGCGATCTGAATGACGTTCGTTTCGTGTTGCCACACAACCTTCACGGTTACGGGTTGGACGCCCAGTGGAATGATGACTTCCATCACGCTGTGCATACGTTGCTCACCGCCGAATGCAGTGGTTACTACCAGGATTTTGGCAATATGCATGATCTCGAGAAGGCGTTCAAGGAAGGTTATATCTACTCCGGACAGTTCTCCGAATTTCGACAGCGCCGTCATGGCAATTCATCCCGCGAAATTCCGGCTGACAAATTTGTGGTGTTTTCCCAGAACCACGACCAGGTAGGCAACCGCATCTTGGGCGAGCGACTTTCCACGCTTGTCTCGTTCGAAGCCACGAAGTTGGCGGCTGGATTGGTGCTCTTGTCACCGTTCGTTCCACTCCTTTTCATGGGGGAAGAGTATGGGGAAACGGCCCCGTTTCTGTATTTCACGAGTCATTCAGATTTGGACTTGATTCAAGCTGTCCGCCGAGGCCGGAAGGAAGGGTTCGCGACATTCGGGTGGCAGCAGGAGCCCCCCGACCCTCAAGATGAAGCCACGTTCGCAAGGTCAAAGCTGAACCATGACCTGGCTCACTGTGAGCCGCACCGGAATCTACGGGATTTTTATCGCGAGTTGATCCGATTACGGCGTTCCATTCCAGCTCTTCGGAACCTGAATAAAGAGCAGATGGAAGTTAAGGCGTTCGAAAAAGAAAAATTATTCTGCCTCACTCGATGGAGTGAGACCTCGCGGGTGTTCATGGTTTTCAATCTGAGTGACGCAGACGTTTCGCCCAGCGTCCCGATACCGGGTGGAAAGTGGCAGAACTTTCTGGATTCCTCGGACCAGCGCTGGGGCGGCAACGGCGCAACCCTTCCCCAGACGTTGAACTCAAAAGACGCGGCAGAGCTCAGGATACGGCCGAAATCCTTCTGCGTCTTCGCCCGAGTGTAGGCCCGTGGAGAACATTATGAACTACCTGTGTATTCACGGTCATTTTTATCAACCGCCGCGGGAGAACCCGTCCCTTGAGTCGGTGGAGTTTCAGGATTCCGCGTACCCCTATCACGACTGGAACGAGCGGATCACCGCTGAGTGTTACGCGCCTAATGCGGCGTCGAGGATTTTGGATTCGGAAAATCGCATCACCAGGATCGTCAACAACTATTCCAAAATCAGCTTCAATTTCGGTCCGACTCTCATCTCCTGGCTACAAGAAAAAGCGCCGAAAGTTTACCAGGCCATTCTGGAAGGCGATCGCAAGAGTGCGAAGGTGTACTCGGGTCACGGCTCAGCAATTTCCCAAGCCTACAACCACATGATTATGCCGCTGGCCAACCACGCTGACCGGGTCACGCAAGTGCTGTGGGGAATTCGGGATTTCGAACATCGTTTTGGACGCCAGCCTGAGGGCATGTGGCTTCCTGAGACTGCGGTCGATCTGGATACTCTCGATATTCTCGCCGCAAATGGCATCAAGTTCACCATTTTGGTGCCTCGGCAAGCATCGCGAGTTCGCCGCCTTGGCGGCCGTTCGTGGAAAGATGTCAGTGGAGATCGCATTGATCCGACAAGAGCCTATGAAGTGCGCCTGCCCTCCAAGCGAAAAATCGCCGCTTTCTTCTACGACAGCCCGATTTCGCGCGCCGTCGCCTTTGAAGGATTGCTCAACAACGGCGAACAGTTCGCCAGCCGACTGGTCAGCGGATTTTCCCAAGAACGAGATTGGCCCCAATTGATGCACATCGCGACCGACGGCGAGAGCTATGGTCATCATCATCATCGTGGTGAGATGGCCCTTTCCTATGCGGTGCAGTATATTGAGGAAAACGAGCTAGCTAAGCTGACAAACTACGGCGAGTTCTTGGAACAAAACCCTCCTACCCACCAGGCGGAGATTTTTGAAAACAGTTCATGGAGCTGTGTCCATGGAGTTGAACGCTGGCGGAGTAACTGCGGTTGCAATTCCGGGGGCCACGCCGGCTGGAACCAGGAATGGCGCGGCCCATTACGTCAGGCTCTGGACTGGCTGCGCGACACGCTCGCGCCCAAGTACGAAGAGAAAGCGCGTTCCCTGCTAAAAGACCCTTGGGCCGCACGCAACGATTACATCAACGTCATTCGCGACCGCTCGGATGAAAGCGTTTCACGTTTCTTTCAACAGCACGCGGTTCGCCCTCTTAACGAATCCGAGATTGTCACTGCATTGAAGCTTTTGGAACTTCAACGTCACGCCATGCTCATGTACACCAGTTGCGGCTGGTTCTTTGATGAACTTTCCGGCATCGAGACGGTGCAGGTAATCCAGTATGCAGGCCGCGCCGTTCACCTGGCCAACGAACTTTTTGAGGGGTCGGTCGAGCCTGAATTCCTGGAAAAATTGGCGCTGGCCAAGAGCAATGTTGCCGAACATCGCGATGGCGCGCTCATCTACGAAAAATTCGTGAAACCGGCGATTGTTGATTTACCCAAGTTGGCGGCCCACTACGCGATCAGTTCAATGTTCCAATCCTACCCCGAGCGGGCCCGCATCTATTGCTACACCGCGGAACGTCTCGAATATACGAGTCAGGAAGCTGGGAAGATGAAACTGGCTTTGGGCAGGGTCAAGTTCACTTCAGAAATCACCCGAGAGTCATCGACGCTGGGCTTCGGTGTCCTCTACCTTGGCGGCCACAGTATTACTGGAGGTGTGCGTGAATTTGCCGATCAGCAGGCCTATTCCGCTGTGGTAAAGGAGCTGAATGAAGCCTTCTCTCGGGCCGACACCCCGGAAGTCATTCGTCTGTTGGACAAGGACTTTGGCAAGAATATTTACTCTTTGAAGTCGCTCTTCCGCGATGAACAGAACCGGATCATCAGTATGATCCTTGAATCTACGTTGAAGGAAGTCGAGACCACCAACCGGCGGGTCTATGAACAGCACGTACCACTGATGCACTTCCTGGCGGACATGGGAGTTCCACAACCTCGGATTTTCCATCTCATGGCGGAGTTTGCACTCAACAGCCAGATTCGGGAGGCGCTCGAACAAGAGAACTTGGATATTGAACGCATCCAAGGGTTGCTTAAAGAAGCGGCCACCACGCGTATTCCTCTCGACACCCCGACGCTCGAGTATGTCCTAAGAAAAAGGGCTGAGCGCAAAGCCGAAGAGTTGGGTTCGTCTCCCGACGATCTCACTACTTTGGAACAGCTCGAAAACGTAGTGAACCTGGCGCATTCAATGCCTTTCGCGGTGAACTTCTGGCAAGTGGAGAACCTCTATGCCCAGAATATGGATGGTGTCTATAGCCGGAACCGTGCCCGCGCAGAACAAGGGGACGAGACAGCCCGTGCCTGGGTAGAACACTTTACCCATCTCGCTGAGAAGCTCCACCTGCGAGTCCAATAGATGACCCAGCCCAGAATCCCAGTCGCATCCTATCGTCTGCAGTTTCATTCGGGAATGCGATTTGAGGATGCCCGAGCTCTGATTTCGTATTTCCACGATCTTGGTATCACCGATCTATATGCGTCTCCCATTCTGCAGGCGCGACGCGGCAGCACCCACGGTTACGACATCACCGACCCAACCAAGCTGAATCCGGAACTCGGCAGCGAAGAGGACTTTGAGAACCTTGCTCGACAGCTTCAGGCCCACCGAATGGGCCTACTGCTTGATATTGTGCCCAATCACATGGCAGCAAGTAGTGAGAATCCCTGGTGGATGGATTTACTCGAAGACGGACCGGCTTCCGCCTCAGCTTCCTATTTTGATGTTGACTGGCACCCTCCAAGCCGCTCTCTGGACAATCGGATTCTTCTTCCACTCCTTGGCGATTCGTACGCTAATTCGCTCGAAAACCAGCAACTCACTCTGGTCTTCGAAGAGGGCAGCTTCTACATCCGATACTTCGATATTAAGCTGCCGGTCGCCGCCAAACCTTATCGCCAAATCCTTAGTCACCGACTGGACAAACTAAAGCAAAAAATAGGTGACGCATCCTCGCCGATCCAGGAGTTGGAAGGAATTCTTTCCGCACTGGATCGATTGCCGGAACGTTCCGCGCTCCTGGTCGAAAAAGCGGGCGAAAGACGACTCAATCGCTCCGCCATTAAAGAGAGACTATGGCGACTGTATACCACCTCGGCGGACGTGCGGCGCTTTGTTGACCAGAACGTGCGAATCTTTAATGGCAAGAAAGGAATGCCATCTAGTTTTCTTCACCTCGACCGGCTACTTTCCGACCAGGCGTACCTGCTTGCCTTCTGGCGAAACAGTAATGAGGCCATCAACTATCGTCGCTTCTTTACTATTACGGACCTCGTTGGAATTCGCGTGGAGGATCCGGTGATCTTCGACTCCGTACACGCAGTGATTCTGCGCCTGGCTGAAAAAGGCCTGATCACCGGCCTACGCATCGACCACATTGATGGGCTGCGCGATCCCAAGGGCTATCTGAAACGTTTGCAGGATCATCTGTTCCCGGGCACAGCGGAAAACCAGTCCGCACCTTTTTATGTGGTAGTTGAGAAGATCCTCGGCAATTGCGAATCGTTGCCACCGGAGTGGCCAGTCTACGGCACCACCGGCTACGACTTCGTCAATATCGTGAACGGCATTTTTGTGGAGAAGAGCAATGCCACAGAGATCGATCGCATCTACCGCGAGTTTACAGTCCTGAAACTCGCTTACGAAGATCTGGTTTACGAAAAGAAGAAGCAGGTCATGCAAACTCTGTTGGCAGTCGAGATGAATGCCCTCGGACGCCATCTTAGCCGCCTTGCCGAACAGGACCGTTACGCTCGCGAGCTGCAACGCGGCAATTTGGCGCGGGCACTGGTCGAGACCATCGCTTGTCTGCCGGTATACCGCACCTACATCCGGAGTTTCGACGTGAGCCCGCAGGACTCGCAGTACATAGAAACGGCTATCGCTGCGGCACGCGGGCGCAATCCAGAGTTGAATTCCGATTGCTTTCAATTCGTAAGGCAAGTGCTACTGCTGCAGCAGGGGCCGCAACTATTTCCCGAGCAGAGAGAAGCCCGGCTGGCGTTTGTCATGCGCTGGCAGCAATTTACCGGTCCCATTATGGCGAAGGGGTTCGAGGACTCTCTTCTCTATGTATACAACCGCCTGGTGTCTTTGAATGAGGTAGGCGGCAATCCACATTCACCGGGCATCGCCTTGGCGCAGTTTCACGAGCTGGGGCGTGACCGCCAAAAATCGTCGCCCTTTACGCTTAACGCCACCTCCACTCACGATACCAAGCGTGCCGAAGATGTGCGGGTGCGAATCGATGTGCTTTCAGAAATCCCTGCGCAATGGGAGAAGCATCTCCAACGCTGGCGGCGGCTCAACCAGAGAGAAAAGCAAGTAACAAATGGGACGGCGGTTCCCACCCCAAACGAAGAAATTCTGCTGTATCAGACTATGATCGGTGCCTGGCCGCTGCAAGATGACAAGATTCCAGCCTTCCGTCAACGTCTGCAAGACTACATGATTAAGGCGACTCGCGAGGCCATGGTGCACACTAAATGGACGGTGCCGAACGCCAGCCACGAGAAGGCCCTCATTGCCTTCGTGAAAGCCATAACCGAGCAGTCAAAAAATAATGAGTTTCTGAAAGACTTCCTACGTTTCCAGAAGGATATTGCCTATTGGGGAGCGTTGAATGGATTAGCGCAGGTGCTGATCAAAATCACCTTCCCTGGTATTCCCGACTTTTATCAGGGATCAGAGCTTTGGGACTTGCGACTGGTGGACCCTGATAACCGCGGGCCCGTGGACTTCGCGCAACGCATGGGGATGCTCGACGAACTGAAGAAAAAACAGCGTTGTTCTCCACAATGTTTCCGCGAGTTACTGGATCACTGGCAGGATGGCAGAATAAAGCTCCACGTGATTGCAAGATCTTTGAATTTTCGGACCGCTAATTCCGACCTGTTTCTTCACGGGGACTACCTCCCACTTGAGGCGAGCGGAGACAACCGCGACCACGTCTGCATATTCGCACGACGCACTAAAGATAACTGGGCGCTGATCGCAGTACCGCGGCTTCTTACGAAACTGGTTTCGCCGGGGCAGCCGCCCATGGGCGAAGATGTTTGGGGAAACGGCACCATGGTCCTGCCCCGCAAGGGGCCGAAGCAATGGCACAACATCCTCACCGGAGAAGAAATAACCGCCGCATCTTCCCGGCGCGTCAGCGTGTTGCATCTTAGCGACCTGTTCAAACATTTTCCGCTAGCGCTACTCTCCTCCGGCGCGACACAAGTGCTTTAGTTCTTCTCCCCCGTCCCGTCGAAGCGGCCGCACCCGAACCGCGATCAAACCTCACTTATGCGGCTATATTCGTGACCTTCGTAACTTTATTCCGGCCGTGCTACAGAGCTACTGTCAGTTCTTGCGCTCCTCGCGGAAAACTGACTTCTTATGAAACACCTTAGCCTCATCATTATTACTACCGTCCTCCTACGGGCGATTAATATCTCTGGGCAAGCGCCCGCCCCCAGTTCTTCGGTGGCGGCAAATGCGTCCGTTTCCCCGCTCGTTCTTAAAGACGGAACTGCAGTTAAGCTGAAAACTGGACGATCAGTGTCTTCCGTTGATGCCCGGGTCGGCGACATCGTCAATTGCGAAGTCATCGAAGAAATCCACCTCGAAAACACAGCCATCATTCCTAAGGGCGCCGCGGCGCTCGCGACCGTGACGGCGGTGCAGCACAAGCGCGGAATCGGCCGAGGAGCGAAGGTGGATATAAGCATTGAGTACGTTCAACTGGCGAATGGCAACAAAGCGCCTCTGCGCGCGGCGCAGGACATGAATGGGACGGCTCAAACCGCCTCTCGAGTCGTGATTAGCCCTGTCTCTCTCCGCGGTAAAGAGGTAACCATTCCGCAAGATACGGAGTTCACGGCCTACGTGAATGGAGAATTTCCAGTTAACGCAAGCGCCACTCCGGGCGCTGGTCTTAGTCCTGGCCCTTCCTTCAACAGGACCACCGAGCTGAATATTTCATCCATCCCAAGCGGAGCGGAACTCAGCGTTGACGAGAGAATTGTAGGCGCAACCCCTCTGCGGGTGATCGTTGGCCCTGGGGATCATACGATTGCGATTCGTCAGTCAGGATACATGGGCTGGACACGCGTCATTCACGTATCTGGGGAAAATATGAAAATCGATGCGACCCTAGCCAGGGGTGCTAATGCCGATTTCGGATACGATTCGTCAATTCCCCTTCCCACTTGTGCTGTGGCATCGGGTTGTCCGAACTCGTCCCTCGGCGCTGCCGGACGAATGGCCAGGGCCAAACGAACCCAACAAGGCAATCAAAGCGAGAGTAAGCCGAAGCAATAAGGGCAGGACACCACTGACGTTAGCCGTTTCATGTAGGCTTCGATTAGGGAGTGGTGTCTCCCATTTCAAACATTTCCATTTCACGGTGCCAATCGGATTCATCATGGCCGTGAATCAAACGCACACAGCGATTCCAGCGCAGAATTGCTTCATCATTTCCTGTCGGCCGAATCTTTTCCGCCTCGCCGTAACAGCGCATCGCTTCCTCCAGAAGCACCATCAAGGTGTGCGGTGGTCGGCCGGCGTGAAGCTGGGCTTTGGCTCGCCTCTCATGCAGGAGTCCCGTGTAATAGAGCTTTTCATAGCGGTCGGTGAGCTGTTGAAAAATGGTCTCCACTTCGGAGTACCGATCAGACGAACTGCCGGTGAACTGATCTGTAATCGCCAGGCCCAGCATGCGCAACGCCAATTGGTGTCCAGGGTCTACCGCCAGCACGTCCTGACAGATGGATTCTGCCTCTTCCGGTTCATTTAGAAAACGATAAAGTTCAACTTTTGATAGGGCAGCGTCCACACTTTCCGGGGAGATCGATTTCAGCTTGTACTCCATAAAACCTCCTTCAGTGTTCTGCGACGGACTTGCTCACCTTCTTCCCAAGTTTTCGCAGCAACCAATGCCAGGGATCGTAGAAATCATCGACCACGCGTTCTTTGAGAGGAATGATTGCATTGTCGGTGATGCGGATTCCCTCGGGACAAACTTCGGTGCAGCACTTGGTGATGTTACCGAGGCCAAGCCCGAGTTGGTCTTTGAGCAGGTGGGTGCGCGAGAGGCCATCGAGGGGGTGCATTTCCAAGGCAGCCACTCGCACAAAGAATCGCGGACCGCCGAATTGCTCCTGCTTGCCGTGCTCACGCAGAACGTGGCAAACGTTTTGACACAAGAAACATTCAATGCACTTGCGAAATTCCTGCACCCGATCAATGTCGGGCTGGTACATCTTCCATTCCGTCCCAGCACGGGGCTGGAACGGCGGAATTTTCTTATTCACTCTGTAGTTCCACGACACGTCCGTCACCAGGTCTTTGATGACCGCGAAAGCCTTCATGGGCAGGACGGTAATGGGTTTATCCTGCGGCAACGCATCCATGCGAGTCTTACAGGTGAGGCGCGGCCGCCCGTTGACTTCTGCCGAGCACGAACCGCACTTCCCTGCTTTGCAGTTCCAGCGCAAAGCCAGGTCAGGCGCCTGATGCTTCTGCACGTGATGCAGCGCGTCGAGCACTACCATGCCAGGGGCAACTGGCACTCGGTACTCCGCGAGTTCGCCACCCTCACGCGTGCCACGGAAGATTTTCAAGATGGCCTCAGCCATAGCTAAGCTCCGGCTCCCTTTTCGTCAGCAAGTAACGATTGCAAATCCCCCGGCATCTGGGGCACCGGCATCTGGCGAAGTTCCATGCTCCGCCCTCGACGCGATATAACATTGTTTTGCTTTCCCCAAGCGGCGTCGAGGTTGGGGCAGTCAATGCGGCTGTGCGCTCCCCGACTCTCCCGCCGTGCCAGGGCGCTGCGAGTCGCCGCTTCCGAAACTGTCAGCATGGATTTCAGATCGCGGGCGAGATGCCAGCCCGGGTTAAACATTCGGGAGCCACTGACCGCCAGCTGCTCACTTCGTTCTTGTAGCTGCTCGATTTTCTTCAGCGCCGAATGCAGGTCTTCTTCGGTGCGAAAAATGCCAACCAGATTTTGCATGGTTTCCTGTAGATCGCTATGAAGCACGTATGGACTTTCCCCATCTCGCCGTTCAAAAGGGGCCAGCAGGTCTCGCCTCCATAACGGCGGCTTGGATTTTCTGCCACCGAGCAGGCGGGTGGATCGAGAAAAAAAGCGCGGTAGTAGGCTTTGCGATAGTAATAACAAGTGAGCCGGAAGCTGAGCGGCCCACCCAGAATCAGCAACGCCGGAGAAAATGGCCAGTAGTGATGATGCACATCAATGAGTGGGGAGTAAAAAGGAGACAGATAAGGTCCCCACTGGAAGTAAGCTCCCTCAAACGCCCTGAAGGTCGCGTACGCACCGAATCCCCCCAGTCCTACAACCACCGGGACGATCTGGAGCCACCAAGCACTCGGTCCCGATGTGCCTTCCACTCCGGCGTTTCCAACAGAAGCCATGGCTCCTCCTGCCCCCACCAGCTCTTTGTGCCCATGAATTGCCGCGCCGACCGCACTAGCCGAAGAACGGGCATTATAGTCCGCGCGACGAAGGAAAGGGAAAGGCAGAGATCAGGCTATCCATCTATTTGGGATGTAACCGTTCTGAGGAAGGGCGGTTAGCGCAACAATGCGATGTTATGCGCCACGATAGCGCCTTCTCCGGCAAGAATGAGGCGCATAGTGATGCGCTCGGCGCGGTAATGATGCATTACGTGCAGCAGATACACGGTGCCCAGGCCGGCGCCGAAGCCCAGCGCGGAGGCTGTCGTCTGCCCGACCACGCCTCTGGTGACCAGCGGACGCATAAGCGGATTCGCTTCCCTGAGACCTTGATTCAAGCCTCGCTGAGTCGTGATGGCATCAGCCGCAACTTGTGCCGCCAATATCGAGAAGTTAATCTTGTTTTCCGTGCTCCAGTATTTTTGTGTGCTGGGAGTAGCCGGTAAATAATCTGTAACCACGGCTCTTTCCTGGCCTTTGGCGGCAGGCATGGCGGCCAGAAACAACCCAACAACCAAAAAACTGCTGATTCGGCGCATCATAGCATCTCGGTTTCAGGCCGGTCCGGTGGACTCGCTGCTGTCTCAATAGCGTAGGCCGCACGTTCCAAATGGCGGAGACTATTGTGTCGGGGAAGCCCGATGCTAGCCCACGCTTGCTGTCAACGCAAGTGGTCACATCGATGCCAGCTTCGTCCAAAGTTCATGACCTAACGTGTTGTGGACAGTCTCGGGCGTGCGATTGCGTTCGCTTCGGTAGGAATATGAGAGAACTGGCCTGAAAAGACTTGGAGGCGCGGGTGGGAATCGAACCCACGTATAAAGGTTTTGCAGACCTCTCCCTTACCACTTGGGTACCGCGCCCTATCCTCTAAATTATCGCCGCATGGGGAAAAAGTCTATGGCGCACCATGCTTGGAAAAGCGCCATAGAAACGAATACCCCGCCATTGCGGGGATCTTTTAAACCTTGGAGCGGGAGACGGGATTTGAACCCGCGACTTCGACCTTGGCAAGGTCGCACTCTACCACTGAGTTACTCCCGCTCGGCAGCTCGATTATAAACAACCCGCAAGTTTCCCCGCAAACCTGCTGCTGGAATCACGCTCGACGCGAGAATCGCGCGCGAGAATCCACATCGCCGCCATCGCCGGGACGGCGCCCTAATACTGTGAGGGTACGCCGCGCTCCTTCATATCGGCACTGGCCTTGGCGGTGATTTGGTTCCTGACGTCCCACAACTCCTTGTATAACAAGTGCTCCATTCGCTGGTGCAGCACTTCGACCGGCGTGCCCATCGTTCCCACCACGCCGCCACCAATGATTCGCTGTGCCAACTTCAGATGATGAAAGCGAAACAGGTGCATGCGCTCGTCAAAATCCAGTAGTCGTTCGGCTACGTCATGCAATCCGAAGAATTCGGCGTGGCGGCGGTAGAGATCGTCGAGGGTAAGCTGCGCCCGATGCACTTGCTCGTAGAACACCTTTCCCAGGCTCGTGCCGGTGTGCAGGAGCGCAAGAAACCCCGGCGAATCGAGCCCGCTGCCGTGTCCCAGTCCAGCTCGGATCAGGTGGTAGTCGTACGGCGTGATCGTCTCCAGGACGTGCAACAAAGAGATGGGATATTCCAACATCTGGTTGGCGCGGCGAAGCAAGCGCCCAGCATTGGCGAAATCGCTTTCTACAATCAGATCGTGAGCGCGCTCCAGTTCGAACGCCGCGCCCTTCATCAGAAGCTCCGAACTCTGGTGGACGACTTGGAATGTCAACTCATCTTGGTGCAGCAGTTCTTCCCGCTGCTTCTGTAGGGCCAGTAACTCATCCGTGCGCAGATAGCGTTCGTAATCCGACGCGCCCTTTCCCGGAAGAATCGGCCTTTTCAAATCATCCATGTTCGACATCACTCATGTTTCGATATCGCTCAATGTATGGCCCACTGTGGATCTTCTTCGGGCGAGACAATCTGGCCATCACGCATATGAATAATGCGATCGGCATAGCTCGCGGCCTCCGGGTTGTGGGTAATCATGAGCACGGTCTGTCCCAGGTCGCGATTGGTTTGACGCAACATGCCGAGCACAATTTTCGAGTTCTTGGAATCGAGATTGCCGGTTGGCTCATCCGCTAAGACGATTGCCGGCTTGTTGATCAGGGCCCGCGCCAGCGCCACCCGCTGCTGTTCTCCCCCCGACAGTTCCGACGGCCGGTGGTGCAGCCGTTTGGCCACTCCCAACAATTCAGTAATTTTATTGAAGTACGTCGGATCGCCGTTCTTGGTGCCCGCAATGTCCTGCGCAATCTCAATATTCGACCGCGCGTCCAGCGTGGGCAATAGATTGAATTTCTGAAAAACAAATCCAATTTTTCGTTTACGCATGCGGGTGCGTTCGGCGTCGGAAAGTTGCGCGAAGTCATCCCCGTCCACCACTATGCGGCCTGAATCCGCGCGGGTAAGCCCACCCAATAGATAGAACAGTGTAGACTTACCACTTCCCGATGGGCCGACCACACTTACGAATTCACCCTTCTCTACACCGAAACTAATCCCGCACAGCGCCGGCACTTCCAGTTTTCCGATGCGGTAGGTCTTGCGCAAATCCGCGGCTTCGATAAAAAGACCCATCCAAAACGACGATAACACAGGCTGAACGGTCTTGCCGGTGGCCTGCTGGCGGAAGTTTTCGTTTCAGGCTGCGCTGGGTTGGGAAGGTGTGCGTGGCGTGCGCTGCGTGCTCTTGGGGCCACGCTTGCGCACTAACAGAAGACGGATGCGTTCCAATAGTTCAACCGGTGCGTACATGCCTTTGGGCAGGAATACGTCGGCTTGGGTGTCGCGGTCGTAAATCTTGACCTTTCCGGAAAGCAGGATGGCCGGAGTCTGCGGTGAAATTGTTTTGATTTGCTCGATTAACTTAGTGCCGTCCAGGCCCGGCATAATCAGATCGGTGAGTACCAGGTCAATTCCGCCACGGCGAAAACATTCCAGGGCTTCTTCGCCACTGGAGCAGGCGATGACCCGGTAACCGCGGGTTTCGAGCATGATTTTGCGAATGGAAAGAGATTGTTCGTGGTCGTCAACGCAGAGGATTGTTCTTTTCGGTTTCATTCGTGCTTCCGAAGTCGTGATTGGCCTCGCGGCCAGCTGGAAAAGTGTTAACTATTGTTTGGGAGATTCTTGATTTCCAGAGCGTCAGCATCCTAAGGCTCAGAGCACGGGCCTGTAAAGTGACGCGCATGCTAATGGTAGGTTGGCCCCATTGATTTTTTTTCTACTCTGTGCCTACAGGTATTTTTCGCGGAGAATTCAGTCGGCCGCTTAGAAGAAAACTTCGCCGCGCATCACTTCGACTACATTTCCACCGACCCGCACATTAACCACTCGGTTATCCAACTTCGAGGCGCGCACAAAAATCCGGCTCGGCCTCTTCATTTCCATCCCTTGTTCAATGAGAACGCGCTCCTCAGGATTCGCCACGCCATGAGCCACCATCCAGGCGGCTGTGCAGCCGGCGGCCGACCCGGTGGCCGGATCTTCGCCGTTATAGAACAGCATGCGGGCATGCAGTCGCGCTGCCGGATCAACCGTTTCTCGTGTCACAAAATAAAAAAACTTTCCACCGGTCTTCTCCAGGTATTCACCAGTACGACCGTAATCCATGCGCAAATTGCGAAGTGCCTGTAGGGATCGTACCGGCGTGACGGTGAACGGCACACCCGTCGACACCGTCTGAATGGGCAGCGAATCATCCAGATCTGTTTTTTCCAGGCCCGTAACCTTGGCCACTATCTCTTGCTCATGCACTGTTCCAAATTTCGGATCGACCTGGGTCATCTCGCCGAAGCCCGGTTGGCCAGGTCCTTCTTCGAACCGTACAGGCACCGTTCCCACGTTTAAATTGAGCCTGACCTCACGCGCACCGTTCGACCCGCGCAGCACAAACGCCGTTCCCAGCGTTGGGTGTCCAGCAAATGGCAATTCTTCGTGGACGGTGAAAATCCGCACTCGCACTCCGCGTTCACGCTCAACTGTGGTATCGCCTGGCAGAATGAAGGTTGTTTCTGAAAGATTCGTCTCGCGCGCCAAGCCTTGCATCTCGGCGTCGCTCAGTCCACGCCCGTCCGTGATGACTGCCAGGGCATTGCCTTCGAGAGGTTGGGAACTGAAAACGTCCACTTGTACCATCGCGAGCTTTCTCGGCTTCGTCATGCGCTTCCTTCCTAATTATGGAATGATCGGTCGACGCTTAGGGTCCATCATTGCTGTCTGATTTCAAACCGGTTACGCCGGATGCAAAAGTAAGCGCGGACGAGGAGTCGAAAAGAGCTTCGCTGGCCCATACTGCCCATTTGACAGCCATTTTGCCCGCCGCGTATTCTAGTAAAAGTATGCGCCAACACTCCATGCCGAGCGCCCTGTGTTGTTGTACGTGGACGCCGGTGTGTGGGTAGCGCAACTGACCTTTTCCTACCCACCCGGCACACAGCGGGTGGGTTTTCGTTTTCCTAGTCTTTACTCATCCGATTAAGAGCTTTGGCGGGTACTAATTTTCGAGAACTCCCGAACGGCTTAGCCCGGGAAACGACCGACTTTCAGCGAGGAGAAAAAATCATGAGCACTGCAACCGTAACTCCGATTGACAGCACGCCCCGAATTCCCCGAATCAATGACACCGCTCCCGATTTCACTGCCGAAACCACCCAAGGCACCATCCGCTTCCACGAATGGGTTGGCGACGGCTGGGCGATCTTATTTTCCCACCCCAAAGACTTCACCCCCGTATGCACCACAGAACTCGGCTACATGGCCGGGCTCCAGCCCGAATTCGCCAAGCGCAACACTAAAATTATCGGGCTGAGTGTGGACCCAGTGAGCAGCCACGGCAAGTGGGCAGCCGATATTGAGGAGACTCAGGGCCACAAGATCAACTACCCGATGATTGGCGATCCGCAACTCAAAATCGCCAAGCTCTACGGCATGTTGCCGGCCGAGAGCGGGACCACCTCCGAGGGCCGCACCGCGGCCGACAACGCCACCGTACGTACGGTATTCGTCATCGGTCCCGACAAGAAGATCAAACTGCAGCTCAGCTATCCGATGAGCACGGGCCGCAACTTCGACGAAGTGTTGCGCGTTCTCGATTCCATTCAGCTCACGGCCAAGCACAAAGTTGCTACACCGGCAAACTGGAAGCAAGGCGACGATGTCATCATCCTGCCCTCGGTGCCGGAGGAGGAAGCGAAACAGAAATTCCCCGGCGGCTGGAAGGCGCCCAAGCCGTATCTGCGCATCGTCCCCCAGCCGAAGTAAGGGAGTTGGGATTCAAAGGGCCGCCCTCGGGCGGCCCATCTTTTTGCGCCGGCTAACCTTTGCCGCTGCCGCGAATTTATCTCTTCAAAAGCAACCACGCGCACCTCCCAGCTAACCCGGACGCATGTTTTCGCACCTAAGCTGCCGAGGTTCCAGAAACGCACGGTACCTCAATTGTTCACGCTTAAGGAGGCCTTATGGCGAACCCCGAGCAGAAGAAATGCGCCCACCCATCCTGCGAGTGTCTGGCGCCAGCTGGCGAGAAGTACTGTAGCCAGTTGTGCGAAGATGCAGGCGACGATGAAGTCGAAATTGCCTGCGACTGTGGACACACCGCATGCGCCGCATAGCGGTCGCCTAGCCAGTTGATCTCGCAACCTTCATTGACATTGCCATTCTGAGGCGGAGCCACGCCGAAGACTCTGCCTCTTCCCTCACGGGCCTATCAGGCCACATCTGGGGGTCAGCACCAACAGCTGCCGGCGGGGTGCCTCCGTCTTCGGCGGAAAACTACCTAAGAAAGTATTTCGTAATGCCGAACGAATTCGTCGAAACTGACCAGTACAGCTTTCGCTTCCGGTGCCACGACGGCTCGTTCCGCCTCCGCACCTGCAAATTTTCGGATCGACGTCATCGAGTCCCAAACCGTCATCACCAGGAATTCGATCCTCTCGCCGATTGGACGACATAGGACGTACGCTGCCTTGTGGCCTTCAATTTCCTTCAGTTTCGGAATCACTTTCTCCCTAACGTGGCGATAATAGGCTTCGGCTTCCTGGTGTGTGGTCTGCCCCGTCCAGAGTCGAGCAATGTTCGGTTCATCTTTCATAGCGACTCATCCATGGTTCTAATATAGTAAAGGCGTTGGCGAGCGGCGCCGATAATCACGACCACGTATCATTCTTAGCGGATTTAGGAACCAAAATGCATCTCATTTTATTTTATGAGGTTGTTGACGATTTCGTCGCCAAGCGCCAACCGTTTCGCGCAGAACACTTGAAGAAAGCGAGAGAGGCGTACGATCGCGGCGACCTGGTTTTGGCTGGCGCACTTCTTGACCCGGTGGATTCCGCTGTGCTCATCTTCAATGGCAGCAAGCCTGAAGTAGCCCAGCGCTTTGCGTCTTCCGATCCGTACGTTGCCAATGGGTTAGTGAAGAAATGGTACGTGCGGAAATGGATGACGGTTGTGGGCGAAGGGGCAACTATCTAATCCATTCCCGCCGCCCCAATGAAAGGCAGTTTGCGGTTTTTCATGGGAGGCCGGCCAACTCTTCCGCGTCTCGGAAGGGTGGGTAGCTTTCGACCTTAGGCACACTCGATTTCCTTTCACTCTCCAGCCCCTTTCCTCTCCCCGGTCATCACTTTCCGTAACGCCCGATTGATCCGCGTTTGGTACCCACGCCCTTGCTTCTTGAACCACGCCAGGACATCAGCATCCAGACGCAGCGTAACCGGCTTCTTGATCGGCCGGTACAGTTCCCCGATCTCCGCAATCAGATTAGGAGAGCGTTTCGACCCACCGGCTGCGGCTCTCAGGTTGGCAATTCTTCTTCCGGCAGTTTTTCTACCGGCAGTCTTTCCTCTGCGACCCTTCGTAACTCTTGTTCGTGGTTTCACTTAGCGATAATAGACGTACATAACTGTGTGTGCAAACTTGCCGGTACAATGTTCCACGTGGACCACTTTGACGCAGCGACTCTCTGCCAGACCTAGGCAGCAAACGAGGACTCCAGCTAACATGGAACCGTAAGCCGTTGACACCACGGAAGCGCATGGGGTCCGGTGATCCTCCCGGTCTTCAAAACCGGCGGGCGGCAGGTTTCCTGTCGCCGGTGCGTTCGACTCGCACACGCTTCCGCCAACCCTAATCGCCTACTGCGGCACCGTGACTGGAGCTGGGGATTCTTTTGTTGCCCCGGGGTTGGAAACTGGAGTGCGGGCATCGGCTCCCGGACTGCTCCCGACCCGGGTCCCAATCACGTCGCCAGAAACAATCATTTCCACGCGGCGATTTAGTTTCCGGCCGGACGCGGTGGCATTATCAGCGATTGGGCGCGTCTTCCCCAAGCCGCGGGCGATGATATTGTCGATTGGAACTCCCGAGGTGAGCAGGTAATCCCTGACGGTGGCGGCGCGTTTCTCTGAAAGAATCTGATTGAACTCATCACTGCCGATGTTGTCGGTATGCCCTTCGATTTCCAGTCTCAAGTCGGGATAGGCAAGCACAATCCCTGAAATTCTCGCCAGGCGTTCGCGGGCTGCCGGTTTCAGGGTGTACTGTCCGCTGTCGAAAAGCACATCTGGCATGCTGACAATCAAACCGCGGGCGGTATCCTTTGTCTCCAGTACCTGGTTGAGTTGCTTGAGCAGGCGCGCCCGCATTTCTTCTTTCTGACGAATGGCTTCGTCGGCGGCCAAGCGCGACTTTTCGGCTTCCGCCTGCGCCTTCTGCTGTTCCGCCAAGGCGGCACTGCGGGAGGCCTCTGCTTTTGCTTGCTCCAGTTGCGCTTCTGCCCTGGCTTTCTCCGCTGCTGCCTGATCTGCTTCGGCCTGCGAACGCCGACGGGCATCTTCTTCTGCCTGAGCTTTAGCTTTGGCTTCCGCCTCGGCGGACGCCTTGGCTTCGGCCTCAGCCTTCTCCTGCGCTTCCTGCATGGCCCGCTTTTCCGCGGCGACTCTTTCCTGTTCCTTTCTTTGCAGAGTCAGGACACGAGCGTCTTCGGCCATTTGCGTGGCGCCACGAGCCGCAGTGCCAATTGGAGTTCTGCCCTGTTTGCGGCGAAGGTAGTCTTCCGCGCGTGTGAGCATGTCGGTAGCTTTGGCCAGGCTATCGGCCGCATAACGGTCCGCCCCAGCGGCCTTAGAAATGGCAACAGCGTTGCGGGCTTCGAGCAAGTCCAAGGGTGTTTTAGGAGCCGCCTTGGCCGAGGGAAGTTGTGCCGCAGGCACATCAATGGTGTACTGTCCGCCTTCGAGCATGTCGAAGCGGGCGTCGATGGGCTGCTCGAATCCCTTAGTCTCCTGGCGAATGATATTTTCCACAACCACCAGATTGCTGGGCCGGGTCACAGCGAAATAAGGCTCAGCCGTGACGATCATGCCGAAGGCTTGTAAGTCGGTGGTGACGTCGATGCCGTTTTTCCCGCCATTATTGGGCACGATCTCGCCCAGGTTTACCGAACGACCTTCAGGAGTAATGGCCCAAAGCACGTAGGTTAGATACTGAGCCCCAAACTTGCTCGCAGGCTGCAGGTGGGCAAAGTCAGCACTGATCTCCAGGCGTCCGGCTTTGCTGTCCACTTTCGCCCGGCCGCTGGCTTCCGGCATGAGATTGGTTCCTTTGAAGTCAACAGTGGTCGAGCCGCCGCGATGACGATAGTTCACCGCTTTCGTCGTCCGAGATACCACGTTGACCCGGAACACCGGGGTCTGATCCATGGGCTCAACGGGAGCCGTATCCTGCTGGGCCACGGCCCATCCAGCCATCAGCGCTATGCAAATTGAAAGTAGAAGCCTTTTCATGATGCCATCCTACTGTGCTTTAGTTGCCGGGTCGAGGCCGACGCTTTGATTCAAACTCTAATATTTCCACATGCAAACCCTGCCCGGAAGTGTCTCGTGAGTTACGAGGCTGATGCGATGGAAAATTCTTATTGCTGCAGGTCCAGGTATTAGTTTTGAGGAAATTTCGGGGGCCCTCCAAGGGAAGGGCGCGATTTTGAGCTGCGAAATGGCGGATCGAGAAAATGTAATCCACGCGGAACCTTACGCGCAAGGTGCCACGTGGAACACCTCAAAACTGCACAGCAACAGCATTAGTCGGTCTCGACTCGCAGATTGTTGGTGACTGAGAAAACTCCGGGGACGCTCTTGGCCTGCATCTCCGCAATCTGTCTGTCCATCTGGCGTGCGACCACACCTTCGAGAGTGACATTTCCATTCTTGACGATGACGTGTATCGGCGGTACCGCTCGCAGGGAGTACTGGCTCAAGACTTCGTTTCCATAAATGGCGCGATAGGTGTCGCGCCTGATCCGATCATCGTTGGGGGAAGTGGGTAGCACTTCAATCTGATTGTCTACACGCTCCACACCTTCGATATGTTTCACTGCCCGCTCGGCGTCCGTCTTCAACGTGGGGCGGGAAACCTGTCCCAGGAGCGTGACGGTGCCATCCGGCGTGACCTTGTAGGCGAGGTTATCGAACACGCCATAAAACGGCAGCAGCACGAGCTCGTGATGCACTTCCTTGATAATGCGGTCAATTCCTTT
>Ga0209802_1000107_pt1 | contig 60458 bp, 61 predicted proteins | sample GraSoiAngelo_129_FD_185886 | JGI IMG/M metagenome (GOLD analysis project Ga0209802, IMG submission 185886) | Grasslands soil microbial communities from the Angelo Coastal Reserve, California, USA - 14_0927_12_40cm (SPAdes) (version 2) | ecosystem: Environmental > Terrestrial > Soil > Grasslands ...
CGTTTTTCAGCTCGCGAATGTCTGGGCTTATTCTTCGGCTCCCGTTTCCAGGATGGACCTCAAGGTCCCACCGGATTGGTGGTTCTGGTTGCGGATCTCAACAGTCTTAGCGGCTTGGCTAGATCCGGATTTCTTGGACCTCCAGCTTTTGTCTGTTTTCCCAGAATACCGCATAGGCTGATTGTGAACATCAGAAACCTTTTGGCTAGACCTTTCCAAGTTCCGGTTTACGGGCCAAGCCCTCGGACCCGAGAAGAAAGCTCTCTTCCAGAAGGGCTACATTAGGCGATTTCTATGTGAAGAACTATTTCTTTTGATAGACATCGCTATACCGTTAAACCGCCCAATTCGTCATGCTGAAATACCTGAGCCTACGTTCTGAGCAAAAGTTCGAGACGACCCGGTATATCCCAGGATGGCGCATAACGTCCGGGTCTCAACGCCCCGCCAGTAGCATAGGCTGTGAATAAGGTGAAAAGGAAATATCCAAGATCCTGATAACGGGAGGAAACGGGTTCATCGGCAGCCACCTCGCCGAAAAGCTTCTAGCTAGAGGAGACTCGGTCTCACTCCTTGACCTGAAATTCAACGCGAACACCCGGTTTCTGGACTGCGAAAAGATCCGTGGGGACATTAGAGACTACCAACTAGTCAGAAAGGCTGTTTATGGGAAGGATGCTGTCTTTCACCTTGCAGCAGTCTCCCGCGTTGCTTGGGGCCAGGAGGACCCCTTCAACTGCTGGCTGACAAACCAGGTGGGGACCATAAACGTACTAGAGGCGTGTAAGAAGGCTGAATCGAGACCCATCCTCCTCGAAGCGTCCAGCCGCGAGGTCTACGGAGAACCCCTCTACCTACCCGTAAACGAAGCCCATCCGAAACGGCCAAAGTCAGTCTACGGTCTAACGAAGCTATGCGCCGAAAGGGCATGCCTCTCATACTCAGACAGATCCGGCCTCGACCGCTTCGTCAACCATGTAATAATGCGCTTCTCGAATGTTTATGGTAGTGAGAGGGATCTCCCGGAGAGAGTCATACCCAAGTTCATGGACAAAGCTCTCCGCGGCGAAGACATCACTCTCTACGGCGGCGAACAGATCCTAGACTTCACTTTCATCGACGACACTGTCTCTGGAATAGTGAAACTTGCCTTTAGATGCCTTGAGGGGGACGGTAGCATATTTGGGGAAGATTTCCACTTCGTAACCGGAAGGGGCGTCTCAGTCTCCGAGCTTGCCAATATGATTGTTGGCCTTGTCGGCTCGCGATCCAAGATCATACACGGCGTAGCCAACAGCTTTGAAGTTCGCAAATTTGTCGGCGACCTGACGAAATCGCACAAGATTCTCGGGTACGAGCCGAAGGTAAGCCTTGAACATGGTCTCAGAATTCTGAGAGACAGGACGGTGCCGGCCATCATTGCACGCTGAGAGATTCCACCGACGAAGAACTCTGATGAAATGTCTGGGATAGTAGGGTTGCGAATATGGGACTGGTGACAGAGCAGTCTTCGAAAGAACGGAACCTCGCTGCAGACCGCCCCAGAGTTAGAGGAAAATTTCTCTTTCTCGGAGACGAAAAGTTCTGGGTCAAAGGCGTCACCTACGGCACGTTTGCCCAAGACGAGAACGGAATCGAGCGATTTGTACCCCAGGTCGTGGAAAGAGACTTCGCCAGCATAGCGGAAAACGGATTCAATGTAGTGAGGACATACACCGTCCCTCCTCGCTGGGTCTTGGATACTGCTTGGAGGAATGGCCTCCGAGTAATGGTCGGAATCCCAGTAGAGGTACCCATGGCCCTAATCGACGAACCTGGCAAGCCTGGCGAAATAGAGGACTGGGCTAGGAAACAGCTTCGAACCTGTGCTGGTCACCCTGCAGTGTTCTGCTATACCATCGGTAACGAGATCGCGCCTTCCATAGTACGCTGGCAAGGTAGGGGACGGATAGAGAAGTTCCTAGAACGTCTCTATCGCGTAGCGAAACAGGAAGACCCAGAGAGCCTTGTCACCTATGTCAATTTTCCAACAACCGAGTACCTACAACTACCCTTCCTGGACTTTGTCTGTTTCAACGTCTACCTCGAAACTCAAACCGCCTTAGAAGCATACATCGCCCGACTACACAATCTAGCTGACGACCGTCCTCTGGTGCTCGCAGAGATCGGCTTGGACAGCCAGAGCAACGGAGAGATGAAGCAGGCCGACACGTTAGACTGGCAGACTCGGACGGTCTTCAGTTCAGGCTGCTGCGGCGCCATTATCTACGGTTGGACAGACGAATGGTACCGCTGGGGAGATCTGGTTCAAGACTGGAGCTTCGGACTAACAACACGTGACCGAACACCCAAGCCTGCGCTTCAGGCAGTAAGGAACGCGTTGTATGAGTCGCCCTTCTCCAAGCAGGGGGCGTGGCCGAGAATCTCGGTCGTCGTCTGCAGCTTCAACGGGTCACTGACAATCCGGGATACTCTGAACGGTTTACTGAGACTCGACTATCCTTCCCTGGAAGTCATTGTAGTCAATGATGGCTCCACTGACTCAACCCCAAGGATAGCGTCAGAATATCCATTCAAGATGATCACGACGGAGAACCGCGGACTAAGCAACGCTCGAAACACAGGCATAGATGCCGCCACCGGAGAAATCGTCGCGTTCATAGATGACGACGCGTACCCTGACCCTCATTGGCTGAGATTTCTCGCTCTCGACTTCAAACAAGGAAAGTATGCGGGCGTCGGCGGGCCCAACCTCCCCGTCCCCGAGGATGGTTGGAAATCTGAAGCAGTCGCGAACGCGCCCGGCCCCAATCCAGTTCTACTCACTGATAGGGTCGCAGAACACGTTCCGGGATGCAACATGGCTTTCAAGAGAGACGCACTCAAGGAAATCGGTGGGTTCGATCCAGTCTTTCACGCTGCAGGTGACGATGTTGACCTCTGCTGGCGAATTCGGGAAAGCGGTGGCGTCATCGGCTACTCGCCCGCGGCAGTCGTCTGGCATCACCGGCGCAACTCTTTTCGAAAATATTGGATGCAGCAAGAGGGCTATGGGAAGGCCGAAGCTATGCTGGAAAGGAAGTGGCCTGAGAAGTACAACGAGTTTGGGCAGTTGAAATGGCTCGGCCGGATCTACGGAAAGGGTGTTCTGCGGGACTTCTCTTCCATATGGGAACGGGTCTACTTCGGAGTCTGGGGGACCGCTCCCTTCCAGTCTCTCTATCAATCCTCGAACTCGCTCTGGTCTCTTACCCTCGCGCCAGAATGGTACCTCGGAATCGGCATCCTCGCCATCATTTTCCTCCTAACCATCACTTGGACCGTCTCAATCATCCCGGGAGCCCTACTGCTAGTTGGGCTAGCAACGTCAATCTCCCAGGCGTTGATGAATGCTCACCGCGCCAAGATCGATGCCGAGCCTCGATCGGAACGCATCAGATTACGCTCCGCAATCTTCTTCCTGCAACTCATACAGCCACTCGCTCGGCTCAAGGGAAGACTCGGTTCTGGACTGGCACTTCGGAACTGGCACTGGACTGGAACTCGTCCAAGGTTCTTCCCGCTGACCATGAAGCTGTGGCGCGACGAATGGCGAGACCCAAGGGAGACACTCAAGGATCTACAAACAAAGCTACGCGATTCCGGGACTATCGTAAAATCGGGTGGAGATTATGATCGATGGGACCTTGAAGTCCGCGAAGGGCGGTTCGGCGGATGCCGACTCCTACTCGCGACGCAATCGTACGGCACCGGAAAGCAACTCTTGCGTTACCGGATCGTTCCAAGGTATTCTGGCATAGTACTCGCTGTTTGTGCTCTCTTCGCAGTCATATCAATAGGAGCTTGGATGTCTGGAAATTGGATCCCAAGCATGGTTTCAGGATTCCTAGCTGGACTGTTGATTGCTCGAACAATTCTTGACGCTGGATTTGCCGCCGGCCGATTGCGCAAGGCCCTAAAGGGTTCAGGTGCGTCCTGATGGCCCTCAACTCAGCATTATTCTTTCCCGAGAATCTCAGCAAAATATGCTCTCTGACATCATCATGTCCTTGTATTCAAGACTCTTACAATCCTGCGGAGTCTCAAGATCACTCGACAGCGAAGCACTGCAGGTTAGTCTTCAGGAAGAGATGAAGACATGATCAACTTCGATATCGTTTCCTTTCTTCTAGTTCTTTTCGGTTCGTTCATTCTCGTAATGAGCGCTGGGTGGGCTCTACTGAAATTTCTCGACGCTATTAAGAGACGAACAAGAATCAAACGACTAGAATCGCAGATCTCAACTCGAGATTTTGTTCAACCCGCGTCTCCACCGGCGATACAGCGTGAAATTCGACGAAAACATGGGATGCTTCGAAGGGTCTTTGTCGAGCTCAGACCGTACTCCGTGTCTATCATTGTCCTATTGATAATATCCCTCTCAGCTATACCGATAACTCTGATTACCCCATTACCAATCAAGCTGATAGTAGACAACGTCCTTGGGTCATCTAGCCTCCCCGGCTACCTAGCAATTCTCCTACCTGCTAGCTCACTAGCCTCCAAGGACTCTGTTCTCTGGCTTGCCATGGGTATCCTCGTAGGAAGCACCCTCCTCACGTATCTGCAAAACTTGCTGAACGTCTGGCTTACAAACAGGATTGGAAATCACATGACCCTCGACGTGCGAGATCGTCTATTTCGACAGATGCAGCGTCTTTCAATCGCGTATCACGATACAAAGGGGAGCGCCGACTCGACCTATCGCACTTTGCAGGATGCGCCCGCTCTCCGCTCTTTCGGAGTCGATAGCATGATACCCCTGATTACATCCGTACTTACCCTCGGCGCAATGATCATTGTCACCCTATTTCTCGACTGGCAACTTGCTCTGATCGCCCTACTCGTATCTCCGTTCACGTTCTTGCTCACTCTCATGTTTCGCCCACGGCTCCGCAGTGGTTGGCGAAAAGTCAAGGTCTCAGAGAGTGCTGCAATGGCAGTAGCCCAGGAGACCCTTGGTGCCTCCAGAGTGGTGAAGGCCTTCGGGCAGGAGGATCAAAAGAGTGATCAATTGGTTTCCCGTTACAATGAGAGTCTGTCTGCTGCACTCAAGGTCTACGTGGACAGCGCGGTCTACAATTTGCTGGTCGGCGCCATCACCGCAGTTGGCTTGGTAGCTGTACTGTATGTTGGAATACGCCACGTCCAATCCAATACTCTGACCCTTGGGAGTCTGCTCGTTGTGAACTACTACGTTACGCAGCTCTATTCGCCCTTGAAGAATGTCGGGCAGAAAATCCTCGACATGCAGATGTCATTAGCAGGTGTAGAAAGGTGCCACGCAGTTCTGGACGAGAAACCAGACGTGCCTGAGGCTCCGAACGCTCTTCCCATTGCCAGGGCTAGAGGAAAGATAACCTTCCAAAACGTATCTTTCGAATACATACCAAGACACCCAGTTCTCGACCGAGTCTCCTTCGAGCTGCCCCCAGCCAATTCTCTTGGAGTGGTGGGCCCGACAGGTTCCGGCAAGACCACACTGTCCAACCTCCTCCTGCGCTTCTTCGATCCGACCCATGGTGTGATCACTCTGGACGATATTGACCTGAAGGGCTACAAGCTTGCCGATCTTCGAAACCAGTTTGCGGTTGTCCTCCAAGATACAGTGCTCTTCTCGACAACAATAACCGAGAACATTCGCTTCGCTAGACCAGGCGCGACTATCACAGAAGTCGTTGCAGCGGCCACAGCGGCGAACGCACACGAGTTCATCACCCGTCTGCCCGACGGGTACAACACGCTTGTCGGAGAACGAGGAATGAAGCTGTCAGGCGGCCAACGTCAACGCATATCGCTCGCCCGAGCATTCCTCAAGAATGCACCAATCTTGATACTGGACGAGCCTACTAGCGCCCTCGACATCAACGCCGAGACTGCAGTCCTCGATGCCATTCAGCGACTGATGAAGGGAAGAACCACACTTATGATCGCTCACCGCGCAAGCGCCCTAAGGAACTGTAACATCATACTGATCTTGGAAGACGGAAGAGTTAGCGAGATGACAACCGAAGTGGGATCAGTCTTGTCAGGTATGACAGCCGTCAGTATTCAAAGATGAACGCTAGACAACTTCTGGTCCGAGAAGAGCCGTGAGAGAACACTTACCGCTTTCACAGTTTCCCAGCACAGAAAGCCTCACCGTGGGACTCAATACTGTATTCCACAACGAAGGGTCTGCAAGTCGAGGCGTGAAGATTCTTGCCCGGCAACCCAACAGGTTCAAGAGCACGTTCGCAAGCGAGATCGTTACCTGTCGCTTAGCGGAAAACGGCACCCTCCGTGTCTTTTGCAAATATGGAACCAAGGACTTCGACCAAGGTTATGGTCACAGAGGCGGTGTCTCTTACGAGGCCGCTGTCTACCGCAAAGTCTTAGCTCCATTGCACATTTCCGCTCCGGGCTTCTACGGAGCATACAGAGAGAAGAGATCAGGACAGACATGGCTCTTGATCGAGTACTTGGAAGGAGCATCACAGGACGTCAGCAAGACCAATGAAGCTGTGATTCATGCCGCTCGGTGGATTGGAAGATTCCATGCCGCCAACGAAAAACGGCTCTCCACCACAGGACTCGGCTTCCTCCGGAGATATGACGCCTCGTATTACGCTGGCTGGGCAAGACGAACCAATCAATTGTTTGGAAACAGGCGGAGCGAACTCCCTTGGCTTCCCCGACTCTGCTCGAGGTTTGAAGAGCTCATCCCGGACCTCTTGAGAGCAAGAAAAACCGTCATACACGGCGAGTATTACCCAAGTAACATCGTCTACCGGGCCGGGACGAGTCGGCCGGCTGACTGGCAATCCGCGGCAGTAGCTGTTGGTCAGATAGATCTCGCTGCTCTCACTCAAAACTGGCCGAGACAGATGGTGGGAAGAATGGTGAAAGAGTACAAGCAAACACGATGGCCAAAAGGGGAGCCTGATAATTTCGACTGGCTGTTCCGAATCGCCAACGTCTACATGGTTCTACGATGGTTAGGCGATCCAGGCGTCGCCTCTCCGGCCATAATACGAAGCATCTTCAGTAGGCGAACGAGGCACCTCTCGGTAGGATCCCGGATTCTGGTCAGGAAGTACAGGAGGTTTCTTGACTCGCTTGATTCACAGAGAGAGAATCGTTGGGGCTCGTGTGATCGATCGCCGAAGACGGAACTTGGCCTGGGTTAGAATAGAGATCAGCTCGGCCTCTTGCAACAGAAATTTTGTTCAATCAGGCTATCTTTTTCTACGGCTATACAGGTATATGGACTGAATCTCAAGACCATGTCTGACTCTTCCGACACCAAGAATTCAGACGGATTCGATCCAAAGGCTCTGCAGGTCATGATGGAAGAGATGTTACCTGCTCAGCACGTATCGCGTTTTTCAGCGGTGCTTGCCCAGGAGGAATTTCGCACGGAGTTGGATCGGCTGTTTCTCGCAGAATGGGGTCAAGCCAATCCGGACGAAGTTCGCCTTCGGCCGCTTAAAGCCCACAAAGACCGATGCACTTTCGAGATTACTGCTAGGAAAGGTAACCAATGGCGCAGTCTGATTGGTAAGGTCCATGATGTGGACCGCTCTGATATCTTTACGGCTATGCAGAGGATCGTGGATTCAGGATTCGGACGAGGGTCGGAGTTCGCGATCCCCCAACCATTAGCCTACTTGTCCTCGCTGCATGTCCTGTTCGAAGAGAAAGTTGAGGGAAGGTGGGCCATGCAGATTTTTCTCGGTGATGGACGGGACGAGCAGATAGAGACAGCTCGCCGTTGCGGGATCTGGCTAGCAAGGTTCCACTCCATAGGGCCCCGTCAAGGTTCCTCGGACCTCCCTCTCGACTCTGTTCCCCATATCCGCCGGTGGGCTGAGCTGGTCAAGGAGTTCGGGGATTCGTTTGTCGCAAAGTCCGAGCTATTGTCGCATCGGTTGGAGGCGATAGTTCCAAGACCGAACGACGCCGAGTCGAGCCCTGGGCATGGTAGCTATATTCCCGAGAATGTGCTCTTGACCGACTCTCGCACCATAGCCATCGATTTGGACAAGTGCGATGTGGCTGACCCGAGCCGTGACCTAGCATCTTTCATTATCTCTGTTCGACGGCTTGGGCTCAAGCAGAGGGGGTCTATTCGGGCCCGTGACGAGGCCGTTCAAGCTTTCCTCGATGGGTACAAGACCGAACGCGGCGATGCTGCCCTGAGACACTTGCCATTCTTCGCAGCAAATGAATGTCTACACCGGGCATATCGTGATCTTTACAAGCGGACATCTCCAATGCCCGCGTGGGCCAACATTATGCTAGAAGAAGGTCTCAGTATGGTGTGAAGTGCCCTCCCCGGAAGGACCGTTGTAGAGAGAGACTTCTTCGTCTTTCAACAAGCTTGTCTCTCGCGTAGAAGGTGATCTAGTTGTGCCCGCTACTCTTTCCCCGTCTTCGCCCTGGGTCCCGGTATGGTTGAGAGGATTTCTCCGAACCAAGCGAGTCCCTGCGTTCGTTGGAAATCTCTGGTTCTTTCTTGGCTCGATTCGTATTCTTTAGAGGCTTCGCGTGGCTCTGTGGTTTTGCTGACATGTCTGTGGACGCGGGACTGCTCGGTTCATCCGGCGTAGTCACTTTCTCGGCTTTGGTCTTGGAGCGTTGCTTGCTTCTGGGCCGCGCTGCTGCCTTCTCCTCTGGGACAGTTGCTCTCCCTGTTATGTGTGTCTGAGACTCGTTATGGACTTCCTCATGTAGAAGATTCCATTTGTGGCGTAGCTCGGAGTAGCTCTCATCAGCCAACTTGATGAATTCGCGCGCAACCGCGATATTCTTCTCAAGATCCCTCAAGCGAGAGTCCAACTCGTTAGCTATTTCACTGCCGGACAGATTGCTGAGTAAAGTAGCCTCTTTCGCCTGCACTTTAGACATTCACGATCGCCGTGCAATTGTCTGGGAACAATCTAATCCTGATGTTCCCCTTCAAAGACCTGAACAGTAGCAACATATGACGCAACATGAGCCAGGCGATGCGCTGACCGCTCGGCGCCGTTCGGGCCTCCGTGAGGCTTATCAGCAATCCATCTTCCGGAAGCTAGTAGATTGGAAGAGAAGAGCGTCAAGTGCCCGCGAGAATAGCAACCAAGATAGTCTGCACGATTGGCCCAGCCTCAAGCTCTCCCAGAGCTCTAGGTCACATGATCCGTGCGGGCATGGACGTTGCCAGGATCAACTTCTCACATGGAACCTACGAAGAACACCTGAAGAACATCAAATCAATCAGGAAAGTCAGTCACAATCTTCGCCGACCAGTGGCTATCCTTCAGGACCTGCCGGGTCCGAAGCTCAGAGTAGGAAGGCTCGTCCAAGAGCCGATGCATCTCCGACGGCTCGACACCGTAACGCTGACAACCAAACCGTCCAAGGCAAAGGGCAAGATCCCTGTCGCCTATCCTGACTTACCGAAGACGGTCAGGAAGGGGGACACGATCTACCTAGCCGACGGGTCCATCAGGCTCGAAGTCCTACGGACCACGCGAGATAAAGTTGAAGCACGAGTGTTGGTAGGCGGAGATCTGATTTCCGGTAAGGGCCTCAACCTTCCTAGGCTGCGAGCACGCGTACCTGCGATAACGCGGGAGGATCGGGAGCATTTACACTTCGGGTTTGAGAATAATGTCGACATGGTCGCCGTGTCGTTTGTCCAGAGAGCGGATGACATTCGAAGTGCCAGGAAGGTGGCTAGTGAGAAGGGGCGAGAAATATTCGTCGTCGCGAAGATCGAGAAAAAAGAGGCCGTAGAAAATCTCGAGGAGATCGTCAAAGAAGCAGACGCAGTCATGGTAGCACGCGGAGACCTTGGGGTCGAGCTGAGCCTCGAGCGTATTCCGATTGTTCAGAAGAGGATCATTTTCGAGGCGAACCGTCAAGCAAAACCAGTGATTACCGCTACCCAGATGCTGGAGTCTATGATCTCCGCACCCACACCGACGAGGGCTGAAGTGACTGATGTTGCCAATGCGATCCTCGACGGGTCAGATGCGTTAATGTTGTCGGAGGAGACGGCTATCGGAAGCTACCCGGCCGAAGCCGTCAAGACACTCCAGAAGGTTGCGCAAGAAACCGAACGTTACCTCCCTAAGCAGATTACGCAACAGAGACGTGAATGGCATGAGAATAGTCAGGAGGATGCGATCGCATTCGCCGCCTGCGAAACCGCCCTCCAGATCTCAGCAGCAGCCATCGTAACGCCAACCCGCACAGGCAAAACTGCCCGTCGAGTCTCAAAATACCGACCCCCCCTACCCATTGTCGCGCTCACCTCTCAATCTGAAGTCGAAAAACAACTACTACTCTCATGGGGTGTGCAGACAGTAAGAAGAGAGATGGAATCAACAGAGTCCATATTCACTGAGGCGGAGAAGACGGTCAAGAGACTCAGGCTCGCACGGAAAGGCAACACGATAGTAATAGTGTCCGGAGACCCGAAAGGCCCCATGGGACGAACCGACCTCTTGAAGATCCAGCGAATAAGATAGTAACAGCTTCAGCTCAGAACAACCAGCGCCTTACTCGTCTCTTCGTGCTCTGGATTGAGCATGAAGATCATAGTCAGCTACTAGGCTTTGTATACCGCATATGCATGGATAATGGCTCGACCTGAATAGTTCCTTGTCTCTCAGCTCAGCCATGTCCTCATTACCCTGCCGGTCTTGCGGCTGTGCCGCGAACTCGTGCGCGACCTGTCGTGCGCCGGCCGACTGCACCAACTGCGCTTCATGCTGTTGCAACGACATTCACCAGTCCTGGAGAAAGACGCGTACTGGAGCCGGCATCAAGATCGAATACTTCAGCTCGGCCTGGATGACAGTCGAAGTTATCGGCTCAGTCTGGTCCGGACTCATCGCTGGAAGCTTCGCGCTCTTAGCCTTCGGAGGCGACAGCCTCGTCGAGCTCCTCTCCGGTATCACAGTCCTATCGTTTCTCCGAAGGCCCCAAGCAAGCCCTACTACCGACCAAGGAAGGGCCGAACAGCTAACAAACGCTCTACTCTTCTCACTAATTCCAGTAATCGGACTGTTGGCCGTTTACTCGTATATTACCGGACTTAGACCGGAGGCCTCGCCTGTGGGCATAGCTATCGCGGCAGGGGCGGTAGTCATAATGCCCTATCTTTGGTTAGGGAAGAGAAGAATCGGCCGCGAGACCGGCTCCTCTATGCTGTCGATGGATGCTGTCGCATCGCTCACCTGCATCTTCATGTCCGTCGCACTGCTAGGAGGTCTACTCGTCGAATACTTCCTCGGACTCTGGTGGGCCGACTATCTGGCTACCGCGTTCATACTTGCATTCGTCTCCAGAGAAGCCTTTGAGTCGTACCGTGAACTTCACGAGTGAATCTCTTCCCCTTTGGTATTTGCAAGAACTCCCCTAAGGAGTCGCGGTTACAGCCGTTTGACGGGAACCTAGCCCGAAAAGTTACTTTTCTAGAATCTTCTTATTGCTCGTAACGTGTTGCTGGTTCGGAATTTCTCGGCTGTCCCTCGTATATTCTCCTCTGCTGGCTGCTTGGAGTTCGTGTTTCGCCTCGCCCAACGACTTCGCGAGTTCAGGTATCTTCTGAGGACCCCAGACCAGTAGCGCCGCGATAATTGCTCCAATCATAACGACCTCCCACGGATCAATCAAGGACGATCGGCCTGGCTGAACTAGGCTGTTCAGCTTATGATTTCTTGGTCCATATTATCCAAACAAGAATGGTGCGGTATGATCAGGTTCTTTCCCTACCTTTCTATGTAGTCACGCATGGCTTTCATCTGCTTCGGATTTTTCCGAAGAAATTCGACCAGCTTTGCGATCTTGTGAACGGTGATCGGCTGAATGTAGTGCTCGATTCCTTCAGTATCCTGATGCGCCGTTTCCTCCTCCACTCCGATCAAGGATAGAAACTCAGAGATTATCCCGTGACGCGAGATTACGGACCTGGCTACTTTCTCGCCCTTCTCGGTTAGCTTCATGCCTCGGTAGGGCTCATGGACAAGGTAGCCCTTCTTCGCAAGGTTTCCTACCATCGTGGATACGGTTGGGGGTTTGACCTGCAAAATGTCCGAAAGATCGAGCGTGCTCGCGTAGCCTTTGTCATGACTCAGCCGGTAGATTGCTTCGAGGTAGTCTTCCAGCCGAGAGGTCTCTTTTTTCAGCGGAGTCATCCTTGTCCAGTTAGGTTTTCAAGTCGAGCGACATGGTTCGGTAAAAAGCTTGGCAAAACTAGGCGCGTCAAAAGCAATTCGAGTATAATAGTAAAATTAGACCAGACAAATCATGTTAGAGTGACCTAAATTTAAATACGACGAAGCTCCGCTCATGCCAGCCATGCGGGCCCCCTGGAAGGCGCACGAACAGCTCGCAACCGAACTGACGGGGCAGCGAGCTACCACTCGAGCTTCTCGTCGCGAATTCCTTCTCTACCTGGGCCCTGCGCTCATGGTTTCCTTAGCCTACATGGACCCCGGCAACTACGGTACCGACATAGCTGCAGGGGCGGGCTTCAAGTTCGGGCTAGTCTGGGCTGTCTGGCTTGCCTCGGGGATGGCAATGCTACTGCAGTATCTTTCTGGGAAGCTTGGAATCGCGTCCGGTCATTCCTTACCGGAAATGGTCAGAAAGTCGCTGGTGCGGAAGGAGTTTGTGATCCCGTACTGGATCGCTGCGGAGGCTGCCGCGGCGGCTACCGATCTTGCGGAATATTTGGGCACCGTCGTGGCTCTCAACATTCTCTTTGGGGTACCTCTTCTGTACGCTGCAATCTTCGGCGCGCTCGATGTCCTCTTGCTAATGACGATGATGACGAGAAGATTCCACATAATAGAACAATTCTTCATGCTCTTCACAAGCGTTCTCGTCGTTGGCATACTCTACCAACTAGTAGTCATCAAACCAGACCTTGGCCAGATCGCATATCACTCAGTTGTGCCAGGCGCACTGAACACCGATGCTCTACTGCTCGTTGTTGGAATAATTGGGGCGACAGTCATGCCCCACGCCCTCTTCGTGCACTCCTGGCTTTCAAAGAACAAGATGGATTTGATGGGGAAAAAGGTCCTCGACTCCAAGAACAAGTATGATTCTTCCAATGCTTCGGTCGAGGTGAGACAAAGAATCAGGAACATCCACCTCCGAGAAACTATAGTCTTCCTGAGCATTGCCGGCGTTGTCAACGCTGGAATACTACTTGTGGCTACACCGTTGTACCCGAGCTCTAATCTCACAATTGCCGAGGCAGTACAGCGGCTAAGCGGGATATTCGCACCCATCGTCGGGACTGTCTTTGTGCTGACCCTACTTGCGTCAGGTCTCACCTCATCGACACTTGGAACAATCGCGGGGCAGGTAATAATGGAGGGACTGATCGGGAAGCACTGGAACATATGGGCGAGAAGAATAGTAACGAGGGGTGTGAATGTGTTCCCAACCACGATAGCTATACTGCTAGGACTTGATCCCCTCATCTTGCTGGTCTACAGTCAAGTGATCCTAAGCCTCATGATTCCCCTCCCGATGATCCCCCTTGTCTACTTCACATCAAAGAAAAAGGTCATGGGAGATTTTGTCAACAGACGAAGAACAATTATCGTCGCCGTGTTCACTGTCGTATTGATAATGGCATTCAATGTATACTTGTTGCTAACCCTACGAGTCTGATCGTGAACCCGGTCTAAGTGTAATCTCTCAGCCTAGTCGCATAAGTCAACTACGACGATCTGCACAAGTTCTATCCACGTTTCATGACGACCCGGCTCGAAAGGCTTTATTGGTAGCCGTCGCCGTACCGCGTCGCTCCGCCCAAGAGGTCCCGAAAATGAAGCAACGCCGGCCAACAAACCCTGAACTTCTCAACGCCATAGGCTACCTCATGAAGGCGGGAAAACAGTACCAAACACCTCTCTGGATCACCATCGCAAGCTTCCTCGGCAAATCCCGAAGAACAAGAATCGTCCTGAACCTCGGCCAGGTCTCGAAAAACCTCAAAGGAGGAGAAATCATCGCCGTACCCGGCAAGGTCCTCGGCTCAGGCGAGCCCAAAGAAAAACTAACCATAGCTGCTTTCAAATTCTCTCCAAGAGCACTCGTCAAGGTCGAGAAAGCTGGAGGACGGTGCATACCCTTCTCGCGTCTCGTCGAAGAGAATCCTCGCGGAACAAACGTCAGACTCCTTCGATAGTCCACGGACTATACGAATCCTAGTAACTTTGGCCGCATCGCTCAGAGCTCGGCCCAGACCGAGGCGATGCGGTTGAGAGAATCCGCGGTCATTCGAGAACCATCGGCAGACTAACGGTTTTATCGTTGTGGGCAACTGAAGGGTTTAGGGCTCTAATTGCCGGAGGGCGCACGCCGACTCGCTGCAATAATGTTCACCGACATGGTTGGCTTCACTGCCCTCAGCCAAAGAAACGAATCGCTTGCACTCTCTGTCTTAGACGAACAGAGAGAGTTGCTCCGGCCCATCTTCATCAAACACGGTGGAAGAGAGGTCAGGACAATAGGCGACTCATTTCTGGTCGACTTTCCGAGCGCACTCAGCGCAGTAAAATGCGCTTACGAGATCCAGAAGACCACGCAAGAGTTCAACCGTTCTCTTCCTGAAGAACGAAGAGTTCTCATGCGGATCGGTGTTCACCTAGGCGACGTAGTGGAATCGCAGGGCGACATTTCAGGCGACGCAGTCAACGTTGCCTCCAGAATAGAATCACTGGCAAACAGCGGCGGCGTATGTCTCACCCGCCAAGTCTATGATCAGGTCCAGAACAAGTTTGAGTTGCCAATGACAAGCCTCGGACCCAAGTCGTTGAAGAATGTGGACTCATCAGTGGAAGTGTACAAGATGGTGATGCCGTGGGATGATGCAAGAGCCAACGCGCCGTCCGGACACGACACTAAAAGAATAGCAATTCTGCCTTTTGCTAACATCAGCCCTGATCCTGCAGACGAGTACTTTGCTGACGGAATGACGGATGAGCTGATCGCAGTTCTGTCCAAGATTGGCGGTCTCAGAGTTGTCGCAAGGACTTCTGCTATGCGATTCAAGGGAGAGAAGACTACTGCAAATCAGATTGGCCAGGAGCTGAAAATTGGCTCACTAATCGAAGGAAGTGTAAGAAAGTCCAAGAATCGGGTCCGGATCACGGTCCAACTGATCGATACTCAGAGCGAAGAACAACTCTGGACTGAGACGTACGACCGAGACCTACAGGACATTTTCTCTGTCCAGAGCGATATTGCCCAACAAGTGGCGAAGTCTCTTGAACTGAGACTTGGAGCTCGAGAAAGCTCAGCCCTCCGACAACAGCAGACTCAGAATCCAGAGGCGTATTCTCTCTACCTCAAGGGAAGAAACCGTTGGAACTTGAGATCTGAGATCGAGATAAACCGGGCTATCAAATACTTCGAAGAGGCAATAGGTAGAGATCCACGCTATGCCCTTGCGTATGCGGGCCTCGCCGATTGTTACAGCATACTCGGATACTATGGCTTTCGACGCGCGACGGCTGTCCTCCCGAGGGCCAAGGAATTAGCGGAGAAAGCTTTGTCGCTCAATGAGAGCCTCGCCGAACCACATGCCTCTCTGGGCGAGATTCTGATGCAATACTATTTTGAATGGAAAAGAGCGGGCTCGGAACTCGACCGCGCCCTAGAGCTGAACCCCAGCTACGCCACAGGGCATTTCTGGCGCGCGACTCATTACATGGCACTCGGGCAGTTCAGCGACTCTCTTGCCCAAGTGAGGAAAGCCGTGGAACTCGATCCATTATCGATGATAATCCTGACTGATGCAGCAAGGAACCTATACCTCGCACGGCGATATGATGAGTCAATTGACCAGTACCAGAAGTCGCTCGAAGTTGATCCGAACTTTCCGATCGCCCATAAGGGTCTGGCTGAGGTCTACTCGCGGATCGGCCGGCACGATGAGGCCGTTTCTGAGATCGAAAAGGCAATAATCCTGTCTGGAAGAAGCATCTTCATTCTAGACGATCTTGGCTACATCTACGCGCGCGCCGGAAAGATTGATGGAGCTAAGAAGGTCCTGGAGGACCTCGATAGATTGGCGAGCGATGAGCATGTTATTAGCTACGGGCGGGCAGTAATTCATGCGGCACTTGGCGATAACGAAATGGCAATGGCTTGGCTGGAGAAAGCGTACGAAGAGAAAAGCTTCCTGGTCTACCTCAAGGTCGATCCAGCGTTCGATACGCTACGAAAAGAAGAAAGGTTCGTCACACTCCTACACAAAATGGGCCTCTAGACGAATCCGACCTCGGAGCATTCTATCTACCCACGACTGACCAAATACGACATGTCAAGAAAACTGAGTCGAGATCTGAACGCCCAGTTTCCCATAAGCGATTTATCGTCGAGCCGGAGAAAACAAGTCGAGACGCGTTCTTGTCCCGGGGAAAACGTAGGCTCGCCGCAATCATGTTCACCGACATGGTGGACTACACAACCATGTCAGAAAAGGACGAGGCACTCGCGCTCACCCTGCTCGATGAACACAGAAAGTTGCTACGCCCCGTCTTTGCGAGCCATGGAGGTCGTGAAGTCAAGACCATCGGCGATGGATTCCTCGTAGAATTTCCAAGTGCTCTAGAAGCGGTAAAATGTGCCCTTGAGATCCAGCAGCTCATGGACAAGCGGAACCAGGACGTTCCTTCTGAGAGGAAGATACTGCTGAGAGTAGCGGTTCACCTTGGAGACGTTGAGCACCGGGACGGAGATGTCTACGGAGATGCCGTGAATATCGCTTCAAGAATCCAGTCTCTTGCAGACCCCGGAGGAGTCTGTATAACTCAACAGGTTTTCGATCACGTACGGAACAACGAAGGATTCCGTGCGGAGCCCCTTGGACAAAACCAACTGAAGAATGTGCAGATGCCTACGGTGGTTTACAGGGTTCTGCCCTCAACTGAGAGGACCAAGCCCACGAAGAGCGACGCTCTCGAGCCCCGAAGAGTCGCCGCACTACCGCTGGCGATTCTTAGTTCCGACCACCAGGACGAGTATTTCGCTGACGGCCTTACCGAAGAGATCATCAACACGCTCTCCTCGATTCCTGGACTGAACGTGATTGCAAGAACATCCGTTATGAAATACAAACAAGCAAACAAGAGCGTGGGCGAGATCGGACGAGAACTCAAGGTGGGAACTATTCTTGAGGGAAGCGTAAGGAAAGCTGGAGGCAGACTTCGAATTACCATCCAGCTGATCGATGTCGGAAGCGAAGCACCAATCTGGGCACAGAAGTACGATAGAGAGTTGGAAGACGTCTTCGAGATACAGACTGATATCGCAGAGCGAGTCGCCGAGGCGCTGAAGGTTCAGCTTCTCAGAGAAAACAGAAAACTCATTGAACAAAAAGCTCCGGAGGACATTGCAGCCTATGTCCTCTATCTAAGAGGACGATACTACTGGAGCAAGAGGACCAGGGAAGACCTCGAGATGGCAATATCGTATTTTGGCGAGGCAATACAGAAGGACCCTAACTACGCCCTGGCTCACGCAGGTATGGCGGACTGCTATACCCTCATGGGACGGCACCTGTACCTCCCCGTCAAAGAGGCGTTCGAGAAAGCGCGAGACTATGCAGATAGAGCACTAGAACTCAACGATAACCTTGCAGAAGCACACACTGCACTTGCCGCCGTTCTGATGATTTACAACTGGGACTGGGACTTGGCAGAAGAACAGTTCAAACATGCGATCCAGTTGAACCCGAACTATGCAAACGCGCACTATTTGCATTCCGTGCTCCTGCAAACGATAGGAAGGCTACAAGAATCGGTCACGGCAGCAGAGAAAGCACAGGTACTCGACCCTCTCTCTCCTGTAATCGGGATGGGCGTCGTGCAGGCCTACTTCTTCTCTGAGCAATATGACAAAGCCCTCGATGAATGTCATAGGTATCTTGAAATGAACCCTAACTTCGTCGTAGCCCAAGACTATCTCGTCCACCTGCATGTGCGAAACGGACTGTTCGAAGAGGCTGGTAATGACGCGAGAAGATTGGTTGACATTAGTGAGAGAAAAGCGGAAGCTACAGCGCATCTAGCATACGTATGCGCTGCATCAGGAAAGACCGAGCAGGCCAAGAAACTATTCGAAGAATCGATGGCAGACTCAAAGCTTGGCTATTCAAACCCGACAATCTTCATCACGGTCTATTCGATTCTAGGAGACCAAGATAATGCGTTCCTATGGGCTGAAAAAGCTCTCGAATCCGGCAAGATTGCTTTCCCCTCTCTCAGGTTTAGCCCTGACCTGAAGAGGTTCAGAACCGATCCCAGATACAATTCGCTGCTAGCGAAGGCCGATTTGTAATACAGGAGTGGACGATTGAATAGCTCGAGACCAAGATTCCTATATGGTTAGGATTTGATGATCTTTTGCCACGACTATTCTTCCATCAAAAGCTGCTGAGGCCTGAGCTAGATAGCGCCTTTCGGCACCCTCGTTCCCAGGGGAGAAATGGGTTAGAACCAGCCTTTTCGCCTGAGCAAGCTTTGCCGTGTTTGCAGCATCTCTCGCGGTGGAGTGTTGGGTTACAGCCGCTAGCGATTCTTGTCCATCCAGAAAGGTAGAGTCGTGAATAAGCAGGTCGCATCCTTTTGCGAATTCTGAAGTCTTCTCGGACTTGGCGGTGTCTCCGATGTAGACGAGATCGCCATGCTGGGTTTGGAATCGATAGGCCAGATTCTCGGGGTCGTGGATCGTCGTTGCAGACTTGACGTTGACTTCTTCTGGTTTGACGAATGTAATGTCGAATTTCACCCATGCAGAGGGGGTCGACTGGAGATCAAGAATTCGTCTTAGTGCGGCTGCTGTATTGGGGGAACTGATCACCCGTAGGGGCTTGGTTCTGCCTTCCATCGCCATTGCCCAGACAAGTCCTGTGAAGTCTCCGATATGGTCCGAGTGAGTATGAGAGATGTAGAGGTCATTGATTGAACCGAGCTTTCTTCCTGATCTGAGCAGGTTCGTGAGAACTCCGAATCCCACATCCAGTAGCTTGTCCTCGAACAGGATGCCGGCGCACATTCTCTCCTTGGTCAGAACCGAGCCGCTGGTCCCAAGGAAAGTGAGCTTCGCCATGCAGGAGGTATCCTGGAAGCAAGTATTTGGATTTGTGCTGAATCAATTCCTCACAACGTCATTGAGAGCATCATGAAAGGAAGTCGAAGAAAGCACGCTCCGAAGAATCAAGGGGCTAACGCTTTAAGTAAGGAGACAAAAATGGCTCTGCTGTTAGTTGGGATTACTACTGGATAAGAAAGACAGTCCGCGGGTAGCCAGAATGTTGGCTGGAGTTCCCCTCTTTGCTGGGTTGAAGGGAAAACAGATCAAGTCAGTTGCAAGTGCATTCGCAAGAGAACGGTCCTACGAGACTGGTGAAGTCATAGAAAAGGAAGGAGGGTCTGCCGTTGCGTTCTATCTCATAACAGGGGGGTCAGTCGAAGTCCGTAAGGGAGAGAAGTTGGTTACGAAGCTGGGTCGAGGCCAGTTTTTTGGAGAGATGGCTCTCATTGATAAGCAGCCGAGGTCCGCCACAGTGGTCTCGGCGGAATCCGATACGAAGGCCCTGGTGATGCCACTCTGGAACTTCAAAGCGGCGATTGAAACTGATCCCAAGATCGCCATGGGCGTCATGAAAGAACTCGCTAGGCGCCTCCGCGAGACGACGAACGCTCTCACCGAATAGGAAAGTCTCGCCTCAATCAGTTTCTCAGGCCGAGCGTCTCAGGCACAGGGCGCTAGTCGACAGACTGAAAACGGCTACTGCTATGGAAAGCAAAGGGTTTGCCGGGTCATTTTTCGCAAATTCCAATCTTGGAGGCCAAGATCACAAATGTTAAATTTGAAACGCGGGCTTTTTGCGAATTGGTAGGAATGACGAAAGAAATCGCTTGTTCCCAGTGTGGCTTCAGAGTACGAGCCGATTCCGACGACGAGTTAGTAGAACACTACAAGCAGCACGTCAAAGCCGCTCATCACATGGAACCAAGCCCGGACCAGATCCTGGCTATGGCTAAGACTGTACAGGTAGCAACCGCCTAATAGACTAGACATCGATCACGAAGATCGCAACAACTTTCGAGCAGTCGCTACGTTCGAGGATATGCCGCAATCATGATGCGAGATTTTGCTGATGTCCCTGCTCGATCTGCAGACTTAGTAACATATCTACTGGCCCAACTGCCCTCAACGTGCTGCTACAGAGAATAGTGACGTTCGGACATTCCCACCTCAGGATTACAGCCTCACTGTTCGTGATCTTTTCCAAGAAAGCCTTGCGGCAATTCGGACAGAGAACCTGCTTGTCTTCCGGCTCGTCACGAGCCGTCAAGGCCTTGAGAAGGTGTGGTTTGGAGAACTCTCTCGCCAAGTCCGTTAGAGTGACCCAGCCGAGGAAAAATTCACCTTCGAAGACGCCGAGCCTGGTAATTCGGTTATCGACTACTATCTTCGCAGCAGCTTTCGTTGATTCGTCAGGACCTATTCTGAAGAATGGAACCAACATTTCACCTACGGTGACTTCGTCCGGTCTCTTGTTCAGAGGAACAAACTTCCAGAGTAGCGCTCTCTCGGTAATCAAGCCCACCACTTTTTCGCCCTCAACAACCGCCGCACCAGAAGTCTTCTCACGATTCATCACGGTTGCAGCCTCGAGTATAGTGTCGGAGGATTTCACTCTGGGAACGTTGGTTGACATAACCTTCCTGACTTTCGCCAAACCTGTTTCTGCCTCGTCGGCGCGGGTTGGGAATTCCTCTAATATACCGGGCCGATTCCGTTGAGCTTCTGTATTGTTAGGGCGATCGAGCTGAAATCCATCTCGCCCCGGCCTTGGTTTACGCTGACCGTGAAAAGCTGCCTCGCGAGGCTTCCGGCAGGAAGAGCTACGTTCTGTCGCGTTGCCTGATTCTCCGCCAAGGTCAGATCCTTCAAGAGCATGTTCACAGTGAAGAGAGGAGCATAGTCTCCTTTTGCGATCAAGGGTCCTTTGACATCCGAGAAATAGTTCTTGTGAGGTGTCCGGTTGAAAGCGTCGACGAAGGCTCGGGGTTCGAAGCCGAGTTTCTGCGAAAGTATGAAGGATTCTGAGAAGGCTAGACCGATCGTTCCGAGAAAGAGGTTGAGGATGAGTTTCATCTTATGACCGCTCCCAGGTTTTCCAAGGTAGATCACAGTAGAGCCGAGCTGGTTGAGAAATTCTCGGTTCTTCTCGAACACGTTCTCGTCGCCGCCCACGAGTAGGGATAAGTTTCCTTTAGCGGCCATGTCTGGGTTGCCTATGACCGGGGCGTCAACCCTATCGACACCTGCCCTCTTCGCTTGATCTGCCTCCCTGATAGAAGCGTCTGGATCGATGGTGCTCATCTCGATCCAGAGTGCTCCCTTCTTCATGCCCCGCAATGCCCCATTGTCTCCCATAACCATGCTATCGACCACGTCCTGATCTGGTAGAGAAGTAATGACAACATCAACAGACCTACCCAGCTCGATGGGAGAGGGGTGCGCTACTGCTCCTTTCGCAACTAGCCCGCGTAGCCTATCTTTGCTCCTGTTGTAGACGTGGACCTCGTTTCTCTTTGAGAGAAGATTGGTTGCGAACGCGCTTCCCATCTTGCCAAGACCCAAGACTCCAACTCGAGCCATTTCGAACAAGCCTCACTGTTGTACGACTTCGGTCGAGAAGATAAAACAAATTCGCTATTTGGAAGAGCAGCCTTCGTGCGCCCACTCTTCGGATTGCAGTAAGAACGTCCGAGCGTTTTCGGTTGCAGGTATCAGAAAAAAGAGTCGAGGGTTCCGTTCGGATTGTCGTCTTGGCCTATGTCATTCTGACAGGACGAGCATAGGGTCGGACGGCTCCTCTTTGAGATCTGGTACAGGCTTGGCGAAGCTGTAGATGAGTGTGCATTCTTTCTCGTCAATCTTGAAATTGACGCTACAGATCTTTGACGCCATAACTCGGAGGAGCTCTGCGACATCTCTCGGAACCTGCAGGTAAGTTGTGTTCCGAATAGTCACCGGCTTTACCGATAGTCCCATAGATTTTCTCCAAAAATCACTACAGCATTGCCTGACTATCGGCATTGTGGGACTCTCAGATCAGAAAATTTACGGCTTTTGAATAACGATGGTGTCAGGCTGTGTGTGTCTGTTCTCTGATATCTAGAGCCTTCGCCGCTAGGGAAGAGGTCCACAGGTAGACGAGGAATCTATTGAGATCGAGCCCGCGGAACGAAAACTTTGCTGGCTCCATTACAGATGTTCTTGTGAACTCTTTCATAGAATACCCTATCGAAGGTTTCTCCGCACTTTTCACAAGTCGCCTTTCTAGCCTGATGGGCAGACTTGAATGGCGACTTTTTCATAGGAGCGTTGCCCATTGGCAGTCGCCTAGCTCCTGCGCTGGGACTCCTCTAAATCTTACTCTGACTCATCCTAATCCGTAGAGCCAAGAAAATTCAGCCTTTTCCGCGAGGAAAACGGCATGGGACCTCTTTCGTAGGAGCGACCGCTCTCTATATGGTGGGTGTGTGTGTCTATTTTCCGGGATATTTCTAGTTGACCAATTACAAGGAAATGAAGGTAACAATTGGCCTATGGATTTGATGCCTCCTAGATTGCGCAGTGGTCTAGAATGGCTGTAGCTCACGGCGCCGCTCAGCAAGAGGCTCCGATGGATCGCGGCCCTGCTCAGCCTGATACTAGCTTAGACTCCGTGATGTTTGATCTCATTCTCAAATTCTTGCAGACCCCTGGTCAGGTCCTACTCGTTCAGGGACCTCCTGGTTCGGGCAAGACGACCTTTGCGCTTGAAATTCTTAACAGCCTGGAGGAGACGCACAAGATATACGCGTCGAGCAGAGTAGCCCCCTCTAGACTCCGTCAGCATTTCCCTTGGATAGACGAGGTCATCGACACGATGTCCGGCAGAACGGCGAGAGCGAGCTGGATAGACGAACTTCATGACCTCCGTCGGGTCGAACCTGACACGATTTTCAATCAAGTTCTCAGATTGAAGCACTCGAAACAGCGAGCCGTCTTGGTAGTGGATAGTTGGGAGGGTGCCATACGAAACACGAACGATGAGGGCCGAAAAATGCTCGAGTCAGCAGTACTCTCAGAGCTCGATGAGAGCAAAGTTAGCGTTGTGATCGTGGTCGAGGATTCCAAGAAGGCTGGTGACCTTGGCTACCTTGTGGATGGGATCATAACTCTGGATCAATCAGAGCTCGACGGGAGGAGGGTGCGAACCATAGCCATGAACAAACTTCGAGGCTTCAGCGTTCCCACAAAACGGGGAATATTCTCGCTTGACAAAGCAAGGTTCACCATACTTCCTAACGGATTGCGACAGCCAGGGTCAGCCTCGCATCCGAAGCCATTGGAGCCTGTTCCCCACCCAAGTGGGGGCTTTTCTCTCGGCAGCAGAGGCATGGACCAGATGCTTGGCGGCTCGATTCCGAGGGGATCTTTCCTGCTCATCGACGTTGACAGCAGCGTCTCACCTCTAGAGATTCGGACAATTCTCAACATGATGCGGGCGAACTTCATCAACCAGAAGGGTCCCTGTGTCATCGTCCCAACCGCCGCGTATAGCTCCGACACTGTCGCAGAGTCCCTCAGCAAGTACGTCGGATGGGAGGCCATAGACGAAAGGGTGAGAATATTGGAGTACAATCAGTCCCTTGCTCCGAAGAAATGGAGACTTGTAATGAAGAGCAATCTCTCGGACGACGTTAAGACCTTCGCCCATGCCTGGGACGAACTCGCGAAGATCTCACCCCACAGAATGCTCGACATCAACGTAGACAAGGCAGTACAAGTCTACGGACGCGACGAGCTCTCAGTGCCTGGGCTCACCGAACTAGGGGCGAACATGCGAGACACTGAAGGGTTGAACATCGCAATTGCTTCTACGGATTCCAAACTCCGGGACCAATGGCTATCGGTCGTTGACTACCATCTCAAGATCAAGAACGCTGACGGCTCACTCGTCGTATACGGAGTAAAACCGTTCACACCACTCTACGGAGTCGACCTAAACTTCGACAAAGGGTATCCTGTGCTCAATCTAATGCAGATAGTCTGACTCTCAGACCCGAGAATGAAATACTACATTTATCGCGGGACTCGAATTTACCGTCGATAGGCTTGCGTTTCGGAAAGAAAAGAAGTGAGAATTTGGTGTATTCGGTCGAATAGAACGGCTACTCTACCACTTGAGCCTCGCCTGTCCCCGATGTGTTTCTAAGACCTAGCTAAGACGCGTTTAACGGCATCTTTGTCACGAAGAAGATACGAGGTAGCCTGACGAGTTCGAAGACTGATTCTACTAATCCCTTCGGTTACGAGACGGATCAGTTTAGTAGGATGTGTCTCGACGTCATGCCACTGCCATCCCTGATAGCTTCGGGCTTCTCGGCCTGATTCTTCGTGAGTCACGGCAAGTCTCAGGGTCTTGCGGTATTCGGGAAACCTTTCGAGGAAGTATGCGAGCCTGTTCTCGGTTGCTTCAAGGGCTTGTACCGTTGCGCCTGTCAAGGACCAGCCTTGCCTGCCCGAAGATCATTGTATCAGATTCGACCGAAAACATTGTGATGCCAGATGGGTGGTAGGGCTGGTAACAATTCCAGAAGGCTGAGCACGATTTTTCGCCGCATACTCTGAGCCTACTCCCTCAGGTTACGGCTTGTTTTTGCTTCCGACCTGAAAGCTGTCTTATCAGCGACAAGGCATTTCGGGACCGAAGCGAGGGGGCTAGGATAGTCAACATCATCTCAGTTCAATCATTCAAAGGCGGCACGGGAAAGAGCACTATCACAGCCAACCTCGCCGTTACCCTTGCCCAGTTGGGAAAGAGGGTGGGAGTCGTTGACTTGGACCTGGAAGGTCCTGGGCTTCATGTTATCTTTGGAGTCTCTGATACGGAAGTTAAGGCGACGATAAATGAGGTGCTCCAGCACAAGGCTCCTATTAGCCAATCTGTCGTAGATCTGACAAGCAAAATCCAGTTGAAGGCTGGCTGCTTGATCTTCTGCCCGGCAGGGCACAAGCTCGACGAGATTCTGTCCATTCTAGACAGCGGCTTCAACCTCTACACATTCAAGAGAGTTCTCGAAGACCTTGCAAGAGACTACAACCTCGACTATCTCCTCATCGACAGCCATCCAGGCATCGAGAAGGACACCCTTCTCTCCATGGCACTCTGCGACTATCTGGTCCTGATCTCAAGAGTAGACCAGCAGGACCTCTTCGGCAGCGGAGTCATGACAGAAGTCGCCAGCCAGCTGAGAAAACCGGTAGTCCTTATCCTAAACATGGTACCCAGCTCAGTGAGTGAGAAAGAAGCGAGCAAGATCGCCGACAGGCTCGCCGAACTCTTCCACCTCCACGTCCTAACAGCCCTGCCATTCAACTCAGACGTTTTAGAGAACCTCAGCAAAGGAGTCTTCGTTCTAGAGAAACCGAAGGATCCGCTTACAAAGAGATTTACTGAGATAGCGACTAAGATGCTTGAAGCAATTGAGACCGGGCTTTCAGACGACGTTTCCGCTAACGAACCAAAATCGCAGTCAGTCGCATAGCGAGGTCGAGTTCTTCATTCTCATATTGCGAGGATCAATTTCTTTTTAGATTTGTTTGTTGGTAACGGGTTCGGTAACCGTCAGTGGTGCCGATACATGACGACTCCCACTTCCCACTCATTGCCTAACTAAAGTTCGGATCCTCTATTGACTATCGGAGCTCATCGAGCAATTTCTTTGTTAAGTAGAAGTTGCTCGCTCTTAGTTTGGAGCTGATCAATCTGACAGCCTACGACCGTCCGCGTCAACGCCAGCCACACATACCCCGTTCAGCATCCTTGTCGATGCGAGGATTGTGAGTCTCGCACTGCTAGAACTCACCAAAAGATTCCCCCTCTAAATGCACTCCTATTCATCTTTCCAGAACTATCATGCTAGTATTATCCTCACCGATACAGTTTGCGATTTACCGGTAAAATGCCTATCATGTCTACGTCTACCACTATCTTAACTAAGGATAATTTCGCCACTCGGCATTCGTCAGGGAGTTAACAGAACCCTTCGTCCCGATACTGGACTCCACTCCAAGATTCTCTCACTCTGAACCGATGCTATTCTCAACCGGCTACGGAGTAATTCTGTTACGATCTCGGGGGAACATTGTGGCTTCGCGGATGTTCTCTCGTCCAGTGATCTTCATTGTAAGTCTCTCTAGTCCTATGGACCATCCTGCGTGGTAGGGAGCTCCGTAGCGGAACGCGTCCACATACGATTTGAAATTGTCCGGGTTCAATCCCTTAGCCTTCAGTCGGCTAATCAACAAGCTCGGCAAGTGAATACGCTGGGTCCCCGAGGAAACCTCAAGCCCGCTGTAGATCAAATCGAATGCCCTACAAGTCTTTCCGTCTGGATTTGGCATTGCATAGAACGCCTTCAACTCGAGCGGCCATTCGACCATGAAGAAAGCCTTCTTCCCCACAAGTCCAGCAAGCTTCCGTTCCTGAGTCTTCGAGAAATCCATCCCATACTCTATCTCTTCACCGCTCTTCCGAAGCATGTTCACCGCCTCTGAATACTGAATCCGCTTTAACGGCAGACTGAGCGGATCCAGGTCCTGCCCGAGCCGTTTCAACTCCTCGGCACTACTCTCGCGCACCGCCTTGACGCAGTGTGCGATGAATTCCTCCAAGACCTTCATCACGTCCGCATCAGTCGCGAACGATTCTTCAATGTCCATCTGGCGCACTTCGTTCAGATGGGTCGGCTGCTCGAACTTTTCAGCCCTGAATATTGGAACAACAGTGAAGACCTTTTCGAACGATATCGCGCACATCTGCTTGTACAGCTGCGGCGACTGGGCAAGATACGCCTCCTTCTCGAAATACTTCAACGAGAACAGTTCGGCACCCCCTTCACTTGCAGAGGCAATAATCACCGGCGGCTGGATCTCCACATAAAGCCGCTCTATGAAGAACTCCCGGAAGGACTCTAGAATCTTCGACTGGATCTTGAAGATGGCATTCGACTCCTCGCTTCGGAAATCCAGGACCCGCCAGTTGAGCCTCGTCTCCAACAACGTATTCTGAACCCCACGAGGGTCCAAGGGTAGAGGAGTCTCTGCCCGGCTCACAACCTCCAGCTCACTCGGAATAACCTCAATTCCCCTCTTCGCAATCTTACTCGAAACAACCGTCCCACGAACAAACAGCACATCCTCCTGGTGGAGACCCGCGATCTCCTTCAAAACCTCAGCCGGAGCCTTCGCCTTGGGAGCCGTCACCTGAACAATACCACTCATGTCCCGGAGAAGAAGGAAAGAGATTCCTCCTAGAACTCTGACGTCGTGGACCCAGCCTGCCAACACTACTTCCTTGTTCAGGCTCTCTCCTAGCTGAGAGGTAAGATGTGTCCTTTTCAGATGCGCAGAAAGACTCGGCTTGGCATGAGTTGACATCGGAATTCTTCAGCGCTCTGGGTTAGGCCCAGCTACATATCCTTAAGTGAAATATGTCGAACCTTACTTGTAATGGAACCCTTGAATGAGCGGCAGATCAAGGCGTTGAGAAAAGCATCAGGGATCACCACATTCAAGATCTTTCTAGACATGAACGATTTCATATTGGACCTCGCCACAAAAGGCGGACGAAAGGGCGAGATGAAGAAGCTGGCCCGAGTCGTTCATGGCACGGAACGAAAACTATAGCGACGCCCTTCACCGACTGGTCAGAGCGCTAAACGAGACCCGCATAAGATATGCTCTGACAGGAGCAGCAGCGGTCGGTTACTATGGCATCCCAAGAACCTCAATGGACATAAATGTCGTTTTCAGGAAACCTCTCAGTAGTCCAACTTGAAACCCTGGCCTCCGCTTTGTCAAGAGACGGTTTCGCTGCTAACAAGGAAGAAATTCGTAGAGCGGTCACCGGGAGAGAGGTCAAGTTCCAGGCTTTCGATGACAAGACAGGTTTCCTAAGAGCCGATATGTTCCTGGAGAAATCCTTTGGCCGAGTGCCCGACCGCATCGACGGATTGAAAGTTTGGTTTAGGACTTTTGAGGAGCTTGTGGCTAAGAAGATTCAGTATGGCGATCTAGACGAAGTTAAACCGCTTTTCCAGCGGAGGGGACGAGACTTCCCAGAAGGAGAAGATCACTCGCTTTCTCAACACTCAACAGAAAGCGAAGCTTGAACAAATCCTCAAAGAAACAGAATTGAAGACTTAGTATCCTAGCCTAATTGTCCTCATCATCTCTGGAGGGCGGCTGAAGAACTGATGCTCAGCCTGCAATGAGAATCTACGGCTCATCATTCATTTGGGCCTAGCCCTTCGCGGCAGAAAGAAACAGTGAATTTTTTGAAACAGGGAATTACTTACGAGGCGCCAAGGTTTTCCTTCACACATCGACGTCTTGACAATTCTGGACCCTCTCTGCCAAGGAAAAAGCGCCACCTTCTAGAAGAATAGCGATCACAGGGTCCTTTACGGAGAATTGGGAATTATCGTTACTCTGTCCGTCGTTCTGAGGGCAGTTTACGCCGGCATGATAACGGAATGATTGCAAGTCTGATGATGCCTTGAATCCAAGATCTCCCATTATGACCTGGCGCACTGGAGCACCTACATTATTAGACCAGAAGCTTAGAGTTCGGGTTACACTATTATCGGGACTGAGATGTCTCCAGACGGCAAGTCCCATCTCATTGGTCCAGATGCTAAACGCTGTACCTGGACTGAAGCCGGCACCGTTGATCGTGTCTGTTTTTTGAAGAGGAAGAGCTTCAAACCTTCCTGCGGGAACCGTGATCTTCTCAGGACCTTTTGCGGTGAAGTTAACAGATGTGGGCTGAACGAAATGGGCCCGAAATGCTGGTATGTCAATAGTAACGACGCTGGTGGAGGTCCACGATCCTCCAAGCGCGACAGGCCACCGCATAGTCTGCGGCGGACTGTAGTTCTCTTCGAGACCGACGAAGCTTACGTTAACGATAGACTTGACCAGTGAGATGTTGGATCTGAGATACCAGGCTTCAAAAGTGAAGCCCAATGCAAACCCGTTCAAGGCGACATTCGTCTTTGTCGTCACCCTGTAAGTATCATAACTAGCGCCTGCCACTATCAGGTTCTCGGTCGCATTGACAACCATGGTCGCGGTACCTAACCCTGTCAAGGGAGGGCCGAAACTAGTTGGGTCTGGCACGGTTAGAGAAATGTTGTAATTCCAAAAGTCTCCAACCGTCCAATTAGGCTTGTCCAGTAAAGCGTGTTTTGATGTTGCGTGTGTAGAAGCTACAAAAGCGACTGGCAGAAGAACCAGCGCAAGAGCACAGCCGAGGATCTGAATCCTCACAATCATTAGAACTTCCCGAGTAGAGACCTTCGGACTCCGCACTTTAACTGTTTCGTGATCCGAAAAACTTAGAGACTCTTGGGAGCACTCCGATGGTGGCTATCTCTGGATAGTGCGATCTTCCAGTCACAGTACATTATCACGCGTAACCGATGTAATATCTGAATCAAGTGACTTTCCAACATAGTCCATCTCGACACTATCGCCGCCCAACAAGAATCAGGTCAACATTCTCCGAACTGGGCAACGTTCGGGACAATTATTTCAGAACTTGTTTCGAAACAACGATTCAGAGATAATCGTCCAGTAGCTACCTCTGGATGGGTTACTCTACCTTGTGCTGAGTTTCCGTTCTCGCGAACTCTTAGGGTCCTGGACCCTAACAGGCGTCTATTCCCATTCTGAGTTTTCTTCGTTCATCAGCGACGGAATGGGATTCTCGTCTTCATCTTGCATGTGGTCTTGCATCTCTTTCCACTAAACACTTACACGCGCATCCACATAAGCGCATAGAACCGTTACCACATAACCACAGGTAACGTGCGTGCGTATATAGCGCCCATGCAACTTCCTGTTGAAGCACATGGCAGCGGAAGACGAAGAGGGCGAGGACTACCGCACTAGCATAGTCATGCCGAAGTCTCTGCAGAAGACAGTTGCCCATTATTGCATAGACCATGAACTGACTTTCACTGACGCTGTTATAGAAGCGCTCAGAGAATACCTTGCCAAACACAACCGCGCCGCACCCAAATAGTTCTTGGCCAGTTGACGCTTCCAGGGTGTAACCTGAGGCCGCCACGAAAGGATATACGAGTGTAGCTACAGCCATCCGGCGGACGCTTTCTATCACTTCTTCGAAGAAGGTGTCAAATAGTCACCTACGAGACGAATCATTGATTAGGAGTTCATGGCTGATCGCATCCCGGTTTCTTCTCTCAAGGGACCACACTGTTTCTCTCTCCGTTAGAGCGCCGAGGAGGGGCGCGGTGATAGAAATACCCAGCGTGTTGGAGGATGAAGAATAAAATTGAGAATTTGGGCTATAGTAGTAGTACTAGCATTTCTGCTACCTGCCGTAGCTGTGACCACGGCAGCCGCGACCCATGCCGACCATGATGACCACCTGAATAGAGGAACGGGCACGATTACGTTCACGCAAGGGGCGACGATCTCGGGTCCCACTGTTCTGAGCGACCACACAACGATTGTCAAAGTGCATGAGACTCTCAGCTTCACCGGCAACATGAGAGGCACTGCATTGACCGTAGAGAGAGATATCATGCATACGGTAACAGATGACGGCAAGACGAGGACTTTCACGACATTCCACGGCCGTGGTAATTTCACTGGCACGCTCGGCAACGACCAAGTCAAGCTTCAAATCAAATACGAAGGTGTCAAGAACAGCACCTTCGCAAGAGGCAACTTCGTCGTACATGGTGATACGAGCCAGATGAACGACGTCCATGGTGAGGGACACTTCCGTGGAAGTCTGACTGGCGGCGTCGAGGGCGGTGGCTCTTCGACAGTTAACTACAGGATGCACTGGACCGTCTCGACCCATACTGAGGAACCTGAAGCCCGCGACAACGACCGAGACACAGACTAGGCCCTGAATTAATCAGGGTCCTAGCTTTCCTCTTCTTCCCTAGGGCTCGAAGAATTGAGACCGATAATCATGGTTGTCTTGGACGGCGCGAGCGATCGACCCGAGGCTGGACAGAAAACTCCTCTTGAAGCTGCTCCGACCCCTAACTTAGACGGGATCGTCCGGAGGGGAGCTCTTGGTTCAGTGTACACGGTCGGAAAGGGAATCGCTCCAGAGAGTGACGCTGGCGTCTTCTCCCTTCTGGGATATGATCCGTTACAGATCCATCTCTCTCGAGGAGTAGTGGAGTCAATCGGAGCGGGGGTCGACTTTCATGATGGAGACCTCGCACTTCGCGCAGGCTTCGCAACTGTAGATGGCGACAAGCTAGTCGATCGAAGAGCTGGCCGGAATCTTTCGACTGAAGAATCACGTGAACTAGCCACGGCAGTCAACAACGAAGTCCGGTTGAAGAACGGAACCCGGTTCCTCTTTCAGGCGACCGTAGGACACAGGGCAGTAGTAGTCTTCAGAGCCAACTCGGACAGGTTCTCGTCGGAGATCTCCAACTTCGACCCTGCGTACGTGCGGACTGGACAGATTAGCATAGCCCAACCCGGCGTACCACAGTATGACATTCCGAAGTGCGACCCTCTCGACGATTCGTCTGAAGCTGTAAAGTCGGCTGCGCTAGTCAACGAGTTCGGGTTCAAAACCCGACGTGTACTAGACTCTCATCCAGTCAACCTGCAGAGGAGAAAACAGGGCAAGAGACCCGCAAACTTCGTTCTGATGCGCGACGCTGGAACAACCAAGCCCAGGGTCCAAAGCTTCCGCGAAAAATGGGGCCTAAAGGCAGCGATGATAGCTGACCTTCCAGCAGAGCTAGGGATCGGTCGGCTACTAGGAATGGAAGTGAGAGAGATTCCACCAGGAACATCACTTGATGATTATCGGAAGAGAGCAGAACTCGTCTTGAGACTGGCTGGGGAATACGATTTCGTATACGTCCATCTCAAAGGACCGGATGAGCCGGGCCACGATGGAATGTATGATCTGAAGAAGCAGAGAATCGAAGAGATCGACGGCGGATTCTTCGCGCACCTCCGAATGGCCGCCAAGCTCCAGAGAACACTTCTCTGTGTCACCTGCGACCATTCTACGCCTTGGAAGGACAAGGGACACAGCGACGATCCCGTCCCAGTACTAGTGGCTGGAGGCTCTCTGCAACCAGACGGGTCCCAGCGATTTACAGAAACAAGCGCCAGCTCAGGTCACTTCGACAGGCTGGAACGAGGGAGCCTGCTGCTCCCACGCTTGAAGCAGATAGCCGCCTAGCTCAAACAGGACCCTGTTCGTTCCTCACGTCGTCCTTCCCGATAGATTCATAGAGCATCATGATCATCACTAACCTAAATTGAACGAACCGATTTCTAAGAAGAACCTCGACGGCTACGGCGCACCCATAATTCCATGGGAGAAAGTGCAGAAGCGCCTGCAGAAAGGAATCACTCAAGCTCCAAAAACAGGAGGACCAGATCGACACACAGCCTGGCTAGCAACCGTCAACCCCGACGGCAGACCCCACGTCATGCCAGTGGGAACCCTCTACGTGGACGATACCTTCTACTTCACCGCCGGCCCAAAGACCCGTAAAGCCATGAACATTGCCCGCAACCCTAACTGCGTCATAACGATCGCAACTCACGACTTCGACCTCGTATTCGAAGGCCCGGCCACGAAGATAGTAGACCCTGCCCGGCTAAAGCGAATCGCTGAAATGTACACGAAGGAGGGATGGAGCCCGACAGTCGTCAAAGATGGCCTCACAGCCAAGTACAGCGCACCAAGTGCGGGACCGCCCCCGTGGCACCTGTACGAAGTGAAGCCCGAGACCATATTCGCCCTAGGTACTTCAGAACCCTACGGTGCAACCCGGTGGAGCTTCCAAACCAAGACCCGCTGAAAATAACGGTCAAGCGTCTCTAGACGTTCGTCATGAAACGCTTGTGCCTATTCAGCCCTGTATGTAGGGGCTGGGACCCGTTCATCCCTGCAGGAAGAAACATTCCCATTCCTGTGGGCTGAATCATGCGCTGGTCCAAGGTGGAACTGCCGGGGCTCCCCTCGAAGGAAAACAGATTGACGGCTAACAATAACCTAATTGTACCTAAAGCTGAATCCGCTGAAACTATGGCCGTTGGTATCGCCGAAGGTCCAAGAATACGTAGTACCGCTTTGGAACGTGGCGCTTGAACATCCATTGTCACTAAGGCCGATGCTGATCTTAGTAGGCGTATTCGCTGTTGCGGAGGTGCCTTGACCGCTCGGGGCCGTACCGCTACAAATGGTAGTCGAACCATTGGTAACTGTGAAGCTGTTCATAGTCTCGCTGGAACTAACAGTAAATGTGAAGTTGAAATAATTACTACTGTAACCGTATTCTGTGATTGTCATAGTCACGCCACCCGAAGACTCCGACCAGGTCCCGCTCTGACAGTTCGACGTGCATCCAGTGCCCCCACCATTATTGCAGTTGGTGGTGCAGTTGTTGTTATTGTTGCTGTTGTTGCCGTTGCTGCCCTGAAAGCTGGGCAGAATGACGTAGGTGAATGTGACATAAGTACCGACACCAGCCCCAACAAAGGCTCCGATAGAGACTAGGCTGATGAGAAGAGCAGCAGTAGCCTTCCCCACCCCCTTAACGGCGGGAGTTGCTAGCGCGGGAACTGCATCGCCTTTCTGAGACATTGCTTGCGATTAGGAAAGGCGCCAATTTGAATCTCGTGTAACCCTCATCTAACTCCGAATAGTATAGAGAAGGGAAGGTTTGATCATGACGCACCGTCGCTGAGGTCATGCTCTAAGTATTATTAGCAGAGGGTTACCTCGAACCTCACTTTAAGTAAAAGTCAAGAAGTGACGATGGGTTATGAAGATCAAATTAACAAGTGTATTCGTTAACGACCAGAACAAGGCGCTTGAATTCTATACGAAGACCCTGGGATTTGTCAAGAAGGCTGATATCGGCGCGGGCAAATACAGATGGTTAACAGTCGTCTCGTCTGAAGAGCCAAACGGGCCTCAGCTGGTTCTCGAGCCAAACGACAACCTCGCCGCTAGATCTTACCAGGAATCAATTTTCAAGCAAGGCATCCGAACGACCATGTTCTTCGTGGACGACATTCAGAAAGAGTATCAGAGACTGAAGAAGCTCGGAGCGAAATTCACGATGGAGCCAACAAAGACAATCGGCTCAACCATAGCTGTGTTTGACGATACCGTTGGTAATCTAATACAGATAACACAGCTCGGCTAGCAAAGCCACGGCTGGGACAGCTCGCTCAGGACCGCTCCGGAGTCGGCCTCGAGTAGTTTCTGCAAGCTGTACAGTCTATGTTCTTCCGTGAAAAATCCATGCCGGGGTAGTATTGGAACTGGATTACGTGCGGCTCGCTCCAGGCTTCGCGCGAGAGGTACTGGAGATCTACGAGAATTGGGAGGGAAAGGATTCCGTGCCGATGAAGGTCAAGGAGTTGATGATGGTGATCGAGATAGAAGTCAACAAGCTTTACGATCCCGGCGGCTGGGCACGCATAGCTGCAATGCCGAAACCCCCCATACTCAAAGACACCAAGCTGAGCTAAGATCCCCTACTTCTTCTCTAGGATCTCCTTCCTTCGAAACAGAACGATTCTCGTAACCAAATCGTAAGGGATCGGTTTGTCAGTCGGGAATTTGAGATTACCCTTTGGACCTTCGTATGAAGATACCTCCTTCTTGAATTCTCTAGGCGCCGGTGGGTAAAGCCCGATATGTTTTCTAAACGCAGCAAAATGCACTAGGCTGCTTCCCTTCAATTTGAAGGTAGGTATCTGATAGCTGATCGCTTCCTCGGCATCGGGTGCCGCTTTCCTAATGGTCCGCCTCATTTTCTCTAGAATACTTTGGACGTCCTTGGGAAACGTCTCGATGTATTCATCTATTGTCTCAAACTGCTTCTTGGCTGGCATTTACATCCCTTCCCAGAGAGCGTCTAGGACCGGATTTTATCCTATCCGTATTCCCAGTACCTGTCCGACTACTGTTCCAATGATGAAGAGGGCGAGGCTCGCGGCCATGATTATCCCCGCGATTTCCGCGAACTGGCGTATGAAATGCCGCCCCGAGATTACCGTATCGTAGAAAGTCATCGCGGCCACCAGCACAACCCCGATCACGAGCGAGGTCCCGAGCGCACCTGCCATGTTCCCGGTGAGGAAGTAGGGAAGGGCGAGCAGAACAGCGGTAATCATGTAGGAAACGCCAGTGTAGATGGCTGACCATTTGGCTGATCCTTCGAAGCCCTGTTTGGCCTGCGCGTAAGCGGCAGACGCCATAGCGATCGAGGCGGCTAGCCCAGCGATTATTCCGGCGAGTCCAGCCAGCTCCGTTTTTCCGTAGATTCCCAGTGACCCTGCGTGAATTCCAGAAATCTCCACAACTGCGTCTGCTAGTCCAAGGACTATGAATGACATGTACTTGACCCGGTTCTCCTTGATCTCTCCAATCAGAAGATCCTCCTGACTCTCCTCACTCTCCATCATAGACTGAAAACGAGCCATATCGGCCGGAGGAATACTCTCAGCGATCCTCTTGTACCGCTCGTGAAGCTTACCCTCATGCCTCTCCAACAGTTTCAGAGTGAAAGTCAAGCCGAGGATGAGTCGCAACAGAACAATCACGTACATCCGGAGCCTCTTTGCCGAGACTTTCGCGTCGGGAGCGTAGGTCTTCCAGAACTCGTAGTGAGACTGTTCTCCATTTCCAATATTTTCGAGAGCTTTCTTGAAGGTTGGGTTATTCTCGCGACGCGCGAGTGCGAGATACACCGAACGGTCCGCGTACTCGTCTTGAGCAGACTCTGCTGCTAGCTTGACTAGTTCGGGGTTAAGGGTCTCTTGCAAAGAGTGAAACAGTTCCTCGGAAGCGAGGTCTCTTATTTAGTGATCTTGCCTTTTTCAACTATTGGTCGAGCTCCACGAATATCTCATTATTCTCGACCTTTACGTTGTACTTGGTCAACGGTTTCTCGGCGGGTGGATTGACCGCCTCACCAGTCAACAAATTGAACCGCGATAGATGAAGCGGGCAGGTGACCTCTTCTCCGATGAGGAATCCGGTCGAAAGATCTGCTTCTTCATGCGTGCACGTCCCGTCCCAAGCGTGAAGCTTTCCATCCAAATTCACAAGGAGAATCCGTCGACCATCGTGCTCGATTCCCTTCATTGTGCCTGGCGGAAGCTCTGATAGAGGACCGACGGGGATGAGCTTTCCCAGAATGTGTTTCCCTACCGGTACTTGTAATGTCTCTCGAAGAGATCCGCTTCAACAGCCTCCTTCTCAGGCTCCTCTTCAAACTCCGGAAGCTGTTCTACTCTTGGAGGAATCATTCCACCTCTCCCCGCCCATTTCTCATCGATCAGAAACTGGATCACAGCTCTCACCGATCTAAGCGGTATCCGTTTGACCGCGGGGTGGAGGAATCCTAGTATGACCATCCTCTGAGCCTCGCTATGAGTCAGACCTCGCGACATCAGATAGAAAATTTGTTCCTCGTCCACTTGGCTCACGGAGCCTGAGTGGGTCGCCTTCACCTCGTTCGTGAAGATCTCCAGCCCGGGAATCGCGTCCGCCCTCGCCTTCTTACTAAGAATCATCGCGTGCTCCGCGAGATACGAGTTGGAGTTCTTGGCTCCCTCACTGATCCTGATCATGCCCTTGAAAATCGCACGAGCACTATCCCTCAAGACTCCGCGAGCAAGAACGTGCCCTGTTGTGTTCGTCGATTGATGTGTCAGATCCGTTACAACATCGAACCGTTGCGACTCCGAACCGAACACAACCTCAACATCCTCGGCTGTTGCTCCCGGGCCATCAAGAACACTGTCCATCCTAGAACGAGTTGTCCCACCTCCCATGTGTCCTACGGTCCAGTTGACCCTGGAATCCTTCTGACCGATTGATCTTCGATTGACTGTTGAGTGAACGTCTCCCTCGAAATCTTGGATGCTGGCAAAGTTGACCTCTGCTCCTTCGCCGAGATAGACTTCTGTGACCTCGCTATAGAGCGAGGGACCTTGACTCTCTTTGCCTAGTTGCGAGTAGGCTTCTTGTAGGAAGTTGACTTTGCTGTTCTCCTCGGCCACGATTATGTTGTGAGTGAAAGAGGCTTGTCCATGGGTCTTCAGTAGGACGATGTTCCGGAAGGGAATCTTGACGCTCAGTCCCTTGGGAACGTAGAGGAATGTTCCAGCGGTGAAGAATGCGTCGTTGAGAGCCGCGAACTTGTCATCTCCAGGCGGTATCGCCTTCGTGAATCGGTTTCGGGCGAGGTCTGGAAACTTGACCAGAGCAGACTCCACGTCTGAGAATACGATTCCTTCCTTCTCCAGGGCTCCATGTACTTCGGTGCGGACCATCTGAGAGTCCACCTGCAGTGCAAGGGTCGGCTCATCTTTCTCTCTCACTAGGTGAGCTATTTCGTTGGGAATAGTTCGAATGTGTGATGGGAGTCCGAGCTGGATAGAATCGAGATTCAGACCCGATAGGATATCCACGTATTTCGTGTATAGCTGGGATTTTTCGACGGGTAGTTTCTTGAAGTAGTCGAGGGCTACTGCGCGTTCTCGGCTGATCTCTTCAGGTTCAGAGAAGTGGCCGGAGACCTCTTTCACCATGCTTTCTGTTGGGCTGGCGAGAGAGTTGGCCATGGCTAGTTGAGGAGTGAGAATATGTTTAGAAGTTTTGGGCTCGGAGGGATTAGCCTACGGCGCCTTCCATTTCCATCTCGATGAGCCGGTTGAACTCCACCGCGTACTCCATCGGGAGGACCCGTGTGAAGGGCTCCATGAATCCGGTGACGATCATGCTGAGAGCCTGAGTCTCGGACAATCCTCTGGACATCAGATAGAACAATTGGTCCTCGTTGATCCTTCCAACAGTCGCCTCGTGGGTTATGGTTGCATCGTCCTCGTTGACCTCCATGTATGGATAGGTGGTCGTCTTGGAACGGTCGTCCATCAGTAGCGCGTCGCATCTGACGCTGGACTTCACTCCCACGGCTCCTTTGGCTACGTGTACGAGTCCTCTGTAGGTTGTTAGTCCTCCGTCTTTGCTTACGGACTTTGCGGTGATCCGGGAGCTTGTGTACGGCGCGAGGTGGACTGCTTTAGCTCCTGTGTCTTGATGTCTATTCTTGCCAGCGAAAGCTACTGAAACGATCTCGGCTTTGGCCCTAGGCCCGACGAGATAGACGGATGGATATTTCATCGTAAGCTTGCTGCCCACGTTAGCATCGATCCATTCTACCGAAGCATCCTCGTAGGCGTAGGCTCGTTTGGTGACGAGGTTGTAGACGTCTGAGCTCCAGTTCTGGAGAGTTGTATACCGGACCTTCGCGCCCTTCTTGGCGATGATCTCGACAACAGCCGAGTGGAGCGAGTCACTGGAATAGACAGGAGCCGTGCAGCCCTCGATGTACTGGACGTCTGCATAGTTGTCTGCGATGATGAGGGTTCTCTCGAACTGTCCCATGTTTGCAGCGTTGATTCTGAAGTACGCTTGTAGCGGAAGATCTACCTTCACGCCTTCGGGAATGTAGATGAAGCTGCCACCGCTCCAGACGGCGCTGTTGAGCGCGGCTAGCTTGTTATCTTCTGGAGGGATAATCGTTCCGAAGTGTTTCTTTACAAGCTCCGGATGAAGCTTAACAGCAGTATCCGTGTCGCAGAAAATGACACCCTTATCCTCGAGATGTTTCAGGAGGCTGTGATAGACGACCTCGGACTCGTACTGGGCGCCTACTCCGGCCAAGAACTTCTTCTCAGCCTCAGGTATGCCCAACCGGTCGAAGGTCTTCTTGATCTTATCGGGAACATCGTCCCAGCTCTTCTCAACCTTGTCAGTGGGACGAAGATAGTAGTAGATGTCGTTAAAGTCAATGTGGGCGAGATCGCCTCCCCACTGGGGCATAGGCCGCTTGACGAAATGCTCGTATGCTCGTAGCCTGAACTTTAGCATCCATTCAGGCTCTTTCTTCATTTCAGAGATCTGTTCGACAGTCTGTCGTGAGAGTCCCTTCTCGGACTTGAACACGTACTTTTCTTCATCCTTGAAATCGTACTTGGCGTAGTCCAGGTCCAGAATACTCTTGTTAGCCATCCTCAGTCTCCTCTTTATGACGTACGTTATACAGGATAGCCTGTGCCTATATGTATTTACAGGTTCCGTCCCACGCTTAGCCACTTCTCAAGAAGTGAGAGACTTGCCTCGTCCCTCTGAAACATGGGGTCACGGTAGGTCTCAGGGTTCAGTCGACGAAAGAGGTCACTCAGTGACCTCGAAAGAGAGGCTATCGATTCGACCCACTCATTGACAGAAACAGTCCCAATATGGACGGTTTGCGGCGAATTGACGCCTTGAGTAGGACCCATCCCGCCATCAACCCTAAGGAAGAGTTGGAGAGTTCGGCCATTCCTTTCCACTAAGAATCCAAATCCAGTCCCCAGCAACCAGTACTCATAGGCGCCGTCGTTTTTCTCAGAAAGATCTTCGATCAGTTCGCGAGTTCTTCCAATGAAGCGTTCTCTGGAATGCATGATAACGGCTGATTTGACTCCATTTATCCCCAGAGATTCAAACACGTTCTTTCCATCGATTTCCAGTGTCACAATGGGTTCGGAGATGCCGTAGCCATCGGCGCTAGCAATCATATTCTCTGAAACGTCCGAGAGGACGAACTTGCAGCGCAACTCGTGTCATCTACTCTGAGCCCGTTTTTGGTCGGACAATAACACCGTATGATAACATAGTAAGATCGTATTCTGATTGGAAGCTCATTCTTTCCGTTAACCCCTTCTCATGACGGCTGGTGTACACTCTTCCCTCAATGGCTCGAATAGCCGGATTCCGACTCAGAAGGAACTTGTCAAGCGACACTGGATAAGGCTCTCGGGGACCATGAATCCTTCCCTTTCGAAAGAGTAACCCTCTGTGGAACCGGTAAGCTTGAGGAAGAAACAAGACATGACTTACTGACAATTTCTCGGCTGCAACGCCATCCAGCTTCAAGAGATACATTCCATCAAAAGACGGTTTCTCGGCAACCGATACGGGTCCCACAATGGTCACGGAAAACGTCTTTCGATAAGGATGCTCCTCGAGGCGCATCTCGACCCTTCGTCCCGAAATCGGTTGAAAGGGTCCAGCATCTTCGATCGAAGCCACCATAATCGCTCCTGCTCAACTTCTACAGTCTGACTGCGTCTTGCAGATAGAAGGTTTATGTGAAAGGTTCCATCGAGCCACAGTTCATGCCAGGAAAAAGATACTCTCTACCGAACCTGCCTTACAAGTACAACGCTCTTGAGCCAACTATCTCTGAGAAGATCATGACTCTACACCACGACAAACACCACCTCGCATACGTCAATGGAGCAAACGCAGCATTAGACAAGCTGGAGAAGGCGCGACAGACCGGCTTCGCCGGAATTGACGTCCGCGGAATCTCTCGTGATCTTGCCTTCAACGCCTCAGGTCATACTATGCACAGCTTGTTTTGGCCGAATATGAAGCAGGGTGGAGGCGGAACGCCCGGTGGACGCCTCGCTGACCAGATCAACAAGGACTTTGGAAAGTTCGACTCTTTCAAGGAACAGTTCGGGAACACCGCTAAACAAGTCGAGGGATCGGGCTGGGGAATACTCGCCTACGAGCCAGCTTCAGACCAGTTGATTACCCTCCAAGCTGAGAAGCACATGGACCTAGCCGTCCAGGGCATGACTCCTCTCCTAGTCGTCGATGTCTGGGAGCACGCCTACTATCTCGACTACGTGAATGACCGCGCCAAGTATGTTGATGCGTGGTGGAACGTGGTCAACTGGGACGACGCAGCAGCTCGCTTCGACAAGGTTCGAAAGTAACCCATCAAACCCCCAACCTTTTCTTTTCGGATAGCCCTTACTAGAGCTACCTCTGTCCGAAGACTTGGTGAGCTCTAAGAGGCTTCAGCTGAAAGATCCTTCGCCAGACTCTCAAGATCGACATCCTCTTCCTTCTTAGTCTCCATTTTCACCGGTTTCGCTTTTCTCTCTTTGATTCTGACCTTCGATGGTGGAAGGGGTTTGCCGTGTCCCGGGCAGAGGATCACCGGATGAAGGTCAAGGATTCGTTGAACACTCGACATGGTCTGTGTAGTGTTCTCCATGAACAATGGTTCTCGAAGTTTGCCGCGCTTTGTCCTTAGGAGATCGCCGATAATGGCAACCCGGCTCTTGTTCACGAATAGAGAGACGGACCCCTTCGTGTGTCCTGGGGTCCAGACGATAGACCCGTCAAGCCCCGCGTTATCGAGTATCGATTCTTCATCGGAGGCTTCGTCAACAAGTACTGGATGATACTTGACGAGCCGAAACAGCTTCGCTGTTGAGGAAGCAACGGCAAATACGCGCCTAGCTATGCGTCCGTAGAGACTCCAGGCTCGCGGTGTGATAACTACGAGGGTCCCAGCGACGTATGGCTTCTCGAAACCGTGAGAAACAAGCATTCCGGAAGTCTCTTTTTTGAGTGCGGCGGCGCTTCCGATGTGATCCCAGTGCCGATGAGTCAGAAGAATCAGCTTAACATCATGAGGAGTTCGGCCAAGACTCGCGACCGCTTTCAGTATCCTCTTCTCGCTGCCTGGCATCCCGGTGTCGACTAGGACCAGTCCATTGTCCGCTTCGACCAGGTATGTGTTCGCTGCGCGAGCAGGTACCCTATAGACACCCTCGGCGATTTCCAACAATTATTAGCTTGCCTCTCTAACGGTCACGGTCGTAGCTCGAATTCTCTGCCAGCCTCGTATGCGGAAACATTTGGTCCATCTGATTTAAGACTCGTGAAACCCTAGGCTCTGTCAAACCGTCAACTCTTCGGTTGCTGTTTGGTGATAGCTTCGGCCACCTCTAACTGTAATGTTCAAGGAATCAGTGATTATCACATTAGGCGGTCGTCGTATGAGCCTGTCACACTGGTATGAGGGGAGTGAATCCGACCAGGTGAGAGGCGTGAATCAGGATGTCTGGTTGGTTGGCCACCGTAAAATCCCTGCCGTGCAATGGGCCAAGCTACCACGCTACTGGCGTGAGGGGGCGGTTGAGGTTCGACCGTTCCCTGCCAAGACGAGGCTATGTGTCTCTGAGGCGCAAGGGCTCTCAGGTGAAGCAGTGAAGGGGAACCCGCCGACGACGGTAATCCCCGGAGTCGATGAGAGCAAGCCGGGTCGTCGAACAACCGAAGACTTGGCAGAACCAAACCCTAGGGCTTCCGCGCCGCGACAACATCACCGACTCTACCGACAACCTCTCCCAGTGTGGGAGGCTCAAGCCCGCGTCCCTCCAGATATGCCGCTCCAGCGGCGTTGGCGAATATCAGCCGATCCTTATGCCCCAGCCCTACACCCTGAGCATAGATGTCTGCCGCGTTCCAAACATCGCCTGCGCCGGTAACCTTAACAGGATTGATCTTTGCGCAGGGAACGCGCACCCTCTGCCCATCTACAAAACTGGCCGAGAACTCTGGCGTATGCAGATCAACCCTCGGAATCATCATGCTGAACACGCTAGCCGCTCCAAAGAGAGGGTCCTCAGCACCCTCAATTTCCGATGTGTCCTCAGCTACGCTGCTCGCCAGATGGACCAGCTCGTTCTCGTTCACGCTCAGAACATCGACCAACCCAGGAGTCAGGACCCGCTGATTCAGCCCCTCTATCTCGCCCGTCCGTAATGCGGGGTCTCCGGGGTCGAAGAACGTGACAGCCTTTCCTTCTTCCTTGGCTATCGAGAAGACCTTCTCGGCGAGGTCTGTTCCCTTGAGGTTCTGATTCCAGTTGAGAACACAGACAAAATCCGCTTCGGATATGAGCTGCTTGTCCTCCTGCGTCAGCTTCTCGGGACCAAACTGGGAGAGAGATCCGGGGTCACTGACCATGATGTTGACGCGCCTGCCCGAGTGCTCTGTCTCGAACGACATTGTCCGGGATATTGTTCCCGTTGTCCTGACGTGCGAAAGGTCTACACCCTTGAGAAAGTGTTGGAGTAGTGTTTTGCCGAGTTGGTCTGTCTCAATAATCGGAACTACCTGACAGCCGAGCTTCGAAAGCTGAGCCACCACGTTCGAGGCGTTTCCTCCCCGGCCGACCGTGTGTCCCCAGCCCAGAAGGTTTCCTCCTCCCCTCTGAGCCACTTCCATGAAGGAGGCGGTCAGATCCTCAAGCTTGCCCGGATAAGTGAGAATATAGTCGAGATAGAAGTCCGGCATTACTACAACTTTGAAGCTGGGTTTGGCACGGTTGAGAGTCTCTTTCAGCCCTGCGACCGGGTCTACAGCTTCCTTAGCTCTCAACATGCCTCCAAGCCACCAAAGTATCGGATTGACTATTCGTTCATAAGCATGGACTGATATCACGACTTAAGACTGGCTTGTAGAAAATGTCCGTCCAGACAGAACGCCCCGCATCAAGGCTCCAGCTCGATCTCATGTGGGGCCGGATGAAGAAAGCAGCCAATCTAGACCAACAAGGAGTACTAGAGCTGAAAACGGACACTACAGCCACCGGACAAGCCGTCGCAGTCCTAGTTCTCGCAGCTCTCGCCTACGGCATCGGCTACACTGCACAGACGCAATTCCAGAGACACGACCTGTCAATCTACGGAATAATAGTCGGCACCCTCGCCAGCACCGTTACCGTATGTTTTGCAGCTTTCGTATGGTCAGCAACAGCCTTCCTAGTCGGGACAAAACTCTTCCAAGGCAAGACCAGCTACTGGGAGCTAGCGCGTCCACTATTTTTTGCAAGCAGCCCGTTCCTCCTCTTCCTCTTGATCACAGTCCCAATCCCTCCAATTCTAGTGCAAGGAAATGTTCCAGTCTACTGGTTTCAGGGGACCGTCGCAGTCGCAGCCGTAGTCTGGCTATTCCTCTCACAAGTGTTTGCTCTGAAACAAGTGATGGGACTGAATCTGCGGCGAACAATCCTCACGGTCGCCGTAGGCCTCCTCATACTCGCCTTCATCGGCCTCCAATTCGGAACATCCTGAACAGTCCCCTCACTATAAGTTGATAATCCGGCCCGACGCAGGAATACCGCAAGGCGCTGATGACCTCCCGGTCCCGACCCGTCACCACGGACAGATTCCGGACGATGCTGGACAGGATGGTGAAAACGGCCAGGCTCAACGGGGAGACGATCTTGTCGCTAAAAGAAGATCCCACGGCAACGGGTCAGGCTCTAACTGTCTTGGCTATTGCAGGGCTCAGTCTCGGTGTCGGGTTTACAACGTCAATCGGACTGGAAGCAAGATACGTTCTCCTTGGAGCTATCTTCGGCGCGATCCTGAGCATCGTTCTCGGCTTCGTCTGGTTATCTCTAACCTTTCTCATCGGAACAAGGATCTTTGGAGTGACATCAGACTACTGGTCCCTGGCGCGACCAATGTTCTTCGCAACCTCTCCGGGGCTAGCCTTCCTCTTCATGTCGATCCCAGTATGGGTCGTCTCGGATATTGCTCGGGCAGTCGGCGTGGTATGGATAGCCATCTCGACCGTATTTGCGGTCAGAGCTGCTCTAGGTTTTGATACTCAGCGTAGCCTTCTGACATTCATCCTAGTAGCGCTGATCGTCATCATCAGCTATGGACTGGTATCTTCGATATAGAGTAGGTTGGGCCCTCCAGTCATTACGTAGGAAAGCGTGACGGTTATCGTTCCGTAGCCGGGGTCTTGGTTCCCGTGTTCTTGTACTTGTTGAAAATATCCATTGCCGGGTCTTTCTTCATGTCATGATCCCGATACAGATGCTCCTGTAGCTCGTAGTACGTGTTGAAAGTCCGTTCAATGTTCTTAACAGAACACACAAAACATAGAATCTTGTCCTTAACCAATGCCTGATCACGACATATAGTCGCTTGTCTTCAGGGGAATAAAAAATAGACCCAGAAGCAACATTCTCGGAGGATCCAGCGGATATTAAGGGCGGGAAACCGGGTTTTAGAATCTCAAAAACCGAACGCCTTAATTCTGAACTTGATGAGCCAAACATTCGACCTGGAGGCGAAAGCTAGTTGTGTGACACATGCGCCGCACACAATCCGACGAAGAAGAAGAAAAAGTGACTCGTCGACGCTATCGAAGCGTCTATCCTTTCCGAATATTATTTTTCGCATCAACACTCAATCTTTCCCGCACCGTGATGAATCTAGCCTTGCTTCAGATTCAACATGCCAATCGTGGACGTTTCTGACAGGGCATCATTGTTTCTTGATTGTTTTTCAACTAATCATGGATTGGGAAGTTTAGAATAAGCGGTCGCACGCACATTCCCATCATGTCTAAGGCTTGGGGCTTCATCAAGGACCCTATCCATGGGATACGTCCGAATTAGCGAAGCCGAAAAGACGATAATTGACACTCGACCTGTGCAGAGACTTCGACGACTACGCCAGCTCGCCGGGTCGGAATTTGTCTATCCAGCAGCAAACCATACTCGATTTGAACATGTTGTCGGAGCTATGCACCTGGCAGGTGTTCTCGCAGAAGTCCTGCCCGCGCACCTCGACATTCACACACAAGAACAGATGCGTCTAGCCGCTCTACTGCACGACATCGGACACGGCCCATTCTCACACGTGTTTGAGCCTCTCATGGTTCGCTATCTGAAGAAGAACCATGAAGACTTCGTTCCCTGGCTTGTGAACGAGACAGAAATCGAGTCAAAGCTCGAGGATGCCGGTTTTGACCCTCGCAAGCTTGGGCTCCTGGCCGTAGGCAGGCTTAGAGATGGAAAGAGACCCTATCTCGACCAGATCATCAGCAGTAGCGTCGACGTTGACAAGATGGACTTTCTAGTCCGAGATTCGTTCCATACGGGAGCCGGGTATGGTTCCGTGGACGTTCACAGGCTCCTCTACACCATGGACGTGATCAATGGAAACCTGTCCGTTGATGGGAGAGCTGTCGCGACCCTCGAGAGCTTCCTATTAGCCAGACTCGAATCCTTCAGAACCATCTACTTCCACAGAGCCTCAAGAGCAGTCCAGATCATGATTGTCCAAGCCCTAGAAGCGGCAAAGGACGAACTCAACCTACTCTCCTTCGACGAACCTGAAGACTATTTGCGACTTGACGATTACAAGGTCTGGACAGATCTGAAGGAGTGCAACCAGTCCAGGAGAATAATGGAGGATCTGGAGGCGAGAAGATTACTAAAGTGTTCGTATGAGAAAACTCTTTTCACTCAAGAAGAACTCGTTTCAAACGTCATAACGGAAGAGAGCGCGCGGGACAAAATCCGAGACGAGATTGCCAAGAAAGCACGAGTCAGGGTCGAAGATGTAATGATTGACGTGCCAACCCTTCCCTCAGTGCCTTACCACAATGCGGTGGAGATACAGCCTCTCGATATACCAGTCTTCGGACGTGGACCGACTGGTAAGAAAGAGATCGTACAGCTCTCGGAGATCTCGAGAATAATCGGCGTGCTCAGGACCTTCATGAATCTCGTCCGGGTCTACACCAAGGAACAGTACCGCTCCAGAGTTGAAGCCGCATCTAGACAGATTCTCGGAGAGACGCCGTCTTCAGTCAAGGTTTCCCTCTAATCACGACCGCTGTGGCGTTCTGTCACTAGGTCAGAATTCTAGAAGTTACATCAGCACTTTATTTCAACCCCAGAAAAGATACTGATATCCGAAGAAACCGTGGTGCCTACTCTGCCCAAATTCATGCAAACACTCGACGATACAATATACCGAGAACTAGAGAAGATCGCCAAGCGCAGAGGGATCTCCATCCAAGAATTGATCAGAGCCGTAATTGTTCCAGAGTGGGTCACCGGCCATAATGGTACAGAGGCCAAAGAATCTCCCGCAACTAGGCTGAACAGTTGGCGCTAGTCTCCACCATTTCTAGAACATTGGGTCGCAACTAGAGGCCACGCGACCGCCAACTTGTGATCGAGTCCTCATCCTATTAAAGAATCTTGGACGAATCGTTGCAGTCTGTTCTGTTACATTGGAATTACCATTGACGATCAGCCACTGATCATTTTGATGATGGTCAATGTCTGGAAGGAAGCCGAGAATCTCACCCAAGGTAGCAACAATCCTCTCTATAATCAGACTAACAGTGACAACACGATGAACACTGAGAGGTTCGACGACGCAATGGCTGCGGTCACATTCACAGCCATGGCAATCACAATAGCCCTCGGTTTTTTGTTCCATCTCTAAGAATTCTAGGCCGCGACTCCGATCACGGACTTCTAACCTTGTCCAGAAGCCCTGAGTAGACTCTGAGGGCTTCTCCCTCGGAGAGGGTTGTGTTGAGGGAGATGAGGCTCATCTTCTTGAAAATCGCGGCTGACCTCTCCGCGAGCGCTCGGGCTGCGATGAGATATTTCCCCCCAAGGAGGACAGATGATGTGCCTACAACACCCTCGGTCAGGCCAGCTGTCGACACTGCGAGTGTTCCGATTTTCATTGTGCCCTCGTAACAGAAGGCGAGGACCGCGTTGTCCATTTGGAGCAGGTTCACTTTGTGGACTCTGCCTTCTCTTTCTAAGCTAGCTTCCTGCAAGGCTAGATCCTAATGGAAATATTGTGCTTAGGTGATGTAGCGGTCTTTTCCTTCTTCGGTCTTCTCCTCTCCCTCTTTGACCTCTTCGAGTTCGGTTCGACGGAACTTTTCCATCTTCTTCCTCATATCCTCAATTTCCGTATCCAAGTCCTTCAGCTCGACCGGCATTCCGACCAGTCCTGTTAGCATCTGAATCACTGCCCGAGCCGCCTCCAGATCAGGATACACTCCTGTTGTAGCTCCCAAGAGACCTGCGCACTGTAGCCCTCTCTGCCGACCGATTCCCAAGATTACTCCCGCAGCTCCCGTGACTGCTCCTCCCTTTGCGAGCTTGGCGCCCATCTTCTTCAACCTCTCTCCAACTACCGAATCGCCGACAACTGCGTATACGGCTCCCACATCGTTCCCAGACCTCGTTCCGTATCCTCCCATGGTGAGAACCATCTTGGAATTGAATCGTTGGGCAAAGTCCAACACTGTGCTCGCGACCTCATATTGACCCGTCACGCTCGGCTGTGCGTCCCCGGTTAGGAATATCGCGTTAGGCTCCTTCTCCCCAAATGAATAGAACTCGTACTTGGGAAGTGAATACGTCCCATCTTCCGAAATATTGATTCCTAAATTCCCGTCTGGAAAGAGAAGATAGCTAGAATACAGTTCCGCGAATTTTTTCGGCTTCAGCTTCTCGATAAAATAGTCCACCGCGACCTTTCCAACGTAGCCCAGCCCCGGCAGGCCCTGGATCAGGACCGGCTCCTTCAATTCTGCCTTTGAGAGTTCATGAATTCTAGTATCATTGATCATTACAATAGGCCAGATCGAGGAGTCTCTAGCGATTCTCGGGTAGAGTTGTTTAAATAGTTTGATCATCACGCCACTCGCAACCGAATAGAGAGTTTGCAAGATGAGTTGCGCACCATTCGTCTCTTCCCCGCATGACGTTGTCCGCAAAATGCTTGAGGTAGCCAAGGCTACAAAGGACGATGTGGTCGTAGATCTCGGATGCGGCGATGGTCGAATTCTAGCGACCGCGGTGAAAGACTTCGGAGTCAAGGCAGCGTTTGGTTACGAGATAAGAGAAGACCTGTTCAAAACCGCCTCTGGCGAGGTTGAGAAGCTCAACCTGACGAACAAGGTCCACGTATACAACCGCGACCTCTTTCAAGCCGACCTCAAAGAAGCCACTCTAATCACTCTCTACCTCACAACTTATGCGAACGAGCGGTTGAAACCGAAGCTGAGAGCTGAGGCGAAGCCCGGTTCGCGAATAGTTAGTCACGACTTCATGATCAACGGATGGAAACCATCGAGAAAAGAGAACTACAACGAACATACAATCTACGTGTACTCGATCCCTGAATCCTACTCAATGTAGAGTACCGTAGCCCACCTCATCGTATTTTGACGATAGAGCAATATTTCCGACCTCGAGAATAGTCGGTTTCTCAATCGTCTTCGTCTCAACGACAACTTTCCCACCATCGACGTGATTGATCCTCCCAATTGAGAGGAGTTCCTCGTTCTGATCTAACAGTCCCGCGACAAGCCCTCTGAAGCGTCGATTCTCAGGAAGAACCGTCTGTTCTAATTGATCAAACATTCTCACTCTCGCCTCTAGACTGATTCCTAACTTGTGGGACCCTTGAAGGAATCGACGATACCCTGCTTCCCGAACCTTCTTTCTTTCCTCCTTGGATCGAACCCTCGCAAACGTAGAACTTGGCAGTTTCAACGAGGCGAATTTTACCCTCTCAAGAAGAGGATCAATGACCTCGTCTGTTCGACTCAGCCCGATGACTAGGTCTGGTTGAATCTCTTCAATCAGAAGTTGCTTGTGACGCAAGGCGTTGAACTCTGCGAGCCATCCGTCCGTGTTCACCAGTACGATGTCCGCCGACCTCGTCATTTGCTTCTTCAAACGTGTGGCCAGCGTGACAACTTTGTCGGGAACGAAGGATGGGCTAGTATCGCCTACGAAGAACGAAATTTCAGCTGCTGCTTTGTGAAGGCCAATAATCGGCGCCTGTACAACAGACGAACTTATGGTTGTTGGAGGCCCAATGTCAGCCTGACCTACGTCAGCGTCAACTACTCCAACTTTCCCCGGGTCCTCTAGACATTTGTTGGCGAGGAATGTGCAGAGACTGGACTTGCCAGAATCCACCTCTCCGATGATGATGCAGACCCCTCGCTGCCGTTGGAGAACTTGCGCTGCCTCGTTCCAGGCCGTCGGCACAGTTGACTCTCGAACCACAGACCATGAACTTCCAGAACTACGTCTGATTTCCAGAACGGTATTGTCCGCACCGTAGATGGGTTCTTGTCGCCATTCCTCTATTATGGTCCAATCGTCGGATTGGATTCGAGCGCCCAAGCATTGGGCGTCTCCTCTCTTCGCTCTAATCCACGCCGGTCCTTTCAGAAGTAGTGTGTGACCTTGTTCTAGGTCGAATGTGACCGGTTTAGTCATCTAGAATCAGAGCTGGCTAAGCTTCTTACCTCGCAAGGAAATATTGCGAATTCAAGGTTGGAGTCTCTCAGCACGGGGGTTCGGGGACTTGATATGTTGCTGGGAGGCGGTTTTCCGCTTCGACAGATAAGCCTCCTGTATGGCGAAGCATCGACGGGCAAGACCATACTTTCTATGCAGTGTGCTCTGGAAATGGCCCGGAAGGATTTCCGGGTCTTCTACGTAGATGCTGACAATTCGTTCTCCGCCCACAGGCTGGAACGTCTCATTGGAGGGCCAGAGCAGGCCGAAAAGATTGTGCTGTTTCAACCTGAGGATTTCAAAGACCAAGTTGGAATCATCGAGAATCTAGAAAACGTGCTTACAAAGACTCCGGCTTTGATTGTGGTCGATTCGATCACCGGACTATACCGGGTGGACAACGGAGGGTCAGAGAAGATCTTTGCTCGCAATCGAGAACTCAATCGCCAGCTAGCCCACCTGAACAGCCTCGCAGCCCGATTCAAATTGTGGATTCTGCTGACCGGACAGGTCCACAGCACGCCGTCCGGAGGAGAATGGCTTGTGGAGCCGGTGGCGACTCGAACCCTGAAACACTGGTCTGATCTAATTCTAAGACTGAGACAGACCCCGAAGACGAACGTGAGGGATTGCATCTTAGAGAAGAAGAACGGAGTCGAAGTTTCGGCCTCCCATTCTCTTTTCAGGATCGGCGAAGATGGTATTGGAGACGTCTAGGGCTTGAATTATTAACCATAGCCGCCTGGCTACGGCGGTTCGGAAAGATGACGGGACTCATTACTTCGGCTCTGCTGTTCATTGGTCCCGCCTACTTCGCTAACGCTGCGCCTCTCGTACTTGGGGGAGGGGCGCCGCTTGATGGTGGCAGAAGCCTCGCCGATGGCCGGCCAATCTTTGGATCTCACAAGACAGTCCGAGGAGTAATCGCAGGAATTGTCGTGGGGACTCTTATTGGACTCGCCGAGTCCCTCGTGGACTCCCGGCTCGCGATAGCGGGATTCATGATTGCGCTCGGAGCAGTTCTAGGAGATCTCCTAGGTGCTCTCGTGAAACGCAGGCTCAACGTAGAACCTGGAAAGGCGTTTCCGGTACTGGACCAGCTCGATTTCATTCTTGGGAGCGTTGTGCTTGGATATCCGTTCTTCCAAGTCGGACTCACCTCAATCCTACTAGTTGTTGTCGTGACGCCTCCGATACACCTAGCTACAAACTACGGCGCATATCGCCTAGGAATCAAGAAAACACGATGGTAACGAGTTCTTGATGCGTGAGAGTGGATCCTAGAACCCACGTTCGAGTCTTCGCGAGCTAGCTGTCTCGGAGAAGATTGGACCAAAGTACCCACAATGTTCACAGTGGTACAACGTCCTGCTTCTACCCGCCGCAGTTCCCCCCATCCATGGAGTTGTCTTTTCTGACCCACAGCTCGGGCATCTTCTACTCATACACCTCACCTCAGCACTGAGAAAGCGATAGATTGACCATACCGGTTCTCCTAGGAATTTGCTTATGTTCTCCGGACTGTTCGGATCGCAGGACCCGCCCTGTTCGACGATTCAAGGCCACTACTGCTGAAGCTTCGAGAGAACGCGTTTCTCGTAATGCCTGCGGGCTACGGGGTCGTTCTCATCCTCTGGTACGCATACTACGGATTCTATTCTCATTTTCACTCGGGGTGGTCTTCCTTGCTCTACTACCACTGACATTGCTCCTAGGCAGGAGCGCACAATTTGTCAAAGAGCTAACCCCGTTCATCGTACTCCTCATGTCGTACGAGGCCCTACAAGGCGTGGCCGGGTCCCTGACCCTCGCTCCTGTAATTCATCATGCTGGCTCCGGGACCTCCTATGGCATCATCGAGGCTGTTCAGTCCGCATTCTTATCCCCTGACCTTACGGATGTCATGAGCCTATTCTACGGTCTCCATTTTCCCCTCGTGATTGGCTCAGCAATCCTACTCTGGTACTCAAATCGGGTACTCTACAAGAAATACCTCTATTCACTCGTGGCCTGTTCCTACGTATCACTAGTCTTCTACACCTTAGCTCCCTCAGCCCCGCCATGGTACAATGGTGTCGCCTCCAACCTACTTGCAACTACGAGTGCTCAGATCGGCTCGTCCAGCCTCTTCTCAGAACTAGCGAGGATTGGAAGCCTTATTGAATCCGACAAGCTTGCCGCTTTCCCCAGCCTTCACGCTGCCTATGTCGTTCTCTTCAGCTACTTTACGATCAGATTGAAGAGAACATATGCCCTTGTCAGCGTTCCGATAACCGTCGGGGTGCTTTTCTCAACAATCTATCTAGGCCAACACTACATCACTGACCTGGTTGCGGGAGTATTGGTAGCCGCGGCGTGCGTGCTAGTAGTCACTCGGCTGGACAGAAAAGGAAAGACCCCGCCGTTGACCCTTCCTACCGGAAAGCTCTAAAGCCAACCCAGCCGAAATCGCCGACGTGAATTCTACAAAGAGCCTTGGGGAAGAACTGTCAAGAGTTTGTCTTGAGACCGCAACTCGAGAGAACGCTACCTATGCAGATTTCAGACTTGTCAATACAATCTCTGAAGTCGTCGGCATAATCAACGAGAATCCCGCAAGTGAAGAATTGAACGACCTTGGCGCTGGAATGAGGGTCCTCTACAAAGATTCAGGCTGGGGCTTCGCTGACACGGACGAAGTCAACCCGGAAAATATCCGGGATACGACCGGTAAGGCACTAGCATTGGCTCGCGGTGCAACAAAGATCGGATCCAAAGTATCCTTCGTCAAGGAACCGGTTCATGTGGAGGATTGGGTTTCGCCGAAGAAGAAGGACCCGCTCGAAGTGTCTACAGATACGAAGTACGGCCTTCTCCAAGATGCAACAGGGAGAATGAAAGAAGAGGGCATTGTAGCGAGAAGAGGCCAGATTTTTTCGACAAGGATCGAGAAATACTTCGCGAACTCTGAAGGCTCCAAGATCTTTCAAGACCTGACACAGACAGGCGCGTCACTGATCGTAGCGGCAAAGGGGCCCTCAGGCATCCAGAGAAGATCCATACAGCAGTATGTGCTGGGCGGTTACGAACTCCTCGACGAGCTAGACCTTCCCGGTCAAGCTCCAACGCTGACAAAAGAGGCACTAGCGCTGACGCAGGCAGAAGGATGCCCAGAAGGCAAGTCGGACGTAATCCTCAGCGCAGACCAAGTCGGACTACAAGTGCACGAGTCCTGCGGTCACCCCATCGAGCTCGACAGAGTATTGGGATACGAGGCAAACTTTGCAGGTAGAAGCTTCTTGACACCTGATCAGCTTGGAAAATTGCAATACGGCAGCAAACACGTGAACATCGTAATGGATGCTACCTTAACACACGGACACGGGCTTGGCACGTTCGCCTATGATGATGAAGGCGTCCAGGCTCAAAGAAAATACGCCGTGAAGAACGGGAAATTTGTCGGCTACCTAATGTCGCGCGGGACAGCGTCCCATGTTGGAGAGAATAGGAGTAACGGTTGCATGAGGGCAGACACATACAAGCTCCCGATCATTCGCATGACCAACGTGAGCTTGGAACCCGGAGACTGGGACTATAACGAGCTGATAGAGGATACCCGAGATGGGATACTAATGGATACAAACTATGGTTGGAGCATCGACCAGAAACGTTACAACTTCCAGTTCAACTGTGAGAAAGGATACCGGATCAAGAACGGTAGCTTAGGAGAAATGATCCGGGGTCCCGGCTACTCAGGAATCACCCCCGAGTTCTGGAATGCCTGCGATGCAGTTGGCAACCAGAAGAGCTGGGTCCTCTGGGGAACCCCGAACTGTGGAAAGGGTCAGCCACAGCAAGTCATGGGCACAGGCCACGGGGCTGCGCCTTCAAGGTTCAGGAACATCCGTACATTTGGAGCGTCCTAACCATGTCGCAGAGCAGCACGCAGAAGCAGATTCCACTCACAGAGCGAGGGCATCGGGTCTTCGACGTTGTACGGAAGTTCGGTAAAGGAGCCCAGGAAATCGAGGCGACCCTGACATCCACGACGGGCGAGTTCCTTCGTTTTGGAAATAATGAACTTGGACAATCCCAGTTCACAAAAGGCAGAACGCTCTCAGTAAGGCTAGCCTCCGAGAAGAAGCAAGCACGAACAACTACAGGAAGGCTCGAGGAGAGCTTCATTCAGAAGGCAGTGGAAAAAGCCGTTGCCCAACTGAAAACTGCTCCTGAAGACCCGGACTATCTGCCGATGCTAGGACACCAGAAATATCGCACCATCAACAGATACCACGAACGAACCGTGCAAGAGTCAGCCGAAACCAAGGCAGGTCATGTGGGTTATGCAATTGAACTCGCACGGAAGAACAACCTTCTCGCATCCGGAATTTTGGGAACGAGTGTTGATGAGGTTTTCATGATCAACACCGCCGGACTCGAAGCGGATTACAAGGGAACCGGCGGCTACTTCTCGCTCACCATGGACGCGGACAATGGAAACCAGACAGGATATGCAAATTCCACGTTTGCTGATATCTCAGAGCTCGACGCTAAGCAAGTTTCGGAGACAACACTAGAACGAGCAAGGCTGAACAAGGCCCAGTCAGAGATTACGCCAGGAAAGTTTGACGTTGTAATCGATCCTAATGCCTGGAGTGAAATGCTGTTCTTCTTCATAGTCTCAGCCAGCACTGGATTCTCTCCTGACTTCGGAGTGAGACAGTACCGCGAGGGAAGAAGCTACTTGTCCGGTCGTATGGATGAGAAGATACTCGGTGACAATGTGACGCTCGTGGATGATGTGTACCATCCGCTCCAGACGGGTCCAGCGTTCGACGGAGAAGGCTATCCGAAAAGCAACCTGACTCTGGTCGAGAATGGATTGCTCAAGGGACTGGCTTCAAGCCGGATATCGGCTCACAGGTACGACGGCGTCAATCCCACAGGGCACGAACTACCACTGCCCAATCCACTAGGCGAGGCCCCAACGAATCTCGTCATTCAAGGAAAGGGAGGGACCAAGACGACCGACGAACTTGTCGGTGAATTGGACAAGGGACTGTTGCTCACGAGACTCTGGTACATTCGAGAAGTAGAGCCGCGAACAAAAACTCTGACCGGTATGACCCGGGACGGAACCTTCCTCGTGGAGAATGGTAAGATCAAGAGACCAGTGAAGAATCTGAGGTTCAACCAGAGCCTTCTAGAACTCTTCAATAATATTGACGGATTCACCGAGCCAGTTAGGAACACGTCGTTCACTGGGACGACGATGCTACAACCAGGAATATTGGCTAGAGACTTCAACTTCACTAGTGTGTCGCCATTCTAAGCCGGGCGACGCTCTGGAGTTTTCAGGAACTTCTGGAGACAGACCTACGAAAATCTCCGAAGAAAGACGTGGGAAAGATGACGCGAACGGTTTCGCGTCACCTATACGTTTTGGTAGGCTTGGTTGTGCTGTTGTAGGTCCCGCGTCATCTGGTCGAACTGCTCCTTTGTGATCTCTCCCCTGGCGTATCGTTCCCTGAGGATGTAGTAGGCTTGGTCGCCGTATCGCCAGTATCGACGTGGACCATATCCTCGCCAAGGCCAAAAAGCCCATCTGATGAACCAGAAGACTGCGAATATCCAGAAGAAGCCAAAGAATCCAAATGGGAAGAACCCGAAGCCGTAGGGATAGTAGCCTATTGGTCGGAAGAAGATCCAGCTAATCGTGGCGATGGTGGTGACTACTGCTATGAGAGCTAGAATTCCCCAGAGGAGGAAGCGTCCTGGATATCTCCATTGATGTTGACTCGTCTCGTTTCACCTCCTCTCTGATCGTCTCGGTTTTAAGCGATATCGGATATACGATATCGGAAGTTCTGATTTAAACCTTGCCAATTTAGAGTCGCGAAGTGAATCTAGATCGCCTTGAAGCCCCGGTTCAGGTCCTGAACCAAGTCCTCTACGTCCTCTATCCCCACGCTGACACGGATGAGGTCGTCAGAGATTCCGAGCTTAGTTCGTCTCTCTCTTGGAACGCTGGCGTGCGTCATGCTCGCTGGATGCTCGATAAGGCTCTCGACACCACCTAAACTCTCGGCCACAGTGAATATGCGGAGGCTGTTGAGGAGTTTCTTGCACTGGTTGAAGCTGCCTTTCAATTGGAAGCTGAGCATTCCCCCGTTGCCTCTCATCTGGCGCTTGATGATGCCTCGTTGTGGGTGATCGGGGAGTCCGGGATAGTTTACCTTCTCGACCTTAGGCTGCTTAGAAAGAAATTCGCTGATCGTCCTCGCGTTTTCGTTATGCCGCTCCATTCGTACAGCCAGAGTCTTGATGCCGCGAAGGACTAGGTAGCAGTCTAAGGGTCCTGGTATGGCTCCGACAGCGTTTTGTAGATACTTGAGGCGGCTTTCAACATCTTCATCCTTTGTGATTGTGGCGCCTCCAATGAGGTCGCTGTGACCGCCAAGGTATTTCGTAGTGCTATGAACGACAATGTCGGCCCCGTGTGCTAGCGGGTTCTGAAGATACGGGCTCATGAAAGTGTTGTCTGCGACAAGAAGGGCATGAGCTTTCTTGCTAATCTTACTGATCTGTCGAATATCCACAATACGCATGAGTGGATTGGTCGGTGTCTCTATCCAGATTAGTCGTGTGTTTTTCCTGACTGCTCTCTCGACATTCTCCGGGTTTTCCGGGTTGACATAGGTGAATTGCAGGCCATAGTTCCGGAGTACTTGTTCGAACAACCGGTAGGTTCCGCCGTAGATGTCGTCTCCTGCGACGACGTGATCGCCCTTTTTCAAGGACAAGAGGATTGTAGTTGTAGCAGCCATACCGCTACTAAACGCCAAGCCGTATCGTCCCTCCTCTAGGCTGGCTAGGCATTCTTCGAGAGCGGTTCGGGTTGGATTCGCCGTTCTACTGTAGACGTATTTCCCCTCTTTGCCCGGCTCGGGTTGCTGATACGTGCTTGTGAGATAAACGGGAACGGTGACGCTGCCAGTGGCAGGATCGGGGTCTTGGCCAGCGTGTATTGCCCTCGTCGAGAAACGCATGGAACAGTGCAGACGGGTTTGAGATTTTAACCCTAGGTTGAGGAGTAGGGGGAAGATCAGAACAAGATTTTGCCGGGTTTTCCAGGGTTGGACTATCGCACCCAGCTGCTGGATGGCCGCAAGATAGATAGGTCGACTTCTCGAACGACCCTCGCCCTTGTCAATCGACGAGTCTTCGCTTGATTCCTTCAAGAAATTGGTGACGATCTACAACAGAATTCTTACGGAAGAGGTTCGTGATCATGCTTTGTATGCGAGGATTCTTGTGGCGACCGGGTTGGGCCTGGTTGTGTTTGGATTCGTTGTCGCGCAGTACTATTTCCCGTTAGGCTTGCTGTTGATCATAGTCGGGATTCTTCGAACAATCAACAGCGTCTACGACTTCCAGCGAGGAGACTCGCTCAAGAAGAAAATGCGCCTAGTCAAACGAGAGTTTGCGGAAATATTACTCCAACCGTAACCAAACACAGTTGCTCTGACTTTGCCTTGTGGCCAAAACCTCCCCGTGAAGATATTTTTTCGCGGCTTCGACAAAAGCTCGGTCCGACGCCCGAGGTGACCACCGACGAGTCTGGCCTAAAACCTCATCATCCTTACGTCCCACTGGCACTGTGAGATGCAGAGACTCTACTACATCTTCATCTCCAAGGCTTCTAGAACCTCTGTTTCGAGCCTTCTGAGCATCCTTACTCCGATCTATCTCGCTAGATTGGGATACTCAGCCGTGTATGTGGGCGTGGGGCTTACCGCGATCCTTGCGGGCAACGCCTTCTTCAACATCCTATTGACATGGTACGGAGACTATCTGGGACGCAAAAGGTCCCTACTGCTCTTCAGTCTTCTCGTAGTCGTCTCCGGGGTCCTGCTCTCATCGACTATCTTCTTGCCCTTGATTCTGTTAGGTCTTTTTCTGGGCAATATCAGCACGACTGGGACTGAGGCTGGGCCCTTCCAGTCCATTGAGACGGGTGTACTACCCATCCTCGATGCAGAAGGGAAGAGGAACCGGGCCTTTGGGGTCTACAATTTCATAGGATATGGAGCATCATCATTTGGAGCGTTCGCCGCATCTGCTCCCGATTATTTCCAAGACAGTCTCCTAGCGTCTCGACTACTCTATCTCGTGTACGGGCTTGTGGGAATCCTGCTACTAGTCATCTATAGTAGAATAGGGAACATTGAGTCTCAAGAAACTGGACCAAGAAAGATCGGCCTCGGCAACGTTCGTCCCGAGGCGAGGCGAGACATCACAAAGCTATCTTTCTTCTACTCTATCGACGCGTTTGGTGGAAGCCTCGTGTCCCAGTTCGTCCTGTCATACTGGTTCAACCAAGTTTACAAAGTATCGCTGTCGAGCCTCGGAGAGATCTTTCTCGCGGTCAATGTGGTCACAGCTTTCTCGACTTTGGTGGCCCCGATCCTAGCTGAGAAACTGGGGAATCTTAGAACCATGGTATCAACCCACTTGTTGTCCAATGTCTTTCTCATAATGGTCCCGCTAGCAGGTTCATTCTTGGCCGCTATCGCGTTCCTGTTTCTTAGACAGAGCATCTCGCAGATGGATGTGCCAACAAGACAAGCCTTCATGGCGCAACTGTTCACGGACGAGGAGAGGGTCCCAGCGAACGCCGTAACAAATACGTCCCGGAGCCTGAGCGGCACGTTCGGTGGACCACTCACTGCTGTAATGTTCATGGTTGGTGCTTCGTCACTGCCTATTCTGACAGGAGGCTTCTCAAAGATCCTCTATGATGTGCTGGTCTACCGTTCGTACAGAAAGAAGGGATTTTGAGAACGAGAGGAGGCTATTTCTGTCCGAGAGTTAGAGATTTTTTCCTGAGATCTGTGACAGAATGTAGTCAGCCGCCATTGCGTCAAGGACTGCTAGTCCTCCAGACTTGAACAGAGTAACATCGTTAAGGCCACGCGAAACTGAACGCTTCTTGGCGAGTAGTTCTCCTAGTTCGGCTCGAATGTGGGTGCCTTCAATTGCTTTCTCTCGAATCGGAACGATAATGTCTCCGTAGGTCGAGATCGCCTGTTCTCGCGAATCTACAACTAGAATAGACCTCTTGACTAATGCTGTGTCGACCTCCCTCGCGTCGGGTTCTGCAGCTCCTATGAGGTTCAGATGGGAGCCGTTCTTGACCAGTTCTCCCTTGAATAGCGGAGTGCGAGATGTGGTCGCAGTTACGAGCAGATTAGACTCTTTCACGACTTCCTCAGGAGAATTGGCTGGCAAGGCCTCTACTTCACGGTCTCGCGAAATCTCTCGAGCAAAAGCTTCCCGCCTGCTCTTATCCCTTGAATAGACGACTACTCGGGATATGTCTCTCACAAGTTGAATTGCAGGGACATGAGCCTCCGCTTGACGACCCGTGCCCAACACCCCTAAGCATTCCACATCTCTCCGTGCCAGAACATCTGTCGCCACTGCAGAACTCGCAGCAGTCCGAATAGCAGTCAAGCTCTCGCCCTGGATTTCAGCCTGCAAGACTCCGCTCTGAGAATCGTACACCAGGACATCAGACATCACAGTAGGAAGAGAGACATCCGAGTTCTTGGCATTCAGGCGGGCAATCTTTACGGAGACCGTTCTTTGTCCAAAGACATATGCTGGCATAAAGAACATAGAAGCTCCCCCTGGAACCTTCAGCCAGACACGCTCAGGATTTACCGCCTTCCCATTGGCGAGTTTCAGATACGCTTCTCTCGCCAGCTCAACGGCCGTTGAGAACGGGAGAAGATTTCTTACGTCAGCATCTGTGACCTTGAGCAATTCGCCTGGCTCGACTACAGCGGAACGCTCTAGCCGTTGACGTTGGTAGACGAAGTGTCAACGCCTCTGTTAGATATCGTCCCGCGTCTTAGTTCTTCGAACTTCCTTCCCAATTCAGAAGAGACTAGAGTCAACGTCTGGCACCAGCTAAGCTTGAATCAGGATTCATCGAGTCCGGTCTGTTACCAAGAACGTCGTCAATTCGTTTCATGATCCCAGAGTCCAGCTTATCTACCACATCGACTGCTTTCATGTTCTCGACCACTTGTTCTGGTCGGCTGGCGCCAGTCATCACGGTGCTGACGTGGGGGTTTTTCAGGCACCAGGCCAATCCTAGCTGAGCCATACTACAACCCAAGTCCTTTGCGATCGGCTCGAGTTGGTTTACTTTCGCAATATTCTCGGGGGTTATGAGATTCTCCCGCAACCAGCCATACCCTTCCAGCGTTGCTCGCGAGCTTGGAGGGACACCATTCT
>Ga0209802_1000108_pt1 | contig 59937 bp, 54 predicted proteins | sample GraSoiAngelo_129_FD_185886 | JGI IMG/M metagenome (GOLD analysis project Ga0209802, IMG submission 185886) | Grasslands soil microbial communities from the Angelo Coastal Reserve, California, USA - 14_0927_12_40cm (SPAdes) (version 2) | ecosystem: Environmental > Terrestrial > Soil > Grasslands ...
AAGGCCAGCAGTTCGTGCGCCGGGAGCTTCATGGTTGCGAGCATAGGAATGGTGAAAGTTATTCCGAGTCGTGTTCCATGATGGTGTTGAAGTTGCCAGATGCAAGATCATGCATCATCATCCCCGGCTCTTGGATGAGGGTTGGAGGGCGAAGGGTAGTTGGCGGGCGAACGGTAAAGAAGAGACGCAAAAAGCAAAAGGGCCGCGATCAGGCGGCCGTAGCGTGTTTCGGCAGTGTCTCTTAGAGCGTGGATTCAATTTCGAATCCCCAAGCTTCCAAAAGGGGCTCGGGAATGTACTTGGAGTTCTTGTTGCGGCGCGCCCACTCGCGCAACCGCGTGGAGCGCAAGTACTGGTCGGGGGAGAGCTTATATTCGCGCACTACCTGCTCGAATTCGGTGACTGTCGGGGTAATGGGCCCAATCGGTTCGGGCTTGCCCCAGTTCGGATTGCCGCGTCGTTTGCCCATGATCACGTCCTCTTAATACTGATAATGAATGCCTTATCCCGTCCTACAGACAGTTTAGATTCACCCCAGCGCGCTGGGGATTCACAGTAAAACTCAATGTCCGGTAGAAAACAGAGACCCAACAGATAAAAACAGGGTATACGGAAGCTGGTGATTCTAGGGCAGTTTTGCGAAAAAGTCAATGGGGTAGTTGGCACGGAAGGTGCCGGATAGGGTACTGGGATTGAAATTATGACAGAAAATAAAGGACTAAAGCGGAGGGTTGCTGGTTCGAGCTGACAGTTAACCCTAATAGTTAAACCATCACTTCGGGGATCTCCATCTGGCTTTGGCGGAAGCAGACGGCGAAGGCCTCGACCACCTGGGGATCGAAGTCCACGCCTGATCCTTTAAGGATGGTTTCCTTGGCGTCGAAGGGCGACATGGCCTTGCGATAGGGGCGATCGCTGGTGAGTGAGTCGAAGACGTCAGCGACGGAGAGGATACGGGCTTCCAGGGGAATGTCTTCGCCCTGAGTGGGGTGGTAGCCGGAACCGTCGAATTTATCGTGATGGGCGAGGATGATGGGGATCACGCGGGCCAGCGGACCGCCAACTGGTTGCAGCATTTGGACGCCGATGTCGACATGCTTTTGCATGGCGCTGTACTCGTCGGTGGTGAGGCGAGCGGCTTTGTGAAGAATCTGGCGGCTGACGTCCAGCTTACCGAGATCGTGGAGCAGGGCAGCGGCGCGGACCTCTTCGATTCGTTCTATCGGCAAGCCCATTTCAGAGGCGATCGTGCTGGCGTATATCGAGACGCGGTAGGAATGGTTCTGGGTGTATTTATCCTTGGAAATGAAATGGCTGAGAATCATGAGGATGCCGTGATAGGTGTTACGCAGTTCCGCAAGACTGCGGGCTTTGTGCTCGTACAACGTGCCCATGGCGTAGGCGTTGATGAGCAGGATTCCACCCCAGGCGGCGATGTCGAACCATTTGTCCGCAACCGGCAGGGAACTGGCACGGTGCGAAAAAAGTACAGGATTGTAATAAGTGACGAGGACTACCAGCAGCACGCTGCCGAGAGCGGTGAGGGTGGCGTGGCGGCGTCCGTAGACATAAGCGGAGAACAGGGTGGGCAGAGTGTAGAGGCCCAGCAACATGCGGTGGGCATCGAGAAGAGAATTCAAGAGCGCGGCCAGGAGGAAGAGGGACAGCAGGAGCCAGAGTTCGCGGTTAACTTCGGTGAGGGCGCGCAAAGTGCTGGATTTGAGGCGTCCCACGAAGGAGGCGTTAGTTAGCGGCACGCGCGCCGCGGCCTCTCCTGGTTGCACCGAACCCAAATGCATACTGCTACTCCGGTTCACTGGCCTCGGCAATTGCCGATGCCCCACAAACAGTTCATTTCTTTTCAGATAGAGGCGATGTTAGGTGCCGTTCGGGGCAGCAGCAAGTTACTGCCGTAACCAGCTGGGACGCTAGTTCCATTGACCGGGTTTGTCCTGCTTCGTACATTGCCAAGAGGAGGCAACTCGTGAAAGACATCTACGAAGTTCTCCGCAAGAAACAGGCCCAGCAAGCCCATTTGGGAAAACAGATTGAAGCTCTGCAGACGGCGGCAGAGGAGCTTCGCAACGTGGCTCACCTGCTGGATGGAGATGACGACGACAGGGAATCGGTGGGGGATCGGGGCTAACGCAAGGGATGTGGGCTGCGTACGTAAGGGGTTAAAGGCGATATGGATTTGCGGTCGCTGGTTCTGTGTTCCGACGAAAAAATCGTACGCGTGCTGCGGCGTGTGCTCAGCGACCTCGAGATTGGCGTCGAACACTGTACCCACGCAGATGCTGCTCTCCAGCGGCTGACGCGGCAGAGATTTGAAGCGGTCATCGTGGACTGCGCCGACGAAGATGCGGCGGTGCAAGTTTTTAAAAGCGTCCGCACCGCGCCGTGCAACAAGCGGGCTATCGCGGTGGCCATAGTAGATGGCCAGACTGGTTTACGTGGCGCATTCGAGATGGGCGCCCACTTCGTTCTCTACAAACCAATTTCTACGGAACGGTCTAAATCCAGCTTTCGCGCAGCGCGCGCGCTTATGAAGCGCGAGCGCCGCCGCAATTCGAGAATTCCCGTCCAGATTCCCGTGCTTTTCACTGCTACTGGTCAGCGCGCCATCACCACCGACTTGAGCGACGGAGGAATGGCGGTACAGTTCTCCCGGGGCCCCAAGGAAACGGGATCCCTACGCCTCAGCTTCACACTGCCCGGCTCCAGCAAAGCTCTCGAACTTACGGGTGAGATTGCGTGGCAGACAGCGGGGGGACATACTGGCATCCGTTTTCTTGAGCTGTCGTCCGAAGCGCGGCAGCAACTCGGCACGTGGATGAATCAGAACGCGCCCGCCAGCGAACAGGACGATCCGCCCGTAAGTTGCCGGCTGACTGACTTGAGCCTGGGCGGCTGTTATTTGGAATTGAACTCGCCATTCCCCGTCCGGACCCATGTAGTGCTTTCGATGCGAGTGGGTGATCTCGAAGCGCGGGTCGACGGAATCGTACGCGTAATGCACCCTGACACAGGCATGGGAGTGGAATTCACGCGCAGGACCGCGGATCAACGCGAACACGTGGAAAAATTTCTTCACACCCTCATGACTAATAGCGGAGCGCTTCCAGATCTCCTGGTTGAACCGGAAGGCTTGGAAACAAATGCTGCGGAGAACAGCGCGGTCGCGGCCTCTATGGAAGAGATGGAAGATCCTTTGCTGGATCTTTTCAATCGCAAGGCTACCGTGCCAACCGAGGCGTTTCTTAGCGAACTTCGCAAGCAGCGCAGCACCCAAGCACTCGACTCCGAGAGTGTTCTCGACGCCTAACCGCCCCGGGTTTAAGACAGCGCCCTTTCACTCAACTCCTCAAAATCCAAGACAATGGGTTGGGTTCTCAAGGAGGATTCTCGCGTGCCAGCTACTCTTCTGTCTCGACGTTCGTTTCTGGCTTTGTCAGCAATGGTTCCCTGGGCGCTGGGCGCCCGGGCATCGACAGCATCGGTTCCGGTTGGCATCGAGCTGTACTCGGTGCGCGAGGAGCTGAAAAAAGATCCCGAAGGTACGCTGCGCGCGGTCTCTCAAATGGGGTACGAAGGGGTGGAATTCTATGCGCCATATTTCGATTGGACGGAGAGCCAAACCAAGCAGATCAAGAAACTTTTGGACGATCTCGGCATCCGGTGTTTTTCGACCCATAACGACGAAGGCTACTTGACCCCCACAAAACATTCAGCGCACCCGCCGATCTGAATCTGATCCTGGGAAGCAAATATGTGGTGCTGGCGTCGGCGGGTAAAAAATCCAGTTTGGACGAATGGAAGACAGTGGCCAACCAACTGAACATCGTCGCCGAAAATCTTGAGCCGGCTGGTTTGAAGACGGGTTATCACAATCATCAGTTGGAGTTCACGCCCGTCGGGGGCCAGCGCCCCATGGAGATACTGGCGAAACTCACCAAGCCGTCCGTCATGCTGCAACTAGATGTTGGCACATGTCTGGAGGCAGGCTCGGATCCGGTGGCATGGATTCGAGCGAATCCGGGAAGAATCCGATCCATTCATTGCAAAGACTGGTCACCCGAAACCAGCAAAGGGTACAAAGTCTTGTTCGGTGAAGGCGCAGCAGACTGGAAAAACATTTTTGCAGCGCCCCTCCAGACCACCTCGATTCGACTGCCTGTCGTGAAATGGGCGCCTCAGATACAGCACTAAGACTTCCCCGTACTGATCCACTCGGTGCCCACCTAGTGTACTTCCGGCTTGCCGGCCATCCGGGAGCAACATGGCGGCGCGGAGCGAATCTCCAACCGCTTGTCCCAGGCCAACTCCGAAGCTTCAGCTCTCCAGCGACACTGTGTCCCCGACCCGCACTTCCCCGGGAGTAAGAACCGTCGCATAGACGCCCGCGCACTGTTTGTGCTGCTGGGCAACGCAGCGAAGAACCGCGGGGCTGGGCTTTGCGCTCGCCGGATCGAGCGTGATCATCATGCAACGCTGGTCGACTTCCGTGATGGCAATCCGCGCTGCGTCTCCCACGCGAACAATCCGGCCCACCCAGTTCAACTCATCGAAGGCTTCGCCGTCTTCCAGATCGACCAGCAGGTTCGGGCGAAAGCGCCAAGCGTCTTCCTCGGTTGCGCTTTCCTCTGCGATTCGAGTTATCGTCTGGCGGCTGATGAGCGAGACGGGCGCGACATCGTACGAGCCACGGTAGTCGTACAGCAAGAAAAGCTCTCGGCCCGAGCGCGCCTCGAGTGCTTGGCGGAGTTCGTGGCTCTTAATGGGGAACTTCTCCCCACCAGGGGCGGTGACCGTCACCTCGACTTCTTGCGGGCTGGCTTTCTCCACGCAAGGGCGGTAGCAAAGCAGTTCCGGTAGCTCCCGGGCAGTGAGCCAGGGAAAGGAGCTGCGCGAGGCCGTCTGGACGAACGCGTAGCGCCGGTCCGCCAGTACACCCTGCAGAGTCAGCGTCGCGGTGGCCAAGGACTCGCCGCGCATCGACTTGACTGGATACCGCCCGAGCTGGCGAATCACAGCTACTGAGTGCATGTGACACCTCCGCACTACGCTGCGCTAATCTTAGTAAATCTTTCACGATGACATGTGAGAAATCCGGATTTGTGCGGCTCAGCTCTTATTCCAGAACGGCCACGGCTTCAATCTCGATCAGGAAAATCTTTGCTGGCCAGGGCGGAAACCCCGATCCAGGTGCTGCTCGGCAAATTGTCTGGTGGGAAGAAGCCGAGTAATGCTTCGCGCACCGATAGGGCGGCGTTGTGGATGTGTTCGCCCACGCGTACAAGCGCAAGGATACGATATCAGTCCGGGTCTCGCCAGCCGCCCTGACGGCAATCTCGAGGTTCTCTAAAGCCTGCCGGGTCTGCGTCCCCAAATCGGCGGGATCGGTGATCTGTTGCGCTGCGTGCCAGCCCACCTGACCGGACACGTATACCGTAGTCTTTCCCACCGTGGCGACTCCCTGAGAGAAACCATACTGCTGACTTGGAAAGAGCGCGCTGGGATTCAGATATGTCTTCGACATCGTTAAAGGTCCTATGCTAGTGGGGGAGCTCAGCGACCGGTCATTTGCTCCAGCCTTTCCGGATACCTGGCCCCTTCCACCTTGATCTTTGATGAGGCGCTATCGATTTCACGGAGATCATCCGGTGTGAGTTTGACAGCAAGCGCTCCAAGGTTCTCTTCCAGGCGATGAAGCTTCGTCGTCCCGGGGATTGGCACGATCCACGACCTTTGCGCAAGCAGCCAAGCGAGCGCGATCTGAGCAGGTGTCGCCTTCTTTCTTTCTGCTATGTTGGTAAGCAAATCAACCAAGGCCTGATTCGCTTTGCGAGCTTCTGGGGTAAAGCGAGGGACGATGTTGCGGAAATCAGTGCTATCGAACTTCGTATTCTCGGTGATCTTGCCGGTGAGAAAACCCTTACCAAGGGGGCTAAATGGAACGAATCCGATTCCGAGTTCTTCGAGGGCCGGCAACATTTCTTCTTCAGGGCGTCTCCACCACAGCGAGTATTCGCTCTGAACTGCCGTGACCGGCTGGACTCGGTGTGCGCGACGGATGGTCTGCACTCCTGGTTCAGAAAGTCCGAAATGCTTCACCTTGCCTTGCTGGATGAGGTTCTTCACCGCTCCCGCTACGTCTTCGATCGGCACGTTCGGATCAACACGGTGCTGATAAAACAGATCGATGACATCGGTCTTGAGCCGCTTGAGCGAGCCTTCGGCAACCTCCTTGATGTGTTCTGGCCGACTATTGAGGGCAGTCCACTTGCCCCCGTCGTCGGGATTGGGAGCAAAGCCGAACTTGGTTGCTATGACTACCCGGTCGCGGAATGGAGCAAGCGCTTCGCCGACAAGTTCTTCGTTGGTGAAAGGACCGTACACTTCAGCGGTGTCGAAGAAGGTGACGCCGCGTTCGACGGCTGACCGGATCAGCGAAATCATTTCCTTCTTGTCTGCAGGCGGACCGAGGCCAAAGCTCATTCCCATGCAGCCGAGTCCGAGAGCGGAGACCTCTAAGTTGCTATTTCCAAGTTTGCGCTTCTGCATTGTTTCTCCTTCGAGGCAAGACCAAGGCCTAAGGATAAGAACTAATTGCTTCTCTTCAGCACAAAGATCATCTGCTGCGCTTCGTTATCCAGCGGAGTTCTCCCAAATGAACCGTACTCTTCCACAATTTCCAGCCCGGTTAACAGAAAGAGTGCGCGCAGATGCGGGTAGGTGTAGTAAGACATCCTCAGCGATTCAGTTTCTTCCTGGACGAGCTTTTCGCCCTGATAAGTACGAAAAATAAAAGTTGCAGTAAAGTTCTGGTTAATTTTGTCCACAGATTCTTTTCTGAGATAGCGCCGGATGACTTTGCTGCGGTCGGATTTCGGGGTCCATTCGAGTTCAAGAAACTCTTCGCCGACTTTCGACCTGAGACTGTCGAACCTGGGGTAAAAGACATCAAAGACCAGGGTCCCTCCAGCTTCAAGATGAAAAGCTGCAGTCTGCAGCGCGGCGACCTGGTCCTCCACCGTATACATGTGCTGCAAAGGACGAAATGGGATGATTACCAGCGGATACTCCCGGTTTGAACGGAAACTCCTGATGTCCCCGTGCGACGTAGAAACCAGTTCGCGGACGTCTTTCAACTCCTGCCGCAGCTTGTCTTGAAGCACATCGAGCATGGGCAAGGAATTGTCTACGCCGTGAATGGAAATCCCTTGGCGGGCAATGGGCAGCAAAATGCGCCCTGTACCGCATGCCAGTTCCAGCACCGACCCGCCATTGGCTTTGGCCAAATCAACATAAAACTCCAGGTCCTGAAGGTCTTCTTTAGTCGCATAGGCCTCGTCATAGTATTTGGCCGACACCTGACGGTAATCGACAGCCGTGCTCATTTGATTTCTCCCACCTGCTCATCTTAGATCATGCGTTCGCAGCACTAGCGTGCTTACAGATTCTCTCATGATGCTGAGAGGCCGTCTCACTGTAGAGCGCACTGTGAAGACTTGCTTCGGCATCGAGGATGAGAGCGCGGTTTCCTGACTGCTAAATTGACCCCGATAAATCAGCCATTTTTTCAACGAGTGTTAAGCTATAGCCAGCTTGGAGTAGCTTCTTTGAAGCGCAGCAAGAATTCTTCGACTCCGGCTGTGCTGCTTTGGATTAGCCATGGCACGGGTAGAGAGCGGCTGCTCAAGGCACTCGCCTTTGCTGTTCTGCTTTCTTCTTCGTGCCTGAGTGGCAAGCAAGCACTCGGACAAGACGCGCCACCGGAAAACCCGGATAGCATTCATGGCACGGTGGTGAACAGTCTGACCCACGAGCCCATTGCGCACGCATTAGTAGTCTCCCAAGACAATCGATTTGCGACCATGACGGACGGTCAAGGCCGTTTTGAGTTCACATTTCCGCGAGCCACGAACGACAAAGGTGCAACGGGTACGAGCCCTGCGGCTCCCGCGAGCGCCCGAAGCGAACTGAATGTACCCAGTGGTCTATATATGTTGACTGCTCGCAAGCCGGGGTTCCTGACCGACCAGAACAGCCAGCCGCAGAGTCAGCAATGGGTCCCGGCAGGACACGAGGTCACCATATCGCTCATGCCGGAGGCGATGATTGTGGGCCACGTTGCTCTTCCCAGCTCCGAGCCTGCGGACAAAATCGAGGTCGAGATCTATCGCAGGCAAGTGCAGAACGGCCGGGCTCGTTGGGTATCCAGCGGGATAACTTCGACGAAGTCAGACGGGGACTTTCGCTTTGCTGAGCTAGCTTCGGGGACGTATAAGCTGCTCACCCATGAATTACTGGATCGTGATCCTCAGACGTTTATTCCAGGCGGTCAATTGTATGGGTACGCACCAATCTATTATCCCAACGTAACTGACTTCGCTTCCGCCAGTGCGATTCAGTTGGGGGCAGGTAAAACAGTTCAGGCCAATCTTTCGCTCGTCAGGCAGCCATATTATCCGGTGAAAGTCGCGGTCGCGAATGTTTCAACCGGCACTCCCATGAACGTAATCGTCTCTGTTCAAGGACGGCGTGGTCCTGGCTATGCCCTTGGATACAACGATCGAGAACAGATAATCCAAGGTTTACTACCGAACGGAACCTACACTCTGGAAGCTGCCGGTTATGAACCGAATGCTGTCGCTGGATCGTTGAACGTTACGGTTCACGAGGCGGCTGTTGAGGGACCGCGCATGACGATGGTGGCCGGGCACCCCATCAAGGTGGACGTTAAGGAAGAATTCACATCCACTGAGACCTCAGGCTTTACGATCAATGGCGGAGGTGGATCCAGCCGAGGCTTTCGAGGACGCTACCTCAATGTGGCGTTGGAGACTACAGATGATTTCGGTCAGGAAAGAAGTTTTTCCCTCCGTCCCCCGAGACGGCCTGAGGACGAATCGTTTGTCATCGAGGATGTGCAACCTGGACGCTACTGGGTGCGAATCACTTCATCTCGCGGGTATGCGTCGTCGGTGACATCCGGAGGAGTTGACTTGCAGCATGAGCCGCTGGTGGTGGGAGCTGGAGGCGCGAGCTCCCCGATTGAAGTCACGATGCGGGACGACTTCGCGGAGATTGAAGGCACGATTGAAGGCGCGAATGCTACAGTGAGCGACGCGGCGCCGCCCTCTGGCCCCGTATCTTCAGTTTCGTATGCGACTGCGTATGTTTATTGCGTTCCGTTGCCCGACAGTCCTGGACAGTTCACCGAGGCGGGTGTCTCGTCGGAGGGAAAGTTCGCTTCGCTAAGATTGCCGCCGGGGGTCTATCGCGTGCTGGCTCTTAGGCGCCAGCAGACTGATCTTGAGTACGGGAATCCCGAAGCGATGCGCGCCTATGACGCAAAGGGGCAGATCGTCCGTTTGGTTGCCGGCCAGAAAGAACACTTGCGCCTGCAGGTGGTTTCATCGAGCGACTAAATGCCCAGCTTCTCACAGTTGCGTTCACTTGCCATTCTCGCCGTAAGTATGGCGCTACTGAATCTTTCGGGGCTGTGCGCCGCGCAAAACTCCAGCGCCGTACAAACGGCTGCGTTGAATGGGAGGTTTCGAATTGCCGGGACAGTCGTGAGTGTGACAGGAGGCCATCCGCTGGCGCGGGCTCGGGTCCTTATCATTGATGCCAGGAACCCCCAGAATATGCAGTCGTTTGTAACTTCCGACGATGGCCGGTTTGAGTTTCAGGTCAATGCGGGCAAGTACGCGCTGCAAGGAGCCAGGCGGGGCTTTCTCACCGCCGCCTACGACGCGCACGATCAGTTTTCAACCGCAATTGTGACGGGCACCGGTCTCGATACTGAGAACCTGGTTCTGCGTTTGGCGCCTGCCGCCGTGCTCAGCGGCAGGGTACTGGATGAATTCGGAGATCCTGTCCGCCATGCCGCCATTATGGTTTACCGCGAGGATCATTACTCCGGGGTCGGCCTTATCCGGCCATTTCGGCGCGGGTCCACCGATGATCAAGGCACGTATGAGGTCATGCCGCTTAATGACGGCACCTACTTCCTGTCGGTAAGCGCGAAACCGTGGTATGCGGTGCATCCAGTGTCTACTCAATCTGGGTCAGAGACCTCACCTTCACATGTGGACCCATCTCTTGACGTTACTTATCCGACTACTTATTACGGCGATGCTACAGAGGCTGATGAAGCCATGCCTATACCGGTGAGAGGCGGAGATCATTTAGAAGTTGACGTTCACCTGAATCCAGTTCCTGCGCTTCACTTAATCTTTCACGTTCCAGAGGACGCCACCCGCGGGATTTCCTGGCCGGTACTTCAGAAGCCGGCATTCGATGGAATGGAATCCGTACAGACCGACGGCGTACAAATGGTTTCCCCGGGCGTGTATGAGATGACGGGAGTGGCGCCGGGCCGGTACACGGTGCGTATGCCGGGAGCAACGACCGGCCAATTGGAAGCGCCGGCCGAGATGGATGTCACCCAGCAAGGTCAGGAACTGGACGTGTCTTCGGGCGAGCCGACCAGCAAGGTGAAAGCGTCTGTGCAATTGCGGAGCGGAGGAGCGATTCCGACGGAACTCCGTGTGTTCTTGCGGAATAGCAAAAAGAGAATTGTCGCTGTGGCGCAAGTGGATGCGAAAGGAGAAGTTGATTTCCAGGATGTGAGTCCCGGTAAATATGATGTGTTAGCAGGTTTCCAGAATAAGGAGTATTCCGTAGTTCGAATCGCATCTCAAAGCGGCCGAACTTCAGGGCATGCGCTGAACGTTCCGGCAGCCTCGTCTCTCACTGTCTCACTCTGGTTGGTTGAGGGCATCGGAATCGTAGAGGGATTTGCCAAACAGGGTGGCAAGAGCGTTGCGGGAGCAATGGTGGTTTTGGTGCCCAAAGATCCTGAGTCAAATCGCGAACTTTTTCGCAGAGACCAGAGCGATCTAGATGGAAGCTTTAGCCTGAAAGGCGTGGTTCCTGGCTCGTATACCATCACTGCCATTGATAACGGTTGGGATCTGGATTGGGCCAAGCCTGCTGTCATCGCGCATTATTGCCAGCATGCACAAAAGCTTGTCGTCGGGGAACGGGCAAAGGGGTCCGTATTTTTAACTAATCCGGTTGAGGTTCAACCACGGTAGCCAGGGACTCGCAAACGGCGACATGCCACGCTCATCAAGAACAAGTCAGTAAGAGCAAGTCAGTAGAAAAGCCTCCAGCGGAATGCTGGAGGCTTTTTGGATGGCTATTGCGGAAGGCTACTCTGGCTACTCGCGAACTGACGACGGAACTCCCGACTTGCGAGCTTGTTCCTGCAAGTCGTCCAGCTTTTGCTTGGCGGCATCGAGTGTCTTCTGCTTGGCATCGATGTCCTGCTTGTATTGTGCGTCCTGTTTGTCCCATGGGCCGGCGTTGCGGAGCCGGTTGCCGGCGTCAGCGTAGAACGCGGCCGCGCGAATGCGGTACTCACGCTGCAAGACGTCCAATTCGCGTGTCAGCAGGTCGATCTGGTTTTTCTGGGCATTGATCTTTTCTTTCCACTCCTGATTGGCAGCCTGACGTTGTGCAGCCTCATCCTTGCCGGGCTGAGCGTCTGCTTTCTGGTCGGGTTTGGACTGATCTGCCTTGGACTGATCTGTGCTCTGGGTGGAGTCGTCCGTCTTGGCCGCGGCATCGGGGGCGCCGGCAGCGGGGAGTTGGGGAGCTTGTCCGACTACGCTGAGGTGCTCATCTTTGGGCAAGTTGTCGTTGTCGAAATGCTTGACTGCGGGTGGTTTCTGGGGCTTCTCCTTGCGAACTTCACGGGCGTAGTCGCCGAGCGACTGCGCGCCGGCTGCTGTGACCATCAGAAGTATCCCAATCGTTCCCGCCAATGCTATCTGTGCAATGCGCTTCATAGTTGCCATCCTTTGTTTTTTGCAGAATCCCGTCAACTTGGCGACGGCATACGCAATGTGCTGTAAGCCAACTTCAATAATCCTATGTTGTCGCCGCACTTGCTCCGGCGAGGAAACCACCGATCGTGCGATCCAGGTGGGCAGATTCGGCGGCGATGTCTGCCGCCAGTTGCCGAGCCACCTCGGGGTCGCGGTTTTGTGCCAACTGCTGTGCGTATCCGGAAATCGTGACCAGCGAATTTCTCAAGGCCAGCGCCATTTCGGCTGACATTTCGCGGCGCATGTCCTGCTGGCGGAGAATCTGCGCAATCTGTGTCTGGTCGGTGATCAGGCAGGTGGCGCCGATCGAACTGGCATCGGCCGCAGTCACGCGGGATACCGTCACCTGAATCTCGCGATGCTCTCCTGCCGGGGTAACGTATTCGGCCTTAACCTGGCGTAGAAGAGTTCCATCGCGCAGCGCGTATCGAATGCTCTCTGCCAGTGGGCGCTGTCCCGCAGCCGACTGGGCCTGCGTATCGCGGAAGATTTCCTCGGCATTCATTCCTACCGGGGAGGCGAAGCCCAGGATGCTCTTCGCTGACTGGTTCGCTTGCCGTACCAAGCCATTGGTACCGAAGAACAGCACTCCCGCAGACAGATTGGAGAGGACCGCGACGCTGATGTTCTCGCTAGCTTTGGCGCGGCGACGTTCCGTCTGCTGTAGCGCGGTCAACTCGTGCTTCTGCTGTTTCAGTTGCTGGATGACGGCATGATACGTATGCAGGGGAAAGCTGTCCGCCGAAGGTGCGGACTTTTGCAGCGATGCCTGTTCCGACACCAAGCTGTGATGCATGCGCCGCATCATGAAGATTCCCATGAGGAAGGCGAACGCCGCCCCGAAAAATAGCACCACCATTTTGAGGAACAGCGGATTGGCCAGGAGCTTCACATCAACCCCCAGTACCAGTGCAGACAGCGATTTCCAAAGAGGAAGGCGATCATTGCCATGCTGCCGAGAAAGACGCCGAAGGGCATCTGGTAATTGCGGTAGCCAATTTTCGCCGATTGCCAGGCGCGCTTTCGGGCGGACGCGGCGGTGGCGTGCTGCCGGGCCATGAAACGGCGAGTGCGTTTTAACCAAACGACAAAAATCGTGCTCAAGCCAAAAAGCGATCCTGCCAGAGACGCAGTGAACAGAGTAAAGATTGTGAGCTTGACGCCGAGAAAGGCGCCAATCATTGCCATCAACTTGACGTCGCCGAAACCCATGCCTTCGATTCCGCGAGCGCGCAGGTAGATCGCCCCCGCGCCGTAGATGAACGAAGCCCCTACTGCGGCACCGAGCAGGGCATCGAGCAGAGAAAGCAGCCGCCAGGAAAGATCAGAACTCACTGGCAGCGGAACTACTCCCGGCAGGAATTGCGAAACCAAATCGTTGACGGGAACCAACAGGCTGAACATGAGTCCGATGGCAAGTCCAGGCAGCGTCAATTTGTTAGGAAGCAGTTTGGTCTCAGCATCGGTGAAGATCAGGCCAAGCAGCAGATATCCGAAAACGCAATATTTCAACGCCGCGAGGGTGAGGCCGAAGTGCCAAAAGCAGCCAAGAAATAACGCGCCGGTAAGTAGCTCGACAATCACATAACGCAACGAGATGGGTGCCTTGCAATACCGGCAACGGCCGCGCAGAAAGATCCAACTCAGAACGGGCAGATTGTCATAGAAGGCAATCGAATGATGGCAGTGCGGACAGGCGGATCGCGGATGAACTACCGAGAGATCGCGTGGCATGCGATAGACACACACGTTCAGGAAGCTGCCAAATACCAGCCCCAGGACGAAGATTACCGATGCCACAAGGGGGTCCATTGTGCTTTTGGTTCGTCAAACGCAAGTGTGCGTTGGTGTTACGCCGATTATAGGCGGTGCTGGAGTGCCTGCCCAAGTACCAAAGGTACTGTACCGCTGGGTGGATGTAACTAACTGAATGCCAATGGGGTTGAGATTGGAAAGCGCAATCTCACGGCGCCGGGAATTGATTTGGATGATAGGGGGACATTAAGACTTGGCCCAGTCTTCCCACTGAAGACACTTGATGCGGCTGAACTCTCGCGCATTCGCCGTGACCAACGTTAGTTTGTGCCGCAACGCATTTTTACAATCTGCTTGCCCAGTTTGCCGCTCTGCATCAGAATAGGCACCTTCACCTCGCAGTTGTGCGCCGGGAGTAATTTGGAATGCCCATCTGGACGCCCCGGGAAGTCCGGCAGCTCATGGTCTGTGGCACGGGCTGCCTGTGCCTGGTAGTGTTGGTTCTGGGTACCGTGATTGGCGTGCTCGACGGGAGGATCACTCCCGAAATACTCGGCAAGGTTTCTAATGGCGCAACCGGAGTTGGGCTTCTCGGTCTCGCCCTGATTTTATTCTGGATTATCCGACTTTCCCTAAGCGGACAGAGGCGATCATGAACTCCTCCACAGTCATCTCTGAAGAAAGCTCGCCTTCCTGGCTACGCTTGGTGCTCTGGGCACAGGCCGGATTAGCGGTTCTAGCGGTTGGTACCGCGATCGTAGTGGGTTCGCGTATCAAGCCGCTTTTTGAGACCGAACAGCGCCTACGCGATCAGATCGAAACAGATACCCAGCTCCTGAAAATCGCTCAGCTCAATTTGGACCGGTACACAAAGCAACTGGCGAATGCCCGCGAGGCGGCACGATTTGTGACCGACGGCATGAATTTGTACCATGAGCGACGGTACGAGGATGCGGTACGCAGCTATGATCGCGCCCTGCAGCTCGATCCCGACAACCCCTACGTTCTCAACTTGAAGGGGTATTCTTTGTTAAAGGCGAGGCACGTTCCGGAGGCCGCCGCCGCACTGCAGAAGTCGGTTGAGCTGGATCCCACTTACGCATGGGGATACTTCGATCTAGCGCGCGCTTATTGCGCAAGTCTCGAATACGCATAGGCAAGAAGCTCAGCCCGGAAAGCTCTCGAATTAAGGCCTGACCTCCGAAAGACAATGCGCGGGGATGGAGAGTTTATGCACTTGTGCGCGCCCATTGTTTCCGAGGTCCTAGGCCAATGAGAATCGCGCGCCTCGGATGCCGCGCGAACAATGTCACTTTGCCAGGCGGTTGTATTTCTTCAACACTTCACGAAGCTTGTCGTGGGGTAAGGCGATCACGGTGCGGTTGTTTGCGCCGGTCATGGTTTCGGCGGCCACCATGGCGTTGATCACGGCCTCTTCGGTGGCCTGAACGGTCGCTAGGAAAATGGGATCGATCTGGTCGTTGGGCAGCATGGTGAGTTGGTGGAGTGCCTTTGGTGCGGCGGCGCCGGGGTTCGCCGTTGAGAAGGCGATGAAGATGTCTCCTGAACCGTCGCCGGAGTAGCTGCCGTCGCGGCCCAGGCCGAGAGAGACGCGCTTGGCCAGACGTTTGAGTTGAGTGGGAATTAGCGGCGCGTCGGTCGCGACCACGACGATGATTGAGCCTACGTCATCGTTCCAGACGGTGTGATCGGGAATTTCTTTACCTACGGGAACGCCGGCGATGCGGAGTTGGCTGCGGCGTCCGTAGTTGCACTGCACCAGCACGCCTACGGTGTAGCCACCGTATTTGGAATCAATCACGCGGGACGAAGTGCCGATGCCGCCTTTGAATTCGTTGCAGATCATGCCGGTGCCGCCGCCCACGTTTCCTTCTTCGACCGCGCCGCCGTGCGCGGTGTCGAGTGCATGGAAGGCGTCTTCAGGCTTGACGTGGAAACCGTTCACGTCGTTTAAATAGCCGTCCCAGGTTTCGGCGACAACCGGGAGAGACCACCAGTAGCCTTGTTCATCGGGAGGCCCGTGCTTTACCCGCCAGGCAATCACGGCATCGCGCACCACGCCGACGCTGTGGGTATTGGTGATCATGACGGGGCCTTCCAAAAACCCTGATTCTTCCACCCAGGTGGTGCCGGTCATCTCGCCATTGCCGTTGAGGGTGAACCATCCGGCGAAGACTGAATCTTTGGAATCTTTTCCGCGCGGCACAACCGCGGTCACACCGGTGCGCACCGGGCCGATGCCGACCTTCAACGGTCCGTTGCCGGAAATCAGCGTGGTGTGGCCGACCTCGACACCCTTCACATCGGTGATGGCGTTCAGCGGGCCGGGAGTGCCGTCGAAGGGGACGCCTAAATCGCGCGCGCGCGGCTTGCTTTGTGCGATGGCGAACGGCATGAGCACAATAATCGCAACTGCGAGCAACATAGCGCGGGACTTTGCCATCTTTCCTCCCGAGGAAACGGCCCGGTGCAGTATAAGGCACCGCCATGTTCACTGGGTTTACAATCGTTATTCGCGAGGGAACTACATGGAAAATTGGAAGCGTGCGGTGGTGGCGGGTTCGGTGGGAACGTCTGCAATTCTTTTTCTGAAGGGCAGGCGTCCAGCTGGTGTGCTGATGGCCGGAGTTGGACTGGCAGTGCTGGCCTCGGAATATCCTGAGAAGTTTGAACAGATACGCGAGGAGCTGCCTAACTACGTGGATCGTGGAACGGAATTTCTGGGATTAGTTTCGCGTGTCGGTGCACGACTGGCGAAGGTGGCCGAGAGTCGCGGCCGGGAAGTTTGGGAAGAGTTGACCTCGGGAGTGTAAGCAACACCTCTTGTGCTGGGTGCGTAAAAGCCCCGCCCTTGCAAAGAACGCAAGAACGGCGCACCCGCAAAGGCGCAAGAACGGGGCAACCTATTTCAACGGCCTTTGCAGTCCACTATTCGCCTGGGCGAACGCATGCACATCAGTCCGGAATCCAAAAAGAGAATTCAGATCGTTCTGGCAGCGGCCATAGCGATCGCCGGGGTGCGCGCGGCATACATTATTCATGAACGGCGGGCTGCGAACGCGCGAGAAAGACAAACGAAGGAACTGCCGCTGAATGCGGATTACTACGTCACGCCCAAAAAGCTGCATCCCTATGATTTGAAGTCTGCCCGCGAAATTACCAAGCGGCCTGTGTGGGTGAAGGAAGGCTACCGCTATACCTACTATCCTTACGATGCGGTGCGCCATCACGCCGACTTTGCTCACGATGCCGGAACACTCTTACCATTGCAGCAGTTGCAAATCAAAGATGTGGTGACCGACGTTCCCCCGGGCGCGGCTGGGCAGCGAGAGATCCTGGCGATTTTCCAACAAGATGGGAAAACTTATGCATTCCCTATCGGAGCGGTGAAGGGAAGCGATTACACCATTTATTCCGATGAAATGCTTTACATTCAGGATCCGCACGAACTGTACAAGCATTGGCCGGCCGATGTGTGGGCAGCCATCGATCGTCACGAAGTGAAGCCGGGAATGAACGAACTGCAAGCCGACTTCGCCATCGGGATGGGGATTCCGGAGAAATCCGCGGACGATTCAGTGAAAACTGTGAACTATCCCAATGGTGGCAAGCCGCTCACCATCGTCTATCGCGAAGGCAAAGCGGCGGAGATCAAACCCGGAACTCCGGCGTAAGCGATACGACGAACCGGAACCTTTATTTCACACGCGGGGAACTCGCATCCGCGGCCTTCTGATCATCGGCGTGGATGATGTTGTCTTCTTCCGCATAGAAGGACCGGTGTTCGCTGTCGAGTTGTTTCGGAGTCATCACCAGAACGTAGCCATCTTTGTTGGTTCGAAAACTGACCGTGTAATCCCCGCGCTCGGTGCTTCGGGCCATCCGCTTGGTGAACGAGCCAGTGCCGGCCAAAGCGGCCAGTGACTCTGCATACTTGTTGTGCCTCTTTTTGTACAGGCTTTCAGCCCGCAACACCACGCGCATGTAGCCGAGGGCGTGAGCCTCAGACTCCGAACGTGCCGGGTCGCCGGGGAATTTTGGCTGGTAAGTCCCCGGCACAGCCTGCGATGGCGGGGTTGGAGGTGCTGCCGGCGCGGTCTGGGCGGACGCCAGCAATGAGACTGCGAAGATGAGTGCGGATAGCGAACTCACCTGCTTTAGTGGTTTTCTCATGAGTTTTAGTCTTCCTTTATTGGATGCTAAGGAGGTTACCCCGGTAATTCCCTATGCATTACCTTCTCTTTCCATCATGCACAAATGCGGCTATGCTTTACCCAGAAACATCCTAACAAGGAAAGCTATGAAAGCTGCAGTCGCCAAAAAGCCGATCATCCGTATTGCCGTGGTGGAGAGCGATCCCCTGCGGTTTGTGGGATTCCGGGCCTTGTTCGATAGCGAGCCGGATTTTGAACTAGTGTCTGCGGCACTGCCGGAGATTGGCCAGTTACAGAATATCGAACTGGTGCTGCTTGGCAACCGCTCTGGTCAGAACTTGTTCGATGCCATGGCCAGCCTGAAAGCGACGCGTCCCGACTTACGCATTATTGTTACCGGTTCAGGCATGGATGAGGAGACCATTCTGAAGGCCATCGCTTCAGGGGCAAAGGGCTATGTGGATGAAGCCGCATCGCCGGCGGAATTCGTGCAGGCCATCCGCATTGTGAATCAGGGGTCGGTATGGGCTCCGCGTAAAGTGCTTTCAATGTTCATAGAGCGGGTCAGCAGTTCGCCGGGCCGTATTTTTCCGGCTGGCCGCGTGACCTTTACCGATCGCGAAAAAGAAGTACTGGAAATGCTGGTGGTGGGACGTTCCAACAAGGAAATTGGGGCCGCGCTGGGAATCGAAGAGCGCACCGTCAAAGCGCACGTGGCCAAGCTGATGCGCAAAGTTGGAGTGCAAAACCGCATCGCGCTTTCCGTACACGCAATTACGCATTCGCTGGTTTCAGCCAAGTAATCGAGCCCTCGCCGGGTAGTTACCTTAGGACAGTGACCTGGGTAATCTTGCCTGAATTCTTCGCCTGCACCATACTGCGCTTACCTACCACAGAACCTGGGAGACGGGGTTGGGGGCGGAGATTAGGGTCACCGCTTTCAGCCCCGAATTTTTTATCAGGTAACTTCCAAGCTTCTCTTCCTCAGGCCTTCCTGTTGATTCACACAACTTTGCACAAGCTCGCCGCGTCCAACCGATAGAAATACATTAGAATCAGCCGAATCAATTTTGGCGTTCGGACTAACTTCCAGGAAGGCTGAGGAAATGAAAAAGCTTCTGCTTCTTGTCGTGATGGCATCGTTTTGTGCGATATCGCTGGCTGAAGACAAAACTAAAGAGGAAACCAAGGCCGCGGACCGGATCCAGGCGGCGGCCAACGTCCTCGATGAAATCGAAGCCGCGCCCGACCAGGGAATTCCCGAAGAAATTCTTGGGTCTGCAGAATGTGTGGCGGTGGTGCCGTCGATGCTGAAGGGCGGATTCATCGTCGGGGGGCGCTACGGACGGGGGATCGCCAGTTGCCGAACTCCCAAGGGCTGGAGTGCGCCGGCATTCTTCACGCTTGCCGGCGGCAGCTTTGGCTTGCAAATCGGAGGGCAGGCGGTTGATTTGGTGATGCTGGTGATGAACGAGGAAGGCATGCGGAATTTATTGTCCAGCAAATTCCAGCTTGGCGCCGATGCATCTGTGGCTGCCGGTCCGGTGGGGCGCCATGCCGAAGGCGGCACTGACTGGAAGATGCGTGCCCAGGTACTGACTTATTCGCGCGCGCGCGGAGTTTTCGCCGGGATAACTCTTAATGGCGCCGTGATTAAGCAGGACAAGGACAGCACACGCGAGTTCTATGGCCGGATGGTTCCTTTCAAGACTTCACTTACCGGCCTCATCGATCCGCCGGCGGGGGCGAACCCATTTCTGACTACCTTGGCAAAATGGGCAAAATCGGCAAGCGAGAAATAGTCCGCAACAGGACATGACTAAGGTCGTGCCCGTTACTTTCATGGGATTGCTTGTCGGACTTCTCTTCCGGTTTGACAACGATTTTCTTGCGATGTACCGTCACCCTTCCCTGGCATGCGTCAAAAAGCGGAGTACGCGCTAGCGTGGCTGGCGGTGAAGGCAATCGGCGTCTTGCCGCGTCCTTTGGCGCGTGCTATAGGCATCGCGATCGCCCAGACAGTGTATCTGCTACACGTGCGCCTGCGCCGGGTTGGCATGCGAAATCTGGCGATGGCGTTTCCCGAGAAGAGCCAGCGTGAACGCCGCCGTATTCTGCGCGGAGAATTTACTTCCCTGGGACGCCAACTCGCCGAGGTCTGTCTTTTTCCCCGCTATACCCGCGAGAATGTCAGTCAGGTCGTCGTATACGAAGGTTTTGAAAATTACGAGCGCGCCTACAATCGCGGCAAGGGAGTTCTATTCTTGACGGCTCACCTGGGAGGGTGGGAACTCTCGGCATTCACTCATTCTCTGCACAGCCATCCTCTGCATATCGTCATGCGACCTTTGGACAACCAGCGGCTCGACCGTTTTATTCGCCATTACCGCACCATGCACGGCAATACTACGGTGGATAAGGATGAATTTGTGCGCGGGTTGCTATCGGCAACTAAGGCAGGGGAGACGGTGGGGATATTGATGGATACGAATATGACACCGCCGCAAGGTGTTTTTGTGCCCTTTTTTGGTATCTCAGCGTGTACCGCGAGCGGCTTGGCCAGAATTGCGCTGCGGACCGATGCTGCGGTGGTCCCGGGCTTTACTATCTGGGACCCCGCACTCGGAAAATACCGACTGCGCTTCGATCCGGCGGTGAATCTCATCCGAACCGGGAATGTTGAGGAAGACGTGGTCGCGAATACCGCCCGGTTTACGAAGGTGATTGAGGATTATGTGCGTCGCTACCCCGAGCAATGGTTGTGGGTGCATCGTCGCTGGAAGACACGGCCCGAGGGTGAGCCGCCGCTCTACTGAAATCGAGCTAAATCAGACAACTATTCCGGACAGTACTCTGCAAAGGCGGCGCGGGATCTCGGGTCTCGAACTGATATCCAGAACTGAGAAGCCGCCCGCAGGGCGGCTTCTCTCGGTCTTCGCAAGGGTTATTTCTGTTTGTCGTTTTTCTTCATTCCCTCGCCCTTACGTTCGTGGGTTTCGTCGAAATGCATACCGGCCTTTACGTGGTTGATAGCCTGTTGGGTCAAATCGAGAGCTTTTGCGCGATGTCCGCCCTTGTCATGCTCGGCTTGCCGCAGTTCTTCCGCAGCTGCCTGTAAATGATGGAGAGCTGCCTCCATATGGGGTTGTTCTTCGGCAAACGAAATACGGGGGACCAGCAAGAACATCGCCACGGCCAATGACAGCATCAAGTTTTTAAAGTGACCTCTCATCTCTCCTCCTATGGAAGACAATCGGGACAGAAACGATAGTAAAACTCGGAGATAATTGTCAATCGTCTGTAGCGATGCCCCGTCTCGGATAGCGCGGGTTTGCGGGCGGCATGGCGCGAGCCTTCTTACAGTTCCTAAGTTCGGTCAGAACCATTCGCTGCGGTAAGCGATCCACCACGATAAAACTAAAATGGGGATGCTTGCTGCCAGCGCCCACCACAGCGGCAAAATCAAATCTGCCACCAGACCCAGGACGGCGAAGATGATCCAAAACATCTTGCGTTCCATTAAGACATTGTAGTCCCCCGACTGTTGCGGAACCTGTGCTATACACAAATGCTATGAAACGCTCAGTCAAAGAGATTGCCGACCTGGTTCAGGCGCAGCTGTCAGGCGATGGTGCAGTCGAGGTAACTGGAGTTGCCAGTATTGAGTCCGCTGGGAGTGGGGATGTGGTGTTTGTGGAAGACGAGAAAAACCTGCCCAATGCACTGCGTTCTGGGGCTGCCGCGATTATGGCTGGTGAGTTCGCCTCCAACGTTGCAGATTCCAAGCCGCTGCTCATTTGCGATCAGCCCCGCCTTGCGTTTGCCCGAGTGGCCCAACTGCTTGCGACGACAGATCCCGTAGCCGGCGGAGTGCATGCTACCGCGATCGTTCATGCGTCGGCGAAGATCGGCGAGAACGTAATCATCGAGGAGCGGGTGGTGATCAGGAACGGTGCGGAGATCGGAGCGGGCTCGCGCATCGGCGCCATGAGTGTGATCGGCGAGCAGGTTCGCACAGGACGGGATTGCCAGGTTTTTCCAAACGTCACGGTCTATCCGCAAACAAGTATGGGTAGTCGTGTAGTCATCCACGCCGGAACTGTTCTGGGCAGTGATGGCTTCGGATATGTGCGAGATCGCAAGACTGGCCGCTACGAGAAGTTCCCGCAGATAGGTCGGCTGGAAATTGAGGATGACGTCGAGATCGGCGCGAATTGTACGGTGGATCGGGGGGCACTCGACGTGACGCGCATCGGCCGCGGCACTAAGATTGATAACCTAGTACATATAGGCCACAATGTGCAAATAGGCGAGGATGTGGTGATCGCAGCGCAGACCGGGCTTTCGGGCAGTGTGGTAGTGGAGGATAACGTGGTGATTGGCGGACAAGTGGGAGTCGGCGACCATGCGCGTATTGAATCGGGCGCCATCCTCGGGTCCGGGAGCGGCATCTTAAGCAAGAAGGTAGTTCGTGGTAAAGGAGTCGTCTTCTGGGGTACACCGGCACGCCCTTTGAAGCAGTATTTGAAAGAACTGGCAGCGCTGGCGCGGTTGGCCAAGAAGGATTAAGGCGGTCGGGAGGGACAGACCGAGTCGGGACAAGGAAGTTACAACTGCTCTCAAACTAGCCATGGCAATCATCGTAGTCGGCGGACATTCTCGAAGCGTGGGCAAGACCAGCGTGGTCGCTGGCCTGATCGCTGCTTTGCGGGAATTTCAATGGACTGCTATGAAGATTACCCAGTACGGTCACGGAATCTGCTCGGCGAATGGTAAGGCATGTGACTGCGCATGCGGAGATCACAGTTGGGCGATTTCAGAGGAGAAGGATCGTTCCGGAGAGTCGGATACTTCAAGGTTTTTGCTGGCGGGGGCGGAGCAGGTGTTTTGGGTACGCACAGAACAAGGACGCCTTGCTGATGCCATGCCCGCGCTTGAGCGCAGAATCTCGACAGCGGGCAATGTGATTCTGGAATCTAATAGCGTCCTGAAATTTCTTCACCCAGATCTTTACCTTACCGTACTCGACCCTGGGACCGCCGACTTTAAGACTTCAGCGCAGGAATTTCTTGGTCAGGCCAGTGCCGTCATCTTGCACGAACACTCAGAAGCAAATGGTTCCGCATGGAGCGGTATCCCCCTTAAGCAAGACGCGGCCAAGCCGGTTTTCCGAATTCGTCCGCCAGAGTACGTAACTTCGAAGATCGTGAATTTTGTACGACAGCGTCTGACGTCCGAAATCGCAGTCAATCGTTAAGAGCGGCGGTCCGTGACCGCTGATCCCGAATCACCAGCTACTGACCACCCCCAATGTGATTTCCGAATCCATCGGTGCATTTTGCTATTCTTGCCTGTGCGGCATATTCACATCAGCGCCTGGCTTCTGGTTTTGCTCTCCGCGGTGTTGCAGATTGTCATTTTTCCTCTGCCCGGAGTGTACGTGCTCTCCTGGGTCGCGCTGGCCCCGCTACTTATCGCGCTCCTTCGGACCCGCAAGCCGTCAGCTTTGCAGTTGGATGAAAATATCAAGCTGCTGCCCGCAACGCCCGGGCAGGCTTTCGTGCTGGCCTACGTCTGCGGCATCGTGTGGTACGCCGGCACTTGCTATTGGATCTACGCCACAATGCATCAGTACGGCGGTCTGAGCCGACCCGTTGCTTTGCTCATCCTGTTCCTATTCTGTCTTTATCTGGGGCTCTACCACGGAGTATTTGGCCTGGTACTCAGTCTTGCTGCCGGGGGACGCGCCTTCAGCCGCCGCGCCCTGCTGGTTGCGCCATTTCTCTGGGTTGCGGTCGAACTGGCGCGGACGCGTATTACCGGATTGCCGTGGGACCTATTGGGCATCGCACAGGTTGATAACATTCCTTTAGCTCGCGTGGCGACAGTGACGGGGGTTTACGGGCTCTCTTTCGAAATCATGTTGGTAAACACAGCTCTTGCGGCGGCTTTTCTGCTGCGGCGTGACAAATGCAAAATACTTTTGGGCGCCGGACTGGCGGCTGCTCTCGTGCTGCAAGCGGGGCGATGGATCAGCCCTCCGCGTCTTCCCTCCACACACGCGGCTCTTCTGGTACAGGAAAACATTCCAATCCTACAAGGCGCTGACTGGACCAAGGACTATTTCGAGGGCACCTTGCGGGATCTGACCTGGATATCACTGAATCCGCCGGATTCAAGAGCATCAGCTTCGAGCGACTCGGCGTCGCCAAAGTCGCGGCATTTCGATCTCATTGTTTGGCCGGAATCACCCGCGCCCTTTTACACTGGCGATCCTGCCTTCCGCGACGTTGTAAGCAACGTGGCGCGTCAGACAAACGCCTGGGTTATCACTGGAAGTCTTGGTGTACGCAACGCGTCCAGTTCGCCGCAGCGCGAAACTGAGGTTTACAACTCAGCCGCTCTGATCAGTCCTAGTGGAGAGTGGGTGGGACGCTATGACAAAGTACATCTCGTGCCCTTTGGTGAATACGTACCTTTTCGGCGCGCTATGCCGTTTATGGATATGTTGACCAAGGAGGTTGGCGACTTCCAGCGGGGCTCGTCTCGCATGCCGCTGGATGCCGGCGGTGCCAGGATTGGCCTCATCATCTGCTACGAATCGATTTTTCCTGACGAAGTGCGGCAGTTTGTGGCGAACGGGGCACAGGTGCTGGTGAATATTTCTAACGACGGCTGGTACGGCGACAGTGGCGCTTATGCGCAGCATTTGAACCAGACCCGTATGCGGGCCATCGAGAACGACCGCTGGCTTCTCAGTGCCACCAATACTGGAGTGACGGCATCCATCGATCCCTACGGCCGCATCGTCGCACGCGCGGAACGCAAGGTTCGTAGTGCTTTGCAGGCAGCGTACGAGCTTACGTCAGTAACCACCTTTTACACCCGCCACGGAGACTGGTTTGCCTACCTGTGTGCGATAATTTCAATGGGAGCGCTGCTGACGCGCTTCACATCCCACCGCAAGACAGAGCGATAAACATGGTCGAAGAGCTGGAACAGGAATACGCGTTACTCAAGGGAAAGGTTCGCGACCTGCAGGAGTATCTTTGACGCAGGCAAACTCCGCCAGCAGCTAGCCGAGATAGAAAAGAAGGTTGCCGACCCGAATCTCTGGGCGAATCCAGAAAAATCTCAACAAATCATGCGCGAGCGCAAGCGCCTGGAGCACGTGTTGGCCACTGAGGCTGAACTAGGCCGGCACGGCGAGGATATCGCTGCCTATTTTGAGCTGGCACGCGAGGGCGAAAAGGTTGATGCGGACCTGCGCCGTGAAATTGATTCTCTGCGCGACTTAGTGGATCGCCTTGAAACCGAGACTCTTCTGTCGGGAGAAAATGACGCACGCAACGCTATCGTCACGATCCATCCGGGCGCTGGTGGAACTGAATCGCAGGACTGGGCGGAGATGCTGCTCCGGATGTATTTGCGGTGGGCAGAGCGCCAGGGGTTTCAAACCGTGCTCAATGATTATCAGCCGGGCGATGAAGCAGGAATCAAGTCAGCGACCTTTACCGTGACCGGCGACTACGCTTTCGGTCTGCTCACCAGCGAAATCGGCGTGCATCGCCTGGTGCGTATCTCGCCCTTCGATCAAGCCAAGCGCCGTCATACCTCGTTCGCGAGCGTGTTTGTATCGCCGGAAATTGACGACAGCATCGAAGTCATCATTAAGCCGGAAGACCTTCGGGTAGACACCTATCGTTCGAGCGGCAAGGGCGGTCAGCACGTGAACACCACTGATTCCGCTGTGCGGCTTACCCATATTCCGACTGGAATCGTGGTAGCCTGCCAGAACGAACGATCGCAACATAAGAATCGCGAACGCGCCATGAGCATGCTGCGCTCCAAAATCTATGAGTTCGAAATGGAGAAGAAGCGCGCCGCAACGAAGAAGATTGAAGATTCCAAACTCGACATTGACTTCGGCTCACAGATTCGCTCTTATGTGCTGCAACCCTATCGCGTGGTGAAGGATCACCGCACGAAGGTCGAAATCGGGGATGCGGACCGCGTGCTCGACGGCGATTTGCAACCGTTCATACGTGGTTATCTGCACTTGAGACGCGATGAAAAACAATCATAGGACAGGAACCAATTTGGGAAATGCTGAGCGGCAAATGGGATGGCAACCTGTGTTACTAACGGTACTTAGTTGGGGAATTCAATCAGAATAAAATAGCAGCACGAGTAATTGTTTCCGAATTGGCTAGTTGGCCGCGAGGCGTGATTTTGCGGCTCGGTTTTAGCCACTTTCAAAGGCGAGGAATTCGAAGTCATGCCGCGCATCATCGAGCTCATCCGTGCATCTGCTCTGCCCTCTACGCGCATGCATGCAGCCGCTCGCGGTGCATTAACCGTGCCACCCGCGGAGATGATAGAAATCTTGGTTTACCTGGCGAACAACAATAAAATCTTTGGCCAACAGGCTCGCCTCACACTGGCGGGTTGGGACGAGTCGGCGGCACTGGCGGTGGCTTTGGATACCACTACTCCTCGCGAGGTGCTGGCATACATGATCGCGCCGGAGAACTTGCGGCCGTGCCTGCTGCCGGCGCTTCTTGAAAATCCCAGCGTGCCTGCCGATTCGATTATCGAATTGGCGAGTTCCGGGTCCCGCGACATTGTTGAAATTATCCTGATAAGTCGCCGGGCGAACCAATCGGCTCCGATCCGGAATGCACTTGCCTCAAATCCAAATCTGAAATCAGCCGAGGCCGCTGAAGTCATTAAGCCGCCAGATCCTTCATTTCCGCGAGGCGCAGCCTCGAAACCAGCGGAGCCGAAAGCGCCACAAGCGCAGTCGACACCCGGGCAGGCTGTCGAAGTGGCATCTGGTCAGGAACTGCCAGGGCCCGAGGATGCGATGGACGAAGAAGTCGTCGCGTACTTTAGGGAACATGCGGCCGAGATATCTGCCGAAGCCGATAAACCGTTTCAGCCGATTGGCGACCTTCACGACGACAGTGCTGGAAACAATCCGGAAAGCCTTGCCTCACCTGAGCCAGCAACTACCGAGGCGCCAGGTCCGTCGGCCACTTCGACTCCGACTGCCGTCGCGGCACCGGCTGCTGCCGTCGCCAAGAAACCTGCATCCGCCGTTAAGAAACCTCTACTGAATCCCGATGGGCGCCGCGACAACACGTTGCAGAAGATTGCCAAACTGGACGTGAAAGCGCGCATTCAGCTCGCCATGAAGGGGAGCAAAGAGGAACGCTCTATTCTGATTCGGGACGGCACCAAAGTTGTGGCGTTAGCGGTCCTCGACTCGCCAAAAGTTACGGATAGTGAAGTCGAGAATTTCGCCAACCAGAAGAATGTGTTGGAGGTAGTGCTGCGTGGGATCACCATGAAGCGCCGTTTTGCCAAGAATTACAGCGTGACGCGGAATCTCGTTTTCAATCCCCGCACTCCGCTAGACGCATCCCTTGGATTGATGAAAAATTTACTGGTGCACGACTTGAAAAACTTATCCGGCAACAAGGAAGTTTCCGATACGATCCGCAAACTGGCGCTAAAAATGTTTAAACAGAAAGTGGATGCGAACAAGAAGAAAGATTAACCGGAGTTAGACCCGACGATACTGAAAGCGCAAAACTAGCTTCTCACAGTCGCGCCCGGTAGAATGTTGAACGGAATCAATGGCCTCTTTGCCCGTCTCTGACCCCATCACGGATCTTCTTAAACGTGCCAAAACCATTGCCGTAGTCGGACTTTCCAATAGCCCGTTGCGTCCAAGCCACGGGGTTTCTGCATACATGCAGAGTCACGGATATCGAATCATTCCTGTGAATCCAGAGATTTCAGAATCGCTGGGGGAGAAGTCTTACAAATCACTTCTCGATGTGCGGGAAAAGATTGATATTGTAAACATCTTCCGCCGCCCCGACCGGGTTGAAGAGATTGTTGATCGGGCTATACAAATGAAAGTCCCAGCCGTCTGGATGCAGGAAGATGTCATCAACGAACGGGCTGCCGAGAAGGCCCGCCAGGCAGGAATATTTGTAGTGATGGGCCACTGCATTCTGAAAGAGCACCGTGCCCGATTCGCTTAGCCGTGGAGTCTCGTAGAGATTTTGTCTTTGCGGGCGCTTTCTATACACCGGAGCTAATTAGGATCGCCGTGGCATCATCCTGCAAACCCACACCGTTGACAAACTCCCGGACATCTTCGAGAAGTCCCTCGTTGGATAGGTTAGCCTTCAGCACGTGATCCTTGAGACGAGCTTCACCATATTCTTCTTCTTCCTGATTGGCAGCCTCGGTGATTCCGTCACTGTAAAACAGTAGCCGCGAACCTTCGGGTAAATGCACGGTCGCCTCGGAAAATGAGCCACAGGTGACGCCTAGTGGCAGCCCTGATACGGTTTCCAGAAATCTAATCTCGGAGCCATTGGTGACCAGCAAGGGAGACAAGTGGCCGGCATTTGCGAACGTCAGCGTGCGCGTCGCCGGATCGAGCACCGCATATACCATGGTTACGAATTTGCCCGAGGGAAAATCGTCTACCAGCAAACCGTTGAGCTTGGTCAGAACTTCAGCCGGCGTGCAGGAGGCTTCAGCTAGCGATCGCAACATACCGCGAGTGGCGGACATCAGCAGAGCCGCCGCCATACCTTTGCCGGAGACGTCTGCCAGCACCAGGCCCCATCGGCCATCTTTCATGGGAATAAAATCGTACCAATCTCCTCCGACTGCGCCTGCCGGAATGGATAGTCCGGAAATTGCGAATCCGGGAATATAGGGTGAGCTCTTGGGGAGAAGCGCCTGCTGGATCAGACGAGCTTCCTGCTCCTCGTGGTCCATTCGTTTCCGCTGCTGGCGCTCACGCTGAAAAAGAGACGCATTCCGCACGGCGACGGCGATGTGGCTGCACAACGCCTGCAATAGTCTCAACTGTTCCTGCGGAAAAGCGTCCAACTCATGATGCGATGCAGTGAACACGCCTACTAGTCTTTGTCCGACATGTAGGGGGATGGCCACTTCTGAAAGCGTGCCTTCTTCACAGCCTATGTAATAAGGATCCAGGCGAACATCCGGCGCGTAGCGCATCTGGCCAGTCGCGGCGACATAACCGACCATGCCTTCTTTTCCAATTTTTAGCCGATGTCCCTTGCCGTGGAGAGTGCAGCCGTGGACGCCGGCCAGCACCAACTCAGCCTGCTTCTCGTCGTGCAAGTAGATGTTGGCCTCAACGCAGCCGAATGAGCGGGCGACGTCATTCACAATTTTGTCGATCAGTTGATCTAGATCGAGGATGGAGTTGATCTTCTGCGCAGCCTTCTGCAGCTTCAGCAGGTCTTGCACCTGATCGTCCGGCAATAGCGGCGTAGAGACGTAAGGTGTACTACTCACATCCGTGCCGGATGCGAGTAGTACACCATCAACCGGGGTTGTTCCGGGGCTAGCTGCCATGGACCGAGCCCTCCGCAGTTTGCCGAATGCAAGAAAAAGCAGCACCGGCACTTGAGAATTGGATGATCGCTGTATGCTTATGACTCTTTTTTTGATGACGCTGAATCGCGTTCGGGCTCGTGTTTAGCGGCTTGAGAACGACGTTGTTTGATCTGGTGCAAGCGCTCGCGAATGCGTTTTTCGAGGCCTTCGTTGGTTGGTTCGTAATACACGCGATCGCGCAGGTTGTCGGGAAGACACTGCATGTCGGCAACTTTTCCTTCGAGATCATGCGCGTAGCGATAGCCCTCTCCGTAGCCGAGACCTTTCATTAATCCGGTAGGCGCATTGCGCAAATGCAAAGGGACAGGCTCCGCTGCAGTGCGTTCCACGTCCTGCTGTACCGTGCTGTATGCCGTGTACAGCGCATTTGATTTTGCTGCCAGCGAGAGATACACCACCGCTTGAGCCAGCGCAAGATTGCCTTCGGGCATGCCGATGAAATCCACGGCATCACGCGCCGCCATGCACAGCGCAAGCGCCTGCGGATCAGCCAGGCCGATGTCCTCGACGGCCATGCGCACCACGCGACGCGCGATGTACAGCGGGTCTTCTCCCGCTTCAAGCATTCGACCCAGCCAGTAAAGCGCTGCGTCGGGATCGCTGTTCCGCACAGATTTATGCAGGGCCGAGATCAGGTTGTAGTGTTCTTCGCCCGCCTTGTCGTAGAGCAGGACTCGCTTCTGTACCGCGTCCTGTACGATTTCGCTGGTGATCTCCGCGCCTTGTTCCTGGTTAGTGCGTTGGGCGGCCAGCGAGGCCGCTACCTCCAAAACGTTATATGCACTGCGGGCATCGCCGCTCGAGTAGCTGGCGATTCTTTGTAACGCCTCAGGGGAGGAGCGTAACTTTTGTGTGCCAAGGCCGCGCTCTTCATCCGCCAAGGCCCGCTTAAGCAGCACCACGATTTGTTCTTCGGTAAGCGGTCTCAGCACATACACGCGGCAGCGCGAGAGCAGGGCGGCGATGATCTCGAATGATGGATTCTCTGTCGTCGCGCCAATCAGCCGGATGTTTCCTTTTTCCACGTGCGGCAGGAATGCGTCCTGTTGCGCTTTGTTGAAGCGATGAATTTCATCAATGAAGACGATAGTGCGCGTGCCGTATTGACGCGCACGTTCGGCGTCGGCCATCACCTGCTTGATTTCTTTTATGCCGGTGAGCACCGCGGAAAACTCGATAAACTCCGCCTTCGTCATGTGGGCGAGGATCTGGGCCAGAGTAGTCTTGCCCGTGCCAGGTGGTCCCCAGAAGATCAGGGAGCCGGTGTCGTCCCGCTCAATCTGGGTGCGCAGCGGCTTGCCCGGCGAGATGAGATGTTCCTGACCTACGAATTCGTCGAGCGTGCGTGGACGCATGCGGTCGGCGAGCGGACGGGTGCGGTCGGCCGCTTTTTCGCCGCTCGGGATGGGTTGGAACAGGCTCATCTAAACAACGCTTCCATTGCGAATACATTAACCAGTCGCTTCATCGTTCGGGATCAAGGATTTGCCATTCAGACTCAGTGACTCCGTGCCTCCGTGGCAATCCTTGATTTCCTCGCCACCTCATACAGTACGATGCTCGCCGCCACACCTGCGTTCAGCGACTCCACCTGCGGCGCATGCGGGATGGCAACGACTTCGTCCATCTCTGCCATTAAATCGCGCGGCAGGCCCGCACCCTCGTTTCCCACGAATACCGCCATAGGACCACTGAACTCAGTCTCATCCAACGGCGTGCCTTTGTGCGACGAGGTCGCAACCATTCGAATTCCAAGTTGGCGCAGTTGAGGCATCACCTCCGCCAGTTTTACTCGTACCAGCGGCAGCCTGAACACCGATCCTGCGGATGCCCGCACTACCTTGGAGTTGAACGGGCTCACTGTTCCCTCTCCCAAAAGCACGCCGCCGGCTCCGAACGCTTCCGCCGAGCGTAGGATTGTTCCCATATTGCCCGGGTCTTGTATTCCGGCGACGGCCAGCAAGGGGCCGGCCTGGACTCTTTCCAGTACAGCTTGCCGTGTGAATTCCTTGCACTTTACCAGCGCGGCTACACCCTGCGGCGTTTCGCTGGGAACAACTTCCGAGAACGATTTGTGCGGCAACACCAGCGTTTCTACGTGGGCGGCGATCTGTGGCAACAATCGTTCGGCCCTCGCCATGGCTGATTCGCTAAAAAACACCGCCCGGAAACGAAGCCCGCTGCGGATGGCCTCTTCGACGATCCGAAGCCCCTCGATGGCACAATACCCGTCTTCAGTCAGGTCGCCGATATGAAAGGCGCGCCGAAGTTCTTTCACCTGCGAATTGTGGCGGCCCTCCACTCGCCGCAAGCGCGCCTGCAGCGCGCCCCCGACCTGGGAAATCTTTTTTTTGGTGGTTTCCGTCACCTGCGAACCAGCATACTACGCTGGTTTGCCTCAGCTTGCAGCCTTCGGCGTGTTATGTTAGGGTTCGCCGTTCCAGAGACATTCTGCAATCAACCGGGAAGGAAGCGCGGTGCGCTCGGAAATCGTCAAAATCAATTGTGATAACCCGGAAACTTCATTGGTAAAGTACAGCGCCGAACAGATCCGGGCCGGCCAGGTGCTGGGTATGCCGACGGACACTTTCTATGGGCTGGCGGCTGATCCCTTTAACCTGCGCGCGGTCGAGCGGGTTTACGAGATTAAATCGCGGTCCCGCCACAAGCCTTTATCGTTGCTTATCGAAAGTGTTGATCAAGCCGAACAACTGGCTCGTCCGCTGCCCGAGGAATTCTATAATCTGGCGCGCCGCTTCTGGCCGGGCCCGCTTACCATTATCGTTCGCGCGGCGTCACGCCTTCCCTTGAAGGTCACTGCTAATACCGGGAACGTTGCCCTGCGAGTGCCAAACGCCAAGATCCCACTCGCGGTGGTGAAGGCCGCAGGCATTCCTATCACGGCTACTTCTGCCAACCTAAGCGGAGCCTCGGAGTGCACGACTGCCCAGCAAGTTCGTGATCAGCTAAAAGATCGCATCGCGATCATTGTCGATGGCGGCACCTCGCCCCGCGAAGTGGCTTCTACCATCGTGGACCTGACCGATGACGACGCCCGATGGCGCGTCATGCGGGAAGGCGCCATCCCCAGCCAGGAGATCTCTGAGTTTTTCGCGCAGGGATGAATCAGTCAACAGCGAACGGCGATGCAAGGCGCCACTGGATTTTGCGGGTGGCGGGGCTGGTTGCTTTGCTGCTTATCACCTTCATAGCCGCAACTGCCATTCGCATTGTTCGCGAGTCATCTGGGGAAGGTCTCAAATCGGCTGACGTGATCGTGGTTTTTGGGGCCGCCGAGTACGCTGGTCGTCCCTCCCCCGTGTTTCGCGCCCGCCTGGATCACGCCTACGATCTTTTCCGACGCGGAGTAGCGCCCGTCATCATCACCACCGGCGGTTCGGGTTCTGACCCCGACTATAGCGAAGGTGGGGTTGGACATGATTATCTGATGCATCGCGGAGTGCCCGAACATAATCTGATCGCGGAAACCCAGGGCTCAGACACGGCACAATCGGCAAAACGAGTGATGGTAATCATGCGCGCCAATGGAATGCACAGTTGTGTTGCTGTAAGCGACGGGTACCATGTTTTCCGCGTTAAGGCGCTGCTCGAGCATGAGGGGATCCAGGTTTATGTGGCGCCGCGTCCAGGTTCACTGCCGCACACGCGCTGGCAACGGACCTTAGGCGTTTTGCGCGAATCCATCAGCTACCTGTTCTGGAAGCTGCACCTCGCGGGATGAGCTGGTCCCTACGAACCCATTCTTTCGCGAAGCGAGGTAATGTGCGCCACGTGGTGCCGTCCGTGCCAGGAGTAGAGCGCGACGTTTTTCTCCAAACTGACGACACCTAACTCAGGATGCCGGAACGCGCGCTTCCAGTCTTCCGGCTTAATGGCACGCAGCACCAGCACCCATCGTTGGTGAAGAGATTCCAGCAACGCCAGCGAAATTTCAATGGGGGCGGTTCGCGATTCCTGCAATTCTGCCCAGCGATCCTCGTGATACGGTTTGATGGTCGGCTCATCTTCGGTTAAAGCGAGCTTAAAGCGCACATACGCGTTGAGATGACTGTCAGGTACGTGATGCACAACCTGCCGCACCGTCCATCCTCCGGGACGATAGGGAGTATCAAGCTGCTCCTGCGACAGCCCTTGCACCGCCGCGCGCAATCGCGAAGGCGCCTGCTCGATGTCATCTATGAACTTGTTCCTGGCTTGTTCAGTAGGGGAACCGTTGAAAGTGAACTTCCCCATGGGATAGCGCAAGTCACTCATATTTTGTCTCCGCCGAAATCAAATATAACGATCAGATGAAAGCGTGGAGGAAAAGCTGCGAAAAACCTCCCGATAATTTTCAGGGAAGTGCTGCAGTATTGTTTCATCAATCAAGACTAGCGGAATCCAGCCACAAACTGTCTGCTATTTCAACAGCGCCATGATTCTCACCGGCCCACCCGAGCCGCCTTCCAGCTTCATCGGCGCCACAATCGCAATAGCCCACTGCTACGAGGCGTGGTGAGCGCGCGAGTCCGTCGCAAACCTCCCTTCTCCGTCTCGGGCTAATGAACATCCTGTATCGCCGGCTGCCGCACTGATAAAATTTCGCTGGAGTCGTTCCTTCTCTGAGTATGTCAGAGTTCATCAAAACCATCTTCCACGTCGACATGGATGCCTTCTTCGTGTCGGTGGAAGAACTGTTCGATCCTTCCCTGAAGGGCAAAGCGGTAGTCGTCGGCGGGCAACGCGATGAGCGTGGAGTAGTTTCAGCGGCATCTTACGAGGCGCGCAAATTTGGCGTGCATTCTGCCATGCCGCTGCGTACCGCAGCCAAGCATTGTCCGCACGCGATTTTTGTGGACGGTCATCCGGAACGTTATCGCCAATGCTCCGAGAAAGTCTACGAGGTGCTGAACAGTTTTTCCCCGCAGGTGGAGATGGCGTCGATTGATGAAGCCTATCTGGATATGACAGGCACCGAACGTCTGCACGGGCCTCCCTTGCGCGCCGCACAACGGCTGCACGACAAAATGAAACTCGCGACGCAACTTAACTGCTCGATTGGCATCGGCACTTCGCGATTAATCGCCAAAGTTTCCTCCGCGCAGGCCAAACCAAATGGGGTTCTGTGGATTATGCCGGGCCAGGAGGCCAAATTTCTGGCGCCGCTCGACGTCCGCGACATCCCTGGTGTGGGCAAGGTCATGGAGCAAGATTTGCATCAGCTTGGCGTTTACAGAGTCGGGGACCTGGCTGCCCTGCAAGAGAACGTGCTGGAGGACCGTTTCGGTAAGTGGGGAATGGCTCTGGCGGGGAAGGCGCGAGGTGAAGACGCGGGTGGCTGGTTCGATTCGGAGGTCGGCGCCGACACCGACCCGAAATCCATCAGCCACGAACACACTTACAACGACGACACCGCCGACAGTGAGCAACTGGAATCCACCCTGATGCGGCTTTCAGAAATGGTCGGACGCCGTTTGCGGGAGAACGGGTTGCATGCCCGCACCATCCAATTGAAACTGCGCTACCAGGACTTCACTACTATCACGCGCGCCCATTCGCTGGCCGAGCCTACGCAACTCGATATCGAAATCTTCGAGCAGGTGCGCACGCTATTTCGTAATAACTGGCATAAGGCCGCCAAGGTGCGCCTGTTGGGAGTGCATGTATCAGGCTTTAAGGGGCACTCTGGGCAGATCGAGCTTCTGGACTCTACACTTCATGAGCGCTGGAACAAGGCACTGACCACGGCAGATCGCCTGCGCGATAAATTTGGGGAATCCAGCATCAGCCTGGCGGCAGGGATGAAAGGCGGCTTCCGCGAGCGCACTCATGAGAATCCAGCAGGGCTGCCTGGAAAAGGACGATCGGAAAAATAAGATCGCCCAACGATGAACATTTGTATGAGCAGCAATTGTCTCCGCGCTTTGCGAGCGTCTTGTGTCATTTGACTGATTATCGTTATTGACCCGAATGTGTCTGGCACACTAAGATTCCCGCTCACCTCTAACAGGAGTTCCACTTATGCGAAAGGTCATCATCTTTCTTTGTCTGTTCATGCTGTCTCTGCTCACGGCATTTTGCGTAGCGGAGAGCAATCCTCCACTTCTGCTGCGCAAGCCAACCGTCAGTAAGACTCAGATCGTCTTCAACTATGCGGGCGATTTGTGGATTGTAGCCCGCGACGGCGGCGATGCCCGTCGTCTGACAGCGGGAACCGGTAATGAAACCGATCCGCTATTTTCGCCTGACGGCACGATGGTCGCATTCACCGGCGATTACGATGGCAATAAAGATGTGTATGTCGTCACGGCGGCCGGAGGTGAGCCGAAGCGATTGACGTACCACCCTGGAACCGACGAAGTTGTCGCCTGGACGCCGAATGGCAAGAACATCGTGTTCCGCTCCACACGCGCCAGTTACTACCATTTTGCAGACAAATTATTTACGGTGCCGGCGGCGGGCGGATTTCCCAGCGAACTTCCTCTGCCCATTGGAGAAGAAGCAGCGTACTCGCCGGATGGCACGCACCTGGCCTACGTTCCACATCCGCAGTGGCAGGCGGCGTGGAAGCGGTATCGCGGCGGACAGACCACTCCGATTTGGATTGCTGATCTGAAAGATTCCAGCGTGGTGAAGATCCCGCGCGAAAATTCCACCGATTTCAATCCGCTCTGGGTGGGAAACACTATCTACTTCCTGTCTGATCGCAATGGCCTGGTCAGCCTGTTCGCCTACGACACCGCGACCAGGAAGGTGTCAGAAGCGCTCAAGAGCGAGGGCTTTGATTTCAAGTCCGCGTCGGCGGGGCCGGACGCCATCATCATCGAACAGTTCGGTTCGCTTCATCTCTACGACCTCAACACCCACCAGAGCAAGACGGTCAACATCCGGGTGGCGGGAGATTTTGCCCAGGTGCGACCAGGTTTTGTGAAGGTAGAGCCGAAGCGTATTCACGCTTTCAACCTTTCGCCTACCGGCACCCGGGCACTGATGGAAGCCTGGGGAGAAATCTTCACCGTGCCGACCGACAAAGGCGACATCCGCAATGTAACCCACTCGCCCGCGGTAGCCGATCGCGATCCGGCGTGGTCGCCCGACGGCAAGTGGATCGCGTATTTTTCAGATGAGCCGGGCGAATACGAGCTTCAACTGCGCCAGCAGAACGGCCTCGGCCAAGTGCGGCATATTAAGTTGGGTCAGTCGCCATCGTTCTACTATGCGCCGGTGTGGTCGCCCGACAGCAAGAAGATCGCGTACAGCGATAAGCGGCTGAACTTGTGGTACGTGGACGTGGCCACTGGCGCGTCGAAGCTCGTGGATACCGATTACTACGAAGGGCCACAATTCAACCAAAACTGGGCGCCTGACAGCAAGTGGGTCGCGTATGCCAAGCAGCTTCCCAGTCACTTGCACGCCGTCTATGTCTATTCCGTGGAACAGGGCAAGATCTATCAAGTCACCGATGGTATGAGCGACGCGCTCTATCCGGTGTTTGACAAGAATGGCAAGTATCTTTACTTCACGGCGAGCACTGATCTTGGGTTGGCGGAGAGTGCGGGCTGGGACATGTCGAGCGATAACCATTTAGTTACACGAAGCGCTTACATCGTGGTTCTGGCGAAGGATCTTCCTTCCCCGCTGGCGCCGGAGAGCGATGAGGAGAAAGTCAAAGAAGAAATCAAGGCTGCCGAGAAAGAGAAATCAAAGGACAAGAACAAGAGCAAGGATAAAGACGCCAAGTCGGATGCCGATACGACCGCCGATGGCGACAAAGACAAGGAAAAGGACAAAGACAGCAAAGACAAGGATAAGGACAAAGATAAAGACGATAAAGGCAAAAACAAAGATAGCGACAAACCGGTTGTGGTGCGGGTAGACATTGAAGGGATCGGGCAGCGCATTCTGGCTCTGCCGATTCCCGCCAAGGACTACGTGAATCTGATAGCTGGAAAGTCAGGGATTCTGTTCCTGTCCGAAGGCCCCGCGGTAATTACGGAAGATGACCAGGAGAACCTTAAGCAGACGCTGCAAAGGTTCGACTTGAGCAAGCGCAAGGTGGATAAATTCCTCGAAGACGTAAATGATTTCACAATCTCTGCCAACGGCGAAAAACTCCTCTACCGAAAAGAGGAGCAGTGGGCGGTGACGGGTACGGAGGAGCCTCCTGCGAGTGAAAAGAGTGACAAGCCCAAGCCCGGCGAAGGTCCTCTGAAACTCGAGACCATGGAGATTTACGTTCAACCACGCGATACTTGGAAACAGATTTATCGCGAGACCTGGCGCATCGAGCGCGACTTCTTCTATGACCCGCATTACCACGGTCTCGACCTGGCAAAAGTGGCGAAGAAATACGAACCGTATCTGGAAGGCATCGCCTCGCGCGACGAATTGACCTATCTCTTTCAGGAAGCACTGGGTGAGATCACGGTGGGGCACATGTTCGTGGGCGGGGGCTACCATCCCGAATCGAAAAAGATCAAAGGCGGACTGCTGGGTGCTGATTACAGCATCGAAAATGGACGCTATCGTGTGGCCCGGGTCTATGACGGTGAGAACTGGAATCCCGGACTGCAAGCTCCGCTGACGCAGCCCGGCGTGAATGTAAAGGCGGGCGAATACATTCTCGCAGTCAATGGGCGAGAACTGCGTGCGTCCGATGACATCTACAGCTTCTTCGAGCAGACGGCGGGCAAACAGGTGCAGCTCAAAGTTGGTCCGAACCCTGACGACAAAGGGGCGAGAGAGGTCACAGTTGTGCCGGTGGAAAGCGAGGACACCCTACGCCATCTTGCATGGATCGAGGGGAACCGCCGCAAGGTGTATCAGATGACTGGAGGACGTGTGGCTTATGTCCACGTTCCTAATACCGCGGGTGCGGGCTACAGCAACTTCAATCGCTACTACTTCGCCCAAGTCGGGAAAGACGCTGCCATCATTGACGAACGCTTCAACGAAGGCGGACAGCTTGCCGATTACATTATTGACTCTATGCGGCGTCCGTTGATGAGCCGGATCGTGACTCGCGAGGGCAATGATTGGTCGAGTCCTACGGCGGCGATTTACGGTCCCAAGGTGATGATCGTGAACGAAATGGCGGGTTCCGGCGGTGACGCGTTACCATGGTATTTCCGCAAGGCAGGGATCGGGCCGCTCATCGGAAAGAGGACGTGGGGCGGACTGGTCGGCATCGGAGGCTATCCGGAATTGATTGACGGCGGGTTCGTGACCTCGCCACGCGATGCGATTTACGGGCTGGGTGGCGAATGGGAAGTGGAGAACCATGGCATCCCGCCGGACTTCGAAGTGGATCTCGATCCTGCGGCAGTTCGCCAGGGGCACGATCCCCAACTGGAAAAAGCCGTCGAGGTCGTCATGCAACTGCTGAAGGAGCATCCGTTGCCGGAGTACAAGCGGCCGGTCTATCCCAATTATCACATGAGTGATGGATTGGGCATCGATAACCGAAGCGGAGGCACGCCCGCGTCGAGCAAGTGAGAATTGTTGGTCAACTGAAAAAAGGGTCCCCAAAATACGCGAGCCGGGAATCCCGGAAATGATTTCCGGTCCCGGCTGCGCTTACTGCAATTCGTGTCTTACCAGCCTATTATTAATTGGCTGCCCCGGCATTGGCCGTGGTTGGCGTAGTGTTAGTGCCACTAGTCCCGGTACCTAAACGGCTAAGACGAGGGAAGAACGGCGTGACTTCGAAAGGCATCTTGTCGCGCGCCGACGTGATGGCCACGGGCTGACTCTTGATCAATTCCACGCGATCATCCCAGGCATTCATTTTCACCCGGCCGCCCAAAGGTAGCGCGGCAATCTGATCCAACTTGTTCATGTCGAAAGCGGGCGCGGAAGTCATCAACTGTGACATCCGCGTAACCGTGGTGCCTTCGGAAATATTGTTTCCCAAATGTGCGGTTAGCAGAGCGGACAGCGACCCTACACGGGTTTGCAGCGCCTTCAGGAACAATCCGGCGCTGTCGAGTTTCTGGCCGTAAGGAGACGTTTTCAAAATCTCAATTGCTTTCTTGTCCGCGGCGGTTTCCTCTTCCGGAATATGTTTGAAGCCGAGATTCGAGTAGGTGGTGTCATCCGAGAAGAGCATGCGATCGTTGAACGCGTACTTGCTGCCCAGGTTGTGTCCCAGGACGATGTGCGCCAGTTCGTGCGCCAACACCATCGCCAGGCTGGCCTCATCCGGCAGCACGTCAATCAGTCCACGGCTGACCACGATGGTGTTGCCCACGCTGAACGTCTCTAGCGGAGAGGTGAGCAGCACGCGGGTGCGTACGGGCCGCGGCAATTCAATGTTATTGGTAATTTGCAGGTTATTGACCACGGTCTGGAGAATCTTGTCTACGTCACCCTCCGGCGCCAGCAAGCCGGCGCGTTGCAGGCGTTCCACTACGTTATCTTCCGCCTGCTGTTGCCACTCACGTTCGGCCTGAAGTGGCGAAGCATCCTGGGCGGCAGCGCTTGTGTCCTTGACACTCGAATCCACCAGCACCTGGGTAAGCTCGTCTCCCTTGCCGTCCTTCTTCAGGTCGTAACCCCAAATGCGGGTCTGAGCCTTGAAGGCGATTTTATTCTTCGCGCCAGCACTGAAGTCGCCTTCTTCGCTGTAGATGTAAGCCGGTACCCAATACCCCGGAATCAGGTTTAAGCGCCAGCTATCCATGTGGAAAAAGTAGGAGTTCTTCGGTCGTGGCGCATAGGTGCCGTTCAAGCGGACGATGCTGAAATCCTGATCTTCAATCCAGAGGCGGCCGAGAAAGCGGCCTTTGCCGGCATCCTTCTTGGGAGTGACGTCAAACACCAGGCAGCGCACATCACCGAGGAATTCGCGATGGATGTATTTGAAATCGTAGTGCTGACGGTCGAAGTCACTGCGGTCGGCGAAGATCATCCAGGAAAAGCCCATGGGCTGGTACTGCATTTTGAAGAGTTTGGTGAAGCCGCCAAGCAGGTGTTTTTCCATGCTCTGATCTCTGAGGTAGTCCTTGCGATCCACCGACTCGCCCAGATCCATGCGGCCCAGAAAATAGTGATCGTCCTTGGGGACGGGACCGAGCTGCGGATCAAGCGTGAGATTCTGCAAATAGGTCTCCACCACCGGATTGCGATTCTCCAGCATCTTCATCAGCCCGTGCTCACGCTCGATAAAGCGGTCCACCACTTGATCCATGGTCGTGGGAGATGCTGACTGCGAAGCCGGCGCGGCTTGCGATGAGGCAGGCTGCGTCTGGGGCGCCGGCGATGTGGCCGCTGGCTGGCCCGCTGCAGGCTGCGACGGTTGTGACGTCTGTGATGCCGCTGCATCCGTTACGTGTGTCTCCGCGGGCTGCTGTGCCATTGCACTCAGTGAAAGCAGCAGAAAAGCGGTGACCATCCAATTCCATTTGCGCATGACTCTCATCTCCCTGTCTTCTTAGTACGCCAAGTCTAGTACGCCAATTGAAAAACTACGTGCACGATGGCAGTGGAATCCACCGCCTGACCATTGCGTAAAGCTGGTTTGAATCGCATCTTGTTGGCCGCGGCAACCGCGGCTTCGTCGAGCCCGTGGCCCAGCCCGCGTACTACCCGGTTCACGTGCAACTGGCCGTTGGCGGCAAACATGACCTCCAGCAACACTTCCCCTTCCAGCCTGAGCTGGCGAGCTTCCTCGGTGTATACCGGATTTGGTTTAAAACTGACCTCGACTGGGTTCGTGGGCAGACCGGAGTCTAACTGCCGCGGGGTCTTTACTGCACCTTGTGCGAGTTCCTGCTGTCCGAATCCCGCGGTTTGAACTCCTGAGCCACGTCCGTTGCTGCGGCCGTCTCCATTGCCACCAGTCGCAATTCCATTTCCGAAGTCCGCACTCGCAACTGTCCCCCGGATGCCTTTCGCGCCGCCTGAGCCGTTGCCATACCCCGCTCCCTGCGGCATCTCGAAAGCCCCCGTGTTCGCCACTACCAGTTTTGCGTTCGCCTTGCCCTCACCCTTGACTCCATTAGGATCGCCGAATCCGCCGGTCTGCACCTTTTGCACCAGAGCATTTACCGTAGGCACCGCCGAACTCCCCGCAAACTCTCCGGTATGTATCAGCACCGGCCGGGCGCCGCCGGGTGTCACCTTCAGCAACGCCGGAGCAAACGTATTTACCGTCACTTTCGGCGGCTCAACATCCTGCTGTTGCGGACGCGGTGCCCGAATTTCGCGAGGCAACGTGAGCCGCGGAGTTGTAATTGGCGCTGGTGACAGCAGCTTAGCATGAATCTCCGGGCGCTTTGGTTTATAAGCTTTGGGCTGCAAAGAAGGTAACGGAATCAATTCAGTAACGTGATACTGCTTCAGATTAAGCTTGTCAGGCAGCACCAGACCCAGGTTGATCAGAAGCAAGATGAAAAGCAATTCCAGGCCGTAGCTGGTGACCAGCGTACGCCAGTCAATCTTGTGCTCCGGCAGAAGCCCAAACTGATAGTCCTGATTGAACGAGGTCATGCCATAGACTCCAGGGGAACCCGGGCTGGGGAGAAGCGCGGGTGGAATCTCTAACTTAGGGGAGATCAGGCGAGGGGTAAACGTGTCGCCTGCACATGTACGTTGGTAACAGTATTGTGCAGAATCGGGAAAATAATCTAAAAGGGGAGAAGGTTAGGATTACTTGGGGGCAAATGCCCGCCGCTTACGCGAAAAATAGTAAAAAACTGGAACTCCTGCCAGTATTACCAGGCATCCCAAGGCCGAATTCCGGATATTGTCGTTAAAGGTGTAGTACAGAAGCACAGTAGAAGCCAATACAAACAAGGCGGGAACCACAGGATATCCCCAGACCTTGTAAGGACGTGGCGCATCCGGTTCACGACGGCGGAACACGAAAATTGTGCTGCCGGAAATCATATAGAAAAGCCATTCGGCGAAGATCGTCAACGAGAATAGTTGGCGGAAATTGCCTCCCAGCAGCAGAAGGAGGATGGCAAGTACCGCCTGCACCATAATCGCGACTGAGGGCGTGCGAAAGCGTGGGTGGACCTCTGCCAATGCGGAGAAAAAATATCCGTCGCGGGCGACGGCGTAGGGAATTCGCGCTCCGCTCATGATGGTGCCATTCAAAGCCACCAGCATAGATAAGGCCATGCCGGCTGAAACAATGCCGGCGCCCGCATGACCCAATACGAGAGCGATTGCCTCTGACGCAGGACGCTCAGAACCAGCAATTGCATTTACAGGAAGGACGTACTGCACTGCCGCATTTACCAGGATGTAGAGCGCGCCCACCGTTGCTACCCCGGCGATCAGCCCTATAGGGATGTTGCGCTCCGGACGGCGTATTTCGCCCGCCACCATGTTGAGATCATTCCAGCCGTCGTAAGCCCATAACGCCGCGACCAGCGCGGCGAAGAATCCGGCCATGCCGCCTCTTGCTCCAGCGTATTGGGCAGCGAAGTGCGCCCAACTCCCCCCGCTGAAACTGAAACCAATGACCACGATGGCTAAAATCATCGCGACCTTGAGAATGGTGAAAACTAATTGGAATTCGCCGGCCTTCTTAATTCCGATGTAGTTCAGTAAAGAAATTAAGACTGTTGCAGCAATGGCGACTAGTTGTCCCCAGGTGAGATGAAAGGGCCGCGCCACAATGTCATGAGCGAAAAACGAAAATATCGAAAATGTTCCCAGAATTCTTACCAAGCCGGTGGTTATGGTTGCGATGGAACCGGGCTTCGCGATAACGAACCACGTCCAGGCGTAAAGAAAACCGCCGAGTGGGCCGTAAGCGTCGCGCACATAGACGTACTCCCCTCCGGCCTGGGGCTTCATCGCACCCAATTCCGCGTAAGTCAGCGCCCCAAAAAAAGACAACAACCCGCCCACCAGCCACGCGAGATAAACCAGTTTAGCGGTGCCGGCCGCCTGCATCATTTCCGCGGGAACAAGAAAGATGCCACTGCCGATGATGGTCCCAACTACCACCGCGGTGGCATGACTGGCGCCTAGATCGCGCGCCAGTTCAGGCGAGGAAGCTCGAATTTTTGCCTGCTGCTGCGCCATGCGGCGTGGCAAGTATATAGTCAGGTTGTCGGACTACGATCGGCGAATAGCAAGCTTGCGCTATAACCGACGATGAAAGTGATTACTGTTCCGATGGCCACATACCACGTCCACGGCACCGGGGCGGCGAGCCAGATGTAGAGCTCAGTGACGAAACCGCAGAGCATTCCAAACATGGCACCGTTCTGATTTGCACGTTTGGTTAAGACGCCCAGCAGAAATACTCCCAAGAGGGCGCCATAGGCCACCGATGCGATCTGCAGGCCGACTTCCACCACGCGTCCCACTTTGTGCAGCGAGAGTATTGCCAATCCGAATAGCACAAGGGCCCAGATTAGTGTGGACAATCGGGAAAGATACAGCCGCCGGCGTTCGTCAATCTGGGGATTGCCGCGCAAATAAAAATCGATCATGGAGCTCGACGACAGCGAATTCAGGGCGGCGCTCAGGTTCGACATTGCCGCCGCCAGAATCGCGGCAATCAGCAATCCGGAAATGCCGTGTGGCAGCTGGCTGACAATGAATGTGGGATAAATGCGGTCCGCTTTTCCGAAATGCGACGACGGAACCTGGTAGAAGGCCCATAACATGATTCCCACGATCAGGAAGAGACCGAACTGAAAAAAGATAGCTATGCCGCTGGAGAGCAGCGCCGTCACCGACTGCCGCTGGCCACGGGCGGCGAGCAATCGCTGCACAATCAGTTGATCGGTACCGTGGCTTGCCGTGGTGAGGAAGGTCCCGCCGATTATTCCTGCCCAGAAAGTGTAAGGCCGCCAGAAGTCCGGCGTGAAGTCGAAGACACGCAGCTTGCCTGCCCCCGCCGCCAGCGAATGAATCGCCGGCCACCCGCCAGGAACCAAGTGCAGGATGGTAAACAGTCCCACCAAAGTTCCGCCGATATAGATCACGGTCTGGACAACGTCCGTCCAGATCACCGCCGCCAAGCCGCCCTCAAAGGTGTAAATCAGAGTGAGTGCGGTGATGATTGCGATCGAAGCGATCTCCCCAGTGCCCAGGGCGATGGTCACCACAATGGAGACTGCGTACACGCGCACGCCCTCCGCGGCGGCGCGCGTAAGCAAGAAGAGTCCCGCGGTCAGGGAACGCAAGCTGCGTCCAAAACGCCGCTCAATCAGCTCATAGGCGGTGTAGAGGTCGCCGTGAAAATAATGTGGCAACAGCAGGAAGCTGATGATCACGCGACCCAATACGTAGCCCATCACGACCTGCATGAAGCTCAGGTTAGTGTCATAGGCAAGGCCGGGAATGCTGATGATAGTCAGCGTGCTGGTTTCGGCAGCCACGATGGAGAGCGCAATCGCCCACCACGGAATGTTGCGGTCAGCCAGGAAATAATCGCGCAGCGAGCGCTGCCGCTTGCGGAAGCGTAGCCCGAACAGGGTGATGCCCGCCAGGTAAAGCGCGATGATGGTGAAGTCCAGCCTATTCAGGCCCATGCAGGATTCGTGTGGCGCCGGCGGCTCGCCGGTGAGCCTTTCACGTCACCTTTCGCACTACACTTTCCGCAGGATCGTATACCTCAGATGAAAGCGCGACCAGCGAAATTGGTTGGGTGCCATCATTGCGAACCGCGTGTGATGCCCCCGGATCAACCAATATCAATCTTGCTCCCCCGCCAGTGAATTGCAGATGCTGCGCCGGAGTGTGTTCCCCTTCATCCCAGTGCAGCGACCATTCCGCGTTGTGCACGATGACGATGGCTTCGCGCCGCCGCAAATGAAAGTGGTTGCCGCGCACGGGGCAGGTGCGATAGAAGCCAGGTGCATGTCTCGAATGCGGCTGAGGAACTCCAGAGCTTCCGCGGGCACAGTGAAGCTGTAACCGCGTGTGTCCCCCGAATCGTTCAGTTTGATGATCCGCACTTTCGATTTCATCGTCTTGATCTAAGAGTAGAGCGTTTCAGGATGAGTTTTACATTATGAAAGGAAGATTGGGGACTGGCGAGTGACAGTCTAACCACCGCCCAATCCTCCTGTGATAGAAATACCGACGTGAGCATCTATCTCGGTCTCGACGGTGGCGGAACGCAAACTACCTGTGCAGTAGGCAACGAAAATTCATTCCTTGCCACCGGTAGCGCGGGCGGTAGCAACATCATACGGCTGGGCAAGGCCCAGGCGCGGACCGCGCTCCACGAAGCCGTTCACCAGGCCTGCACCACCGCCGGAGTGGACCCAAGGGGAGTGAAGCAGACCTGCATCGGCGTAGCCGGGGCGGGACGGCCGGAGATTGCCGAGACCGTCCGCCGCCTGCTCGCAGAAGTGGTCTCCGGCGAGATCACGGTCATCGGCGACATGGTGATTGCGCTGGAAGCCGCATTCGGCAGCGGTCCGGGCATAATCGTGATTGCGGGCACGGGATCAATTGCCTACGGGCGCGATGAACGTGGACACACTGCTCGTGCCGGAGGCTGGGGTTTCGCCATCTCCGATGAGGGCTCAGGGCACTGGGTGGGGCGGTCGGCGATTTCCGCCATTCTGCGCGCGCACGATCAGGGTGAGGAAACGAAACTCCTCGCCGGGATCCTGAAGGCGTGGCGCACTTCCACCATCGATGAACTGGTGCGCGCTGCTAATGCTTCTCCCTCGCTGGAAGCCACGGCACATGACTTTTCCAGTCTCTTCCCCTGCGTGCTTGCCGCCGCCGAAGCCGGCGACGTCTCTGCCCGCAGCATTCTTACCCAGGCTGGGGCGGAGTTGGCCGGACTCGCCAAGATCGTGGTCCGCCGTCTTTTCCCCGATGCCGCCACCGTACCAGTGGCCATGTCCGGCGGTGTGTTTCGACAATCGGTATTGGTACGTGAGGTTTTCTACAATAGTCTCCGTTCCGCATGTCCCGCCACAACCGTGAACTCTAGCGTGATCGAGCCGGTGCGAGGTGCGCTCGAGTTGGCTCGCAAAGCGGCAGCAAAAGGAACAGCCCGCTAGCGGACTTCTATCAATCGCGGGTAATTACGCACATGACTCTGCGCGAATCCAATGCCAAGAAGGTGCAGGCGCAACCCGCCGATCACGCCGTCTCCATTGAAGATGCTGTCCGTAGCACCGTCGCGGACATACTCTCGGTGGCCGGAGACCCCGCTCTCACCGAGGACCTTGCGCTGGCGCTATTGAAGCGTCCCGATCTTACGTCCGAGGCTCTCGAGCGACTCAGCAAGAACAGCGGCGTGATGAAGTCCCGCAAAGTAAAGATTGCCCTCATCGGCCATCCCAAAACTCCGCGCCACGTGTCCCTACCCACATGGTCCGCCATCTTTACGCATTTGATCTCATGAAGCTGGCGCTTACGCCAGTCGTTCCAGCCGACATCAAAGTCGCGGCTGACGATGCACTCGTCACGAGATTGGAAACGGTCTCCCTGGGACAAAAATTGTCATTGGCCCGACGCGCTTCAGGTCGAATTGCCGGAGCGCTCCTGCTGGATGCGGAAGCCCGCGTCGTCCACGCCGCGCTGGAGAATGCCCGGCTCACCGAGGCTTCTGTCATTAAGACGCTCATGCGCCAAAGCACACCCGCAGTGTTCGTCGAGGCGGTTTGTCGTCATCCTAAGTGGTCGCTACACCACGAAGTACGAATTGCATTGTTGCGCAATGAAAAGATTCCATTGGCACGCGCTGTCCAGTTCGCGCGTGCGCTGCCGCCTTCGCAGTTACACGAAATACTGCACAGCTCCCGCCTGCCGGTAAAAATCAAAACTTATCTGGTGAAGGAATTGGAAACGCGCTCGGCGATCACTGGAGTCGTCGATCAAGCTGGTAAGTTCTAGGCTTTCTCCGCCTTTGCCGCGGGGACACTTTCTCCCTCCTGCGGAATGCGCTTGCGATGCAAAAGCTCAACCACCGCCTGGTACAAGCGGGTACGCATGGCATAGCGCTCGTGGGCGCGGGTTATGTAGCGGACGTGAACTTCCACGCCAGCACTCGTCGGACGCAGGTTAATGGCAGGCTCTGCCGAGAACGCGCGCACCCGCTGATGGCTGGCAGCACGCTGCAATTCCTCCTGAGCCTTCCGGCCATTGGCTTCGGTTTCCTTGGCCACCAGCTTTTGAATGGCATCCACCAGAGGATACAAATTTTCCTGCGGAGGAATCAGCACCTGTAACTCGTCCCACAGCCACTGTCCGGAGGTGGAGAAATTGAAATAGTGCCCTTCCACCGCGAAGCTGTTCACGAATGCGACTCTGCGGCCGGTAGGATGTCCGGTATCAGCCCAGTTTCCGGTTTCGAGCAGCACGGTTCGCAGCAAACCGATTTCGACAACTTCGCCGGCCACGCCGTTGATTTCCACCCAGTCGCCCACCCGAATGCCATTGCGTCCCATCAGCACGAACCAGCCGAAGAAGCCGACGATGAAATCTTTCAGTGCTACGGTCAGGCCCGCCCCAGCCAGGCCGAGGATGGTGGGCATCTGGTTCGGGGGCCCGAATATGACCAGCAAGATCAGCAGCACGCCCACGACCTGCACTACAAAACGTATGACCGCTCGCAATGTGACTAAGCGTTTGCGTTCGGGAGTGAGATCGGTGAAAAAGCGGTCAAGCACACGGCTGGCCAGGTAGATCATCAGCAGAATAAGCAGGATCCACAGTGCGGATTGGATCATGCCGTGGGCAGAGGCTTGTTGCCTGATCTTCACCAGGTTGATCCAACTGGCGTAAGTTTCGCCTAATTCCTGTTGGTCCTGGACGCGTTTGTCCAAGTCGGAGAGATTTTTCTGATCATCCGAAAAATGGTGCAGGGAGGCTAGCGTCGCTGCCGTGCTTGTTTTGGAAACGGGAGTGGTCGGGTTGTCGTTGGATTTGAGTCCAGTGCGGGCCTGATTAGTGACATCCTGCTTCTGCGGTTGCTCGGCCTCGACCTGCTTCTCCAGTGCGTCGTGTCTCCGGCTGAGGCTTGTGGCAGCCTCGAGCGCCTCCTGGCGCGCCTCGCGCAGTTGTTTTGCCTTTTCCCTTAATGCGTTCCAGGCGCGCACCTGGATAGCCAGACTATCGGCGAGATAATTCACGTCCGGCGGATTGGAACGGGCGGCTTCGCTATGAACAGCATCGGCCGCGTGCTGGGTAGCCTCATGTTCATCTAAGAGCCGCTGAACCTTACCCCGCAGGTCTCCGCCGGCGCGAATAAGGTCTTCTTTGGCATCATCGAGCTCATCCTGATCGAGTTCGGCTTGGGCTCTGGCCAAATCGACTTGCTGTTGCAGGTTTTCCTGTTCATGTTCGCCGGCGGCGGCCACTCGTTTGGTGAGCAGAGCAACGCGATCCTGATCGGCCTTTACCGCCGCTTCCGCTTTGCTGACGCGATCGCTGAGTTCGCGGATTTGGGGAGTGGTTTGCGGAGGATGATCTGTGGCATTGCGTAATGCACTGGCAAATTCAAGATCAACTTCATGATCGGCGAGCCGCAATGCCTCCTGCGACAGTCGCTGTTCCTCGGGAGTGGCCGCCAGCGCGGCAAGCTTGCGAGCAGTCTGTAAAGGACGCTCATCCACCAACGTCGTCTGCTCGGAAGGCATGGTCTGTGACACACCTCCGGGCGCAGCCATACGAACCGCATCGTTAGTGATCACTAGACCCGCTATTGCTAACAAGACCAGCAACAGTAGTCCGGTGACAATGACCCACTGGCGAGGTTTCATCATGAGGTTGGGACTATCTTGTAATTGTATTACGGTTCCTCCACTCCTCCGGGAGCGCGACATTTAATGCTTACCGAACAGATGCGCTCCTTTGCTCCGCGACAACTGCAGCGGCTCTCGCGGAACTGCTGTTTGCCGGGCGCATGCACTTGACATTCGCAGAAGGCTTGCAGGAAACTTTTGACTTCGGCCCTCTTAGTCACTTTCGGTAGGCCACAACGTCTGCAAGTTAGAACCTGCGCGTGGATTTAACAAACCTTACCTGGATCGTTAGGCTCTGGTGTGTCTGCGATAACTGCAACCCGAACTTTGCGGAGACTCCAGCGCCCAATAGAAAACCGACGTTTTCCAAGCCCTCAACCCCAACCAGGAGGAATTTCATGATAGTGCACAAAACCGCGGTTTGTGCAGCAGGCTGTGCGATGTTCTTTGCGTTGATCTTGTTTGGCAATGCTCAAACCACAACAACTCAGCAAATCACCCTTTCCGGTGCAACATCGATGCAGCCGGCACCGCAAGGCACGGATGCAGTACAAGACCCCGAAGTTGACACCAGCATGACGGAGGCCGACCTGGGGAGCGCCGATTCGGGCGGCGGAATGGTCAATCGCAGTATTGCCGTCGGTCCCGGACCCGCGGTGTCAGCTCTGAGCGGGAAGAAGGCCAAGTCCAACCCGCAACTGAATGTGAGTTTCAATGGCCTGAACTTTCGCCAGCAGCGCCTGGCCAACAATGGTAACCAGTTCTCCGTTGAGCCGCCCGACCAGGGGGTGTGCGCGGGAAACGGATTTGTCATGGAGTCGATCAACGATGTCCTACGTGTTTTTGACACTACAGGGAATGCATTGGTGGGGGTAACCGACCTCAACTCGTTCTATGGATACCCGGCGGCGATCGTCCGCCCCAGCACGTTTGGACCGGAGGTAACCGATCCCTCGTGCTTCTTTGATCCCGACACGCAGCGCTGGTTTCAACTTGTTCTTACTCTTGACCGTGTCGGTACGAGCTCGCGCCTTGCGGGCCCCAACCATCTCGACCTGGCTGTGAGTCAAACCTCCAGTCCGCTGGGTGGGTGGAATATCTATAAGATCCCGGCGCAGGATGATGGCAGCCAAGGTACACCCAATCACAACTGCGCCGGAGGACCATGCCTGGGCGACTATCCTCACATAGGCGCCGACGCCAACGGCATTTACATCACCACAAACGAATTCAATTTTTTTGCTCGAGGCTTCCACGGATCCCAGATCTATGCGATTTCCAAACAAGCTCTGGCAGCGGGACAACCATCGGTGAACGTAGTCCAGTTCGACAGCGCTGATTCCTCGCTACTTCTGGATGGCCACCCCGGGTTTACGGTTTGGCCCGCAACCAACCCGACCGGCCAGTCTGCTGTTGATCTCAGCGGCACCGAATATCTGCTGAGTTCCGTTGCGGTTTTCAGTGGCAGCGACAACCGCCTGCGTCTCTGGGCACTGTCGAACACGCAGTCACTGAATTCGGCCAGTCCTGCTTTAACTCTTACCACGGGTGTAGTCAATGTCCAGAATTATGCAGTTCCACCGAAGTCCGGACAGAAGGTGGGCGACTTCCCATTTGGGCAATGCCTCGATGATTCCACTATCAGCACGCCGTTCGGTGCTGGATGCTGGCGCTTCTTTTTCGTGAGCGGTGGCCCGTTCAACGAAGTCGAAGTACAGACCATCGACAGCAACGACTCGCGCATGCAACAAGTAGTCTTCGCGAACGGCAAGCTCTGGGGTGCGCTCGACACGGCCGTCAACTTCGGCGGTCCCAACCAGGCGGGCATTGCGTACTTCGTTCTTAAGCCCCAGGTCACCAGCGGCAACGTTTCCGCGACTGTGGCCTTCCAGGGGATCACAGGGCTCGCTAACAACAATCTCACCTATCCCGCTGTGGGAGTCACTGGTAGTGGCAGGGGAGTGATCGCATTTACCGTGCTGGGCGCGGATAACTTTCCCAGTGCGGGTTATGCAAGCCTTGATGCCAAGGTGGGCGTTGGCGACATTCACGTGGTGAGCGCAGGACTTGGCCCGGATGACGGCTTCACCGCTTACAAGGCCGAAGTCAGCAATCCACCGCGTACCCGCTGGGGAGATTACGGCGCTACTGCGGTTGACGGAAGTTCTATCTGGATTGCCTCCGAGTACATCGGGCAAACTTGTAATCTCTCAACCTATGTCGCCACAGGCTTTACCTGTAACGGCACACGCACCTCCCTCGGTAACTGGTACACGCGTATCAGCAAACTCACGCCGTAATCCTCGTTCGCATAAAAAGGGCCGGAAACCATCGGGTTGCCGGCCCTTATCACTTGCTCGCTGCACGCTCGAAACACCCCGATCTCCTCTCCTTGCTTAAATATCTTCTAGCTATTAATTACACTGTTGAAGCTAGGAGGCCGTTCTGGCACATTTCGTGTCTGGATGACCCGATGGCTGTCCGATTACACGATCATGGTTGTAGGGGGCTAGAATGCCGCTGGAAATGCGATTCCATGAATCAAGCGAACCGCCCACTTGACTTCATCCAGGAGGGCTATAAATTTAACTTACAGTTAATCAATAACTTAGCTCAAACATCGAATTCAAGGTAATGCTTTAAGATCAAGAGACCAAAAGAGATGGGGTGAACGAGCAGGATCCTGCTGAAACTGGCTCCGGAGGATCGGCCCACGAAGTCACGTGCCGAAATACCGTCACTTACGGAAGTGGTCCAGAATCGCTTCCGCTTGCGAACGGGTCACGACCGAGGACAGCGCGGCGACGTCCGCCTGCTTTACAGCCTGCACGCTGCCAAAGTGTTCGAGCAGGCGGCGCGTGGTGTGCTCGCCAACTCCAGGAATCTCTCGCAGCTCAGTCGAGCGGTCGCGCATCTGGCGGCGCTTGCGATGGAAAGTCACAGCGAAACGATGTGCCTCGTTGCGGATCAACTGCACCAGGTGCAGTACAGGTGAGTGATGATCGAGGACTACGGGTTCGTCCTCTTGTCCGGAGACGTAGATGATTTCTTCTCTTTTTGCAATCGCGGCCAGCGGTTGATTGATGATCTCCAGTGAATCGAGTGCTTCGGCGGCGGCATGGAGTTGACCGAGGCCGCCATCGATCAACACCAGGCTGGGCATCGGCTTCTTCTCTTCCTGCAGTCGTTTATAACGTCGCGTGACTACCTCGCGCATAGCGGCGAAGTCGTCCACTCCATCCACGGTCCTGATGATGAACTTGCGGTAGTCGGACTTCTTCATCTGGCCGTCCTCCCACACCACCATCGAAGCGACGGTCTCGGCGCCCTGAATGTGCGAGATGTCGAAGCACTCGATGCGCTTGGGCAAGTCCGGAAGGCCGAGGGCCTCCTGCAAAGCGTCCTGAATGGCGCGCGTGTTCGGCTTCATCACCCGGAAGCGCTGATCGTAGGATTGCTTGGCATTGTTGCCCGCGAGGTCGAGCAGCGACCGCTTTTCCCCACGCTGCGGGACTAGGATGTGCACGCGTGTGAGTCGCCCACCATCGCTGGCAATCTGCTCTGAAAGGAGTTCTTCCAGCATCTCGCGGTCTTCGAATTCCACCGGAACATAAATATTGCGCGGCACGTAGGGCTGTCCAATGTAGAGCTGCTTGAGCAGCGCGGACAAAAATTCGAGGGGATGGAACTCGCTCTGCGAACTATCTGCCGAGCTTGGCTCGGCTGCGGCAGCCGAGGACGGCTGACTGAGCGAAGTTTCCGGCAAATCTTCCCAGAAGAATTCCCGCCGGTCCATGACCCGGCCGCTGCGCATGTGGAATAAATTCACGGCCACCATGCCGTTTTCGTAGTGGTAGCCGAAGACGTCGGCGTCGTCGCCCTCGACGGCTGCGATGCGCTGCCTCTCCTGCAACTGCTCCACCGTCGAGATCAGGTCGCGACACTTTGCCGCCCGCTCGTATTCCTGCGCTGCCGCAGCTTCGTCCATGCGCACGCTGAGTGACCGCACCAGATCGGTCTGACGGCCTCCGAGGAACAGCTTCACGTCTCGTACCGCTTCCTGATAGGCCTCAGGGGTGGTCAGACCCTCGACGCAGGGACCGAGACAGCGCCGGATGTAGAACTGTAAACAGGGACGCGGATGAAAGCGCGTCAGATCCACTTTGCACGAGGGAATCAGAAAATGCCGGTGGATCAGGTCAACAATCCGGTACGCCAAGTTGGCAGGGAAGTAGGGGCCGTAGTAGGCGCTGCCATCTTTTCTAAGGCGGCGCGTGACATAGACTCGCGGGAATCGCTCCCCCAAAGTGAGCTTTATGTAAGGATAAGTCTTATCGTCGCGCAGCAGGATGTTGAAACGCGGCTTTCTCTGCTTGATGAGATTATTTTCGAGAGCAAGCGCCTCTTTGTTGTTGGCGACGACGATATAGTCAACATCCACCGCTTCGCGTACCAGGGTTCCAGTCTTCGCGTCCTCAATGCGGCCTTCGTGAAAATAGGAGCTAACCCGGCTGCGGAGGTTCTTGGCCTTGCCGACATAAATAACCTGGCCCTCTGCGTTCTTGTAGAGATACACCCCGGCAGAAGTCGGCAGGCTACGGATTTTGGCGGCCAGGTCCATGGGTGATAAATAGCGCTCAAATTTATTTTAGTTGAAACCAGCGAAGAGAACTCCTAAGCTCGGTCACAAAATAAAGGCAGATAGAAAGGACGTTCAAGCGATTCACTTCGGAAGTCGCCCTGAATTCTTACCATGCTAGGTTCCAGTGGCCTCAAACGCTGGCGCGAAAACTATTATGGCAGTGCGATCCTGGCTGCCCTTGCGAAACCCATCGGTTTGGTCTGCCGACAGGTCAGTACTCAGCTCGAACGGAAGGTAAGGAAGAACGGAGTGACGGTTCCTCTGCCCAACGGTCGTACTTTGCGCCTCGCCCGTGATTCGGGTGTTGGCATGGCCTCGCTTCTGTTTTGGCGGGGTTTCGAAGGTTATGAACCAGAAACTTCCAAGACGTTGCGGTTCTTTTTCGAACGGGCGGACACATTTGTGGATGTCGGGGCGAACTATGGTTTCTATTCGGTCTTGAGTGCGCAGTGGAATTCCAGCCTGCGAGTCGTAGCGTTTGAACCTGTCCCGCAGATTTATGCCGGGCTGTTGAGGAACCTAGTGTTGAATGGCCTCGAGTGGCGCGTCGCCGCATATCAGATTGCATTGGCCGATCACACCGGAACCGCCACGTTCTACCTGCCTCGGTCGGAAGGAAAAGACTTTGAAACGACCGGTACGCTGGTCTCTGAGAGTTGGCAAACCAGAAAACGATCTCCGCAGATTGAAGTAGAAACAGCACGCTTTGATGACTTCGAGCAGTCACACTCGATGAAGGTTGACCTGGTAAAAATTGATGTTGAAGACCTCGAGGCGGACGTTCTTAAGGGAATGCAGCAAACGATCCTTCGCGACCGACCTTTTATTGTTTGCGAGATCCTGCCGCGAGAACATGGCAATGAGAAAACTCGAGAGATGGTTAAGGCCCTGGGATACACGGCCTACTGGATCACTAACTGTGGTTACATTCCTATGTCGCGCTTTGATGCGGATCGCAGTTCCTCCAAAGATTTCCTGCTCTCGCCGGTATGTGTCGCAGGCGATGTAGTCAATGATCTCGAGGCATTCTGGGAGTTGCGGCAGACATCCTGTCTACTCGCGTCCTGAGCACGATCCCTAGCCCACCGTATAAAATTTCCACCCGTCATGTGCGGTTTGCGCGCCCATTTGTGAGCAAAATGTGTGCACATCCTTGCAAGTGACTGTTCGGCAAGCACTTACAGTTTCGTCGTTACTTAAGCGATTGGCATCCCCATTGCTCAAGTACAGTGCGTTACACGAATTAGGACCTGACCTACGGTACTCAAACTTAAGAAATAGTTCGAGAAGAAGGAGCTTTCCTACATGAATCGCGCTTCGTTAACACTTTTGCTGGCCGCAGGGATGGCGTTCTCGCTGGGTTGTTCCACCAAGAACTATGTCCGTCAAGAAACCACACCGCTCATCAACAAGGCCAACGAACTGGATGACCTGACCGCTAAGAACAGCAAAGACATCAAGGATGTCGATGCCCGCATCCAGGCCGGGTTGCAACAGATCCAGACCAAGACCGCCGAGGTTGACCAGAAAGCTCTGGCCGCCGGCAAGTCAGCCGATGACGCCCAGACTCTGGCGAATGGTGCCGTGCAGCGCGTGGATAAGCTGAGCGCCACCGTCGCTAACCTGGACAATTATCATGTGGTCGCCGAGACATCGGTTCATTTCGGTTTCAACAAAGACAATCTGACCCCCAAGGCGAAAGAAGCCCTGGACCAGATGGCTACTGACATCCAGAACGCCAAGGGTTACATCATCGCGGTGGAAGGTGGTGCAGATTCGGTCGGGCCTGCGGATTACAACTACGACCTGAGCCAGCGCCGCGCCGACAGCGTTATTCAATACCTTGCGTCGGAGCACCAGGTACCGGCACACAAGATTTATCTGATCGGATTGGGCAAAGATAAGCCGGTAGAGTCCAACAAGACTGCGCAGGGTCGCGCCAAGAACCGTCGCGTGGATGTGCGCTTGATGACGAACACCAGCGCTGGAGAGACTCCAGCCCAGGCGCCGGCAGCAAATCCGAGCGCGAATCCAAGCACCAACCCGACGGCGCCGACGTCCGCTCCGCCGTCCAAGTAAAGTTTCCCTCCTCCCCGGAGGACTTCGCCAACCAGGCCGTCCCACTTCGGTGGACGGCCTGTTTTTTGTTTGCGCTTATTTCGGCAATCGGGCGGGCACGGGGAGACGCCCGCGGGTACAGCGCGGCGTTCAAAACCGTTACAATGTCTGAGATGCGGCGAACTATTTATCTCATGCCGTTGTTGCTCTTCCTGTGCGGTGGCGCATGGACGCAGCAAGAATCGAAGTCCGACGAGGGGCCGGGGGCAAACCAGGCTCCGCCGCGCTCGGAGCGAAACCAGGAGGCGGAGGAGAGTTCCAGCCGCGATACCAGAATTGACCTGCGTCCGCCGAAAGACGACGCCAGGAGCCATCCCGAAAGCGCAGCCGCTGTGGCCGATGCCGAGGGCGATTCAAGTGGCACTGCAGCCGAGGGCGATGCCAACGGCTCCCCCGATGTGCAGGAGTTTCATCCCTGGGACCCGCACCGGGCGATGAAGGACGTCGAAGTAGGAGATTTCTACTTCAAGCGCAAGAATTACCGCGCCGCGCTCGATCGATATTCAGAGGCACTCTACTACAAGGACAACGATGCTCTGGCTACCTTTGGAATGGCGCAGTGCCAGGAAAAACTAGGTCTGGTGGATGAAGCCCGCAGCAACTACCAGGGGTATTTGAAAATCCTGCCGCACGGCCCGCTGGCTGCGGAAGCACAGAAGGGAATTGAGCGGCTGAACACTGACGGTACCGCGAATCGCAAGTAATCGATGATTTAGTAATTGGTAATTTGTAATTAGTAATTGACTTCTGCACGACGACCCAGGTGTACACATTACGAATTACAAATTACCAATTACCAATGCCCTCTACTTTTCCACCCGAATATATTCGCCGCTAGATGCGTTGACCGCGACCCGGAGCTTGGCGTCATCCCGGCTGGTGCCATACATCACGTGCCAGACCAGCTCGTTGGTAGCGCGACTCCAATCGAGCACATACAGGAGCGGGGTGTCCGGGTTCTTCTCGAGAACCTTCTCGCCGCCATGTTTCTGGGCCACTTCCAGGGCCTTATCAGAGTCAATCTTCAGAAACGCGATGTCAAAAACCTGAGTCGAAGAGTTGTTGGGATTGTAAGTGTCTTCCGAACCCGGGGAAATTCCGCGCGAGGGAGCATCGGGCGCATTGCTGCCGGACCAGATATAAGGCTTCACGCCGTGGTGCGCTGCCGACGCAAAAGAAGCGCGCCACACCGCGGACTTGCCGTCCTTACCGCGTGAGTCGGCGGTAAGCTGTGACTCCAGGCGGTAAGGTTGCGCATCACGCGCCCAGCCGTGGGCGGCTACATACAGCTTCTGAAATGCCGTTCTCCCGGTGACCTGTTCCGGGCCCTTAGGCTTAGAGGCCTCGGTTTCAGCGGGTTTTGTCGATTCTGACGAGCATCCAACCAGCATGACCATGGCCAGCACTGCCAGTAGCAGGTTTTTCATTGGCATTGTCCTGTAGTAATTTTGAGGCCGGAACTTCCGCGCATCATTCTAAACGAAGTGAAAGGGTTCACCGTGGATTTCTACCTTCAGAGGTTGCACGATGCGATTACCATCGCCATTCATGGAATGACGGTGGAGGATTGGGCGCGACATCCGGCAGGCGCCTCGCCAGAGAAGTGGTGCGCGGCGGAAGTGCTGGAGCATCTGTATCTGACCTATACTGATACCATCAGGGGCTTTGAGCGCGCGCTGAACTCAGGCAGACCAATGGCGAGTTCACCAACGCTGAAGCAGCGGGTGGCGACTGCATTGGTGGTCGGCTTGGGGCATATGCCAGGAGGCAGGGAGGCGCCGGAACGTACGCGACCGCGGGGTACGCCGGCGGAGAAATTGATTGCTGACATCGGATCGCGAATTGCGGCGATGGACGAACTGATCGCACGTTCGGAAGCTCGTCATGGCAAGCATGCGAAGCTGCTGGATCATCCCGTGCTCGGGCCACTGACTGCAAAGCAATGGCGAAAATTCCATTGGGTGCATGGCCAGCATCACGTGAAGCAGATAAAGAAAATGTGTGAGTCGCGGCTGGCGTAGATGTGGTCCAGAACCCAACCTGGTGATCCTGACTTCTAACTTTTATTTGGTGGCCAGAAAATTAAAGAGCTTTCCCTACGCTACGCACTCGAAAGCAACTAGAGCGATGTTTGAGATGTCTGCGGGCGATCAGAAAAACGCCCGGGGCTGGCATCCCGGGCGTTTTTCTTTCTCTTTGCAGCAATAAAATAGGGTTACGGGGTGAATTTGTAAATGGTGCCGTCGTCGCTGGGGCCGCCGTGCACGGTGGCGCCGTAGATGTTCCCGGCTGAATCAACGACCATTGGGTTGTAGGCGAAAGCACCATCCGGAGAGCCTTGGAAACGATACGCCACAGTTTCTGTCCAAGTTCCGTTGGCGCCTGGAGCTAGCTTGAAGATGGTGCCAAATCCCGCTCCGCCCTCGCTGGTCGTGCCGTACAAATTACCGGCTGCGTCAAAGACGACATTGGCAATCGAGCGGCTTCCGTCCTGCCCGCCTTTGAAACTGTAAAGCACTTTCTCAATCCAGGTTCCGTTGCTGTTGGGGGAAAGCTCGTAAACGCAGCCCAGATTGTTTGCCCCGTCGTAGTAGGTGGTGCCATAGAGATTGCCGGATTTGTCGAAAGTTAAACCGCCATAGGGAAATCCCGCATCGGGTTGACCCTTGAATGGATAAAGTGTGAGATAGTGCCATTTTCCATCCGGAGTGTGTGAGAGCCTAAAGGCCACGCCTTTTCCGTGCGCTCCTCCGGTTGTGGCTACCCCGAACAGATACCCGCCATGAAGAAGCAGTCGCCCGGCCGAGCCGCCTCCGCCATCCGCTCCACCAGTGAATGGGTGAAGGACCCGCAGACCCCAGGTTCCGTCTGGATGGGGTCTCAATCGATAAATGACGCCGACCCCAAAAGCCCCGCCGGTGGGAGTCATGCCGTACAGATTGCCGAGCCTGTCAATCGTCAGTCCACTGCCGGGGCCAGAGCCATCGTTGCGCCCGCTGAAGGTATGAATCACGCTGTGGAACCAGTTTGAGCCCGATCGCATCAGCTTGAAAGCGAGGCCGCAACCACCCTCGCAAACTCCACCGCCGCCGGTGACTGTGGTGCCATAAAGATTGCCCTGACTGTCAAGGGTGACGCCTTTGTAAGGCTCTCCGCCATCGGCGCCACCCGTGAAGTTGTAAAGAACGGTGTGGTGCCAGCCGGTAGCTGAAGGCGCCAATTGGAAAACTGTGCCACCACCGTGAAGACCGCCTCGCACTGTCGTACCGTAAATAGCGCCGGCGCTGTCGACGACCAAATCGGTGTCGGCGTACTCGCCATCCGCACCTCCCGCGAAGGTGAAGATCACCTTGGTCGTACTAGCCGAGGCCGTGACCACAAGCGCAAGCGCCACAAAAATAACCAGAAGCCCAGTCGTGAAATGCGAGAATCGTCTGCTTCCCATTTTTCCCCTCCGTTCCGAAATCTTTTGTGTTAACGAACTAAAGACTTCGGGAACCCGCGACAGAGTGGAACTATACCATCGAAATTCCTCGAAAGCACGCGTCCAGTGCGTTCTGGGGTGGGTTCAGAGAGGAGCGGGTGACACGCCACGGTCAATGAAAAGATTTTCATTCTGCGTTTATGCACAATTAATATTTGGGGAACATTGTCTCTAGTGCTCTCTTCCTGACCAAGATCCTGTCTTTGGGCACGGCCACCTGGGTTGCTTTGATGGGAACTAGGGAAACCGGCTACAAAGGTTTAGGGTTATGAGCAGAACCGAGGTTTCTTTGGAACCCAGGCTTTTGCAGTTACTCTCTCGTCAAGCTGCCAGTCTGCTCCAAGCAGATGGGTCGAAACATACAGAGTGATGTTTTCTAATCCTTTTCTCGATATCAAGCCAAGCTGCGTGCCCAAAAAGGGGGTTGCTCCATGAACTCACGTTTGAAAGGGTTTGGTTGGAGTCTTTTTGCTTTGGTACTTATCTACGGAGCCACCGCACACCTTCCAGCGGGCGCCCAAGTGGCGGGCGGAACGATTTCAGGGACGGTCGTCGACAGCAGCGGCAGAGTTATTCCTGGCGCACAAATATCGATCATGAACGTGGACACGGGGGTTAGCCGATCCGCCGCCACCAATGAAGAGGGGTTGTACACTGCGCCGAATCTGCTGCCGGGGAGCTACGAGCTAAAGTTTTCTGCGCCAGGATTCAAGACGGAGGTGCG